>Ga0209647_1000302_pt1 | contig 46318 bp, 68 predicted proteins | sample GraSoi_2013_60cm_FD_185827 | JGI IMG/M metagenome (GOLD analysis project Ga0209647, IMG submission 185827) | Grasslands soil microbial communities from the Angelo Coastal Reserve, California, USA - Sample 9_17_2013_60cm (SPAdes) (version 2) | ecosystem: Environmental > Terrestrial > Soil >...
CAAAAGTATTGAGAGATAAAAGGAATGACTCCAGAAAGATAACTCTTCAAACTGATATACTATCGGCATGAATCCAGAAAAAGTGGCTCAAACTTTAACTCTTCAAAAAGCAGAAGCTTCCAAACCTCGTAAGGAATATACGGGAGTTGCGGGAAGAGTTCTTAAGTTTTTGTGTGGTGGATGTACTCCAATTCAAGCAGCTAATGCTTGTGGAGTTTCTGAAAGTCTTGTTTCTCAACTTTGTGCAGAAGAGGATTTTCAGAAACAAATTGAAGAGAAGCTTTCAAAGGATTTCGAAGCTGCGATTCAGATTGATGATAATTACAATGAAGTTGAAAAACTTCTTTCCAAAAGATTAAGAGATATGACTGGTTATATGACTAATGTTGATCAAATAACTAGAACTCTTAAAACTGTAAGTGCTATTCCAAAGAAAGTACAACCAAAAGTTCCATTGAATGCGGAATCAAATCAAATGGCTATTGCGCCAGTATCCTTAGCAATTCCAATAGTTGCTAAGAATGTTTTCATTGTTAATCCAAATCAGGAAGTAGTATCACTCAATGGTAAAAATCTTGTCACACTTAATTCAAAATCTCTTGATTCTCTCTTGCAAGAACGAAGAGAAAGAGTTACTATTGAGCAATCCAAACCAGAGTTACTAGAAAGAAAGAATGGCAAACAACGACCAATTGATGACTTCTCTGATCTCTGATAAAATTGAGAAGAAAATGGAAATTGTAAAGAGACTTCAAAGTGAAGAAGCACAAAAAGCTAGAAAACTTCTAGAGACTGCAATGTCTCATTTGGAAGCTTATCGAGTTGTAGAAAAATCCATTCTTAAAAAACTCAATGGAAAAATTAAGTAATAAATTGGGACTTCGTGGTGGTTGTCTTATTCATTATTGTCCAGCTTGTGAAGGTATTCATAAAATTCCAGTTTTTGGAGATTATCCAATTATCTGGACTATGAATGGTACAGTTAATATTCCTGGAGTTTCTCCAAGTATTAAAATAACTTCTTCAAAAGAAGTTGATGGAAAAATGGTAGAATTCACAAAATGTCATTATACTCTTGAGAAAGGACTTCTTAATTATTGTAATGATACTACTCATAAATATACTAATCAAGTAATTCCACTTCCTGATATTCCTGAACAATATTGGCCAAAACGTGGAAATTGAACAACTTGTTGATACAATAAAGGTTAATCCTCAAGAAGCAGTTGAAACTGCAAGAGAAGATCTTAATTTTCTTTCAGCTCTTGTTCTTGCTGAACATATGCTTTATCTTTTTCCACCAATGTTTGTTGCTCTCTGGCAATTTCTAAAGGATAAAGTTTTTCTTATAAGAGATTTTTCTCAACTTGCAATTGGAATTCCAAGAGCTTTTGCTAAGACAACTTTTGTTAAAATCTTCATTGTTTTTTGTGTTCTTTTTACAACTAAGAAATTTATTCTTGTTATCTCAAGTAATGAAGATCATGCTATTAATATTATTAAAGATAGTTGTGATATGCTTTCAATGCCGAATATTCTTGCTCTCTTTGGAGATTATACAATCAACATGGAGAGAAATCAAGCTCAATGCAAGGTATTTAAATTCAGAGGTAGGAGAATCATACTAGCAGGATTCGGGGCCAAAGGAAGTGTACGTGGATTGAATATTGGTTTGGATCGTCCTGATGTTATGATTTTTGAAGATTATCAAACAAAAACTGAAAGTGAGAATGAATTACTTTCAGAAAATCTTTATAAAGAAATGATTGGGACTCATATGAAAGCAAAGAGTCCTTTTGGTTGTTTATTTATCTTTATTGCTAATATGTATGCAACTCCTGGAAGTATTCTTAAAAAATTGAAAAATAATAAAGATTGGTTAAGTTTTATTGTTGGTGGAATTCTTACTGAAGGAGTAAGTCTTTGGGAAGAACTTCAACCACTTGAACAACTTCTTGCTGAATATGAGAAAGATCTCAATGCTGGACATCCAGAGGTATTTCTTGCTGAAGTATTAAATGATGAAAATGCAGGAATTAAAGCTGGAATTGATATTACAAAAATTCCACAATTTCCTTTTGATGAAGATGAACTTCCTCAAGGAAGAGCAATAATTGTTGATCCCTCACTTGATAATCCAACTTCAGATTATAACGGAGTTGGACTTATGGGATTATATGATGGGATTCCAGTTCTTGAACAAGTTAAACTTAAAAGATATACTCCGCTTGAACTTATTAAAGTTGCTATGATTCTTGCAATGGAAACAGGAACAAGATTAATTTGTGTTGAAAATGTTGCTTACCAAGCATCACTTCTTTTCTGGTTTGATAAAATCTGTAGAGATAATGGGATTTCTGGATTTCAATTTATGCCTCTAAATGTTGGAGGCAAGAGTAAGAATGCAAAAATCATGTCAACTCTTAAAGAACTTGAGAAATCTGAGATTCTTGTAAAACCAGATGTTCGCTCACTTGTTGTCAATGAAATTATTAAATTCAATCCTCTTAAGAAAAATAATCAGGATACTTGTCTCGATCTTTGCACATTTATGAAGAAAGTTGTTGAGCAGTATGGAGAATTGATGACAATGGTTTATGAAGCAGAATACCAAATGATTGGGAATGTTGCTCCTCGTTCTATTTCTGAGAATTGTAACTTTTAAGGAAAACAAATGGCTGCTCAGGTATCGCAAGCTGCTGCTCCTGCATTAACAATAAAAGAAGAATCTCAACAGAGATTACTTTCTTATATAAAAGCAGCAGCAGTTATTCGAGATGAAGGTTGGCAATTAAGGAATAGATTTGAAGATATTGATCGTGCTTATATGCGTGAAAGAGATTATACTGAAGAACAAGGAAAAGCTGAAATTGCTAATCGTTCTGGAGATATTACTAAACTCCAGAATATGCAAGTTCCAATAATTGAAGAGGCAGTTGAAAATACTACTGGTTTTCTTACAAATGTATTTGCTGCTGATTATCCAATGTTCAAATTTGCAAGTGATCCACTTAAAGAAGATATTGCTCTTATGTGGAATTCACTTGTTGGTGAAGATCAAATTCATTATGGTTGGGCTGGGGAATTTAATCAAGCATTTCGGAATGCAGAAAAATATAATTTTGCTCCACTTGAAGTAGATTGGTGTAAAGAAAGACTTTATAAAGCAAAGAATGGAACTTCGGGAGTTGTTCTTGAACAAGTTATTTGGGAAGGCAATAAAGTAAGAAATTTGGATCCTTATAATGTAATTTATGATCCACGAGTTCAAATTCATAAATGTCATGAAGATGGAGAATTCATTGGTTATATTGAATTGATGCCAAGAGTGAAATTGAAGAGATTTCTTGCTAATCTTGGTACTTCTCGCCTTAAAAACGATCAAAAAGCTTTTGAATCTGGAATTTGGGAGGTTGTTTATTATATTCCTCATATAAATAAACGAGTTTTAATGAAGAATAAGGAATGGCTTGACGGTTCTTTCAATTGGACAGCTTGGGTAACTGGTCAAGCTCAAGAACATATTGCATATAGAAATACTTATGTAGTAGTTACTCTATATGCACGTCTTATGCCTTCTGAATTCGGAATTATTGCTCCAAGGGATCAAACTCCAGATATTTGGAAACTTATTTCAGTAAATGGAGTTATGGTTTATGCTCAACCAATGATAAATTCTCATGATTATCTTCCCATTATTATTGGACAGTCAAAAGTTGATGGACTTGATCATCAAACAAAGTCTCCAGCAGAAAGTCAGTTACCATTTCAAGAGATGGTATCATCTCTTTGGGCCGCAAAACTCAATAGTGCCAGAAGAAGAACTACTGATAGAATGCTTTATAATCCGCTTCTTGTGGACCCAGATCATATTAACTCTCCAAATCCTTCAGCAAAAATTCCAATTCGTCCGACAGCTTATGGTAGGAAACTTGAGGAAGCAGTTCATGTGCTAGAATTTAAAGATGAGAATTCTCAATATTTCTTACAAGAAGCAAATGGAATTGCTGAATGGGCAATGAGAGCTAATGGACAGAATCGTCCAATGCTTGGACAATTTCAGAAAGGAAATAAACTTCAAGATGAATGGGCACAAACAATGGCTAATGGTTCTAATCGAGAAAGAACTAAAGCTCTTATGTGGCATTCATACTGTATTCAACCAATTCAAGTTATCTTAAAGAGTAATTATCTTCAACATACTCCCCAAGGAACTCGTTATAATAGAACTGAAGCAAAACAAGTTGAAATTGATCCAGTAAAACTTCGTGAAGCTGAAGCAGAATTTGTTGTTGGAGATGGACTTCTTCCAGTTCAGCGACTTGTTCATACTGATGTTATGCAAGGAGCTATGCAAACTATTTCAGCAGTTCCTAAAATTATGGAAGGATATGAACCCGCTCCAATGTTTTCATATCTTATGAAAGTTCAAGGAGTTGATAAGCTTGATCAATTCGAAAAAGCTCCTGAACAAATTCAATATGAAAGAGCATTGCAAGCTTGGGAAGGTGCAGCAGGATTACTTGCTAAAAATGCTAAATATGGAGAATTAACTCCAGAACAAATGGCAAAAATACTTGGTCCAATGCCTCAACCTCCACAAAAACCACAGGCACCAAAATCAGTCCCAAATAAACAACCAGGAGCTCCAAATGCAGTTGCGTCCTGATTCAATATTTCAAGAATTTGTATTTAGTGAGCAAGAAGAATTACAAGCAAAAACTCTTACTCCTTTACAAATTGCTTGGCTTCAAACAAAATTTACTCGAGTATTTAAAGAAAAAGGATCTACAATTATTCCTGAAGAATCAAATCTTGATAGAAGTTTTCTTTTAAAATTAGGAGAATTAGAAGGAAAGATGGCAATTATTCAGGAATTATTTGAAGATCATAAAACAGCAATTACTAAAAATAAAGAATTAAAAGCAACAGGAAATGTAAGTGCTGGAACTCTTGAACAAGAGAATCTTGCAAGTCGTGCTTCAGCTTTAGTTAACCAAACTTAGGAGAAACCAAAATGCCTAGCGCAGTTCTTCAGAATCCTTTTGCAAAACAACCAGTTCAGCAACAACAACAGCCTCAACCTGCTAGTGTAGATGGGAAACCAATTGAATCAACAGTTATTCCTCCAGAAGATAATATAGATGCAATTGATCCAAAAACTGGTAAGAAAAAAGTAACGACGAGTGATGACCCCATGATGGATTTTAGTAAGTTATGGGAGAATCCTCCTGTTGATCCAGAACATCCTGAACCAAAAGAACCAGAAACATTCCTCCCCAAAATTGATCCTGCTAAAATAGCTGAAACTCTTGGCAAGATTGATTTTTCCAAAAGTATTACTCCTGAAGAATCAGCAGCAATTAAAGCAGGCGGAGAAGGTGCTCAAGCAGCACATCTTAGTGTTCTTAACAAGTCTCTTCGACAAAGTATGGCAACAATGTTTAATGTAGCACAACGTCTTGTCGAGCAGGGACTTACTAATGCAGAGGGAAGATTTCTAGGTAAAGTCCCTGGTCATGTTAAGAACATTATAACTGAAAGTGATTTGACTGCAAATGATCCTCTTATGTCAAATCCAGCATTTTCTCCAATGATTGAAGCTGCTAGACAACGATACCAAGAGAAATTTCCAAAAGCTACTCCCACTCAAATCACAACAGCAGTTAAAGCTTATATTAAGGAATTTGTAAAAACTGCAACTGCTCCTGAAGTTAAGATTGAAGAAGATAATACTAAGAAACTTGCAAAAGGAGCTGGTGATGCTGATTGGGAAAAATGGATTGAAGAAGAGCTTAAAAGAAATGCTCTTTGAAATTTCAGTTGAATTAATTCTAAACCAAATCACCAAACATTTCTTTTTAACTTTGGAGCCAATATATGCTAATGCAATTGACAGGTAATATTGGGCCCATCGAGCAACCAATGTATCCTGGTGATTTGATTAATACAATGGAGCTCGAACCAGTTGCTATTGCAAATGCAGCAGGTGTTAATATTACTGCTCAACAATTGGTGGCTCAAGATATTGATCGAAGTGGCGCTGCTGCTGTAACTGATACTCTTGATACAGCAGACAATATCGTAAAAGCTCTTATTGGGAGTATTAATAAGATTTCTCCTCCTGATAATAGTCTTTATGGTACCTTGCCTTCGCAAGTAGTTCAACTTGCGTGGCCAGCAAATATCAACTTTCTGCTTCCTGGCTCAACTTTTCGTAGAGTAATTCGGAGTGCTAATTCAGGGCTTCTTACTATTGCTGTTGTTGCAAATAGTGGTGTTTCTCTTCTTGGTGTTACCACTATTGCTGCAACATCTTGGAGAGAGTATCTTATTAAAATTCTGAATTCTACTCCAACTACGATTATTGGAGCAACTACTACTAATGCCAATGCAGTTCTTACCAATGTTGATACAAATCTTATCAACAATCTTACAACTGGTATGAGTGTATTTGGCGCTGGTATTGGTGCCGCGGCAGTTGTTGTAGCAATTAACAGAGACCTTGGAACTGTTACTCTCAGTGTTAATTCTACAGCAACAGCATCTAATGTCGCAGTCACTTTTACTCCTACAGTTACCGTTCGCGGTCTCCGTAGCGGTACACCTAACTAAGGAGATAAACAATGGCTATCGGCACTGTTGCTTCTAATCTCTTCACAAAAGATCAAGCAGCAAAAAGTTTTAGTGGAATGATTGCGCGTTTCATGCCAATGGGCGACGCGCCTATTTTCGCTATGACGAGTATGCTAAAAACTGAAACTGCTGTGCAATTCCAGCATGGTTATTTCAGTAAGAGCATGATCTTTCCTTCTGTAACCTTATCCGCTGCTGCTCTTATTGGGGATACTATTCTCAATGTTACTTCTACTGCGAATATTATCCCTGGTATGTTGTTGCGGCCAGATGGAGCGGCCACAGAAGTTATGTTGGTACTTGGAGTTATTGGTACTACACAACTTGCAGTTCAACGTGGTGTTGGTAATGTTGCTCCTGCTGCAATTAACAATGCAACTTTGTGTATCCAAGTTGGAAATGCAAATGAGGAAGCATCTTCTCGTCCTCTAGCAGTAAGTATTCAAGCTGTCTTGCAAAATAACTTCACTCAAATCTTTAGAAATACTTGGGCTGTTTCTGGTACTGCTGCAGAAACCAAGATGATTGTTGGTGAAGGTAATGTTGGTGAAAGCAAGATGGATTGTGCTGCTTTGCATGCCGCAGATATTGAAAAAGGTATCATCTGGGGACAGAAATTCCTTGGAATGCGGAATAACCAACTTTTCCATACAATGGATGGTATTCTTTCTATTGTTGGAGCACAAGCTGGTGCAAATGTTGTAACTCTTGGTGCAACAACTACTTTCTCTCAACTTGAAACAGCAATTGATCCAGTATTTAATGTTCGCACGGATCAAATGGTTGGGAATGAAAGAATTATGTTTGTTGGTGGTATTGCTCGCAAGATTCTAAACAATATCTTCCGTCTCAATAGTTCTTATTTTGTTGAAGATGGTCAAACGAGTTATGGATTGCAGTTTTCTACTGCAAAACTTACTCGTGGTGTTCTTAGAATTGTAGAGCATCCACTTCTGAATGCTTTTGGTTCTGCTGCTTCTTATGCTAAGATGGCAATTATTGTTGATCTTGCTTCTTACAATCTTGCTTATCTTGGTAACAGAAAAACCAAAGCATTTGATATTGTTGGTGAAGATGGAGTTGATGCAATTGGAGGAACTCTTACCACAGAACTTACTACTTTGGTAAAGAATCCCCAAGCTTTTGCAATTCTCTATAACTTTACCGCTGCTGCTGTTGGTTAGTATTTAAACAAGGAGGGACTCTTAGCTAAAAACTAAGAGTCCCTCCTTTTTCGTTTGTCCTAACTTTGGAGATCCAAAATGGTTGAAACCCCTAAGAAATTTACCCAAACGAAATGTCCAGTAAAACGATATTATGCACGCGTTTCTGGTTCAAGGTTTTGTCATGAAGATGGAACTGAAACTTATTTTCTTCATGGATTTGCTGATATTGGAATAAAAGAACATCAAGAAGAAATTGATATGATTCTTGGTAAGAATCCTAATATCTTTCTTCCTACTAAAGCTCCAGAAAAGCTTCCAGAAGTTCCACAAAATGCTCTTAGTGAAGCAGAATTAGCTGCTGCTGAAGCTGCTCTTCGTGGAGTTCCTGGGAGAACTGCTCAAGAAGTTGGTGCTCCAGATACTAATGCAGGAATGCCAACTAATCCAAATGAAAGTACTGTAGATAAAGAATTGCAAGCTGCAGTATTTAAAAATGCTCCAAAAGTTGTTGGACCTGGAGCAAATCTTGTTAAACCAATCCCTGCGGCGCAAGCAGTTATTCCCGGGGCTGCATCTAGTGTTTCAAAATAATTTATAGAATATTGGATACTCCGTGGCATTTACTTTTGCTCCTTTAACTAATAATTTTGCTATTGACTATATCATACAATTAATTATTGATGATACTGGTCGAGGAGATAAGTTGGAAGAAATAAAGCGGCGTATCCAACGTGCTATAATGAAACATCATTTTAAAGATTTTTATAAAAAAGATCATATTGATACTATTTATGCATTTCTCACAACAGATACTGAACAAGTAATTGATACAACTCTTCTTGATCGTTTCCGCTCATTATCCTATATGCGAAAATTTCAAACAGTTGATGTTAATGGAAATCCAATTGCACCAACTACTGAAGGTGGAGATTTAACTGAAACAGCTCCAGAAAAGGCTTTTGATGGATACGGATTTGATAAATTGAATATATTTTATCGCTCAGGAAGTGATATAAAAATAAGAAGTTCAACTCCAATTAGTCAAGTATTTCTTGGTTATTATTCATTTCCAATAATTGAACCAATTGCAAATATCAATGATTGGTTAGTTAGTGAATATCCAGGACTTATTGCTGCTACTGCAAAAAGAAGAATATTTAAAGATATTGGAAAAGATGATGAAGCAAAAATGGCTATGGAAGAAGAATTAGAAGAACTTCTTACTCTTCAGACAAATAATATTACTTTACAGGCTATGTAAATGGCAAATTATGTAGTTGATCCAACTGATCCAACACATCCTCTTAACTCACAATTTGCCCGCCAAGGAGCTGAGGAGTTTCGTGCTCTTAAAGGATTAATTCAAACAATTCTTGGTACAATTATAAATTGGAATCCTCTTGATAAGAGTGCAAGTATTGCTTTATCAGGAGGAAATCTTATAGCAGTAAAGAATAATGTTGATCTTCTTTATCATGCTGTGCGAGCAAATGTATCACTTGCTTCAGGAAAAATATACTGGGAAATAACAATTAATTCTGCTGCAGTTCCAAAACCAATATTTGGTATTGGTACCATAAATGCAGGACTTGAAACTTACGTTGGTGGAGATACTTTTGGTTTTGGTTATGGAGGCGATTTAGGAAATAGATTTAACAATGGAGCTGGAGTTGCATTTGGTGTTGCTCCAGCTCAAGGAGATGTAATTGGTTTTGCTCTCGATCTTACTGTTCCTCAATTACAAATATTTAAGAATAATGTATCTCAAGGAATTATTGCTATTACAGCGGGAAAAGCTTGGCTTCCAATGGCAAGTATGCAAGTTAATGGAGAGCAAAATACAGTAAATTTTGGAGCACAACCATTTGCATTTTCGCCACCGGCTGGATTTACTTCTCCTAACACAGTGGCGGCAACCGTTCCAGTAACATTTGTTAAACAATTTTTTCCTACCTTTTAAGGAATTCTGATGCCTGCTAATACTAATCCAATTAGTCCATTAACTCCAGCGGACAGTTGGAATCCAACTCCTCTTGTTTCTGCAAATACAGCTCTTGATGGTACGGGAACTGTAGGAACAATTATTACAGCAGGAGTTAACGGAACAAGAGTTCCAAGAGTAAGAATTGTACATAGAGGAACAAATGTTGCAACTGTTCTTCGTGTCTTTGAGAATAATAGTCTTACAAATGCAACTCCTGCAAATAATGATCTTATTGCAGAAGTTACTGTTCCAGCAAATACTCTTTCTCAAGTTGCAGCTAGTATTTTTCTAGATATTCCTCTTAATATTATTCTTAAAGCGGGTTATAAGTTACTTTATACAATTGGTACAGCCGTTGCTGCTGGCCATTCTGTAAGTTGTCCTGATGCGGGAGATTATTAAAATGAGCACAAATCCAAGATATTTCGAAATTGAATTCCTTATTCCAGAAAATAATCCTGATCCTAAAGCAACTTCTGATGCTAAAAATGTAAGAACAACAGGACAAAAAGGATATCAAAAGATTGAAGATCAAGTACAGGTAGGAAAAGATATTCTTGATAATGTTTGCACTGGAATTTATTTATCTGATGGTACTCTTCTTTCCCCAACTATTGTACATGAATATCGTCTTACTAGAGGAATGACAGAAGTTATTCCAGCGTTTATTGTTCCTAAGGTTTCTTAAAATGTATGCAATTCCTTCTCCAAGTCAATATACGGCTCCAGGAAATCCTTATCTGAATGTTCCGAATAATGTTGTTCATGGAAAGGCTTTAATTGCAGCCAATAATCCTCCTGTAAATGCTACTGATCCAATTGTTTCAGGAAATTTTGTAGTTCCTGATGGGGTATTTATTCTTTGGGTAACTTTAGTTCGTTCTGCAAATATTGCGGCTCCTCCCTTAATAAAAATATTATTGCCATTACTTGTTATTCCTGGAGAATCAATTCCTTATTTTATAGGAGCAGCTAATACTTCTCCGGAAACAACTTTTGGTGCAGGTTCTCGTCAATTAACAACTGCTGGAGGTGTGGCTTTAGGGAATAATGAAGGATATCCTACAATAAATTATTGGGGATTTACTGACGGAGTTGCTATTGCTTTAGCTGGATGTATAATTGTAGAATGGTAATCAATCATGCCAAATAGTGTATGGGGTAGTTTTGGAGCAACTAGTCCAAGTCGAGAAATGTTTGCAACTGAAACATTTGCAGTTCTTCGTACATATACCAATCCAAGATCGGATGCAAATGTTTCAATTGCAGTTGATGGAGGAATTACTAAAGGTGATGGACTTGGAGGGATATTTTACTATGATCCAAGTTCAGTTCTTCCTGATGATAATATAAATGTGATTTCTCCTGCTTCAGCAATTGGAAGATGGATTCGAAGAGATCAATCAGCACCAGGAATAAATCAATATAGAAAAAATGCTATAATAAATGGTGGAATGGAAATTGCACAAAGAGGAACAAATTTTCCTGCAATTGTAAGTGGTACTTATTCTCTTGATCGCTGGATTTATCAAAAAGCTGGAACAATGATACATACAGTATCTCAGGATACTGATGTACCAACAGTAGCTCAAGCGGGACAACTATTTCTTAATTCAATAAGATTAAATCTTACAACTCCTCAAGCCATAATTGGAGTAAATGATTACACTTTAATCTCTCAACTCATTGAAGGATATAATTGGAGGGCTTTAGCTCAACGAATTTTTACTCTTTCTTTTTGGGTAAAAGCAACACTCCCAGGAATTTATTGTGTAGCATTTCAGAATTCTGTTAGTGATCGAGCTTACACGGATGAATTTACAATTAATGCATCAAATATTTGGGAAAAGAAAACAATAACTCTTATTTCTCCTTCTCCTTCAACAGGAACTTGGAATTACACCACGGGACTTGGGTTAATTTTTAGAATTGTTTTAGCTTGTGGAACAGCTAATCAAGGAATTAAACAGAATTGGAATTTACCAGTTGCTGCTACAGCAAATCAAATTAATGGAGTTCAAGGTGCAGCACTTGATTTTCGTATAACAGGTGTACAATTAGAAGCAGGAAATGTTGCAAGTGAGTTTGAAAGAAGAACAATTCAAGAAGAATTGCAATTATGCCAAAGATATTATCAAAAAACTTTTGCTCAAGGAATTACTCCAATTCAAAATATTGGAGTTAATACTGGAGAACAAACTTTTCCTATCATCCTTGCAGGAGCTGTTGCAGGACATTCTTCAAGAGTTGCTTTAAATCCTACAATGCGAATTGCTCCAAATATTATTTTTTATAATCCTCTTGCTTTAAATGCTCAAGCAAGAGATATTATAAATAATACTGACTGTTCAGCGACTGTTGTGCAAGCGGTTCGTGATAGTGGATTTAGGATAGATTTTACCGGAAATGCAGGAAGTGCTGCTGGTAATTTAGCTGCTGTACATTGGACTGCTGATGCTGAAATCTAAAGAAATAAAAAATGTCAACGATTTCTTATCGAGCTAATACTCTTTCTCAGCATTTTCCTTTTCTTTCTGTTCATCACGGACGAACTATAATTGTTCCGAAACAAGATCAAGCATTTGCTTATCGTGCAAATGTTATCCAAAATCCTTCAGATGATGATAGAGAAATTGGTATTCCACAAGCTTATTATATGCATAATGTTATGCCAAGTTCTGAAGGACTTCAAAGTGTTGGATTTCTTCCAGTAATTGCTGGACTTCCTGGGATCCATGATTTTGAAGAAATTTATACTCTTCGTGATATTAATGAGAATAAATTTCTCTACTCCCCCTCAAATGGAAAGAATTATGTATTTGATGGAAATATAGGAATTTGGTCTCCAATTCCACTTACTTCAATTTCAGCTCCTACTATTCCAGCTTTTAATATAGTAACTGTTGCTTATATTAATGGACATACTTATATTTGCTATAAGCGAACAGGATTATTTGAATATAATTCAGCAACAAAGATTTTTGATCCAGTTATTATAACTGGTGTTGTTGCTGCAAATCTTAATGGAATTTCAGCTTCAAATGGATTTTTAATTGCTTGGGATGATTTTAATGTTTATCGTTCTTCTGGATTAAATTCTCTTGATTTTACTCCAGATATTACAAGTGGTGCTGGATTTAATATTCCAAATGATATAAAAGGAAAAATTCTTATTTGCCTTCCACTCCCAAGTGGATTTATCATTTATACAAGTGCTAATGCAATTGGAGCAGTTTTTACACAAAATATTCGTCAGCCATTTCAATATACTGAAATTGCTGGTAGCGCAGGATTAACTCCACCTCAACAAATTAGTTGGCAGTATAATGGCAACTATCACCTCATTTGGACTCGTGGGGGCCTCCAACGAGTGGATAAATCAGCTTCAATGCCAATTTATACTGATGTTACTGATTTTCTTTCGGAAAGAATATTTGAAGATTATGATGATATTAATGATGTATTTCAATTAACAAATCTTACTTCTAATCTTCTTGTTCGATTAAATATCATTGAGAAACGTTTTTTTGTAATTTCTTATGGAATAACTCAATTTACTCATGCTCTTGTTTATGATCTTTTCTTCAAGAGATGGGGAAAGATAAAGATAAATCATGTTGCTGCTTTTGAATTAAGTGCTATAACTGTATATGGAGATCTTTCTTGGGATCAACTCCAGAATCTTTCTTGGGATAATCTTGGAGATACAGTTTGGAGTGATTTAGCTACTCAAGTTCTTCCAGCAGAGCATGTTAAAGAAACATTAGCTTTTCTTCAAGCTGATGGAACGATTAAAACTGTTATTTTTGATCAAACTCAAACTCAAGAAAATGCAGTTTGTGTTCTTGGGAGATATCAATATGTACGAGATCGACTTCTTAATATTAATGAAATTGAAATTGATTGTATTCAGGAAACTGCTAATTTTACTTTAAAGATTTTACCAAGTATTGATGGATCAAATTTTCTTCCAGCGGTTACTCCAACTCTTGTAAAAAATTCAGGTAAATTTCGTAAATATCAATGTGATGTTTGGGGAAAAAATCATAGTCTTGTTGCCAAAGGAACATTTTATCTTTCAAGTCTTGAATTGACTATGAATCCTGGAGGTAGAGCTTAATGGCAACACTTAATTCTCAAATTATTCTCGGGCTTCCAGATCGTGCTCCCGATGGAATTAAGAATGCAGAAGTACGAGAACTTTATGAATTTGTTATTGCAGCTTTTAAAAATCTCCAACAGGGTATTGAACAATTTAATGGAATAACTACCCGAGACATTACTCAATGGCCACAATCAAAACCATCTGATACACTATTAAGACAGAATCTCGGAAGATTCTATGTTATTGCAAAAGAAATTTTAGCTTTTGGTGCTTTTGTAAATCTTGTTCTTGATGCTGGAATTTGTAAAGCTCAGAATTCAAATTCAGTAGGAAAACCAGCCCATGGATATTGTAATATTCCTAATGGAGCAACTGCTGGAAATTTTACTGAAGTTATTCTTTCTCAAGGAATTTTAGCAATTGGTGGTTTGAATCCTGGACAAGCAATTTATCTTTCAAATGTTAATGGAGTTGCTTCAACAGTTCCAGATGTTGCAGCAGGAAGAATTGAACAATTTCTTGGTATTGGTGTAGCTCCAGGAATTGCTTATATTGATATTAGTCTTGGACAGTATATTCAACATTAATTAGATAGGAGAATTGAAATGCCAGTATTTATTGATCAACAAGGAAAGTTTTATCAAACTAAAATTGCAAAAGATTCTGGAGATGCTAAAGTTGAGCATCCTACTCCAATGCAACTTAAATATCTTACTGAAAAAGCAGTAACTGAGCCCGAATTTGGAGTTGGAGTTCGAGAAGGAGAAGTTAAAAGTCTCCAACCAGTTGTAAGAAAAGTTATTGAAAAGAATAAAAATCCTGAAAAAGGAAATGGATCTTCTTCAGGAGTTACTGATGAAACTCTTAAAAATCTTTAGTTTTCTTCTTGCATTTCTTTTTTCTTCTCAAGTAATTGCTCAGGGAGCAGTTCTTAGAGGAGAAGAATCTGCTGGAGTTTATAAGAATCTTTCAAGTATTAATGGCGTCTTACAAATGTCAGGGAGTGGGTATTCTTTTTCTAATATAAAAACAAGTACTACTACAGTTGTAAAGAGTGGTGCAGGACAACTCCATTGTGTAACGATAAATAATCTTGGTACAACTTGGGTAATAACAATCTTTGATAACATTGTTGCAAGTGGAACAACTATTGCAACAACTACAGCTCTTACAATTCTTGGAGCTTATTGTTTTGATATTACTTTCACAGTAGGATTAACAATTGTAACTGCTGGGGTAACTCCTGGGGATATCACAATAAGTTATCGTTAACAAAAAGGAAAACTATGTCTAATGGAATATTATTTGAGAAATTAGATGAAAAAGAAAAATTAATTTATAATATCGTTAGAGAAAGTTTTCGTAATGAAATGGAAATGTATTTTGGTATAACTGGGGATCAACATCGAGTAGATCATTTGGAAACAATTCCAAAAATAAAAGAATTTCTTGATACAAGAGAAGCCGATTTAATACTTAAAAATAAATTTTGGGAAGAAATAAAAAAAGATTTATATAAATTTCTTACCAAACTTATTGTTGTTGGACTCATTGGATTAATACTTGTAAGTTTAGGAATTATAAGTTGGCCAACTCTTATTAAACTTATAGGATAAAATGAATTTCATTCTTAAACGTCTTACTAAAGATTCTGAAATTCCAACTTTTGGAGTTTTATTCCACGAAGGACAAATTCCATTTGCATTAACTTTGGAACGTCCATGGAGAAATAATGAACGTGGAGTTTCTTGTATTCCTATAGGAACTTATACTTGCAAAAGAATACAATCTCCAAAATTTGGAAATACTTTCCAAGTAATGAGTGTACCAGGAAGAAATGCAATAGAAATTCATAAAGGAAATATTGAAGATAATACTCATGGTTGTATTCTTATTGGAGAACAATTTAGTATTCTTCAGGATGAACCTTCTATTGCAGCTTCTAAAGAAGGATTTGAAGAATTCTTACGTATTACAACTACAGTTGATAAATTTACTCTTGAGATAAAGGATTGCGAATGAGTTATACTGGAATTATTAAAAATTCAAGGACTCTTGATCTTGTTGCAATTTCAGGAATGGTAGATGCAATTTCTTTGGGATTTCTTGCTTATGCACCAGAACAATTGCATATAACAGTTCCAGTTTATGCTGGAATAAGAATTACGCTTGGAGTTCTTGCTGCTTATCTTCGATTCAAAACTACAACTCCTGTAGGAGAAAAGAATGTTTGAAGGTTTGTGGCTAAAATTAATTGGAGGATTAGTAATATTTTTAGGACTTGTTGCAGCTTTCTTTGGAATAAAACGTTCTGGTAAGAAAGAAGCTGAACAAGCTCAACTTGCTCAATCATTTAAACAAGCAAAGGAAGCAGATGCAACTCGTAAAAATGTTGATAACATGTCTAAGCCTGAGCTTGATACAGAGTTGCACAAGTCTCAGCGGGACTGAATGTGCTTGGGTTCAAGAAATTGGTACATCAAAATATGACGTATTAACTCTTGAGACTGAAAAAGAAATTGTTACTCACAATATCAATGTTGGAAAATTCTGTAAATAACTTGGAGAATTGAAATGGCTGCTGCAACTCCATTACCTGCGGCACAAGATCCAATTCAAGGAATTCTTTCCTTACTTGGTACTTTAGGTACTGGTAAAACTACTTCGGAAACAACACCTGGAGAAGCAGCTTCTCAGCAAGCTGATGAACTTATAAAGAGTATTCAGGATTCCTCAAGTCCAGAAGCTCTCTCAACTCTTATCCAAGGTATTCTTCTCAAAGCTAAAGCTGCTTTGGGGCCTGAGATTGCTGCAACTATTGGGTCTGGAGCTAGAGCAACTTCAGATAGCTCTCTCGCTCTCATTCAAGGAAACGTGGCCGCTAAAGCTACTGCGGAAAGTGCTGCTGCAATTCTCGAAGCAAAAAATAATGCTAATAAACTTGCTACTCAAATTGCTAGTGAGAAACTTCAAGCTTCAAAAAAAGTAACTCAGCAAACTGGTATTTCTCCAGCTGGAAAAGGACTTATAGCACTTTCTGCAATTGGTCAAGGAAAGAAATTACTAGGACTTAATAAAACTAAAGAAACGAATACTGATAATCTTTTTGCTCCGGATGCTACTAAAGGAGTTCATTATGAAGAAATGGGAACTCCTTCAGTAACAACTCAACCAATTTCTCCTGAAGCTGCTAGTGCTGCTAATTCAGGATCAGTAACTGATATTATCCCAGCAGATTCTACTCTTTTTGGAGAAGAACCTACTGCTGCATTAATTTCTCCTGAAGCATCAAGTACTGAATTTGGTTTAGAAACTTCTTCATTAGGAACAGCTGCTGGAATAAGTGCTGCTGATGCTGCTGCAAGTGCTGATGCTGTTGATGCTTCATTTACAGCAGGAACAGCAGCAGAAGCTGGAACTGCTGCTGAAGGAGGTTTGGGATTAGAGACTATTGCTGAAACTGGAGCCGCAGCTTGGATCATTTGTACTGAACTCACAAAACAAGGAAAAATGCCAATAAGGTATTATATTTATGGAGCAAGAGCCTTTGCAAAATATCCAGAGTACGGAAAACAAGCCTACTATCTATGGGCAATTCCGTGTGTCCGCTGGCTTAGGAAATATCCTAATTCTTTATTCTCAAGATTTCTTCAAAGCAGCTTTAACGCAAGAGCAGAATATCTTGCTGCAAAGGAAGGATTACGTGGTGCTAAGAAATCTTGCAAAGGATTGATAGTAATTCTTGTAACTTATAGTCTTTGTTGGATTATTTCTCGATTTCCACTTAATCCAATCAATCCAAAAATTGAATTGGAGAAACTCAATGCCAATTGATATTGAAGAAGCAACTCGTCAAGCTGATGATCTTCTTCAAGGAGCTATTGGCCAATTTTCCAAGCCATTAGTAGTTCCTACTTCAACTCCAGTTGATACAACTCGGGCCACAGAAACTCTGAATCGAGCTGAAGTAACTGGTGGTGAACACGCACAAACTGTTAATGAAATGCAAAAACTTCTTACCTCAGCAACACAAGAAGAAAAAGCTGCTATTGGTAAAGAAGGAGAAGCTAAAGCAGCTAAGGCTACTGCTGAGGGAGTACGAAGCCAAGAAGAAGCTGCTGGATATAAATATTATCAACGCTTATTTGGAATGGATATTTCTCCAGATTCAGAAATTGCTGCTGCGGCTGCAAGACAAAAAGAACTTCGTGCTGGAATGGAAGCAAAACTTGATCGAGTTAATAAATTAAAGAGTGTTTCCCTCTTTGATAATCCTATTGATTATCTTTTAAATTCATTTGAGCTTCCAGGCGCAACAGAGGATTATAATATCTCTGTAACAAAAGTTAATAATCTCCAACAAGCTATTGATGATGGAATTGCGAGTGCGAAAAATGCGGGAGATCTTAATAACCGTGGCATTCCCACGATTACTGCATCTATGGCTGCTGCTAATGCTAATATTGCACTTACTGAAGCTGCGAAAGAAAAAGCAAAACGAGATGAGAATTTGGCGACTATAAGTGTTGATTTTGCTTCTAAGAAACTTACAGCGGATATTGCACTTGCTCATGCAACTCGTGAAACAACTCAACTTGAGCAAGCAAATGAACGATTGAAATATGAAACATTGATAAATGGAGTTCGTCTTGCTGATTCTCATGGAGCAAGACTTGAAAGTGCAGCAAAACTTCTTTATGAACTTGCTGATAAAGCTGGACTTGATGTTATTCTTAAGCAATATGATAGAAATGTTGGGAATCCTCCGAATACTACTAATCGACAAAGTTTTACTCGTATGCCTGCGGGAGAGCGAGAGAATATAACTGCAATTGGGGCTGGAAGCGCTGGAACTAATCCATATGAATTCTTAAAGAATTTTAAACATGTTGGTCCACAACTTTCTGCAGAAACTGGTAGACTTCTTGATTTTGTACAGAATGCTGAGGCCAAAATATTAAGAAATCCAGCTTTGGAGCCAAAAGTTCAAGAACAAAGAATTGCAAAACAACTAAAAGAAGATGTTGAGAAGGAAATGCGTCGTCCTTCTCAAAGTAAGGTATTTGTAGAAATGTCTCCGGCTAAGATGATTGCTTCCAATGCAGTTCCTCAAGGAAGCGAAATGGCAAAAATTCTTGAGCCACTTGCAAATGTTGAAGGATCAATAACAACTGATACAGTTATAGAAACAATTGCAAAGAATTTTAAGAATCCTACTGAAGCTGGAGTTGCGATTGCTCAATATTATCAAGCAAATATGGCATTAAGAAATAAATCTCTTAATATGAGTTTAATGAATATGGCTCCTCCAACTTCTTATGTTGTTCCTATAAGAAGAAGAATTTTTGGTTATACTTATGGAGAAACTTACGATCTTACTAAATCAGGAGAAGCAACGAAATATCTAATTGCTACTCAAATTCAAAGTAAAGCTCTTCGAGACCAAGAAACTGGAAATTGGGTGATGCCAGTTGGCCTTGAAGATATGGAAAATAAGACTCCTGAACAACTTGCTGAAATTGCTAGAAAACAATCTCTTGCTCGTGAACGTAGACAAAATGCAATGCAAGAAATGCCAGAAGTAGATCAGCGAAGACTTCCAGTTGTTGAAGAAGGTATTCTCCATAAACCTTCAGAAACTCCTTCTGCGGATAGAAATAAACCTAAAAGAGCAGCAATGTAATGGCAAATGATCTTCTTCAGGCAGTTGATAATCATAATGTTGCTAATGGAGATGAATCCTGGTTCTCTCAAAGAGCTGAAGCTACTGGAGAATTCTTAGGAGATATTGGTGAAGCTATTACTAAGGGTAGTGTCGGTGCCGTTGTTGCTGGTGTTAATAGTTTTATTAATACAGGTATTGCCGTTGCTAATTTTGTCGGAGCTGATTTTGAACCAGTTTCCACTTATGATACATTGAAATCTCTTGATGATGATCTTGGTGAATACTATAAAGCGCATGAAGCTGGAGTAGAAACTGCGGGATTTCTTCTTGGATCTTTTATTCCAGGAATGGCTGGTATTAAAGCTCTTCAAGCTGCTAAAGCTGGATTTATTGGAAAAAATATGGCAGCTTCTTCAGGACTTATGAGTTCCCTTACTCGTGATTATGCCAAGGCCGCAAGGATTGAATTCGCATCGGGAAATTCCCCATTCTCAATTCTCAATGCTAATACAGTAAAAGCTCTTGCTCAGGGACTTGGATCAAGCTCTCTTGATATGTTGGCATTTGAGACTGCTGTTACTGCAACAATGTATAAATCCCCAATTCTTAATGAAGATAGTCTTGCGGATATTTTTAGTAATATTGTGGTCGGTACTTTAGTTGGTGGAGGAATTGGTGGTGTTCTTCATGGAACTAAAGTTGGATATGGAATAATTAAAGCTGGTAAAGCAATTGATGTTGAACTCTTTCCTTATAAGCATATTGAAGTTCCTCCTGAAACTGCTACTCCTGATATCAAGATAATAAATCTCTTTGAACAAAAACTCAATATGCGTGAACCAGAATTATCTCAAGGATATTCTGGGGATCTTGATCCTGCTGCTCGTCTAAAACTAATTTCCGAAGCTCGTGAGAAAACTCTTGATCGAATTGATATTCAGATTCGTCAAGAACTAACTGATATGGCTCATGGAGATGGGAGAATTGGTCAACAATTATTTGATGTTCTTGATAAAGGTAGTCAACTTCCTACATTCATAAAGAGTCAACCATTTCAAGATATTGCTGGAGCACTTATACACACAAGAGAACTCAATAGAATAACTCAAGCTGAAGCTCTTGAATACGGAGATATAATATTTCCTCAACATAAAATGGCTAAAGAAGCTTTTGATACTTTAGTAACTGCAGGAAAGTATTCTGATCTTTTTGTTCCTTCAGCAACTAAAGAAACTCAAGGATATAGAGCAGTTGGAGATATAAATAAATTAAGAATAGCTTCCTACGGAAAAGAAATTGGAGATAAAGAAACTGCATTTGCTCAGAAATATGATCTCTTTCGAAATGCAAATGGAACTTTCTCAGTGAATCCTGAGAGTGAGATTCTCAAGCGTTCTGAATTTCGTAGACTTCGAAATAATAGAATAGTTGATTTTGAACAAGGTGGGACAATCGTTGATAAAGCTACTGCAGGACTTGCTGATTTTGCTACTAAGGATAATCCAATTAGAGTTCAAGGAAATACTGTACTAGCTGGAGCAATTGATCCAATAAAGATTGGAGAATCAACAAAATATGATCCAACAACTGGGAGTCATCTTGATGCCCAAGCTCGCACAATTTGGGCTCAAGAACAAAAGAATATTTATTGGAAAGATAAAGTTATAGGAGAAAATGATCTTCCACTTCTTGAAAGAGCTTATTATGATGGTGATAAATCGAAGGGCTTTTTTATTAAGACGGTTGATGGAAAATCTTCTCTTGCTCCAACTGGTGAGAGATTGTCCCAATTCATTCAATCCAAGAAATATCAACTTGCACAAAAGCTTAACGGAGTTCCCATTGATGAAATTGGATATCGGCTTAACATTTCTGATAAATGGTTACAGGGTGAAGCGGATGATATTTCTAAAATTCGACCAGGAGTAGATTATCAACTTCCTCGTTATGGACGAATTGATTATTCCCCAGAAATTGATGCAGCAAAAACTTATAGTACAAATCAACTTGATGGAGTAATAAACTATGAACTCCAGAAATCTCTTATAGAACTTCGTCATGAACAAAACTTTGGAAACTTCGCTAGAGAAAGAACTGGCGACTTCCCTCCGGCTCCAAATTGGACTGATCCAGGAAGAACTCCTACTCGTGAAGGCGCAGGAGCCTCATTACTTGGATTTGCCAATGCAAATTATGGTACCGCTGGTGGATGGGCACAAGTTGTGGGGATTGCAACATCAAAATTAAAATCTCTTAGAAAAACAGTTCTTGCTGAAACTCTCAATCCATTAATGGCTTCAGTAGTTCAAGAAGGAGAGCAAGCAACAATTGAACTTGCACTTCTTGAAAATACTCTTCGTTCTTCTCCAGAAGCTTGGGTACAATATCCATTAGGAAAGCAATCTCTTATTCCTCGTAAGGATTATGGATTAGTATTAAAAGGAGGACAACCTTCTGAAGAACTTGCTATTAAAAGTGAGAATGTCTGGAATTTGGGCCAGACTAGAGCACAAATAAATGCAGAGAATCAAGTTCATGTTAAGAATCTTAAGGGAGCTTCTGGAGTTGGAATAGATGCTAATGATGCAACTGTTTGGTATCCAATTCCAATTGATACAACCCGATATAAACATTTTGTATTTGTGGAACCAAGAGAAATTGCTCTTGCTGATAAGAAACGAATGATTGTTGCTAAGGATGAAGCAACACTTAATAAACTTATTGCTCAAGTAGATTCAAATAAATTCAATGTTATTACAAAAGTTGATAAGGAAGATTGGCATAAAGCAATTGGTGATTATGATTTCTCTCTTGGGATTAATGAGTCAAGTGTTGATTCTACTCTCAAACGTAAAGGTATAATGGGAGAATTCTTTCCAACTGTAGATAAAAATCGAGTTATGCAAGATATTCTTGATTGGCATATGCGCCAAGAAGAAATCTTAACAACTCGAATGGTTGAGCATCGTTATTCTCAAGCTTTCCAGGAACTTGAACTTCTTGGGAAGGATTATACTAATATTGCAACTTCTCAATTCAGAAGTCTTACTCAGCGGCTTGAGACTGGAACTAAAGATCCTTATAATGAAGTCGTAAAAACTGCTCTTGATATCTCAACTGGAACTGAGTCTCGTTATCAATGGTGGAGAAGTTTTAATGATACAATTAAAGATGCAATAGAAAAACCAATCAATAAGATGAGAGAAGTTTTTAGAAATGCTCCAGAATTGAATGATGAAACTCTTGCTACAATTAATTCAATTTCAGATCGAATGGGAATGGGGCGTCCATTTGAAACAACTTATCAAGCAAATGTGGCAAATGGAAATATTGCTGATCGTCCTTGGCTTGCAAGAGGAATATCAAAAGCTAATGGAATAATGAGTTCAACACTTCTGCAACTTGATTTCTTCAATGCAATAAATAATGCAGTTTCGGCTCCTATAATTACAAGTGCTGAAGTATCAAATCTTGTAAAAGGAATAATGGCTGGGGATGAACAAGTTGCTGGAAAACTTTCAAAATTAATGACAACATCAGTTCCTGAGAGTGGAGATCAAGTAACAATTCCTACAACTCAAAAACTCTTACGAAATGCTCTTGAGAATTATCGAGTTGATGGGATGGGAGATGGAAAATTTCTTAAAAGATATCAAGATATTGGAGTAGTTACTGATATTCTTCAACAAGAACGTCAGATGCTTGATAAGTTGACTTTTAATTGGAAAGAAACTCCTGGACAAGTTGATACAAAATTAAAAGATGCAGTAGAGTTTGGGAAAAAGTGGACTGGTAATAGAATGGCAGAAGAGATGACTCGATTTGTCGCAGCAGATGTTATGCGGCAAATTACTGACTTAGCAATTGAGAGTGGAGTTCTTAAAGATGTTAGTGAGGCGAATGAATATATTCAATTATTCACTAATAGGACTCAAGGTAACTATCTTCACTCTCAGCGTCCCATCGTATTCCAAGGAGTAGTAGGTCAAGCCATCTCGCTCTTCCAGACCTATCAGTTTAATCTTATGCAACAGATGTTCAGGTACGTCAGCGAAGGAGATAAAAAATCCATCGCTATACTTCTTGGCCTCCAAGGATCTATTTATGGAATGCAAGGCTTGCCAGCATTCAACTTTCTGAACACTCATATCGTTGGAAATGCTTCTGGGAATACTGACCATAAAGACCTCTATCAAGCAAGTTATAGTGTATTTGGCAAGAGTCTTGGTGATTGGATGCTCTACGGTTTAGGATCAAATGCTCTTGGACTCGTTGATCCATCCATGAAAGTTAATCTTTATTCTCGTGGAGATATTAATCCACGTCAACTTAGTGTTCTTCCAACAACTTTTGCAGATATTCCTGTAGTAAATGCTTCAGTGAAATTCGCAAAGAATCTTTATCAGCTTTCAGAGCGTTTGGGCCAAGGTGGATCAGCGTGGCCCGCACTATCTCAAGCTCTTGAGCATAATGGTCTATCACGTCCATTAGCAGGTTTAGCTCAGGTGGCTCAAGGTTATACAACCACGTCTCAAGCATCTCTTTTAACTGCTTCTCAAGATTTCTGGAATATTGCAACTTTATCAAGAATCGCTGGAGGTAAACCTTTTGATGAAGCAGTCGCTCTTGATGCAATGTATCGGATAAATGCTTATAAGGCAAAGGATACCTCGAACATAAATGAATTAGGTACTGCAATAAAGACCACTGTTGTTGGTGGTGGAACTCCGAGTGAAGAACAAGTTCAAGATTTTGTAACTTCATATGCTAAAAGTGGAGGAAGAATTGAAAACTTTAATAAATTCTTTTCGAATATCATACTTGGTGCAAATCAATCTCAAGTTAATCGTATAACTCAACATCTCCAAAGTCCATTTGCAAAACAAATGCAAGTTATCATGGGCGGTCAAGCTTTGCCTGATTTTCTAAATACTCCGGCAGTACAGTAATATTTGAATGAACAAAATTCCATTCTGGAATAATCTTCTTAATTACAACTCCCCCTCCAGTTGTCGTATCAATCTTTCCTGATTGTTGTAATCCCATAAGAATATCCGCAAGTTGTTTCGCATTATCTAAATCTCTTGAAACCTGTGGCCAAATATCCTTTACCGAATTGAGTGGTGCTTCTGCTTTATCAAGGAGCTTAAGGATTTTTTCGGTAACATCACTATTTCTAGCCTTACCAAATTCTCCGAGTGCTTTAGGCATGAAATACTCTGTATAGTGCAAGATGGAGTTGGCTTCAATAACAGTTGAAAGATTAATAAATTTTTCTTGTTTTGATGCAGCAATGCTGAGGCAGTCTTTAAGGAGATGCGTAAGCCTTCTGGAGCTATAACTTTTAAACCGCACATCTTCCAAATCCTTCCAAGTTTGATAAATATCATCAAGAGCTACCAAAGCATAAGGTTTAATTTCAAATTCACCAATCATCTTCAATTTTATTTCTCGAAGCATCAATACAAGTCTTGTTGTTTCTTCTGGTGGAGGTGGTGGAGGAAAAGTTATTCTTCTTCCAGTTGGATCAGAATAAATTTGCATAAGTCTTGCAAAGAATCCTTGACCAATTACTTCGACGGGGAAAGCCATACTAATACCAGTAGGAGTATTGCCAGCAAGAAGAGATATAGTAGGATCAGGTATAATAACACTACGCCCATTCTTAATACGATTCTCAAAATTTCCTTCCCAATCCCAGAGAGCCGTGAGTAAGTCAATGAATTCAACATTACTGTGGCCCAGGAATGAATTAAATTCCCCCGAATAAATAAGACATTCTGCCGGTTCTTTGCTTCTCTCAGCACCAAATAATGCACGCATTGTAGGATTCTTTTTTTCATTTTTTGTAACATCAAATCGTTCATCAGGATCATGGGCCTTGTCCATACCTTCTTCAAGGTCAATAAGAAATTTCTCTTTAGTAATTTTATCTGCTGCTATAGTTTTATAATCAGCAGCAATAAGTAATCGTTTGATTCCACGTAAGGCAGAATCTTTTCTTGCTCCACTTTCTCCAACTAACATTGTATATTGATTAGGATAGATCTTATTATGTCCATGAATTAGGTAAGCACGGCGCCCTAAGAGAGCACCAATTCCGGTGATTGCACACCAGCGATGATAGATAAGTGGAGCTTCCGTACCTTTTTGATATTCAAGGTATTCGGATATAAAATGAGATTGCTTTGACAAGCTATTTTACTCGAATAATTAAGAATTTCTCAAGTTCTTGAACTTCAAATCCTTGAAATCTTCTTCCTCCAAGAAATGGAAATTTTCCTTCATTATGGAATATATGAGAACGGTAATTACCCATAAGCCTTCGTGCAGAAGAATCAAATAATTTGGGAATTCCGATTGGGAGTTTTTCTAATTCAATTATGAATTCTTTTAATTCTTCACTGATAACTACTTGAACTTTATTAAGTTCTTTAGGAGGAATTGGTTTTAAGAGTTTAATGTCCATTTTTTCATATCCTTCCAATTATTCATATTAATTTTTGCTGCAACTGGAATTGTCATTATCCTTGTTGTACCCTTACAGTCCATAACAGATGTCGGACGAATACAAATTTGTCTGGCTTCTTCGATAAGTTTTTCTTTGCCAATACGTATTTCCAAAAAGATACTGTCGTGTATTTGAGCTTTAAGACGCAAATCTTTTGAGTTAAGAGTCTGGACTTTCCAGAAAATATCTTTAAACCCTTCATTGATAATACTAACACTAAGATTCTGTGGCGGGTGGGCAACATAGGCATTAAGATCTGATTTGCTTTTATCTGGATTGCCAAAGCAGTATCTCGTCCATCCGAGAGGTGATACCAATCTTTGCGTGGATCTAATATGTTCTTTAACTGCTGAGTACCAAATCGTTTTAACTTCTGGATATGCTTTATCATAAAGATCCAATAAATATTCACATACCATTAAACGAGTCCAAAGCTTAGGGAGATTAAGAAGAATTTTAGCTCTATCCACATTTGCTTCTCCCATTGTCTCAAGAAGTTTGGCTGGACCCATATTATAATTTGCACCGTGATTAACACGTTTGCTAAGATCACGTAACTCTTTATTGAGAATCTCTCCATTCGGTCCAATAATATCTGAGTACGGTACACCAAAAAATCTCTCAATGTTAATCGCATGAAAATCTTTATTGGATTCCACCGCTGAGATGAGATTTTCATCTCCGCTAAGATAAGCCGTGCATCTTGATTCACTTTGTTCATTATCAAGTTCACAGAAGAAAAAGTTGCTCATGCAGAATAAGTGATTATTTCTATTCTAGATACTTTAGGATCATCTAATTCACTTCTAATATAATATATAACATCATCTTGATCTTCTTTTGTATGTAAAGGTAACGGCCATGATCCAATTCTTTCCATCATGTAGAGTAGCTACAATTTTAATCCGGTTCATACATTTCCTTTACTCGTGGATCTTGATTTTGAATATTTGCACCCGTCCAGTTATAACCTTCTCCAGAACTAAGTCTTGTAGTATCGGTACCATCGGGGTTAAGAGTATAGTAGAATCTACCAGATCGGAGTAAATAACTTTTCCGTTTAGATGGTTTCTTAGAGATACTATAATTTTCAGGTTTGAGCGATTTACTAATAATTGTAGCCATTGCTTTAAGATGGAGGATTTCTCTACTAAATCGAGCATTGAGAGGATGACGCAAGGCGAATTTATTAAGAGCATCTTCGTCGGCATTGGTAATATCTGTACTTCCATAGAACTGTATAAGCTTTGTAACTTGAGTCGAAGAGTTTCCATTAAATCCTTCTCCGAACCATCGCTCCAGTCGATTACGTGAAGCTTCAAACTCTGTAATGCATTCTTTTGAGAGTTTATCTCGGATTGCTTCATTTACTTTAATTCCTTCAAGGTTGGAATATAAGCAAGGAACCCATATGGGGAACTTAAGTAAATAATTTGTCCATGCCCAGTTAGGCATTTCCTTAATAAGTCCCATTGCGGAAACAAGTGTCGCCCAGCCATCGCGAGCATTATACTCATAGTATCTTCCAGTTTCTTTGGCGAGGTCTTTCCAATAGAAAACATTGTGAATTGTAAATCCGGAAATAAAGGCAAGGTTTTTTGGCAACTCACAGTACCACGAATGGAAAAGACTCTGTGTATCAAAGAAATATCCATATCCTGGCGATGAATAACCAATGCAGTGGGCGTTATCATATAATCCGTTCTGAAAAATTTTTGGTATCTTGAGGAGAAGGAATTTCCTCATCCAAGTAATCCAAAAAAGTTGTTCTTTCTCGGGGGCATCAAGGATTGGAATAACTATCGTATGAATATTCCCATCATTCCATAAACCAGTAAATGCTAAGCAACGAATAGCAGTTTCAAGTTCCCCGTTTGATGGATTCTCAAACGAAACAGTTTCAATATCAACTGCAATAACCACAGTTTGCGAGTAGAGATGAAACCATCTTTCGATAGTTTCAATTCTGGCCAATTCCCATGAGAATTGAGGTGTCCGTGGCCATAATGAAGGTTGTACGATCTTACTAATGAATCTGTCAGCCAAGAATCGTCCATATGAAACACTATATAACTGTCTAAGAGGATTAAGGAAGAGATATGTGATTCCCGCCCGTTCATATATAGATCCAGCCCAGTTATCGAGGGATTGATGTCGTTGGCTCTCAATAATCTTATTAAGTACAATATTATTTGTGGTGATGATATACTTAATACCTTTACTCCTTGCATAAAGTTCTATCTCCGCAGCAGTGTCAGGATTTGCTTCAATACAATAAGTCTTTCGTCCCTTAAGAAGGGGACGTAAGGTTGAAAGATATGGAACATCAAATGGAGTCACCATTAAGAGAATTGGTGAGGAATCCATATCATTTACCAAAAGGCCAAGTACGCCAAACTATAAATGGCTGTGACCATCGTTTTCTATTTTTAATAAGAGAAACCATCCCTTGAGTTATATTAAAAATTTCTGCAATCTCTTCTTGACTCTTACCTTCTTCAAGCATATGAAGAACTTGAGATACTTGATCTTCCGTTAGTTTATGACCAATCTTCATTTTATTCAGGAATAGAATTAATCGCTTTTATAACATTAATAAGATTAATTGATTCAATTACTTGAGATAAAATTTCAGTTTCTACTTTTTTAGTACCAGGAGTTTCTTTGTACCCATATTGTTTTGGAAAATCTTTCCTCTCATTTTGAAAATGTCTTATTTCTTTTTGTTCTGCTTCAGTATAATCAAATAATTTTACCCATTCCTTAACAGTGTAATCTACAGATTCAACTTTAGTAATTACAATTTTGTATGCCATGTTAATTCCTTTAAGGTTTGCAAAATGCTGAATGAAGAAGTCCAAATGCAACAAATGGAATAGTAATTGCAATAGAAATTGCAACTGAAGCTCCAAGAATCATTCCTGCTCCAATCATGAGATCATAACAAACTGAAAGGATTTTATCTCTCATTGGACACTATTAACTCCTTGTGGATTGAGTTGATAGAAACTTCCTTTTCTCATATTATAAATTATCATATGAATAATATAAGGAAGATTATAAATATAATCTTTTTGATCCCAAAATACATCTATGAGATTATGAGTTTTAACTTCTTCATCAGTTGGACTACTTAATTGTTCTCGCTTAGTTTCATCTCCGAATGCAGCGAAATAATAAAGTTTTGTTCCATTATCTCCATTATGATCTTTCTTAAACTCCTCGATATAAAAACAATGCCAACGCTTTATTGTTGTTTGAATTCCAGTTTCTTCATGAAATTCTCGAATCATTGCTTCTTGAGGAGTTTCTTCTTCAACAGAATAATCTCCTATTTCAGCTTCACATTTAATTCTAATAATTTCTCCAGGAGATCCTATTAACATTTTTCCAGTTCGAGTATTATAAGTAAATGCTTCAATCTTCCCTCCAATCCCATTCCACTTTCCTTTCATCCAATCAGGATGAGTTTTTCTTATAAGAAGAAATTCTTGCATATCCCAAGACATCATGAAACCACATACATATTGCATAGGATGATTATATTTCTTAAATTAGAATACGATGTTTTGGGTATTCATTTTTATTATTCATTTGTTCTGTATGAGTAGCCCATATACAATTATCCTTATTATAATTACCATTATTATCTTTACGCTCTAAAGAAAGTCTTTGGCCAAATATTATTGGAGGATCATTCATGTCCTCTAAAAAATTTTTAAATGAATTCCATTCATTACAAATAGTAATTCCTCGTCCTCCATAATCTTTATATTGACAATTATTTTTATTATTACATCTTTGTCTCATAGCACACCAAGATGTATAAGCTAATTTATGATTTATATAAGCTTTAGGTCTATAAACTTTATTACGTAATCTTCTTTTTAAACTCATACAAGAATTCCTAAATTATCTAAATCAACTAGAAAATGTTTGTAGGTGACTGGAACTATTTGTTCTATTATAGAAAGTATTGCTTCCGCATAAACTCTTATCTCATATTGAGCATGAGAATGAAGTCTCAAGCGAAGAAAATGTAATAGATTATGCAAGTTAACAGTAGCAAAAAAGCGCGTATAAGTATTAAGTGGCAATACCATTCTTGCAAGTTCACGAGGGCATCCTAATCCAAGAAGTTCTAGATAGCGTTTAAAGGATTCAACTGAATTATTTGTTATAGATTTAAGAATAATATGCGCATGAGGATTTTGTTCTTCTGTTCTCATCTGTTTATTATCTTTATTTTGAGTTGTTATTTTATCATAAGTAGGAAGATAAACTTCATTAGGAAGCTCCGTATATCTTGCACTTACTTCATTATAAGCCCAAGTCCTATGACGATGCCATTGTCTTGCTACAAAGATAGGACATTTAATTTCAAAAGTAAATACCACAGACTCAAAAGGGCTAGTATGTTTGTTACGTAGCAAGTAACTAATAAGTTTCTCATCCTTGCTCTGAAATGTGGAGCTAACCCTGTCAGAAGTTTCTGGCTCACTGCGCCAATCGGCGTTGTAGCTGACTCTAGCAGAACGCACAATATCAATGTCACTACCCATACTATTAACGAGGCGTACAAACCCATGATCGAGAACTCCAATTAGAGGATGCTTTATTGGTAAAGGAATATTAGAAGTATCAAGTGTATCATCACCAAAACTCATAAAGGAGCTTTCACAAGTGGTCCCATAAATTCAATTATGAGCGTTTCAGTAACTTGTAATCTGAATGCTTTATGATAACCCCCATCAACAGTTTTATGTGTAGTTTCTATTTCATTAAATCTCTTTAATTGATTCTCCATATTTTTATATTGCTCATGAGTTAATCTCATGTATATATCATTAACCATAATGAAAAAACTGAGGGAACTTATTAGGCTCCCTCAGAATCCTAGTCGGATGAAAAACTAAACCATCGGAACGATATCATGAGTTGTCGCATAAATCCGCGGCTTCCCATGAATATCAACTTTCTTTTCATCAGCACGATTAGAAATGATAGCTTTAACTGTCATTCCTTCCATTTTCGTCATGATGTCTAGAAGATTCTTTGATCCACAAGCATCGGAAAGTCCTCCATACTTCTTCTTAAGAATACTTGTAGTATTCTCAACTTTTTCTGGATCATTAAACCAGAAAGCTTCAGAGAACTTATTTCCAGGAACAACATTCGGATCATTGGGATCTTCAGCTTCGTTAAGTTGAATAATATCAACAACATCGTATTCAACAACAAGAGCTGTTTTCTTATTGATTTCTCTTTGTTCTACTAGAGAAATTAAGAGTTTATAAACTCCTGGATGTGGAGCAAGAAACTCTGGAAGATCAGGAATATCATCTAAATCACGTGCAACTACTCCTGCTAATGCACCAAGTTTTGCTGCATCTAACATTGTATTCCTTTCATTCTATTGAATTAACATTAAATTACAGTAGTACTACTTCCTCTTGGCTGATTCCTTATAACTTGAACCAGTAAGAAGTCGATTCTCTACGAGTTTTGCAAATCCTTGAATATCATGCCAGTTGTCAGGATACTCATTATTACCTGAGAGAATACGAGAAATTTTGGTCTGGATCATATCCAGCGCTTCTTTCATATCTGGAGATAATCCATCCCATCCTTTATAAGTACGAAGTTCATCTTTCAAATTTTGAGCAATTGCTGCATTCTCAACAAACTCCCCATATCTTTCTTGTCTTGCTTTTAAAGTATCTTGGGCATTCATTCTGGCAAAACTCCTTTAGGTTTGGGTTGGGGTAATTTCCTATCACTAAAATACCACTCAGTATAGGAACCTTTCAATAATTCAGGTGCTTCTTTTGGACGAAATACGTGAAGCAAACTTGGAACTTTTTGTTCTTCAAGCTTAACATTACTACGACTCTTTGTTTGTTCAACATTGCTATATGTTGAAGAAGTGATATAGCAATGTTTATGATTAACTATCTTAGCACAAACTTCAGTGCCAAAATATCTAGCGAAGTTAACTGAAGCATTTTCACTCCCTGCAATAGGAACTTTCCCAACTACTCGTTCATTCTCTCCAGTTCCTTCGGTAATTGCAAGATCATGAGAAATAGAAACAAATTGACATTGAAGATCCTTCGTATAATTACCAAATTTTTCAGTAATATTTCTTAATCCTCCCCAATAAGCAAATCCTTCTCCTTCTTTTGGACGCCAAAATTCATCAGTATCCTTACCAAGTTTAGAGGGGAATAATTTATAATAAGTTTGAGCCATTGCACTTGCAACAAATTGAGTTTGTGAATCCATTACAGCGACCCAATTCTTAGGAAGTTCATTTAAAGCCACATGCATTTTTTGTTTTTCAGTTGATTGGCAATAAGGACAAAGTGCTGCACCATGCTCATAGCAAATCCAAGTTTGTCTCCCAGTTATAACTCTTAACATCGTACCAACCATAATTGGATTCATGGTATTATCAGGAATCTTTATTGGAATGATTCTCTTTAGTAATTCAGGTGGTAAGTTATTAATGAGCGCTGTCATTCCTTTATCACCATCGAACCAAAGAACATTAAAGAATTCAGAAAGAAGCCCAGCGAGTGTTGTCTTACCAGTTCCACTTGGACCATAGATAATAACGTGCTCAACTTCATCAACTGAAGTTTCAAGAAGAGATGGAAGCGTGAGGAGTCCTGCTGAGAGTTCAGCAGAAGTGAGAAGTTTTGGAGGAGAAATTATAGTTGGTTTGGGAACTATCTTTGGGAGTTCTGGTTTGGTTGGATCAACCATTAATATTTTCTTTCTGCAAGTGCAGTTGATACTTTACAAAGAGCATTTATAAGCTTATTAAGAATAGCTTCTTGATAGTGTTCTTTAGTAGTTTCTCTTCCCTCATTATATCCTTGAACCTTAGCTTTGTTAATTGCTCGTTGAAGAATCTCATAGTAAGCTGTTTTAGTTTTTGGATATGGAGGATAAGCAAAGGGAGATATTTCTTCTATTTTGCCTGATCGGCATGATGATCTCTTGCATCAGCACTTGCGGCAGCATCTAAATCAATTTTTGGTGGTTTCATACTAACTCCTTTTGAGTTTGGATAATTTCGGAAAGTTTAAACTTAAAATCAAACTTATGCTTATCAAGATCCTCTTTAGTAACAATATCAAAGTCCCCTTCTTTATTGAAATGCTCGAATCCAAGATCACAAATATTAAAGAACTCACATGGTCTGAAATATTCAAAACAACTTCCCCCTCTTTTCGGCCAGTAACCTGCTTCTTTATAAATATTTACTCTTTGGATGTCAAGTAGAATAGTGTTAATCCAACCGGCCCGCATACTGCGGCTTTTGGTGAATTCAAATAATTTCCACGTATCGAGCGAAGTGGCAAATACGAGATAGAATACTTCAAAGGTTCCTGCTTCCTCTCTGTTTGCCGCGATTGAATCGAGCATGATACTGTAGCCAGTTGCCTGGTCACTATTCTTGTACATGGCCTCATGGATGACATTGCTTCCACTTGTCTTAATTTCAAGAACACGATAACGCCTTTCTTTAGGATGATAAAGAATAATATCAGCGTGACCAACATAGTAATGTCCAGTTTCAATATCAACAAGCATTGCTAGTTCAATTGCTGGCTTACCTTTGAAATAGGCTAATTCCCATCCAGGAAACACTTGATCCTTGATGAGTTTAAATTTCTCAATAGCAATTATTGCATCAACGAATGATTTTGGGTGACCTTTAGGATGGGCTGCATTTAGTGGCATATCCCATGCAAGAAACATATCAAAGAAAGTTTCTTGCTTAGTTTTTTGAAGAAATATTGATTGCACTCCAGTTTCAATTGCTTTACCAAATGCAAGATCAATATTTGTATAAGGGATGTATTCTCCAGTTTCAGTAACTGAAGATTGTTGAAGTTTTTTAAGAGCAAATTTTCGTTCACAAGTGTGGAGAGAATTGAATGTGGAATAAGATACAATATTTATTCCACGCATAAGATGGAGATAACGATCTTTTTTTCTTTGTTTAGCTCCTATTGTGCTGAAGATTCCAGCAGAGATATCATGAGAGCGAAGAAGATTGGAAAGATGATCTTTAATCATAAATTAGCAAGATCATCTTCAGTAACTCTTGTTCTTATAACTTTAGTTCGAGGAATAAGAGGAGGAATATTTTCTTTATCATAAAGTCCTTCTGGTTTTTTATACTCTTCATACCATTTCCCTTCTTTACTACAACGATTTGGATCATCTCGCACATTACTACAAAAAGCAGTTCTGGATACTATTTCTCCAGTAACTAAATTAGTTCCGTCTATTACTTTAGTTTTACTGCATCGCCAAGTTGACCAACTTTCAGGATAACTTCTATTCCCAAGAAGATGAGAACATTTTACACAAAATTTTTGTTCTTCATTCATAATTTAAGTAAATCTTCATCAGAAACTTTTTTATTCCCTTTCAATTTTTTAGTTTCTTTTTGTATTAGTGCAACTTGTTTATGAAGTTCAAAAGCTTTATGAAGATTTGCAATCTCATCATCTCCAAGAATATTAGTAAGTTCTTCATGTTCTTGAAGCATTTTATGAATAGTTATTAATGCATCAGGAAGTCCAGGAGTTTTCTTTATGAGTTCTTGTTCAATTAACTTAAATTGTTGAGCAATCTGTTGAACTTCTAATGGTTGTTGCGCTAATTGGAGTTCTGCAATTGACATTAATGAAGTATCCTATCTTTAGAAATACCTTCAACTTTAGAAGGATTTGATTCAGTCAAATCACTCGCAATAAATATAGCGTCATTTTTATTTATCATCTCATTACAAATACTAACAATATGCTTAATGTTATTTTTTGCATTTTGTTCTTGAGCTTCACAACAAGTGAATAGAAGGAATTTTTTATTTTCTGCTCCTGGAGTTCGAGTTAGAGCGCCAGTAAAGGGTTCTCCAATAGTTGTTACATTGATGATATAGGCATTTCCACATCTAACCATATGATTAATTACGAAACCAATATCTTCTTCAGTAATTTCAATGTTGCTTGTGAGCATCTGGATCATCCCATTGAGGAAATAAAGGCTTTCCAATTTCGGAAGAGTCTCTCTTTGGTCCGAGTGAAACTTCTTTAAATAACTCTCTACCAACTCTCTCTGCTTCTTTTTCAGTGGCTTTGGTATGCACTCGCATTTTAAGCGCATCAAGAAGATTGGCATAACCTATCTCCATTGGAGTATCCAAAGTCACTTTAGTTCCAAGCATAAGATTAAGATAATCTAATGCAGAACCATCCTGAATTCTTACTTGAGCAAATTGCATTCCTCGAACAAGATCATCATGTTCACGAAAGAGAGTTGATACAAATTGGAAATAAACTTCTGGATAAAGAACTCCAGTGAATTTTCCAAATGAAATAACTCGTGAATGATCTTGTTGATCAGACATAATTATTCTACTAAGGTTACTATTGCTTCTAGTGTAGGATTGTTATGTTCAAGAAAATCTACTGGATAATTTCTTACTCCATCAGCACATTGTTCTTTTATACTCTGTTTCTGATCTTCTTCTGAAGAGGATTTATCTATATCAAAAGCTTCTTCTTTATAATCTATAACAACTGTAGCAATTAATGTGATAACGATTTTCATCTTAATTCCTTTAAGAATTAGAGATTATTAATACTTGTATCTTCTACAAGTTTGAATTTGATAACCGTACACTTTTCTCCAGCTTCATTGATTCCATCAGTTGTATTGATCTCAAGTACTTTATTCTTAGGCCGCATACGATCTTCAGCTTTGATCTTTTTAACTCCATTGATTGTTGTCAATGTATCTTCCGTTGTCAAGCACTCGACTCGACAATAATTATTTTCTTTTAGACGTGCCCAAATCGGGCCATATTTACGTCGGCCAGTAACTCGAACAGTTACACTCAATTGTTTATTTCTCTTTAGCTTTCGGTTTTGGAGTTATTCTTGTTTTTACCTCACCAGAATAACTCTTACCGTCTTTAAAACAAATGTGTACATACTGGCCATTGCCGATATCTTTTGTACGAACTTTACCTCCAGCTTTTACACAATCTTCAAAAGGTTTAGGCATTGAAAATTCCTTTGTTAATAAGAACTTACTCGAATAGTATTCAAAATTAGCTCACTGGTCTGATGGAACTTAAGACCGCGCGTCAGACTAGTAATTGAGCGCGAGAATTACCATTCAAGGTAAGATAGTAATACTTCTTTGAGAAGTTCCCCGTAGAAGAACTCAGAAGTTACTATCCGAATAGCTTCCTCTTATGAAAGAAGCTACCGGCTAGTACCTAGACTCTTATAAACCTAGGGAGAGAAACCACTAGCAAATTAGAGATCATCAAAGTTCTCACCTTGCAGAATTGCTTGCCCTTTTTGTCTTAGCAATTCATAACAAGCTGTGTGCTCTTCTGAGTTAGGAGAAACGTTAACCCAAATATCCAAGAAGCCAAGCATTTGGCCAACAACATCCTTTCTGCTTCGCACTTGATTGAACTTGTTTGCAAGCAAGATACCATGCTTTTCCAGAACTTCCGGAGAGCGCGGCTTGTGATCTGCAAACTGAGCAACAGCTTCTTCCGAGGACATTGTTTCTTTGTAGTCCTTAACAAAAGCAGCCCAAGCTTCTTTGGCAATTCCAGCTCCACGTTCCGACTTGGGAAGATTAGCAATAGCAACCAAGTTCAGAAGGTTGAGATCAAACATCTCAGGAGTAAGAGCCATGCTAGGATCAGCATCCAACTTATCTCCTATGAGGCCACGCATTCTGTTAATAATCACATCATTAACAGCATCAACAGCCAGTTCAGTTGTCTTATCTCCTGATTGTAATGCAGTAATCAATCCAGCCGCAGTAATAAGCGGAAGATTCATTACAAGAGTAGGACGTTTCCACTCCTTTGTTATCTGTTTCTTAGTTTCAGGATCAACTTGACCAAGTTTGGTTTCATCAGGAACATCAGTTGTTCGGAAAGCAAACTTTGTTTCTTTTCTGTTGACGAGTTGGGCTGTTACTTGAGCTTCGATATCTTGTGCGAGTGGATTCGCATTAACGGTACTATCCATTTTGGACTCTCCAGTTTATTGAAAAGAATTGCTAACAAATACTCCTTAGCGTTTGGAAATTTCTGCTAAGTGTTTCTAGTGTAACCGAAATCCTGAAATTTCACAAGGGGGTATCCTCATTAGTTTCTCTCTTTGTTGCTTCTGAAAGACTTTTTATCCGTTTGTTGAATTCTTTTATTGAAACGAATTGAGGATATAGATATTCAGTACTATAAAGGGGTAAGATACTCACCCAATTATTCCCCCATAGTTTAGTTGCTTTATTAGCTGCATGATGTGAATTTTCAGCACCAATGACAGTATAGATACGTAATTGATTATTAACTACTGCAAAAGCTTTCATACTATACTCCTCAATACTTCAAGATGATATTTACATTCAGCTCTTGACATAACTTGATTCATTGGAGGATGTTTTTCTCCAGTTACTAATTGGAAGTAATTGAAGAAATCTTCAGAATGTCCTTCATAATCGTCCATCATGATATGACAGTATTCATGAGGAATAATATATCTTAATACAAATTCTGGAAGTGTAAGGAGATGAAAAGGATTTATAACTATTAGTTTCCAGGATTGATAAGCACACCCAAGACAATTTCCAATATCCATATAACTGATAGCTATCTCATCACTCCCAGGAAAGGAATGAAGTTTATCAAAACATCTTTCCCGGAGTTTCATGAATTGAGGAACATATTTATATTTATGAATCCACCATTCGAATTGATCTGGTGAATAACAATCTTTTTCCTCAAGTTGATCTTGAACTGTTTTCCAGTATTGTCTTAATGTTATACACATTGATTAACTCCTTTTGAGTAAGGTTGCAAGGAAAGGTTCTTTATCTACAGTACCAAATTTATTTGCTATAGCTCTAATTCTACCTACTTTTTCTTTTGTAATATTATTCTTTTTCACGAGTGCATAACCACAATTAAGGAACTTACAAAATCGAAAGCTAACAATAGCGAGCCCAGATTTCTTTATTGATTCAGGCTTTTGAATCCAAATTATTTGATAAGTAAATCTTCCCCATTGAATCTCTCCCTCTTTTATTTTAGAAAAGAATTCTTCAATAGGAATTGCTGTTAGCAAATGTTCATCAAGGTACTTAATTTCTTCCCATTGAAGGTACCATTCGTGAATGAGTTTATCTCTAAACTCTCTAGGATGTTCTATTCCACTATTATTCAAGAGCTTTAAACTTGAAGATCTCATCAGGAACTCTCATTTCAATTAAGTGGTAATGTGTTTTTACCCAAATAGAGGTTTTAGTTTCTTCAAATCCAGGAATCCAAAATCCCTCTCTAGTTTCCATTGCCATATCAATATTTAGAAATTCTTTACTTATTAACCACCAAAATTTCTCCCCATATCTTATAAACGGACTAGAGGATTTTGAATTGGCCATCATGCTTTTCCTTATCTTTAGATTCAGTTGATTCAATTGGAATTTGATTTGTTAATTCAAGTAAAGTAGTCTTTGTTGAGTGTCTCCATCTTGCCATTGCTTTAATGAATTGAATTTTATTTTGTCCAACAAACTGAGTAAAATCTGGCTTAGATGGAAGTCCTTTAGTTATTGCTTGACGTTCCAAAGAATCATCTGAAGAATTAAGGATTGCGTCACCAAGAGCAACATTGACAATCTTATAAGAGGATGTTCCTTGTTCAAGAATAGCAATGTGACGACGGACAATATTAAGGACAACTTGACGAGCAGTAAAATAGTATTCAGAGTCATCACGATGATACTCCTTATGTTCACCTTTAGGACCAATTAAATTATCTTCAAGGAAATCTCTTAACTCTCGAAGATCACCTTCAGTTACTATTTCCCATTTTCCATTAACTTGTGCTCCTTCAAAAGTTATTTTCATACTTGAAGAAGCAAGAATTGCAAACCAGAAATTATATAAGTCTTTGGGTGCTCTAGTCATTGTCAGCGCCCATTTAGCGGCTAACTTGTTATCTGTATTACTTAAGTCCTTATGAAGAATTTCACGACGTCTTGAGAGAATAGTAATTGCTTTTTCAAGAGCTTCAAGTTTTCTTTCTTCTGAGATAGAACGAAATCGCATTCCAATACTATTCTTTACTTCGTCAAGTATCTCAAGATACTCAACAAAGTTTCCCATATTCTCATTTTGTTGAGATATTCTGTAATGAGGAAGGAGTCCTTTTGTTTGAGGATTCGAGATAGTATTAGCCCAAACAAATAATTCTGATGCTCTCCAGAAATAAGCTTCAATTATCTGAGGACTGGGCCGCGCACAATAACCATGTTCAGTTTCAAGTAACTCAGCCATATGCATAAATGCAAGCATAACAAGATGCTTTGTTTGGAAGAGTTTGAAAGCTGGATTACGCCAATTCTTTTCATGAATTGCTTCGAGTGCAAGATTGGCAAGTTTCTGGGAATTTAGAATTGAATTGAGTTCGTCTTTTTGTTGTTGAGTTTCTGGATTGAGATTCTTTATTTCTTGCTCTTCTTGATAACGTATATCTTCTAAGAGAGTAACAAGAGCTTCAAAAGGAATACTAAAGATTGGATGATTAACTGCCCAGGAGATAGGTAAAGAATCATAAGTGCGAAATGGCACTCCGCTAATTGGACAAATTGCTTTCAATTAAACCTCCTTTGAATCTTGATTAATAAATTGGATAATTCGCTATCTTTGCTTCATGATTTACTTTTAATTCAGCATACTTTGCGTTAAGGATATCTTTAACTGCTCTTGCATCTGATACTTTACGGTATAAAGCAACTCCAACACATTTTCCGTATTCCCAGATTTGCACTCCAAATACATAATAACTTGGAGAACCAGGAAGTATAGCATTACCTTCACCATCTACTGTTGGAGCATCTCCAATATTAATTGGTTTACCATGAAGATCAACTATTTTTGGAATTGACATTATTATTCCTTGAACGCTCTCTATTAAGATCCGTTCCTTGTTCTTGAGGTGGTTTAGGATTCTGTTTAGCTTTACTTTGGCCTTTAGGACGAGGAAGATTATTTCCTAATCTTGCTATTTGAACTGTTCTTTTCATATTTTTCTCAATTCGATATTGAAAAATATACTATGAGAAAAAAGTAATTGTTCTAATTTATTTCTATAATCTATAGCAGTACTTTTCCAAAAGAAAGTTGCATCATTAAGAACTATATCTTTCAAATCAGGAAAATTCCTAACATCCGCAAGATGATTATCAATTAGGACTATATAATTGGCTAACATTGTTTATCCTTTCAAGAACTGGATGATTACAATATCGCTTTGCAAGCATCATAGCTTCGTTACTATTTCTTGCTTGCACTGTATGCATTGGCACAAAATTTGCTTCCTAATTCTGAGTTGCTTTATTCCGAATTGGAGTTTCCTGGATGAATACTTGATAAGTTTGCATAATTATCTCTCTAGTATTGAAGAATTGATATTAAGGCTTCTTCCATAGCAATATAACCCGCTATACTCGGATGAATTCCATCAGCAATAAAGAATTCTGGATGATCTAATGTTACTTTGTAGTAATCCACAAATTCAAAATTACTCTGTCGAATGAGTATATTCACTCCTTCAACTGGAAGAACCTTTATTGCTGGAATAGTGGCAAGGATTATGCGAATACCATTATCTTTAGCAATATTCGCCATTGCAAGAAGATTATTGATAATTATTTCAGGAGGAATCCCTTGAACAAGGTCATTAACTCCTCCTAAAATAACTAAAGTTTTAGGATGATAATCAAGAATATCTCTGGAGAATCTTTCCATCATTTGTGTTGTAGTATTTCCATCTATTCCTGCATTTTCTGTTCCAGCAGGTAGAATAGAAATAGGCCAACGACAAGTTATGCTATCTCCAAAGATAACTTGAGGAGGATTATCAATAGAAACATTACTATGACAAGGAATATAAATGGAAGAAGGGGAAGGAGAAGAAGTATCTGGAGTTCCACATCCTTGTAAAGCGAGTGAAATAGCAAGGAAAATAACTTTATGAGATTTCATTTAAAACTCCTTAATTATGAGGATAAGTAATCATCCTAGGGCGTGCTCGATTATCAATCGGACCATAAGCTATTCGGTATTCATATACTTTTGCAGCTTGATACATTCTATGTATATATTCAGGAACTGTTATTGTTTTTGTTCCATCTTTTTCCATATGGAGTTTTCCAAGAGCAGCTCCAAGTAAAGCTACTTGCTGGCGCGTACAATGAATTGTGAGATTCATATAAAATATTCCCAACGAAAGCCATATCTTTTTATCATTCGATAAAGTAATGTATGCCAGGAATTCCAAAGATATGATCCTTCTTCATTTCTTTTAATGCCATTAAGACAAATTTGAATTTCATTTGGAATATCAAGCATTATAGATTCTCCAATGATTCGTCTTTTATTTCTCCCCAAGGAAGTCCCCACTTTTCAGCACAAATTGGACCATAACCAGCAAAAAGTGAAGCTTTGCTGGTAAGTTCAGTATTGCAGAAACAACAATGCTTATATTGTTGTCCGTGGAGTGCTCCATATTTTAATGGGTCTTCACAAATTGAAGTAAGAGTTGCTCGAATATCATTTGACCATTGACCATATTCTCTGGTTAATAAGCCACGTTGAAACTTTCCATAAAGAATATTTAATGGATTACTTCTTGCAAATCCATTAGAAATCCAAATGATTGTAGGATCATTTCCTGTTCCTAATTTCAAAGGAATAGCAGGAAAACTTAAGGATGGATACTTAAGATGATGCCGAGCTTTATCAAAAAGCTCAAAGAGCTTAGAGGGATTCATTTGATACTTTCAAGATAGTCTGTAATTAATTGCCATAAAGCATTTTCTAATCTAGAAAGTTCAATACCGTTACTTTCTAGATTATGAAAAGCGTTAGAAGTTCGATATAAACTTTGGCTAATATCATTTCTACTTACTTCAATTGATCTTTGTTTAATTAAAGAATTCATTGTGAGTCTCCATTTTCTTGATTAAACAATTGATCCCTTTTGTCATTTTCTTCTTTCTTTCCTTTGAAGTATTCAGCCTTTTCTGCAAGCGTATTTCCAACAATATGCTGCGATAATACTCCCTGTACGAATGTTTCTGGCTCGCAGATAACGTAGAGTTCTTTTTGAGCGCGAGTAATTGCAGTATATAGTAATTCTCGTTGGAGGTTTCTATTATGTGAGTTGTGGAAAATACAATATACTTTCTCCCATTGACTTCCTTGAGCTTTATGTATGGTAAGCGCATATCCAAATATGAGAGAGTTAACTTCACTCGCAGCGGAACACTCATAGTCTTTGGCATCTTCTCCACTTTCATTTTCATCCTCAATATCTCTCAATTTCTTCACATGAATGACATGAGAAGCTTGATTTTTTCGTTCCTCATCATCACTGGCGACATTGATATTGAGAAGATTATCAATGCTATCAAATTCAGCTTTATCCTCAGTCTGAACTTTACCAGCAGTATTGTGTCCCCAACGATCAAGAGTAACTGCTGATTGTTGTGGAATCTTACCGGAATAAAGTCCATTCTTATTTATTTCAGTTATTATTGATTCTTCTCTTTCAAAGAAAACTTTATCACCAACAGCAAAATAATGCTTCTCGAACCCACTAATAACTTCATGGACTTCAACATTTCGCTGCTTACCAATATGATTGGCAAGAAACCTATTAAGTTCAATAGTTCCTACGGCTTTATTATAAGGCAGTAGAATCATGTGCTTCTTGATATTATAAGCACTCGATTCTAATTCTTTATAAAAGAAGTTAGCAATATTCTGAAGTGCTCTCAATTGACCAACTTCTCCCTCTAGTCGATTCTTCCAAAGATGAATAGTTACTTTCGAACCATCTTCTTCTTTATTCCACTCTTTGATGGCATCTTCAACAAGCTTTCGAGGCATGCGACGAAGATTAGTAGAATAAGGAACAACAGAACGATTAGAGGGAATAGTATTCCCAATGCGAATATGATTCGCAAGATTGACAATAACTCCAGAATGACGATATACATGAGTTAGCTCCACTACTGGTAATTCAAGAAGTTTGTAACCAAGAATAGCTGAATCCATTACTGGAGGTAACTGAGCTATATCTCCAATATAAATGATTTGTGTTCCCATATGCAATGCCGCAAGGAAATACTCATGCAGCTTAAGTCCTATCATTGAAGCTTCATCAAGGAAACAGGATTTAATCGCTGCTGAAAGCTTGCGGAAACGATTTCGAGTAGGAACAAAATAACGTATTGTTCTTATTTTGCCAGTTTCAGGATCAACAACTTCCTTAAATTCTGGCTCAAATTCTAACGCTCGATGAATTGTATGGATATTTGCTTGAATTTCCGAGGGAGTATTATCTCGTAAGTTACGTGTAGCAATACGAGTAAAGCTTCCTCCGTAAATTCCTGGTAATCCTGGTTGAATATATTTGTGAGTATCTTCATTTGGAATAATTGGAACACGACCACTTAGAATCGTGGCCCTTATAATTGCTTTCATTGTTGTTGTTTTTCCTGTTCCTGCTGGTCCAATGAGACAACCACTCTTACCTTGCAAGCCAAACCAATCAACAGCGCGAGATTGTTCGACATTTAATTCCCCTACTCCTTCAATAAAGTAAGGATTGAATGTTTTTCCATTCAGTGTGATTTCTTTGTTACCTTCGAATGGTTTAGTTTCTTTATTAGCAATTTGGAAGGAAGATGGAAGCATATTTCGATTTGAGTTATCGGACTCAACAAATGTAGATGATAAGTCTACAGCAACCAACTTCCTTGCAGATTGCTCTGCTAACATTCTAGCAGTTCTTTGTCTAGCTGCTTCTACTATTGCAGCGAATTTGGGATTAGTCATGATTGAATATAAAGAATATTAAAGAAATAATGTGCATTGACTTGGCCAAGTATCCTTGTTAGGACTGTTGCTGACATATGGCTCACATTATTTCCTGAAGATTCTTTATGGTCTGAATTGATGAAGCTCAGGATATTTGCCGAAGATGGATTCATCGGAATACATCATTTCTCCATCTTTATCTTCGAATTCTTCAATCATTGCTCTCGCTTCATCGTCATTTGCAAGCTGAACCGTTACCGGACCAACTTCATCCATAGTAACAGTGGCTTTGTTATCTTCACTGATTACTAGTGAAAATATATCATCTATCGTTTTCTCATATTTGTTTGCCATTACTGTTTTCTCCTATGTTGAGTGTGAATCTTCAATAGTAACATATGTGCTTTGCTTGCACAAGGGGTCAGACAAGATACTTCCAGAAGAAGTTCCCACTATCGCTCGTTAGTTTCTCATAATGTTAGTAACTATTGATATTGCTTGAAGTGCTCACGCAATTATAGTGTTAGATTTTCAAGGAAATCAGTATTTGCTTTCTCTTTACAGAAATTATAAAATAACTCATTTGCTTCAAATACTTTACAAGCTGCTCGAAATAACTCTTCTGATCCTTTCTCAATGAATACTTCACCTTTACCTTTATTTTCTGAAGGTATTTTATCCTTTAATAGTCTCTCAGCTTTAGATAACTTTCCTAATGCACTTCGGACAATTTCTCTCGACATTGCTAAATCATACATAAGATATATTTCCTTTTGAGTTAGTTAAGGGTAGCACCCCTAATGCCCGTGATACGGGTGCCACAGTTTAGGGGTCGAGGGTGGTCTGGTCAAGGGGTGTTGAGCTATAACTATCTCAATACTTGTTATTCCTTCGCCTTCGGCGTTGTTGGTAGACAGGGTGTCAAAAATATGAGAATCATTAGAGTGGGAGTTAGTATCTGGGGAATAGAACTAATGAGAAGGTTGATAATAACTCTCGGAAGGGTTGAGCTTTGGAGGGGTCGATACCCCTAAACCAGTAGTACCCGCCCTACGCGTATCATGGGTGCTAGTCTATTATTATCTTGTTGAGATTAACTATACTGTTCAGGTTCCTTCTGAATTCAGGGTTGCTACGCGAGAAGTGATTACTAACTATCGGAAAAGAGTGAGTGCTTACTGCAACTATATTTTGAACTATCTGCTAACTCTAGTGTCCTACTCTCACGGCCTAGCTGATCTAGGGATTGCGATGAGCTTTCCAAGGCGACCGCCTAGTAGTACCTCAAGTGGTTCTGAGCGGGGTTCAATTCCCTCCGATTGTAGTAACTTCTGAAAGGTATCAACATGGACTCACCACAAGTATTAGCCGCACAAGCTCTTGCAGCAAACGCAATTCCCGTGCTGACTTCGCTTGAAGCGCAATCTCTGGACTTCACGAAGTTTAACGCGGAAAAGCAATTCTCCTTTGTTGTTCCTTACAACCCGAAGGTTTCCGAAATGCCCGGTTATCGGCACGCTGTTGTCCGATATCGGGTTATGGGAACAAACAAGGTTGACAAACCCGCGAAGATGGTAACAGTGCCACAAATCATCCTAGACGGTGATAACTATCTGTTGCCGAAGCAAGCCGAGACTGTCTTGCTGGGTGTTCTCGAAGATCAGCAAGATGGAATGATTCGGGACATGATTGAGAGTGGGAAGAATACGATAGCATGGGAGGAAATCACGCTGGAGAAAACTCTCTCCGCTCTGACCGCTACTCGTATCAGTAATCGCCTTACTCGGGAAATCGTGGAACTTTGGGCTGCCGTTGCTATCCGGCCCTTCACGGATATCCGAGCGCAGCAAGTAGCGGAAGCCAAGGGATTCTCAAGTGATGTTGTGAAGGTTGCGGCGCAAGTTGCTGCGACTTTCAATGCTTACAAGGATAACTTAGCGAAGCTTGCGGCGGCTGTTCCCAACGTAGGAATGGATACCGCAAAGCAACTGCAAGTTTTCCTCGAAGGCTCCAAGCTTGATGATGACATAGCAAAGGTGCTTAATCGTAAGCTCCACGCTATCTTGAATCCCGCTGCTGCTAGCGGGGATCTGTGAGTGACGCGAACTGGTATCTCGCGTTCTTGCCTCTTGCAGCGCTAGTGTTTCTGGTGATCGGATTGCTGATCTGTAGGCTATTCGATCATTGAGAGCATAGGGTTTAGCGGATTAGAAAATAGTCCGCTATTCCGTATTCACCTTAAAAGGAGTAATAAAATGCATCCTGATATTCCTTACGTGTATCTTGTGCGTACAGAATGGGGAATGA
>Ga0209647_1000304_pt1 | contig 46112 bp, 44 predicted proteins | sample GraSoi_2013_60cm_FD_185827 | JGI IMG/M metagenome (GOLD analysis project Ga0209647, IMG submission 185827) | Grasslands soil microbial communities from the Angelo Coastal Reserve, California, USA - Sample 9_17_2013_60cm (SPAdes) (version 2) | ecosystem: Environmental > Terrestrial > Soil >...
TCGACACCTCATGACACGACCCTAACACGCGAAGAGTCTCCGGCAATAAGCGTTCAACGAGCTTACGCGACCTGAATCGAGCGATCTTTTTCGACGGCTAGCCCCCACCTTGAATACAAGGCTGGGGCCCAGAAATCCGCCAACACCCACCACTTGCAACCCGCAACCCGCAACCCGCAACCCGCAACCCGCAACCCGCAACCCGCAACCTACTGTATGTGCGGTCCGAGTAATGAGAGATCGGCCTTGCTGAGTCGTTCCTTGGCCGTTTTGGCCTGATGCCAATAGGGGTATAACAACACCGGCGCGCTGGCTTTATCGAGTCGAGCTTGTTCTTGTGGTGCAAGCCGCACATTGGCCGCGGCCAGGTTATCGGCCAACTGCTCTTCGGTTCGAGCACCGATGATCAGAGAAGTCACACCCGGTCGTCCCAACAGGTAAGCCAAAGCGACTTGAGCAGGCGAAACCTTGTGCGTTTCTCCAAGTTCGACCAGCAAATCGATGATATTATAAAGCTGTTCTTCGTTGTGAATTGGTGGTTCGCCCCAATTATTGAAATGACGCGTGCCTTCCGGAGTTTTTTGACCACGGCGGTACTTGCCAGTCAACAAGCCTCCAGCCAGCGGGCTCCAAACGAGAATACCAAGACCTTGATCCAGTGTAATCGGAACGAGTTCGTACTCGGCGTCTCGAGCCTGCAACGAGTAGTAAATCTGCTGGCTGACAAAACGCGCATAATTCCGACGATCGGAAACCGCGAGAGCCTTCATCAGATGCCATCCCGAATAGTTGGAGCAGCCGATGTAACGCACTTTTCCGGAGCGGACCAGGGTATCAAGGGTTTCGAGCGTTTCTTCGAGCGGCGTTTCTCCATCCCATTCATGGATTTGATAGAGATCGATGTGATCCGTCCGGAGCCGCCGTAAACTGTCCTCGCACTCTTTGATGATGTGGTACCGTGAGGCGCCGCCATCGTTTGGTCCGTCACGCATGACCATCCGGAACTTCGTGGCGATCAGTACTTGATCACGGCGTCCCTCCAAAACTTGACCAAGAATCTCTTCCGATAGCCCGTGAGAGTAGATGTTGGCCGTATCAAATAGGTTGACACCTGCATCCAGACAGAGGTCCACTTGATAGCGTGCGCCCTTCACGTCCGTTGCGCCCACTTTGTTGAAGAACGTCTCGCCGCCGAAGGTCATGGTGCCCAGGCTAAGCACCGAAACGCGGAGACCCGATTGTCCTAGTTGACGATATTCCATAAGTGAACCCATATATCACGGTTTGGCTGTCGCCAAACGGTATAACAAATGACAGATAACAAACACCCGCCCTGCCGGGTTGGAGTTGCTGAAAGAGCGCCGGATCCCTCACGTCTTTGTTGCGCCACAGAGTCGAAATTAGCCAACGAAGGAATTTCGCTCACGTGACCACAAACCGCTGTCGCCATTCGCTTGCAAATAAACCAAGTAGTCGTGTTTTCCCACGCGAGGTCTTAAATACCGCTGTTTGTTGCGAAATTGGGTATGATCGAAGTCTCGTCATAGAGGAAAGAAAGCTTCATCCATCGCGCTAGCATAATTGATGATTCTTGAAGCTATATTGATTCGATCGATGATCGAATGGCTAATCGGCCTGGGCTAAAACTTGACGCAGATGAAGTCACAACCAAATCGTTCGAACCTCCCGAAGCTTCCGACTTCGCCAACCCGCAACCCGCCGTTAAACAATTTAATACTACGGTCCCCCGACTATCGAGCGCTTAAGAATACTGTAGAGGAGCCCTGAATACTCTGGTGGCTTGCAGTCGAAATCGGGAGCGAGCAGCCCGACCGGCTGCTGATTTCTGCATCCGGTTTTCCGTGTTCTGCGTGTATCCGGGTTGGTGACAAGCTGGCCGATGCCGGAGCCGCCGCCGTCCCAGCAATCATCCGATGACAGGCGTTTATTAGAAGGGTATTTCATGTTGACGATGCCCACATTAAGCTAGCATGTTGCTCTTGTCAACATTTTGTGCTTTGCTCTCTCCATGAAAGCCGAACGACCTTATCATCACGGCCATCTTAAGCAGACCCTGCTTAACGCCGCTCTCGCTCTAATCAGTGAGGTCGGCCCCCAGGCTTTTACCTTGCGCGAGGTGGCGCGCCGAGCTGATGTCTCTCATAATGCCCCTTATCGTCATTTCCGCGACAAAGATGAACTCCTGGCCGTCGTCGCAGTCCAAGGCTTCGAACGATTGACCGCGGCGATGAAGCGTTCCGCTGCTCGTGGTTCGGCACCCAAAGAGCGGTTTCGACTCTGCGGTCGCGGTTATGTCAGCTTCGCTCTCCGGTGGCCACAGCATTTCCTGGTGATGTTCGATTTGCCATTAAGCCGCGATAAATATCCGGAATACGCTAAAGCGGGAGATGAAGCGTTTGCCACATTGCTCGCTCTCATCGTTGAATGCCAAGAAGCCGGTGTGTTGTCGAGAGGGGACCCTGAACCGATGGCTTTGATGGCATGGTCGATGGTGCACGGCATTGCAAAGTTGGCCGCCAGTTCTCATTTGCCGTTTCCGAGAGACGGTATTCTCGATTTCACGGATGCCGCCACGCGCGTGATAACGGCGGGAATGGGCAGGGCGTGAGCAGGGAGCAGGGAGCAGGGAGCAGGGAGCAGGGAAAAGTGAGAGGTGAGAGGTGAGAGGTGAGAGGTGAGAGGTGAGAGGTGAGAGGTGAGAGGTGAGAGGTGAGAGGTGAGAGGTGAGAGGTGAGAGGTGAGAGGTGAGAGGTGAGAGGTGAGAGGTGACCGTTCTCGGCGCTGTCCTCTACATGGTGGATTCTGGAAGCGTCTCATGAGTAAACCGTGAGCCCTTTAGTCCAGCTACTGCCGCAGTTTTAATTCCGGAGGCCAACCAGAGACCAATGGCAGCCCAACCGATGTAGATCCAGGCAACTTGGCCGAAGCCGACGAGTTGATGATTGGCTCCATCGTGGATCACCCACCCGGCCATCGTTGCCGCCAACGCTGCGGAAAATTGTGCAACGGCCGAGTTGACGCTCAGAAATCCGCCCCGATGCTTGGGCTCTACGCTGCCGGTGATCATTGCCATAGCGGGAACAAACCGGCCGGTCATCGAGATCATAAAGAAGGTCGAAACCGCGACCGCCAGAGGCGCTGGGACGGCAGGCAAATGAGTTGCCAAGAATGCCGCGACTACCGAGCAGATCATCATGTTAGTGAAAATTCTCATCCGGCCGAATCGATCAGCCAATCGACCAACGCCGTTCATGGTAAAGAGCGTCGCGCTTCCGCCGATTAAGTAGACCCAGCGAAGCTCGGCGCTATTCAGTCGGACGTTGGAAATAAGATAGTTAGCGAGATCAGGTATGATCATGAATCCGCCTAAAGTGATTACCGACATGAGGGCTAATGCGCGAAGATGATTCGCGTTGGCCAGGATACCCAAAAACCGGCGCAGCGGCGTTTCACTGCGGCTGGCCTGCAGATGCGCTCGGACCTTCGGCAATCGCACGAAGGCAAGAATCCAAACAATTCCGCTCAGGACAGCCAAAAGCAGAAAGGGAACATGCCAGCCAAGCTTGTCCGCAAGGTAGAGGCCCAACGGAATACCCGCTACTTGAGCGACCGAAAACGCGGACATGACGGCTCCTACCGCCGAGGCCTGACGACTGTCCGGCACGAGATCTCCGACCATCGCCAGACTGATACCCCCGACAATCCCGCCAAAAAAACCAGCTAACGCGCGGGCGAACACCAACGTTTCGTAGGTTGGAGCAAGTGCGCAGAGCAGAGTGCCAATAGCAAATCCAGCGTAGATCATCAGTAGCGCGCTCTTGCGATCGAATCGATCGAGAAAAAATGCGGCACCGAGCCCCGACACGCCCGCTGCGCCCGCGTAGGCCGATACCGCTAAGTTAAAGGCGGGCGTATCGATACCAAAGATGCGCATCAACTGCGGCCCGAGAGGCATCATAATGACGAAGTCGACCGCGACCGTGAACTGCACCGCTGCCAGCATTAGCAGCAGAAGCCATTCGCTCAATGGTCGTCGCAGCGAATCATCGGGTTGAGATTGAGGGCGGGGAACTTTTGTTTGAGTGGCCGAAGAATGTACGGGCGTGGTCAAGGCGGCCACTTTCGATGCGGATCGGCTTAGAGTCAAAATGCACCGGAGGTTGCCGCCACCGTGCGCGCTATGATCGCTGATGCGCGTGACTTTCGGTCCAAAGGCGAATAGAAAATCACGATGAACCGCGCTGAGTTTCGAAACACTTTATTGTCTCTCGACCTTTCTGCTCGGCCGCACGAAGTGACTTGTCGGCAGCGGATGGTCGAATTGCTCGATTCGTGCCCGAACTGCTTCAGGCGTGATGCTTTTCCGGCCCATTTTACCGGAAGCGCGTTTGTGGTCAGCGCGGACGGAGCCCGCAGCCTATTGCATCATCATCGAAAGCTAGATCGTTGGCTGCAGTTCGGAGGCCACTGCGACGGTGAGGAAGACGTTCTTTCGGTAGCGCAACGCGAAGCGTACGAGGAATCCGGGATTCACGGCTTGGTCGTCGCCTCGGCCCGTCCGTTTGATCTCGATATCCACGAGATTCCAGCATTGGGAGACGAACCCGGGCATCTGCACTACGATGTCCGATATGTTCTCATCGCTCCAGAACAGGCGGAGATTCAAACTAGTCCGGAGAGCAAGGAGTTGCGTTGGTTTGAGCCCAGCGAGATAGGGAGATGGCCCCTGGATCCGGGGCTGCTACGCCTGATTGAAAAGTGGCAAGCGCTTTTGGCCAGGCGTTCGCATATTTGATCGAGCCGGCGGTCGCATTGTTGGTGCCATTTTTCTTTGGCTGTTTACCAGGCTTCACGGCGAGTTTTGTGAGTGCCTACTATCATGCGCAGCGCGGAAGCCGCCGAGCGGCTTCCGCATACTTCCGTTTTCTTTTCCGTTTTCTTAAGTATCGTCCGCCTTTAGCCGGGCCCAAAGATGACAAACTCGTGGCGGTGATGCCGAAAGACCCAATAGCCACGTTGGCCACGCCAATAACCGTAGTGATGGTGGTGCCAGTATCCTTCATGCCAATCATGGTCGGCACGATCTTCATAGTGATCCCGCTCATGATGTTCGTAATAGTGATCATCGTCCGCGCGTGCCACGAAAGAAGTTCCGACGACCGCTAGAATAGTGCTGAGACTCAATAGCAAAGGCTTCATCTGAAAGCTGTGACGAACGTTAGCGGCGAGTTATTCGGTGGAACGATCCAGTAATCGTAACACTTAGAGAGAAAGATATCGCAGTTATTTCGCGCATCGTAAAAAACGCACGATCAATCGGTTCAAATGCAATACGAGCAACTCCGGATCCGGAAGCACCAGCAGTATCTTCACGGCCAATTCATCCATGGCCAGCTCGAGCGAAAAGAAACGAGACGGGAATATTAAAGCCGGAGTAGAGTCTAAGATCTAGAAGGGCCATGTAACCGGTGGTTGCCCAAGAATTGTTGGGCAGCGAAGAGATGAATCCATCGGCAATGCTCTTTACGTAAATCAATACACGAGTTAATCACAACGTACGTGTTCAGGGATATAAAAACTCCAATTCCAACGACTCCACTTTCTATGAAATTGATCAGCTCCGGTTCGCTCCTCTGCCTTTTATCACTTCCGTTCTTCGGCTGGGCGTCAGAGACACCTCAGACCAACGGAAAATTATCGATTGGTGATCCGATCCCGGCCGTCATAGCTGCGGATCAAGACGGTAAATCCGTTAGCCTCGCGCAAGCAGCAAAGGATGGATACACGCTGGTCTATTTCTATCCAAAAGCGATGACGCCCGGTTGTACGGCGCAAGCGTGCAGTCTTCGCGACGCCTATCAAGACCTTCAGCAAAAGGGGGTGAAAGTCTACGGAGTGAGTCTGGATACGATAAACGCCCAAAAGGAGTTCCAGACAAAAGAGAATTTGCCATTTGAATTGCTCTCAGACACCGATCATAAGGTCACTTCCGCTTTTGGCGTGCCGCTCATAAAGGACGCATTCGCGACCCGGCAGGCATATCTATTTAAGAACGGGCGGCTCGTGTGGTTAGATACGAAGGCTTCGACCGACAAGCAGGCGGCCGACGTTCTTCTGGTGCTTTCCGGGAATAATGGCACAACCGTTGATGCGGCAAACAAGGCCGGTACTGAGGCAAAGAAACCGGGGCCTGCGGCGGCTAATTAGCAAATCAGCGAATAGCGATTGCTGATCAGTGAAAATTCTCAGCTCGCCGAAAGGCGGAATCGTGTCTATGGTCCGCCGTATGCGTTGTCGTGCGGGCAGTCTTTTCAGCCAACAGAAACATCTCCCATTTCTTTTGCTAGGTCTATGTTCGGTTGCCCGGATTCAGGCCGAAGATCTAACGACGGCGTCAGGCCATACCTTTCACAATGTTCAGGTTACCAGCCGGAGCACCACGACCTTGGTCATTCAAAGTAACGAAGGCCAAGCAGTGGTGCCGGTTTCGGATTTAAAGCCGGCCGACAAAGAGAGATTTTCCAAGGATTTGACCAAAGCGATCGAGCTTCCAGCTCTTACCGTTATCGGCGAGCAAAAGGCTGATTTCACGAAGGCTCCGCCAGATTCGCGGATCGACAATATCGCTGATAAAGAGTTTCGCCGGCAGTCTCAGGATAAGAAAGACAAAGCCGAAGATAAGGCGCTTCATCCACAGTACAAACCGTTGCAATTAATGCCGGGGATAGGCCTCGGAATCGGCGGCGCCAATATCCGGAGCGACAGCGCGACGAGCCCATCCTACCTGACGCCCGAATATCAAAGCTTATCCCCCTCGATTGTGGAAAAGCAGTTGAAGGTGTTCGCTGACGCGGTCGATAAAGGGCAGTGACAACAGGACCGCTTCGCGGTCATGACAGATGACAGATGGCAAATAGCAAACCTTGGCTATTTGCTATCGGCTATTCGAAGATGAATCCAAGCGTTGAACGGTTTACCGGATTCGCGCTGGTATACGATCAGGTGCGACCTTCGCCGCCAGAGGCGATTGCCGATCTCCTGCTTCAGTTTGCTAAGTTGGAGACGGCCGAACGCGTTGTGGATCGCGGCTGCGGCAGCGGTTTATCAATGATGATGTGGGTTGGGAGGACACGATCGATCACGGGGGTGGAACCATCTCAGGATATGCGGCGAGAAGCAGAAAGACGCTGTTCTAACCTTTTCCCGCCGCGCGCGGTGGAATGGACTAGCGCGGAAGCAGATGCTACTCAAATCGCCGCCGAGAGTGTCGATATTGTAACGGCATCCCAAGCCTTCCATTGGATGAATCCGGAGACGACGCTGCCCGAAGTGACCCGTATTCTTCGGCCCGGAGGCGTTTTCGCGGCAATCGATTGCGACTGGCCCCCATCAGTTTTGCCGGAACTGGAACTGGCTTACAATGAATGCGTCGCGAATGCCGATCACCCGCAATACGCAGATATCCGGTTGGCCCGGGTCAAGTCGTGGTCTAAACATCAACACCTCGAGAACATTCGGCGCAGCGGCTGTTTCCGGATCGCGCGAGAATCCACTTTTCACAAAGTAGAATTAGGTGACACGGAGCGACTGGTCGGGTTAGCCAGGAGCCAAGGGAGCGTGGCCGCGCTACTCAGAGCGGGCATCAGCGAACAAGAGGTAGGGTTGGTTGAATTGAGAAGAACAGGCCAACGACTGCTAGGCGATCGCCAGATTCCCTGGTTCTGGAGTTATCGCGTGCGCATTGGGGTCAAGTGAGACGCTGAATCGGTAATCGGTAATCACTAATCGGTAGCCGGCGAATTAGCGGTCGGTGGGGCTTAAAGATTTTGCATTTGCTCTACCGATCACCGATTACCGATTACCGATTACCGATTACCGATTACCGATTACCGCCCCAGTCGCGGCGATCGGTGGCGCTCCTCCAGATGCATATTAAATTCGACTTGTCTGGCTTGGAGTTGATCCCGGAGTCGTGACCGTTTTTCGGGATCGGTGCAACGTTCGATTAACTGCTTTAGAGAATCAATTTCCTGAAGCAGTGCGACCTCCGGCGGAACACATCCGGCGCTGCGGAGGAGTGAGTATCCCATTCGTTTGTCTTCCGGCCATCGAAAGTACTCCTCTAGGTCCAATGGTTTGCCTTCCCCGGGGAGATGCTCCTTCGGATTTTGGGCGACCCATTCATCGAGTAGTTTTTCGATGGGTGAAGGCATTGTTCACAGTAGTGAATGACAAATCTTGCTCTCTTATTTGTTATCTGTCATTTGCAATCTGTCATTTCCATTCGGCCAAAGGCAACGAATGGTCCCGGCCTGCAACTCTATTCTGGAACAGGGAGTTTCCCGATGAGATAATCGACGAGGTTTAGCAATGGACTGGCTCAAATTCTCTGTCCTGGTCCTGACCGGATTATTCGCGGTTTACGAATACGCGATCGTCAGGCGCTTTATGGTGTTAGAAAGGCCCACTCAGCCCGATATCGCTGGTGGAAAAGTTCGTCACCCCCTAAGCACATCAATCTATGTTTTATTGCTCGGGACCGATGTGTTCGCGACTGTTATCTACGCTCTCCGTTTTCAGAGTGGCGGAGTGGCTAACGCAACCGCCTGGGCGGCGGTTTTTTGCCTGGGCGTTTGTTTGGCGATTGCGATCTGGTGGATTGTTCCATTGGGCGACAATCCGCCAACCGAAGACTTTCAGAATATCCCGCTGCCCCTAGAGCAAACATATCGGGCCGTGCAGATCTCGTCGGCCGTTTTCTTTCTTCTCGGTTTCGTTTGCTTGTGCGCAAGCGTTGCTTCGTTCAGCTGAAGGCCTCGATCCAGAGTAAAATAGGTCGAGGGGTCGATTTTCCTTCTTTGTGATTGGCTATTGGTCATCACTCCTCAAAACCCTAAATGCAATAAGCCATTTAGTCCGATGATGATCAGGTAGATGGCAACGATAAAAGACAACAATCGGGGCACCAGCAATATCAAAATCCCTGCCACGAGAGCAAGGATTGGACCGATTTGAACCGAAATAACTGCCGCTAGGATATCCATTATTTTTCTTCGAAATCTCCGGGGCGTCTTAGCAGAATTGTTCGGCCAAGACAAGGGCGCCGGATCCAAAAACCTTTGCGTTTTTTAGTCGGTACCGTTACCAGGAGGTGCGTCTCGCTTCCCCATGAATCGCATTGCTACGACTACACACCGGCTCACGCGATTGCAGTTGGGAGTCTATAGCCTGGGGGCGTTGGCCATGAATCTGGCCAACCTCGTGCTCACCGAATGGTTCTACGAGCGCTACGTGGTCGGAGGCGTTATCAGTACGGTGGCGTTCTCAATCATTATATTGGCAGGACGAATCACCGACGGTGTTTCCGATCCCTTCCTCGCTTATTGGACCGATAATACGCGAAGCCGGTGGGGTCGACGAATACCGTTTCTCCTATTTGGTACCTTGCCCTTCGCGATTGTCTCTTTTCTCCTTTGGATACCGCCCCAAAATGCTGGCGAACTATTCCGGATCGGCTATGCGATCGTTCTGGCTCAGGCTTATTTTCTGCTTTACGGATTGGTGGTAACTCCTTATCTGGCGCTCCTGCCAGAAATTGCCGGCTCCACCAGCGACCGCCTGAATCTCACCACCGGACAAGGCGTAGCAGCACTGGTCGGCACTCTTTGCTTCGCGTTCGCTGGGTTGATTGTGCAGCACTACGGCTTTGTTGGGCTTGGCGTGATGGTAGCTCTAGCGGTCTTGATTTCCTATTATCCAATTCCTCTCGTGATATCGGAGCGGGAACACGCAGCTGGTGCGAAGCCGTCCTTGAAAATGCTGTTCCAGTGGATCAGAGAGGTAGTCGGAAACACTACCTTTTTACCGCTACTGATTTCCACCTCTCTTTATTGGTTTGCGCTCAATCTCTTATTAATGCTGGTCCCGCGCTGGGTCCAAGTACAGTTGGGGATGCAGAAGGATGCCGTGACCTGGCTCATGTTACCGTTCATCGCGGTCAACCTTGTCGCATTCTTCATCTTTAACTGGCTAGCAAAACGGCTCGGGAAATATCGCAGCTTTCTTTTGGTATTCGCGCTGACCGTTTTAGTGTTCGGATTGGTAGGCCTTTCCGATCGAATTCAAATTGGGCTTTCGCAGTTCACTGTTGCTCAATGCGTTGTCGGGCTAGCGGGGGTCCCAGTGGGCGGTTTCGGGGTCTTAGCGTTCGCCCTGCTGGCCGATGTAATCGATGAAGATAGCAGCCGGCGCGGCCTCCATCGCGAGGCGATCTTTTTCGGGGTTCAAGCCATCTTCCAAAAATCAATGATCGGCCTTTCAGCGGTGGCGTTCGGATGGTTACAGACCTTCGGATCAAGCCAGAGTTTTCATGGGTGCGCTTTCCTTGCCGCAGCAATCTGTTTAGCCGGTCTATTCGCCTTCGCCCGCTTTCCGATTAGAAATTAACGTTAATTTCTCGGCGCTAGGTCAGCCAACAGCGGTGAAAACGAGTAGCGGGCACCGGTTAGTCAATATGGGGAGGGTCGCCAACGCGCGCAACTTAAGTTCCCGGCGATCCCGGCGCTGACGGCGTTGTCATCGTTACTCTCCCGGCCTCAATTCGTAGACTGTACCGCTATCGTCATCCGAGATAAAAAGCGATTTACCGTCAGTCGAAGGCTTGACGTCGACCGGTCGGCCCCAGACTCGTTGGGATTGTTCGTCGAGCCATCCAGTGACCAGATCAACTTGGTTACCCGGCCGCTGCTGATTCGTCCAGGGAAAGATGACGACCTTATACCCGGTCTTACGAGTTCGATCCCAGGAACCATGGTACGCGACGGCGGCCGAGTTCCGGAGCCACTCGGGCAATTTTGTTTCCTGCAGAAATGCCATGCCCAACGGCGCCGAGTGAGCTTGGATCCCTTTATCGCTCCGCGTAAACCTAGACTCCGGATATTTGTTCCAGTCCGGATTGTTATCGTAATACGGGTCGAGCGGCATGTCATCCAAACCGCTCGGACTGTCCGGGTTCGGTTCAGCGAATGGCCACCCATAGTCCGCTCCGGATCGAACATGAATAAATGTGTCTGGCGGATGGTCATCGATGTAGGCAGTAATGCGTTTGCCAAAGTCATCCGAGCCGCTTCCTTTCCAGCTTCGGTGATATGGGAATCGAATATCGTCACTTCCGTTGACCACCGCCCACAAAGCGTTTGATCCCGGCACAAAGTCGAGTCCTTCCGCGTTTCGAATGCCTTTTGCGAAAAGGGTTCGGTTTCCACCATCCAGATCGTAGTGATAAATGGCGCACCGAATGGGATCACTGGTGGTGTCCCTCGGATCCGCATTTGTTGACGAAGCGATATCGACGTAGAGGTTCCGATCCGGGCTGATCGCTAGGTTTTTCAATTCATGGCGATAGGAGCTGCGGAGCTCAGCGCTGCTGGTGTCGGGCAAATTTGGTACAACGACTTCTTTATGGAGCAGCGTGTGGCCGTTGGGATCGTAGGCGAATCGACTGATCTCGTTGGATTCACCCACGTAAACGTACGCTTTGCCTGATATCACTATAAACGCCATTCCATGTGGTAGGCGCAATCCGGAGGCGGCAAGAACGGGCGAGGCTATGTTGGCCGGCGTCTCAGAGATCCACCAAATCTTGCCCCTCGATGGCTGAGAGACAAGGAGACCGCCTTCCGGAGTCGGCCGGAGAAACCGAGCTGCGGGAATTCGAGCAACCACCCGGATTTGAAAGCCGCGAGGCACTTGTAGATAACGGTCGCGATCAAACGGTGAGGCTCGAAATGGTGAGGGCACGGTCACCCTCTCGGAATCCAGCTGGGTTTGCCCAAAACTCTGCTTGGGCGCGAGAAAAAGAAATGCTGGAGCCGCAAAAATTGAAAGGAAAACAGCAAGCCTGTTCATGAGAAGGCGGTAGTTTCGGTTGGAATAACCGTTTCCGAATCGGGTCTACTTTAATTGACAAAAAGTAACACTGCTCGAACTGATGACCATATGTTCTACGGACAACATACTTCCGTCTTTCGCGTATTATTTTGCGTTGTTCTATTCGTCGCGACCGAGAAGATCCTTGCCGCCGATTCGCCGTCGGTCACCGGTCTTTGGAAGAACGAAGACGCTTCATTTGAGGTCTACGAGGAGAACGGAAAACTGAGTGCCAAGATCGTAAGCCTGCGCGAGCCGCTCGCTCCGGACGGCAGGCAAAAGACCGACATTCATAATCCGGATGCCGGCAAACACAGCCGTCCAATTGTCGGGATGGTCTTTATGACCGGGTTTACCCCGACCGGTTCGGGCAAATGGGGAAACGGGACAATTTATGATCCGAAGAGCGGAAATACGTACTCTTGCAATATGGAATTGCAAGGCACGGATACTCTTAAGGTACGCGGCTACATCGGTGTTTCGCTGATCGGAAGAACCGAAACCTGGAAAAGAACGAACTGATAAAATATCCGATTTCCGATAGCCAATAGCCGAGAGGGCCAAAGTCATTCGCGTCAATTTCTGAATTTTGGCTATCGGCTATTGGCTATTTTTCCAGGGGCGACGTTTCACCACAATGCCACCATCCCGATCGCGCAGGATCAACACCGTTTCGGTGACCGCGACCACTTCGTAAATAGTCGTTCGCGCCGGCATCCCGGTCGCCTCGGTGTGGTTTATCAGAATTCGGTTATGGACTCGCCATGTCCCGCGCAAAACCAATTTCGTCCGATAGCGTCCCTCGGCGATTCCTGCGGACGCTCCAAAGGTACCGTCCGGCCGATATTCCACGGTGAGTGTCATTGGCTGACCATCCAGGATCTCTTGGCTGATCCAAGCACCTGGAATCAGAGAACGGATCGTATCGTCCGATAGTTGATCCGATTCGTTTTCGCCCGCTGCGACAAACGAGAAGACGAGCCCGGACATAAGGAGCAATGCTACTTTCGCGGCAGCCATTTTTCACTATAATCACTATCGATCGGGCCGCTCGATTCTTAGGTCCGACGGGCTAGACCACAGGCTCAGTGAAAGACCAACCTGTTATTCTGACGAGTGCTTCCTGCGAAAAGCTTTCGCCAATGCAAGAGTGGCCTCGTGCTCGACTAGTCGCGATTGTTGCCGACACTCACGGTCTTGTTCGCGAATCCGTTCTCAGTGCAGTCGGGAATGTCGATTTGATTTTGCACGCGGGTGATGTCGGCCATGCAAGGGTCTTGGATCGGCTGCGGGAATGCGCTCCGGTGGTGGCGATTCGCGGCAACGTGGACACCGAAATGTTTGCATTGCCACCAACCGAGTTGGTCTCTGTGCACCGGCGGCTGGTCTATTTATTGCATAGTCTCGCTGATTTGGATCTGAACCCGGCGGTGGCAGGTTTTTCAATGGTGGTTTCGGGGCATTCTCATAAGCCACTCGTTCGGAGCAAGGATGGGGTATTATACGTAAATCCTGGAAGTATCGGACCGCGTCGTTTCAAACTCCCGATCAGTTTCGCGCTGGCCAATTTTGGGTCACAACCAATCGATGTGAGACTCGAGGAAGTTGTGGAATGATTAGAAATGCCTGAGCTGGCTGAAGTCGAGCGCAGCCGCCGCCTTTGGGCGGTCGGACGAGGTGCAAAAATCTTGGAAGTCATTTTGCGCAACCGAACGTCGCGCATCTTTCGGAGCATAAATCCAGAGGAACTCGTTCGAACCTTGACCGGCCAACGGTTGTTGGATTCGGAAGCGCTGGGCAAGCAAATGGTATTTCGATTCGGCAATCGGGGCGAGTATTGGCTGGGACTGCATTTGGGCATGACCGGCGAACTCAGGGTTGAAAAGCCAAAGTACTCGTTCCTAAAATATGACCATCTTATTCTTCGGCAGTCGAAACGATCTCTCGTTTTTTCCGATCCGCGGCAATTTGGTCGAGTGCAATTTGCTCGGAACGAAATCGCCCCTTCATGGTGGGCGAAGCTGCCGCCATCGATTTTGTCCAATCAATTCAAGCCAAGCTCGATTGCGGAGTTTTGCCGGCGCCGAAAAGCGTCGCCGATGAAAGCATTATTATTGATGCAGGAGCGCTTTCCCGGCATCGGAAACTGGATGGCAGATGAAATTCTTTGGCGAGCACGACTAAATCCCAAGACTCGAGCCGGCACCCTCAGCCTGTCAGAGATTAACACGCTTTACCGTGTTACCCGAAGCGTCTGCGCGAAGGCCATCGAAGTCATGGATAAAGATTGGCAGTTTCCAAGGAGCTGGTTGTTTGCCCATCGTTGGGAGGACGGAGGGAAATGCCCGCGCTGTCGCACTGATTTAATGAGAGAAGTGGTTGGCGGCCGGCGTACCTGCTGGTGTCCGCAATGCCAGCCGGAACATGCGTATGACTCGAGCGACTGACCCCTGGAATCTGCTATCCGTCATTTGTCATGCCGTTCGGCGATAGCTGAAAGGCGAGCGAGGACCGTGCGTCATTTCGTTGAACAATGCGAAGAGCGGCGCAAGCTGCTCCGTATCCATTGTCGATATTCACCACGAGGAGACCGGGTGCGCAACTGGCCAGCGCAGCATTCAATGCGGTCTGGCCGCCGTTGGCGACACCATAACCAACAGAAGTTGGCAGGGCGATCACGCAGCTGCTCACCAAACCGCCGACAACGCTCGGCAGGGCACCGTCCATGCCAGCAGCGACGATAACAACACTCATCTGCTTCAGCGATTCTAGCCGGTCGAATAGACGCCAGATTCCGGCTACGCCGACATCATTGATGGTTAAAACATTCTGGCCATAAAAGCGCAGCGTACGAGCTGCTTCCATCGCGACTGGAACGTCCGACGTGCCGGCGGTAATCACCGCAATCTCGGCTACATTGCCGACCGGCTTCAATGGGCCGAAAAAGGCCGTTTGTGATACCGGGTCATAGTCGAGCAACGAACAGTATTGGCTGGGGAGCGCATTAAATTGGGCCGGTGATAACCGGGTCAGGAGTAAGGTAGTTTGTCGTTGAGCCGCTTGATTCAGGATTTCAGCAAGTTGATCAATATTTTTCGACGCTGAATACACTGCTTCGGCCAACCCAATACGCCGGGTTCGTTCGTGGTCGAGATTTATCTCTCCTTTAATCATGTTGGTTCATCAGGTTATGCCTGCCTTCTCTCAAACCCGTTATTCATGGTGCAATCGGGGAGCCTCCGATCTTTTGGCGATTGGTCGCTCCGTCTGGACTTCGGCGTCCAGCAAATCAGCAACGAGCGGAGACGAAAGAGCCTGAGCTTCAGCCTTAGTTTTCAATTCTGCTCGAGCACTATACCCTTCGCCAGCTACCAATAAATCGTCCGCCTCAGCTTTAGCGGTTGCTCCGATTCCAGGACGTCGCACGATTTTCACTCTTACCTGGCGGCCGGCAACCTGCACTGATTCGGTTTGACGTGGGAGCGCGATAGCTTCGGTCGCGCGAAAACGCAAGCCGATGGTCGTTGTTTGCTGAAAGCAGAGTGCAATTACTTCCTCTTGTTTTGCGGGATCTGCGAGGATCTTTATATGACTGGCCTGCCTACCCTTCTTGCCAATCGCGGGAATTTGGATGACATCAAAAACCGCGGCGTCATTTCGAATCCGATCCAGCCCGGCGGCAAGCTCCTCGGCGGACTGATCATCGACCTCAAACTCAACAATCAAAAGTTCTCGATGCCCGCTCGAAGCTTGGCTCTTTTGTTGGAAACAGATCACACGAAGAACATTGCTGATGCCGGGAAAACTTTTAGTTCCCAGACCAACACCGGAACGCACAAGAACGCCAGTTCGGCGTTGGACTTCGTTTGGTCGACAGAGGTAGCGGACGATCGCAGCTCCAGTTGGAGTGACGCGTTCGCCTGGAATTCCATCGTCAAATACGGCGAAACCTTCGAGCAATAACGCGGTGGCAGGTGCAGGGATCGGCAACCGGCCATGAGCGGTTTCAACCTGACCAGAGCCTAGAGGCAGCGGCGAAGTCGTCCAACGATCCACCTGAAGCGCATCGATAAGAAAAGCTGCTCCGACAATGTCCACGATCGAATCGATGGCGCCCACTTCGTGGAACGCGACATCCGCAACCGGGATACCATGAACACGGGCTTCAGCCCCGGCCAAGAGGCCGAAAATCCCGAGCGCATGTTGCTTGGCCGTCGATGAGAGGTTCGCCTGCTCAATCAGCTTACGAATATCTGACCAGCGCCTGTGGTGATGGTCGTGTGATCCGTCCGAATCATGCGCGTGCTGATGATGGTGAATAGGGGGTTGAGCTTCACACTCTACAACGAATCTGGATCCGGCCAGAACTCCGTCATTCGCGGTTTCGATTCGGCAATTGACCCACTCAGGCAGCCCCAAGCCGTACATCGTTTTTAAAAGTCCAGGTGTTAGCTCAGGGTTGGCATTAAGAACTGCGGCAACGAACATGTCGCCGGCAACACCTCCAATGGGATCAAGATGGATCTGCATAAGCCCGATTTACAACTAAACCATTTGTCGGCCCGGAGCTGGAGCTCTGCGGGTTGATTTCTAACGCTAATAGCAAATCTGCTATTTGCTATTTGTCATCTGTCATACCATTTGGCGACAGCCGAATGGTCAGCTGTCCCAGCGCTCGAACACTTTTTCGCGCTGGAATGCTTCAGTCGCGAAAAAAATACCCGCGCCAGCCAATAGCAAGACGGCGCCAACACAGACCAGTAGAATGTACTGGTTGAGAAAGTCCAGAAGAGCGATCTGCGTTCCATAAAGAACGATTCCCGGCAGGGTCAATAGACCGGAGAGCAGACTTCCGGTCTTCGGGTCGCGTGAACGGACGGCCACGATCATTGCGAGCGAGGCATTGGCAAAAGCTGATACCGGCATCACCAGGAAGGCTTCGATCAGCGGCCGTGGCGAAAACATGAACCGGAGCATCTCCGAATGTCTGTCCATGAGGCAGACAACACCGACGTAGATGGCCAGGTAAAGGTATCCGGCCAGGAGAGGGAAGACTAACGCCGCGAGGATCTTACCTAAAACCAAATCATAGGTCTTTACAGGGGTGACGAGAAGTGGTTCCAGGGTTTTAGCCGTTTTTTCAACGGCCATCGTCTGCGTGACCAGTGCCGCCGAGAAAAGCATTGGCAGCATCAACAGCAGAAAGACTTTTGATCTGCCGAACCACTCCGCGGCTTCGATGTCCTTGGAAGACAGCCGGGATGCGGTTAGGGCGCCGACTTCGCCGTGCGAGCGATGGGGGAGGTTTCCGAGCGCTGTGAACGAGTAGAGAAGGACGAAACTTGGCGCAATGAAGAACCTAAGTAGAAATCGGCGCGTTCTCCGCATTTCCAACAGCTCTTTGCGTACGATGGTGAGAAGAGGATTCACCACACGTTGGCCGGCTGTTCTCGATCTGCCGTCGCCACGGAATCAAGAAGTTCAAGATAAATCTCCTCCAGCGATTTGCGGGCAGGCTCGACCGCGTAGAGCTCTGCACCGGCCTCAACCAAAGCACGGACGAGTCTAGGCGTGTCAGTCGGTGGGTTTGCGAGGTTTACTCGCAGCGCCGATTCGACCACGGTCGCTTCCTTTGCATACTCAAGCTGTTGAACAATCGATAGCCAGGGTTCGGCGGAAGTGGAGAAGCGAATCGTCACGACATTGCCGGACAATTCCGAGCGAATCTGCGATTGCGAGCCTTCCAGAATCAATCGCGTCTTCATGATCGCGATATAGTCGCAGACATCTTCGGCTTCGGCCAAATTGTGAGTGGTCAGAAAAATGGTTCGACCGCTCGCGCGCAACGATTTGACGAAATCGCGGAAAAAACGAGCCGTCGAAGGGTCAAGACCGGAGGAGGGTTCATCCAGGAATAAAATTTCGGGCTCATGGGCTAGGGCTCGCACAATCGCCGTCTTTTGGCGCATGCCCTTAGAGAGAGCCCCTACCGGTTTATGTCGGTCTTCCCAGCATCCAAGCAGTTTCAGATATTTTGCGACTTGAGATTGAGCATTCTTTTCGGAAAGACCATACAACCGGGCAAAAAAAAGCAGGTTTTGCCACGCAGTAAGCTGCTCGTACAGGCCAGGCGATTCCGTCAGGAAGCCGATCCGGTGCCGCAGGTGATCCAAGTTGCCATTCAACGGACAACCTGCCACGACTCCGGTTCCGGAACTGGGAGGCAGTAGACCCGCCAACATACGGACGGTCGTGGTCTTACCGGCGCCATTCGGTCCAAGAAAGCCGAAAACAGTGGAGCCTGGGACCCTGAGAGTCAGATCTTCTACGGCAATCTTCCGGCGGAACGCCCGTGTCAATGCCGTCGTCTCGATTGCGTACATGCAACTGGTATGAATCCGAGATCACTCACTTAGCGCAATCGATTTGCCGCACAAATTGCGCAACCCTCCACCGACTCGGCGTCCTAATGAAGGCGAGGGGCAACCTAATTATTTATGAAAGATCCGTTTTCTCAAAACAAATCGACGTTGGGCGATTCCATCGCTCAACAAATTGTATTCTCGGGTCGCTCCCCGGGATTACTAAATTCTGATTTCAGTTAGGCCTGCGTACCGCCGTCGTAGTGGCTCATCTCGCGAAACCGGCTATAGCGATCTTGAAGCTCGCCCTTGGTGAGTTGGGTCAGTCGGTAAAGACTGAAGGATTCGACGCAAAAACTGGCAAGAACTGTTCCATGAACGACGGCTCTCTTTAGATCCGCGAATTCAAAGCCAGATCGATTCAGGCTCGCCAAATAACCGGCGAACCCCCCGGCAAAGGTATCACCAGCGCCAGTCGGATCTTTCACTTCCTCTAGAGGATAAGCTCCGCAGCTGAAAAATTCGGTTCGCGATAATAACAAGCAACCATGCTCACCTTTTTTAATCGCCACATATTTCGGACCGAGATCCAAGATCCTTTTGGCGGCTTTGATCAGGTTCTCTTCTTCCGTGAGCTGGCGCGCTTCACTGTCGTTCAATACCAATAAGTCGATCCGACCCAGAAGTTTGATCAGTTCAGGCTGCGCAATAGTGATCCAAAGATCCATCGTATCTGCAACCACAAAATCCGGCTGTTCGCTCTGATCGAGTACATGGTTTTGCAGTTCTGGGCCAATGTTACCAAGAAGAATAACCGAAGCTGATCGATATGTGGGCGGCAACTTGGGGCTGAAGGTCTCGAAAACATTCAGCTCCGTATGCAACGTCCGCCGTTTGTTCATGTCAGCTTCGTATTCGCCCGACCACCGGAATGTTTTCCCCTCAACAATCTGCAGCCCGGTGAGATCGATCTGCCGCTCGCGGAAAAGATCAAGATGGTGTTGGGGGAAATCAGATCCGACGATTCCGACGAGATCGACCGGCTGAAAAAAGCTGGCGCTTACCGCGGCGTAAGATGCGGAGCCGCCAAGCAGGTCGGGATGTTCTTCGGTTTGTGTTTTGATGCTATCCAACGCGACGGAGCCCACAATCAACACGGCCATTGCGGCTCACAGTTGAGCAAACCACCTGCCTCCGCCAGCGCTTTTTTTGCGCTTCGAATACGAATGATCTCACGCCAAGACGCAAACAAGACGAGAAACTCACGCAAAGACGCAAAGGCGCAAAGGAAAGAAGAATAGAAATATATGGAATGGGCCGTCGAATTCAGCTCGCACCGATTATTTCTTGACTAACCGGCAATAGGTTAAAGGTCTTCCTCGTTCTCCTGGCGATATTTGCGTTCTCGGCGACTTTTTCCTTCTACTTTCCGCCTTTGCGTCTTTGCGTGAGTTTCTCGTCTTGTTTGCGTCCTGGCGTGACGCCCTTTCCGCGTTACAAAAACGCCTTGATTGCTCGGGTCCGGGCGTTGATATCGGGGGCCAGGAGAAGATCCGATACGATACAGACCCTCTCTCCTCCTGCGTTGGTGACCTGGGTAAAATTCGTCTCCTTAATGCCGCCAATGCAGAATACAGGTATTTTGACCTTCGTCCGGAGGTTCTTCAGGTCGCCCAAGCCAATCGCGGCCGCTTCCGGCTTGGTGGGCGTCGGAAAAATCGGGCCGTAACCAATGTAGTCGGCGCCTTCGGCTTGGGCGGCAAGCGCTTGCTCGAGGGAGTGGGTCGACTTTCCAACAATTACCGCCCGACCCGCTAACTCGCGTGCCTGGGCCACCGGATAATCGGTTTGGCCAACGTGACAACCTTCGGCATTGACTTCGCGCAGGAGCTGCGGGTGATCGTTAATGATCAAAGGCACATTAGCCGGCTGCGTGATTCGCAGGATGCTCTCCGCTAACCGAAGAATTGACTCGAGCGGTTTGTCTTTTGCCCGCAATTGCAAGAGATCGATACCACCACGCACAAGCTTCTGTGTGACGTCCGGCGCTGCCTCCGGTTGGACATAGCCAAGATCGACAATCCCATACAGAAAACAATGATCTAACGTGTTCACAGGGTGCTAACGTTTCATCTCAAGCTGCTTCATCCGAATCATTTTTTCGACAAAGCCGGTGTCGAAATCTCCGCGCAAAAAATCTGCGTTCTCCATGATTTTTGCCTGAAATGGAATCGTCGTTTTAATGCCGGTGATGAGATATTCACTCAGCGCTCGAGCCATCCGCCGAATCGCTCCGGGGCGAGTCGAGCTCATACAAATCAGCTTCGAAATCATCGAATCATAATAGGAAGGAATAGTATATCCGGAGTAAACATGTGAGTCGATGCGTACGCCCCGCCCGCCAGGTGCATAATAGAGCTCGATTGTTCCTGGTGACGGTTGAAAATTTGCATCAGGATCTTCTGCGTTGATTCGGCATTCGATCGCGTGACTCCGCGGCCGTGCATTTGCGACTTGTTCGGACAGAGGTTCGCCTGATGCGACCTTGATCTGTTCACGCACCAGGTCGCACCCGTACACCTCCTCGGTCACGGGGTGTTCTACCTGAATCCGCGTATTCATTTCCATGAAGTAGAAATTGCCGTCCCGGTCGACAAGATATTCCATCGTGCCTGCGTTTTCATAACCGACGGACGCCGCGAGTTTCACGGAACAGTCACCCATTCTTTTTCGAAGATCATCGTCAACCATTGGTGAAGGACATTCCTCGACGATCTTTTGGTTGCGCCGCTGGATCGAGCAATCGCGTTCTCCGAGGTGGATGATTCGGCCGTGGCTGTCGCCGATAACTTGAAACTCAATATGGTGAGGGCGGTCGATAAGCTTCTCGATATAGACGCCGCTGTTCCCGAACGCGTTCTCGGCCTCACTTCGGGCGGCGTGAAAGCCCTGGACGAGACTGCCGTCGTTGTGAGCGGGACGCATTCCGCGCCCCCCGCCGCCTGCGACCGCCTTAATCATCACCGGGTATCCGATTTTTTTGGCGATCCTGAGCGCCTGTTGCTCAGTATCCACAGTCCCATCGCTGCCCGGAGTAACCGGCACGCCCGCTTTCCGCGCTTGTTCGCGCGCAGAGTTCTTATCGCCCATAGCTCGGATGGACCGGGCCGATGGCCCAATAAACTTGATATTGCAGCTGGCGCACACGTCCGCGAAATGAGGATTCTCCGCCAGAAATCCATATCCGGGATGAATTGCGTCAACATCGGTAATCTCCGCCGCGCTGATGATCCGGTCGATCTTTAGATAGCTTTCGGCACTGGGCGCTTTTCCGACACAAACTGCTTCGTCCGCAAGTTGAGCGTGCAAGGAGTCAACATCCGCCTCGGAATAAATTGCAACCGTAGCGATTCCGAGCTCCTTACAGGCCCGGATAATCCGTAATGCGATTTCGCCACGGTTAGCGATCAGAATTTTGTTGAACACGCTACTTCACTCGGAAAAGCGGTTGACCGAACTGGACCGGAGTGCCGTTTTCCACCAACACTTCTACAATGACACCACGCACTTCCGCTTTGATTTCGTTCATCACTTTCATTGCTTCGATGATGCAAACCACCGATTCCTCATTGATCTCTTGACCCGGCTGAACATACGGCGCCGAATCCGGCGAAGGAGATCGATAAAAAGTGCCAACCATTGGTGAGACAATTTCCTTAAGCTTTGATTTCTCTTCTCCGACCCCGCTCGATCCAGTGACGTTGGCCGGAACGGTTTGGGTCGCAATGGCGGCCGGCGGCATTACTGCAGCAATGACAGGAGCTACTGGACGTTGTGCTTCTAGTTCAAGTTTGAATCCCTCTCGCTCCAGCTTGAAAACAGCGAGATCGTTTTGTTTCATCAAGTCAATGATCGCTTTAATGTCGTCCAGATCCAAGATGGGTTCTCCTCTTTTCGATGGAGCGTCATGTTAGGCTGCGGTCGAGAGATCGCGCAAGTGAGTTTATTCAGGCGATTTAGCCATCATGGTTATTCACGGATGACGACGAAAATCACAGGTAGCTAAAATTCGTGATCTGCTATTTGCTATTAGCTAGTCGCATGGCTAGTCGCTATCACTCCTTGAGCAAGCTGGTCGAAGCGCTCCGCCATTGCCACCGTTGCCCGCAGATGCATTTTGCACCAGTCAGTGGCGGACCGGTTTCCAGTCGAGTTATTCTGGTCGGGCAAGCGCCCGGAGTTCGAGAGCCGGAAGCCGGCCGGCCCTTCGCCTGGACCGCGGGAAGGACGCTATTCAAATGGTTTTCCGATGTTGCGGGCGTAGATGAGAGCAGCTTTCGTGCAACAGTCTACATGGCCGCAGTGTGTCGTTGTTTCCCGGGTAAAACGGCCGCGGGTGACCGAGTTCCGTCCCGGATCGAAATTGAGAATTGTTCTTCCTGGTTGGACGCAGAGATCGCGCTGCTTACTCCTGGTCTGGTGATTCCGGTGGGCAAACTGGCTATCGCTCAATTCATCCAACCGGTCCCTGCTTTGAGCGAAGTGATCGGTCAAATGCGAACCACTGAACGGGCCGGAAAGCGTTTCGATATCATCGCGCTGCCGCATCCCTCCGGCGCTTCTCCTTGGCATCGCATCGAACCGGGAAAATCGCTTACTCGACGAGCGCTCGTGCTGATCCGAGAGCATCCCGCTTGGAAGAATCGAACCTGATTGAAACAACTCACGCCAAGACGCAAAGAAGAAGAGGAGTAGGGATCTGAGGGATGCTCCTCCGATCATGCCGGCGCGCATCGGTCATTCCCTGATTAAGCGTGGCATAAGGTAACGGACTCATCCGCGTTCTTTCTTGCGATCTTTGTGCCCGTTTGCATTGCTACGGGAAGCACTTTGTGTAAAAACGTTGGCGGGGCTGCGCGAAGCAGTGCAAGCAGGTCTTGGGGTCAGTTTCTCTTCTCCTTTGCGTCTTTGCGTCTTGGCGTGAGTTTCTCTTCTTCTATGCGTCTTGGCGTGAGATCGTTCTATTCCGTTGCTCCTACGTAAACCGTCGCACCGGACTGAAGATTTGGATCGGCGGCCGCTTGCGCGATCGCCTGACCAAACTCTTCGACGGTCGGCAATCGACCTGCTTGCCCGCGGCGAAATTCGATCAACCCGCGGTTCGTACGATTTAACAGCTTTGGAGTGATTGTACCCTCGATCATGTCTCCGCTTACGACGATGAGCGTGACCTTTCTGGTGGCAAGCCGCGGGATCATCGCCCGAAGTGCTCTCTCACCAGCGAGCTTACCGATGGCAACCGGCTCGTAACCCGGATAGACCGGCTTCTGTCCAGAAAAATGAGCCAGATGACTAGTGACGAAGATCGCGCGGCCCTCGCGCTGTAACAGTGGCAATCCCTTCTTCAGAAGATCGAGCTGGGCCCAACAGTTTAGAAGCATCGAATAATCTTCGCCTTTGTCCTTCTCGAGGCCGCCGCTCGCGTTGAGGATCAGAAAGTCAAGAAAACCAAATTCCCTTTGGATTTGGTCCAGCATTGAGTCGACCTCCTGCGAGACCGTAATATCGCACTGAATCGTCGAAGCCTTACCCCCAGCAGCCTTGATCTCCGCCGCTACTTTTTCGGCGCGAGCTCCTTTGCTGCGATAATTCAGGATGACTTGTGCCCCTGCTTGCGCCAAGACTCGAGCTGTGACCGCTCCGATCCCTCGAGAAGCACCGGTGACCAGAGCAATTTTGTCCACTAGAGCGCCCTTCGGAATAGGCTGGAGCCGGGGCTCAACATGGAGTTCATTCATGTGCATCTCTTTGGGAACAAACGGAGATAGTCAATAGAGCGTTCCTCTTTTTTGCGATCTTTGCGTTTCTTTTGCGGCTATGCTGTTTTCCTTTGCGTCTTTGCGCCCTTGGCCGACGCAGCCTTGGCGGAGTCTGCTTCGCGTCAGTTTTTCGTCTGCTTCGCGTCTTGGCGTGAGATCCAAAGGTTCACTGGTCTGATTCGCCCAGGATTTTCCAGACCGTCCTGACGGCTAGACTAGTGGCGCGGACATTGTGGACGCGAAATATGGAAGCGCTCGCCCGAATGCCAGCGACGACACAGGCGATTGTACCGGGATCGCGATCTTTCGGATCGGGTAGTCCCAGCACTTCGCCGATTACGGTTTTACGCGATACGGGGAGGAGAATGGGTCGCTTGAATTGAGACAGTCGTTCCAGCTCCCGGAGAACCGTTAGGTTGTCGCTCCGTTGCTTGGCGAAATCGAGTCCAGGATCGATTACGACCGCTTCGCGGGTTAGGCCTGCTTTCTCCGCCAATGCCAGTTTGTCGCCAAAAAACTGTTCCAACGTTCCCATAATGTCCCCGTATTGAACATCGGTATGCTTCCGTTTCGGTAAACCGATCGAATGCGTGATGAGCAACGCGGTCTGATGCCGAGCGGCGATGCGCGCGTTTTCGTCAGTTGAGAGGGCGCTCATATCGTTTAGTAAATCCCCGCCTAAGTTCAGCAGCGCGCTGGCAACCGGCGAGCGCCAGGTGTTCACGGAAAGAAGAGGCGGGAAAACCTGTGTATCATCGACCGGCCGCAATCTTTCATAACATTCCCGAAACCGAACTATAAATGGAGCTACCCGATCGGTTTCCTGCTGTTCAGTGACTTCCAGCCGGTCCGTGCGGGCGCTTTCGCCCCCGACATCAATTAAGTCAGCTCCTTCGCTGATCAATCTGCCGGCATGGCGGATCGCCTCGTTTACGTTCCGGATGCCGTCTCCGGAAAACGAGTCGCCGTTCAGATTCACAATTCCCATCACCAAAGGCCGGCGAGGGAATACGATCTCTCTCTGTTTGAGACGGAGAATCATCGGAAAGAACCTCACGCCAAGATGCGAAGAAGAAGAAGAGAAACTCACGCAAAGACCTGTTTTTCTTCTTCTTCTTCGCATCTTGGCGTGAGGTTCTACAGTGGTACCTCGAATCGCTGCCGACGTTCAAATCTCAAAACGCTGCGATAGCCAACCTCGATCGCGAGTTTGCGGGCGAAATCGAAACCCTTGGTCAACTCCGCCGGAGAATGCGCATCGGAATTGATCACGACAGGTATGCCTGCCTGGACCCCAAGCTCAAGGAATTCGCGTGCTGGATACATTTCGTTTACGGGTTTTCGCAACCCAGCCGTGTTGATTTCAAATGCGATACGGTGCTGGTGGAGTGCCGCGATGGCCGGCTCATAGTAGCGGCGCAGGTCCCCAGAAGGACGGTGACCAAATTTTTTTGGCAGGTCTGGGTGCGCGACAAAATCAAACAATTCGGATTCAATGCAGCGAACATAGTTCGTCCAATAAAGATCCCAAATTTCTTCGACGGATTGGCTTTCGAAACGGGAAATATGCTTAGGGTTGTCTACATCCCAACCGGGCCCGATATAGTGGACGCTGCCGATCAGGTAGTCCCATTCCTTTTCCCGGGTGAGTTTTTCGATCCACCACTCGAATCCAGAAAGGTAGTCGCACTCGAGCCCGAGTCGAACGGTGACTCCGGCCGATCGAACCTCATCAACGAACTCGAAGTATTTTGGCAATTCCGAATAGTCCATTCGCCAGTCGTCGAATTTTTCCGGCATCGGGTTGTGGTCGGCAAATCCGAGTTCCGATAAACCAGTCTGAAGAGCAGCTGCAGCAAATTCAGCCGGCGTTCCGACTGCATGATGGCACAGCGGAGTATGGACATGATAGTCGGTATGGTCAGTTCTCGTACTCATTGGACTAACTGATTTTGGACAGAAAACAAAATAGCGTTGTCCGCCGATCCGGCGTTTTCATAGCATTTGCACTAATGAAAAGATCTCCCCTGATCGGCGCCTTATTGGCTCTCTTTCTGTTTGCTGGCTGTGCAACTTCGCCCAGTTGGTCAGTTGGCGCCCGTAATATTGTATTGCTTATCTGCAAAATTAGCCCGGAACAGCAAAAGGTAGCTGAAGCAAACATCCGCGATTATCAAACGCGAAAACATCAGCCAGCAAAGAGCCGTTATGTTGCGGTTGACACACTGCGACCAAACAAAAAACAAACCGAAACCTACCTCAAAAAAGTCGCCGCGGAGAAACAGAAAGCAGATTGGAACAAGGAAAAGCTTTCTGATCGTTGGGTCGAACCGGCCAAACTGCGGTGTGTTATGGTGTTCGACACTGTCTCAAAAGAATTCGTTGGATCTGGTTGTTACGTCGTTGGCGGGACACCGGAGTTGGGCGATATCGACACTTTCGAGACCTTCAGTGCAGAGTACATTGGTTCTGGAAAAATCGAGTAAGAAACCGCACGGTTTCGTGCTCGTCGGTTGCGCTCCAGTAGAGAGTGCATCCGTACCGAAGACAGACGAGCGAGAACGCGTCCCTACCGCGCCACGAGATTCACAATTCTATTCGGAACAACGACAACTTTAACGACGCTTTTGCCGCGCAGGCTGGCTTGAACTTTTGCTGAAGTTTGAGCAAGTCGTTCCAAACTTGCTTCATCCAGGTCTTTCGCCACCGTCATCTTATCGCGCAGTTTCCCGTTCACTTGAATAATCACTTCTACTTCATCTTCGGCCAGGTACTCCTCGTTCCAGGAAGGCCATGGCTGTTTTGAGACCAAGCCCACAAAGCCGGGAAACCGGCTGCGTAGTTGATGCCAAATTTCCTCGGCCAGATGCGGAGCGAACGGGCTGAGCAGGATCAACAATGTGCGAATCGCCTCCACCGGTCTCGGTTCAACGTTGGTAAACGCGTTTACACAAATCATCATTTGTGAGATCGCAGTATTGAACGCGAGCGCCTCGATATCTTGGGTTACTTTCTTGATCGTCGCATGGACCACTCTTAGCTGCTGTCGGGAAGGTTCGACCTCCCTAAGCGACGACGATGGCTGCCACCTGCCTTCTTGATTCTCCTCCATGGCTAACCGCCAGAAGCGCGCGAGAAATCGGTAGACACCTTCGACACCGCTCATGCTCCAGGGTTTGGTTGCTTCCAGCGGACCCATGAACATCTCGTACAAGCGTAAGGAGTCGGCACCGTGCTCGGAGATGATTTCGTCCGGAGTGACCACATTACCTCGGCTCTTCGACATTTTCTGATTATCCTGACCGAGTATCATCCCTTGATTTACGAGCCGCTGGAAAGGCTCGATCGTGGAAACGTACCCCAGATCGTAGAGCACCTTGTGCCAGAAACGAGCATACAAAAGATGCAGTACGGCATGTTCGGTGCCGCCCACGTACAGATCGACTCCGCCCGATTTACCTCCCCCCATCCAGTAGCGTTCGGCAGTGGCATCAGTGAACCGATCCTTGGTGTGTGGCGCGATATAACGGAGATAGTACCAACACGAACCAGCCCATTGCGGCATCGTGTTCAGTTCTCGGATCGCACCATCAGGGAGTCTCTTCCACTCTTCGGCTTTGGCGAGCGGTGGATCGGTCGTTCCGGTCGGACGATAATCTGCCAGCGGCGGAGGTACGACCGGAAGCGAACTTTCGTCGAGAGCTTCGTGATGGCCGTTCCGCCAAATGATGGGGAACGGTTCGCCCCAGTAACGCTGCCGAGAAAATAACCAGTCGCGCAGTTTGAAATTAATTGAGCGTTCACCAGCGCCCTTTTCTTCTAACCAATCGATAATTTTTCGTTTCGCGTCGCGCGTGGCCAAGCCGTTCAGAAAATCGGAGTTGATGGAAGTACCTTCACCAGTGAAACAGCCTTCGACCGGCGTCAGCGGCTCGACCACCTTCCGGATCTCGAGGCCAAATTTCTGAGCAAACTCAAAATCACGATCATCATGAGCCGGCACGGCCATGATCGCTCCGGTCCCATAGCTAGCTAACACATAGTCAGCTACCCAAACGGGAATCTTCTCGTTATTTACCGGATTTCTTACGAAGCCGCCGGTAAAAACACCGGTCTTTTCTTTGGCCAGATCGGTCCGTTCCAGATCCGACTTTGTGGCTACTTCCTTTTGGTAGGCCTGGACTGCCGGCTTCTGCTCTGGTGACGTGAAGATATCAACCAGCGGATGCTCCGGCGACAAAACGACGTAGGTAGCGCCGAAGAGCGTGTCTGGCCGAGTGGTAAAGACAGTCACTTTCTCATTGCGTCGAGGGATCGAAAAATGAACCTCGGCTCCTTCGCTTCGGCCAATCCAGTTACGCTGCAGGGCCTTAATCGACTCCGGCCAATCGAGCCCATCCAATTCGTCGATTAAGCGATCAGCGTACGCGGTGATGCGAAGCATCCATTGGCGCATCGGGCGGCGGACTACCGGGAAACCGCCTCGCTCGCTCTTGCCGTCAATGACTTCTTCGTTGGCTAGCACTGTACCAAGCTCCGGACACCAGTTGACCGGAGCCTCGGAAACATAAGCGAGCCGATGTTCATCGAGAAACGCACGAAGTTCATCCGCCGACTCGTTCGGATGAGAGGCTTTACACTTGGCTTCCAGCTCCGCGATCGGTCTGGCTGCCTTTGCCTCCGGATCGAACCAGGCTTTGTACAACTGCAAAAAGATCCACTGAGTCCAACGATAATATTCCGGATCGGTTGTATTAATTTCGCGTTCCCAGTCGTAACTAAATCCGATCTGCTGCAGCTGTTTTTTAAAACGGCTGACATTTTGGACCGTGGCGACTGATGGGTGTTGTCCGGTGTTGATAGCGAACTGCTCGGCCGGCAATCCGAAAGCATCCCAGCCAATCGGGTGCAATACATTAAAACCACGCATCCGTTTGTATCGCGCGAGAATATCGGTGGCCGTATACCCTTCTGGGTGCCCAACATGGAGGCCTTCCCCGCTCGGGTAAGGGAACATATCCATCACGAAAAACTTAGGCTTTTCGGCATCGAACGACGGCTCTCCGGGATTCGGCACGTGAAAAGTTCGATCTTCCAGCCAGTATTGTTGCCACTTCGGTTCGAATTCCGGAAATGGAAATTGTTTTCGTCGGTCACTCATTGTCTTCTGGCGCGGGCGGAGCAACTTTGGGGTGCTCTAGTCACGATGCAAACACTTTTCATTGCGACCGCGAATAGACACAAAACTCAGGAAATCGGGAAAATGTTGGGATCGAATTGGGATGTCCGCGATCTCAGCTCGTTGCCGCATGCGCCAATCATCGTGGAAGACGGGCAAACCTTCGAAGCCAATGCTCAAATTAAGGCTATCACAATTTCTAGGATAGTTATTGGGTTGGTGTTGGCCGACGATTCCGGTTTGCTGGTAGACGCGCTCAATGGTGCGCCCGGGGTTCGATCTGCCCGGTTTGCCGGTCCACAGGCTTCGGATAGCGATAATCGATTCAAATTAATTAGCTTATTGCGACACTTTCCACCCGGCACCCAATTCCAAGCCAGATTCTGGTGCGCGATGGTATTAGCGAGTCAAGGCGAATTGCTTGGTTCTTTTCGCGGAGCGGTCGAAGGCGAAGTGATCCCAGCAGAACGCGGTCATGGCGGCTTTGGCTATGATGCCATGTTTATTCCGAAAGGCTATTGGCAAACGTTCGCTGAACTGCCTCCGGAGATAAAGAATAGCCTGAGCCATCGAGCCCGCGCCTTGGCTCAGGTGGTGGAATTCCTACGAAGCTGAGCCACCAAACGCCAAACGCCAAACGTCGAGAAGCCACTTGCCATCGACTCGGTTCAAATGTTGACTGGCAACCATGATCGTTGTTACCGGTGGAAGCGGGAAGGCTGGGCGGGCTTGTATCCAGGATCTGTTGGCTCATCATTATGAAGTCGCCAGTGTCGATCTGGTTCGGCCTGCTGATTCGAATTTGCCATTTAGTCGGGTTGATCTAACGGACTTCGGCCAGACCGTCGCAGCTTTATCGGGTATCGATGAGCGTGTACGCAAGGTGACTGCCGTTGTGCATCTGGCGGCCATACCGGCGCCGGGACTCGCAACCAATGCAGTTACTTTTGCAACGAATACGATCAGCACCTACAACGTGTTCGAAGCCGCGCGACAGCTAGGGATAAAAAATGTGGTTTGGGCATCCAGCGAAACCGTGCTCGGCCTGCCATTCGAAACGCCGCCGCCTTATGTGCCGATAGACGAAGAATATCCCGGCCGGCCGGAATCCGCTTATTCGCTTTCGAAATTGGTCGGTGAGGAAATGGCGAAGCAATTTTGCCGCTGGGATCCAGAATTGAAAATTATTGGGCTCCGTTTTTCAAATATTATGGAGCCGGAAGATTACACCCGATTCCCTGGCTTTCAGGACAACGCGCGCAAGCGTAAATGGAATTGTTGGGGTTACATTGATGCCCGGGATGCGGCACAAGCCATCCGTCTAGCGCTCGAGTCGAAAATCAAGGGTGCAGAGGTGTTCATCATCGCGAATGCCGACAGCGTAATGGAACGGGACAATCAGGGGCTGCTGAAAGAAGTGTTTCCCGATGTCCCGCACAAGCGGTCATTCGGTCCAAACGAAACCTTGCTCTCGATCGAAAAGGCGCGGGCGGTTCTCGGCTATAAGCCGAGCCATAGTTGGCGGGACTACGCGAAACTCAGTTGAACGTCGGAAGCGAACGTTCTGAGCAAGCTTAGCGCGCCGGCTAGTGGTCAGAATTCTGGTTTTCTTCTGGGTGAATGAACCCGAATAGTCCGTGCGTTTCGCCAACAATCCCAGCGGTGAAATACAACTTGTCTTGGAAGAAGAAAAGGCCCCACAGACCGTCGAATTCCAATGGTTGCCCTGCGCGACGCGAGAGCGACTCGATAAATACTGCAGGGGACGAGTCGATATTGTAAGCGTTGATGTGCCCGTCGCCGAAGTTGCCGACCAGCAGTACATCTTCAAACTTACCAAATTGTTTCGGTACCTTGGCTAAGCCCCAGGGAGAGTTCAGCTTGCCTCCAATAATCAATTGTTTCAACAACACGCCCTCGGGCGAAAACACATCGACGAAACCGCGACCCGGGCCGGCCAGATCGTCATGCTTGACGTCATTCTGCGCTGCGAAAGTGACATAGAGGAGGCCGTCGATGTTCGCGATGCCAAATGGCGCCCATCCTGCAGTTCCGTTTGGAACAGGCAGTGGCGGATGGGGATCGGTGAACTGCGCCACCAGTTCGAAGCTGCTGTCGAACACAAAAACCTTTCCCGCACGGAAGTTCGTGGCGAAAAGGGCTGGCCCAGAACTGCGATTCGCAATCGCTAACCCTTTGAACACATTATTGGTCATTGGGTCGGGGGACGAAGGTTTAACGATCAATCTAGCGTTCAGCAGATTGACTTGGGGATTCCAACCCCAGATCCCTCCATCCTCGCCATCAAAGACAAATATGGCTGGGTTATTGGTGTTCGGGATGAAAAACGCGTTTGGTGATGAGTTCAAGACGATGCCGGTAGGCGCGGCGGTAGGTGAGCTCCCTGTATCGACTGCAGTCGGCGGAAGCGTCACGAAATTCTGTCCTGGTGAGGGGCCCAAAAGCACGGGGGTTCCGTCAGGACGGAAAAGCGTAGAGACTCCGGCACCGTTGTCATTCACCCAGAAAACCTTCGCTGACGGGTTGATAACTATCCCCCAGGCATTTACCACATTCTGGTCGGTCCGGTCAGCGACGCCTGCAACGTCGCTCTGCAGATTCTCCCAATCAAAGAATTTTGCCTTGGCTTGACCATCTTGGTCCTCTGCGTAAGCGCAAGGTAGAACCGTCGACAAAAACTGCAGCCCAGTAACGGCGAGGACTGCTCCCAGAGAGGGTAGAGGACCAGAAACGCGAATCGTTTTCATAAGTCGGGAAGGCTGAAAAGGGGGGCCTGCTGATCGGCGGCTGGCCGCTAGCGACCCGCCTCCTGCCAAAAAGACCGGCCGACTTCCGATTTATTCCCGCAAAACTTAAATCTTTCCGCGAAAAATTCCTCCTGCGTGGGTAAGGGTTTCGAACTAAACCTCCAGGATGGGCAGAGATCAGACCACGGAGTTCTGGATCGATCGGGGAGGCACGTTTACCGATATCATTGCGGTTCAACCCGGGGGCCCGCTTCGGACGCTAAAACTCTTATCCGAAAATCGTGAGCACTACGCCGACGCCGCCGTAGAAGGGATCCGCCGTCTACTCGGGTTGAATGCAGACGACCCGATGCCGACGGCATTGATCCGATCGGTGAAAATGGGAACGACGGTTGCGACCAATGCTCTGCTGGAACGTAAAGGTGAACCGACGGTTCTGGTCGTAAACAAGAATTTACGAGATGTTCTTCGGATCGGCACCCAACAGCGCCCTCGTTTGTTCGATCTGGAGATTAAACTACCTACACCGGTTTATGAGCGAATAATTGAAGTCTCCGGCCGGTTTTCGGTGGAAGGAGTCGAGTTGGAGCAGCTGGACGAGCAGCAAGCCGAGAATGTTTTGCGGGAAGCTTTTGCCGCTGGTTTTCGCGCGGTAGCCATAGCGCTCATGCATAGTTTCCGATTTCCTCAGCATGAGTTACGCATCGCGGATATCGCTCGCAGAATCGGGTTCTCCCAGGTCTCGCTAAGCCATGAAGTAAGCCAATTGATTAAGCTCGTTCCCCGTGGAGAGACAACTTTGGTCGACGCGTACCTCTCGCCGGTGCTGCACCACTACGTTGATCGCGTTCAGCAGGCGTTGCCACACGTGCCGATCTTTTTCATGCAATCGAACGGTGGTTTAGCGAGCGCTGCACAGTTTCGCGGAAAAGACGCCATTCTCTCCGGGCCGGCCGGTGGAATGGTCGGGGCGGTCAGAGCCGCTGAACAGGCCGGTTCTCAAAAAATCGTGGGATTCGATATGGGAGGCACATCAACCGACGTGACTCATTTCGCTGGCCAATACGAGCGCCGTTTCGAGTCAGAGATTGCCGGGGTACGCCTTCGAGTTCCGATGCTGTATATCCATACCGTAGCCGCCGGAGGCGGCTCGGTGTGCCGATTTGCCGGCGACCGGTTTCAAGTAGGTCCGGAAAGTGCCGGAGCGGATCCCGGGCCGGCCTGCTACCGAAAAGGCGGCCCGCTCACGGTCACGGACTGCAATTTGTCGCTTGGACGGATTCAACCGCGCTTCTTTCCAACGATCTTTGGATCGACCGGTGATCAGCCGCTCGATCGGCTGGCAGCGGAATCGCGGTTAAATCAAGTAGCCGAGGTGACGGGCCGGTCCCGGGAGCAGGTGGCTGAAGGTTTCTTGCGCATCGCGGTAGAAAGCATGGCCAACGCCATCAAAGAGATTTCAGTCGCTCGCGGTTACGACCTCAGCGATCACACGCTGGTCAGCTTTGGTGGGGCTGGAGGGCAACATGCCTGCGCCATCGCTGATGCGTTGTCGATAAGCCAAATATTGATCCATCCGCTGGCCGGACTGCTTTCCGCCTACGGGATTGGTACGGCCGATTTGCGTTTCCTTCGCGAGAGCTCGATCGAAGCAAATCTGGATCTGAACAGCTTCCGGTTTGCTCGAAAACGGCTCGATGAGTTGGAAGCAGAGGCTAGAGCGGGAATCGAAAAGCAGGGCGTCACCCCGGACCGTGTTAGCCGGCGGATCCACGTGCGCTATCAGGGCACCGACACGGCATTAATGTTGGATGATTCTCCATTGGAACAGCTAACCGGCGCATTCGCTGCTGCGCATCAGAACTTCTTCGGTTTCACGATGCAGGATCGAGCACTGGCCATCGAGGCCGTTTCAGTCGAGGCCATCAGCCAAGGCGTTGCCGTCTCTTTTGACGGCGTACCGGTTCCAGCATCCGAGCTGCCGGCTGACGAAATTTCGGTATTCCTTTCTGGTGAGTGGAGAAGCACGCCGGTTTGGAAGCGAGATGAAATCGCTTTTGGTACAAAACTGGAAGGACCCGCTTTGATAGTGGAACCGCACGCCACGACCGTGCTCGAGGTCGGTTGGCGTGCGGAGATCACCCGCGAAAGGAATCTCGTTCTTACCAGGGCGCTTCCGCGATCGACGCGGATCGAGGTCGGGACGAAGGCAGACCCGGTCCAGCTTGAGCTTTTTCACAATCTATTTTTCTCAGTTGCCGAACAGATGGGCGCGGTCATTCGCAACACCGCTTATTCCGTCAACATTAAAGAAAGGCTCGACTATTCCTGTGCGCTGTTTGATGCGGACGGCCAGCTCGTCGCCAATGCGCCGCATATGCCAGTTCATCTCGGTTCGATGGGAACTGCGGTCCGATCGATCATAGAACGAAGGAAAAATGATATCCGCAGAGGCGATAGCTTTGCGCTGAACGACCCATTCCGCGGCGGTACTCATCTCCCGGATATTACGGTGATTTCGCCCGTGTTTAGCAGCGGAGATCGGCCGCTATTCTGGGTAGCCAGTCGCGGTCATCACGCTGACGTCGGCGGTTTGACTCCAGGCTCGATGCCGCCCACCAGCCGAACAATCAACGAGGAGGGGATCTTGATCGATGACTTGTTATTGGTGCGATCGGGCCAATTCCGGGTGAAAGAGTTGTGCGAAAAATTTACGACCAGTCCTTCTCCGGTTCGCAACCTGGCGCAGAACCTTGGCGATATTCACGCCCAACTCGCCGCCAATCAAAAAGGGATCAACCTCATTCTTGAAATCGTGGAGCGTTATGGAGGTGAGGTCGTGCGTGCCTACATGGACCACATCCGGCAGAACGCGGCGGAACAAGTACGCCGGACTATTGATCGTCTAACGCCGGGAACATTTCTGCTCCCGATGGATTGCGGTGCTCAGATTCAGGTTGCGATTACGGTCGATCGTGAAGCGCGTTCGGCTCGAATCGATTTCACCGGCACATCGGCTCAAGTAGCAGACAACTTTAATGCGCCCTCCGCGATCGTTCACGCGGCTGTGTTGTACGTCTTTCGCACACTGATTCGCGAGCCAATTCCGCTCAACGATGGATGTTTGGAGCCGATCGACATAAAAATCCCGGCCGGTTCGATGCTCGACCCAAAACCACCGGCGGCAGTGGTAGCCGGGAACGTCGAAACTTCTCAAGCGGTGGTGAACGCGTTGTATGGCGCGCTTGGGTTGCTTGCTGCCGCCCAAGGAACCATGAATAATCTGACCTGCGGTAACGACCGGTTTCAGTACTACGAAACGATTTGTGGCGGCGCCGGAGCAGGCCACGGATTTCACGGCGCAACAGCGGTTCATACGCACATGACCAATTCCCGAATGACTGATCCCGAAATCCTGGAACTCCGATACCCGGTCATTGTCTCAGAGTTTCGAATTCGTGCCGGTTCGGGCGGCCAAGGGCGGTGGCACGGAGGGGATGGGGTGATTCGACGAATTACTTTTCGCGAAGCGATGACGGTAGCGATTTTGGCCGGTAATCGCCGGATTGCGCCCTTTGGTTTGAGCGGAGGAGGAGCTGGAGCGACCGGAAGGACATACATTGAGCGAACGAGCGGAGCCCAGGAACTTCTCGACAGTTGTGCGACCGCCGAAGTTCAGGCGGGCGATTCGATTGTGGTGGAGACGCCTGGAGGAGGAGGGTATGGCGAGCCCGGCAACGGCGGGAACGAGGTGAGAGGTGAGAGGTGAGAGGTGAGAGGTGAGAGGTGAGAGGTGAGAGGTGAGAGGTGAGAGGTGAGAGGTGAGAGGTCGGGTCGGGATAAGCGATATCCAAAGTTCCGTCATAGGTCCCATCCGTCCTATCGTCGTTATTCCTTTGTGTCTTGCCGGCTTCGTGTGAGCTTCTCCTGAATTGAGGCTTTTAATCACATCGGATCTACATCTAGTTCCCAAGTGGCACGAAGTTGTACTTTCGCAGTTGCGAGAATGGATCAGAACTCACCGGCCGGACGGTTTAGTTATCGCCGGCGACCTGGCAGTCGCATCGGAAGCAACAAATTCGTTCCGGCATTTGCGTAATATTTTTCCAGATGGACCGATCGCGCTCACGCTCGGGAATCATGACTTCTGGTTGGGACCGAGCAAAGGATGCCGGTCCTTGTCCGAAGTGATCGATCGCCATTGGACGCCGGCGGCCGATCAATTTGGTATCTGTCTTTTGGATTTGGAGAATCTTCTCCTAGGTGAGATCACGTTGGTCGGCGCCTATGGCCACTACGATCTCGGGTTTCGCTATCCCGATCTGCGGTATGATGGCGCTCTGGTGACGACTGAACATTACCTGGCGGGAAAGCCACCGACTCAGACCCCATTGCGCTGGCGAGATTTTTTCCGTATGCCGCGCGATCTGGATCCAGTGTCGGTGGCTCAAGAACAGGTCCGCGGTCTCGCCGCCAGGCTCAGAACGGTTACGGAGAAACGCGCATTCGTCGTCCTACACACTCCGCCATTTGCACGGTTGCTCGGTATCCCTGATATTTCGACAGTTAATTCAGAGGCGCCGAACGTGTATACCTTTTTTCGAGCTTACCTAGGAAACGAGCGGATGGGTGCACTGCTCCGACAAGAAAAAGAGAGAATTGCCGGGGTCGTCTGCGGTCATACACATCGCGAAGTGACCCCGATCGATCTAGGCGATTTTTTTGGATTAAATATCGGATCTGATTACGGAGAACCCGCGGCCTACCTATATGAGACAAAGACGAACCGGCTAACCAAGATTTCGGGCCCAGACGGTTCGTCAATTAGACCCGCGGAGAAAGGGATCTTATTAGCTTGATAAACTCATTGACGTCATCCCCCTCCAAAGTCATCTTGCCGGCTCTCGGAGGGGATATGGAGAAGATTCGTAATATCGCGATCATTGCGCACGTCGACCATGGGAAGACGACGTTAGTTGATCAGTTGCTTAGGCAGTCCGGCACGTTTCGCACCAACCAGAAGGTCGAAGAACGGGTCATGGACTCGATGGATCTCGAGCGCGAAAAGGGGATCACCATCAAGGCAAAAAACGCTGCGTTCAGGTACCGGGACTGCCACGTCAACATTGTGGATACGCCGGGTCACGCCGATTTTGGGGGAGAGGTTGAGCGGATCATGAAAATGGTGGATGGGGTTCTCCTCGTGGTGGACTCGCACGATGGGCCGCAAGCGCAGACTAAATTTGTCCTGCGCAAGGCGCTGGAAAATCACACTCGTCCGATTGTCGTCATTAACAAAATCGACCGGGAGAATGCGCGTCCGCATAAGGTGTTGGACATGGTTTTTGATCTCTTTGTCGAGCTGAACGCTACGGACGAACAGCTTGATTTTCCGGTCATTTACGCCAGCGCGAAAGAGGGTTATGCGGTGCGCGAGATTCACGAGACGAACGATAATATGGAGCCTCTATTCGAGGCGATCATTAAGCATATTCCGCCGCCGCCAAAATCTGAGCAGGCTTACTTTCAGTTTCTTGTCTCGAATCTAGATTATAGCGATTATCTCGGTCGATTGGCCTTCGGACGCATCGTGAGTGGCCGTGTCTCGGTGGGCGATTCCGTCGTTTTGGTTCACCTCGATGGGCGTCGCGAACGCACCAATGTCACTGCGTTGTTTGGACACGAAGGTTTGGAACGCACGGAAGTTAAGCATGCCGGAGCCGGCGATATCATCGGGCTGGCGGGATTTGAAGAGGTGGCGATCGGAGAGACAATTACCGATAATGAGGATCGGCCGGCACTTGAGTTTGTTCACATCGATCCGCCTACCATCCAGATGAATTTTGTGGTCAACGATTCGCCGTTGGCTGGTCGGGACGGAAAATTTCTGACTGCTCGCCATATCAAGGAGCGGTTGGTGCGGGAAACACGTACGAATGTTTCCCTAGGGTTCACTGAGACCGATCTAGCCGGCGTTTTCACCGTGAGCGCTCGCGGGGAAATGCAAATCGCTATCCTGGTGGAACAGATGCGAAGAGAAGGGTTTGAGCTCCTGGTGTCGCGGCCGGAGGTCATCTTCAAAAAAGATGAGGGCGCCGAACTGCTGGAGCCATTTGAAACACTCTATGTGGATGTTCCAAATGAAAATCTAGGAGATATTTTACAGTCGCTGGCCGGTCGTAAAGCCGACATCGTAAGCATGGATCATCAAACCAATAGCGTTTTGGTCGAGGCGGTGATCCCGACTCGTGGGTTGATTGGCTTTGAGAGCGACTTGGTAAATCTCACTCGCGGACTTGGTTCAATGAGTCACCTTTTCAAGGAATACGGACCGCACAAAGGTGAAATCTCAAGTCGCGGCAATGGGGTGCTGGTAGCAATGGAGAACGGTGTTTCCACGTCTTACGCGCTCAACAACGTTCAGGAGCGAGGCCGCCTATTCCTCGGACCCCAGGAGGAGGTATACGAGGGAATGATCGTCGGTGAGAACTCCCGGCCGGACGATCTGACGGTGAACCCATGCAAGACTAAGCACCTCACAAACATGCGAAGCCAAGGAGACGGTAAAGGAGTCCAACTAGCCCCGCCTCTCAAAATGAGCCTGGAACGCGCCCTCGAGTACATTGCTTCGGACGAGTACGTCGAGGCAACCCCCAAAAACCTACGGCTACGCAAGAAGATTCTGGCTTCGACGGCTCGCAAGCGAGCGTCGGCCAAGCTGGCGACAGCTTGACAAAAGACTCCTGATAGGTTTTGGTAGCCTATCGCAAAGTGATTCGCTAACCGGCGGTTCTACAGACTTCCTGTCTTTTCTCGGTCGCGAGCGGCTCATTGCATAACCTTTAATTTCCGTTCTCAATCTATTTTTCGAACCCGAATTATGGCGGGTCATAGTAAGTGGTCCAAAGTAAAACGCTTCAAAGGCGCTATAGACGCGAAGCGTGGTAAATTATTTAGCCGGTTCTCCAAGGAGATCATGGTCGCCGCTCGGATGGGCGGAGGAGACATGGATTTGAATCCTCGCCTGCGTTCGGCAGTCCTGGGGGCGCGGGCGCAGAACATGCCCAATGACACCATTGAGCGTGCGATAAAAAAGGGGACCGGTGAAATTGCGGGAGGAATTGTCGAAGAGCTGATTTATGAGGGGTACGGTCCAAGCGGAGTTGCTTTGATCGTAGAAGCGGCCACTGATAATAAGAACCGAACGGCTGCTGACATTCGAAGGATTTTCAGCAAAAATAATGGACACCTGGCGGCGACGGGAGCCGTCTCTTATCTATTTAAGAGAAAGGGACAAATAACGGTTCCCCGAGCTGCTCTAGAAGAAGATCGGCTGTTGGAGATCGCACTCGAAGCAGGCGCCGAAGACTTGGTCGTCGATGAAGAGTCCTATTCGGTGACAACACCGCACGATCAACTCTATCACGTGGGCGAGGCAATGCGGCATGCGGGGATCCCGATTGAGCTACAGAAGCTAACATTTATCCCCGAGAACCTGGTACCGGTTCAGGACTCTTCCCTGGCTGACCAAGTGCTACGGCTTTGTGATGAACTAGAAGAGAACGAAGACGTTCAAAATGTGCACGGCAATTTCGATATTGCGGAAGAAACATTGGCGAAGCTCGCTCACTAATCGATCCAGGGCCCTATTGCGTTAGAAGAAAGAAGATTTTGGAGGAAGTTATGCCAGAAGGAAACGAACAGCCTGCTTTGTTAGGCGATGAGAGCGAAAAGAAGCCGAAGCGGACTCGGTCCGCGCCCGGTTCCAGTGCAAAGCGGACGCCAGCCCGAAAGGCTGGCGGAAAAAAGCCAACTAAATCGATTGACCTGCAGGTTGGCGAACCGTCGCAAGGTCAGCTACTGGAAACGGCAAATCGACCTTCCGATCAAAGAAATTCCGAACGAACGGCGGTGGATGCTTCGACTCGACCTGAGGTGCGTCATTCCCTAGCCGAAGACCAAGGCAGCCGGTCAGAAGAAAGGCCGGTCGCCAACCATCGAACAAACTTGGCTTCGGAAGTGAATGAGACCCAGGAGTTGCCTCCGGCCGAAAACGGCAAACATCGCGCCCACGGTGAAATAACCGTCGAACAAACGAAACCCGAGCCGGTTTATGGTGAAGGGTTGATTGAGGTGTCGGGCAAAGGCTTTGGCTTCCTGCGCGACCCGAAACGCAACTACGTTCAATCTCCGCAGGATATTTTCGTTACTCCGGAGGTAGTGCGAAAGCATGCCCTTCGCGATGGTCTCTGGATCAAGGGAGAGATTCGGCGTGGCAGTCGCGGACCGCAGCTGTTCAAACTGACTGAAATCAACGGTGAGGACCCGGATCGCTACCGAAACTTACCGGTGTTCGAGGAACTCACCTCGATCAACCCAACGGAACGTATTCGGCTCGAGACCGTTCCCGACCGATACACGACGCGAGTGATGGATCTCATGACACCGATCGGCAAAGGACAGCGCGGCTTGATTGTTGCGCCTCCGCGGACCGGTAAGACCACTTTATTGCAGCACATAGCTGATGCGGTGGTCCGAAATCATCCCGAGACCAGCTTGATCATTCTGCTGGTGGACGAACGACCGGAAGAAGTCACCGAAATTCGCCGGACTGTGCCAAAAGCTGATATCATGGCAAGCTCGAATGACAGCGATATCAAAAGCCATACTCGCATCGCCCAGCTCGCCATCGAACGTGCCAAGCGTCTGGTAGAGGCTAACCGCGACGTTTTTGTGTTAATGGATTCGTTAACCCGAGTTGGCCGTGCGTTTAATAACGCGAGCGCCGGCAGCGGGCGTACCATGAGTGGTGGTATGGACTCGCGAGCGATGGAGATTCCCAGAAAACTTTTCGCTGCCGCTCGAAATACCGAAGAAGCGGGCTCGTTAACCATCATGGCTACCGCCCTGATCGAGACCGGTTCGAAAATGGACGAACTGATCTTTCAGGAGTTTAAGGGCACGGGGAACATGGAAATGGTTTTGGATCGTCAGATCAGCGATCAGCGGACCTACCCATCAGTCGACATTTTCAAATCGGGAACTCGACGCGAAGAATTGTTGTTGCCCCCAAAAGATCTCGAGAAGATCAATACGATTCGACGGGGTTTAGCCGGGCATCGCCCAACCGAAGCGATCGAGCGGCTCCTCTCATTTCTCCGTAAGTTCCCGACCAACGCGCAAATGCTGCGCGAAATTCCTGGATAAGCGCTGGGGATGCGCTCCCGACTGTGAGCCTTTGATAGCTGCACGTTTGGCTTACACGCCCCTTGTCTCGCTGTCGCTGCGCTTTGGCGCTCCTGGCCCGCATTTGGGTAAAACCATAGAGGTTGCCGCGACGTAGGCTGGGCGAAGGCGGGTTTCGCCCTACCGTGGTCGGCGATTTCGGTGTAACCTTTTTCTGCCGTGAAAACTCAGTCATCAGATCACGAGCCAAAAACGATCGAGGTAGAAGTCTTGCCACCCGAGAAGAAAGCGGGCAACCGCGAGGAGATCGATGTTCTTCTCGGACTGGTGACAAAGGTCATGGATACGATCTTCCGGGTGCCGGGAACCAAATTCCGGTTTGGCGTAAATCCGTTAATCGGCTTTATCCCGGTCATCGGTGATCAAATCGATGCGGCCATCTCAACTGCCGTTCTGTTTCGGAGTGTCCGATACCGCTTGCCTAAAATCGTGCTGGCCCGAATGGCGTTGAATGTTCTGCTTAACGCCCTGTTTCAGGGGATCCCAGTTGTTGGCGACCTTTTCACCTTTTTCTTCAAAGCAAATCGGCAGAATTACGAGTTATTGCGGAAGCATGCAGGTACCGGCAAGCCGGTAACCCGCGGTGACTGGATCTTCGTTGGCGCGATCATTGGAGGTACTTTTCTCATTGCGATTTCCCTTTCGGTGCTCTTGATCTACGCCATCTGGCTCACAGATCCGCGCTGGTGGTAGCGTGGGAGTTTGCGGAATTGCGGGCGAGACGCGGTTATGAGACACAAACAACCTGTTTCCGCAGCGGACTAAGATGTAAATTTTTACGCTCGTGCGCTGGACTGATTCACAACCAGCGTATTTACTGGATGATGCTCGCCCCCAATGTGCGGGTGGCGACGCTATTTACAGCAGCCCGTCGGACTTGGAATTGAGCTACGGTTGAGATCAGCCTTCAAACCCGACAGACTGCCAGGGTAAATCGCAACAATCTATGAATACTGTCTATCTCGTCGCGAACGGCGATTTACGCCTGGCCGCGAATCAAATGTGTGAGCCAGCTCAAGCAGCCATGGAGAAAGCTCTCGTCGCTGCGATCCAGAAAGAAGAGTTTTTCGTAAAACGAGCCCACCCGTTTGATGAGAAGAAGGGGCATGGGTTTATCGATAGCCAAAGAGCGGGAATCCAGATATTTCATTCGATTCCCAAAGGGGCGCCAGTCGTTGTTGCCGAATCGGTGTGGCAGTATAGTCAGCATATTCTTCCTGGACTATCTGCCCACGAAGGGCCGATTCTGACGGTGGCGAACTGGAGCGGCACATGGCCTGGCTTGGTCGGACTCCTCAACCTTAACGGCTGTCTAAAAAAGGCGGGAGTAAGATACAACAGCCTTTGGAGCGAAGACTTCAAAGACAAGTTCTTCGTGAAAAAGCTTCGCCAATGGCTGACGAGCGACAAAATCAATCATAACGCCTCCCATGTGCGAAAACTGAAGGAGGTCAAAGTCCCTGGGGGTCCGCGGAGGCTCGGAGAGAAGTTTGCCAGCAAGTTCCGGCAACACCAGATGATCCTTGGTGTGTTCGATGAAGGTTGTATGGGAATGTACAACGCGATCATACCGGACGAACTATTGAGCCCACTCGGAGTCTTTAAAGAACGGCTCAGCCAATCAACATTGTATGCTCGAATGCTCGCGACGTCTGATCAAGAGGCCCGGCAAATCCTGGATTGGCTAAAAAATCGAGGAATGAAATTCTGTTTCGGGAGTAACGAGGAAAGCGATCTGACCGAGAATCAGGTCTTACAGCAATGCAAGATGTACTTGGCTGCGGTCCGGATTGCGCATGAATTTGGCTGTGCAACAATCGGAATTCAATATCAACAGGGACTCAAGGATCTGGCGCCTGCCTCCGATTTGGTAGAAGGAATCCTGAACAACACGGAGCGCCCACCGGTTTATGATGAAGTTACCGGCGAAGAGCTCTACCCCAGCCAGGCATTACCGCATTTCAATGAGGTCGATGAGTGTGCCGGCTTCGACGCATTGATCACAAACCGGATCTGGCAGGAACTCGGATTCCCACCGGAAACAACATTGCACGATCTGCGATGGGGCCGCCAATATCAGGACAATAAACTAGACGCTTACGTCTGGGTTTTCCTGATCAGTGGGGGCGCGCCCCCGGCTCACTTCGTCGGTGGTTACAGCGGCGCTTCCAGCGAACGGCAGCCTCCCATGTATTTCCGGCTTGGTGGAGGTACCTGCAAAGGCGTGAGTAAACCGGGGTGGATCGTCTGGAGCCGGGTATTTGTCGATCAGGATGAACTTTGCTTCGATACGGGCCTCGCTGAGGTGGTCGCGCTTCCGGAAGGCGAGACGATGGAGCGTTGGCGATTAACCACTCCGCAGTGGCCAATCATGCACGCGGTACTCCAAGGTATCACCCGCGATCAAATGATGGCGCGACATGCCTCTAACCATATTCAAGTCGCCTACGCGCCAGATAAGACCGGAGCACGAACCGCGATGTTCGCGAAAGCAACGGCCATGGCCGAGTTGGGACTGAAGGTCTATTTTTGCGGAGATATTTAGCTTGAGTCTGAGCCGCGGCCGCGCTGGATCTCATCTCCATGAATCGTGAACGCCCAAACATTGTCGCTGACTTACTGAGTCTTTCACACGAATTCGGGCAGCGTGGCCTAGTGATTCTGGGCGAGGGAAACGTTTCAGCGCGACTGGACGATTCAACATTCTTGGTCAAGGCGAGCGGGACCAGTCTCGGAACGTTGGTTGAGGCAAACCTTACGGAATGCCGTTTTGATCGGCTACTCTCCTTTTTTGACGATAAGCCGGTCTCCGATACCGAAGTTGAAGCGGCGCTTCTCGCAAGCCGAGCTGATCCTGGCGCGTTGAAGCCGTCAGTCGAAACATTCTTCCACGCCTTCCTCCTCTCCTTGCCAGACGTCCGATTTGTCGGACACACCCACCCGATCGCGGTAAACCAAATTCTTTGTTCATCCCACGCCGGAGACTTTAGCCGGCAACGGCAATGTCCGGATGAAGTGGTTTGCTGTGGTCCGGTTTCACTGCTGATTCCGTACGTCGATCCAGGGTTAGCACTGGCCAGGAGAGTTCGCGATGATTTAGGGTCATTTCAACAACGCTACGGTAAACTCCCCCGAGTGATCCTTCTTGAAAATCATGGCGTTATCACGGTGGGCTCCAGTGTGCAAGCCGTCCGCGCCGCCATGTTGATGACCGTTAAAGCGGCCGAAATTTATGTCGGCGCGCAACTGCTAGGCGGGATTGGGCATCTTCCAGAGATCGAAGTGACTCGCATCGAGAGCCGACTCGACGAGGAGTACCGGCGAAAAATGTTACAGATTTGAGGCTGGTAGAGACCGGCCGAGGCGTTTTTTTGTAGGTGTTTAGAATAACGACATTGATCAATCCCGACGTGCCCAGCGAAGCCCAATAATGGTAGGGCGAAAACCTCGGCGCTTTGGGTGGCTGGCTCTTACATTTTGCATCCCCAGGCGCCGGGTTTGAGCCATGTTGCGCGATGGCCGCTGGGCTAAGTAGAACTATCAGCGTCCGATCTCTAGCAATCGGGCCATTCGGAATTCGAACATTTTCATGACAAGCACCATCCTGGACATGGCTCAAACCCGGCGCTGGGGACGCAGAACCAATATGCGCAGCGACCCGACGCGCCGAGGTTTTCGCCCTACCTTAGCAGGGCAGAGCGGCAATATGGAGTTACCCAGAGCTCTTATTTACACAAAGCCGCGAGATCGGTGCGACTAGGGCGCAGTCTCCACAGCTAACCATTCTGCGCCAGGAACGATTCCACCTCTTCCCTTGTTGGATTAGCTTCAGCCGCACCGTACCGCGTTGCGACGATTGCAGCGGCAGCATTGGCGAATCGAGCGATCGGTTCGAGCTGGGCCGGCCCGAGACCGGCGATTTCTTTCGGCGTTTTACCTGCCAGCTTGGCGAGCGTGGCCGCCATGAAACTGTCTCCGCACCCGGTGGTCTCGACCACTTTCACGGAAAAACCGGGGACGCTAACCAAACGTTCGCTATCCCGATAAATCTCGGCTCCCTGGCTGCCAAGAGTGATTATTACCAAAGCGCCAGCAGAAACTCGAAGCGCCCGGATGGCTCGACCCGGGTCGTCGATACCGGTAAGGTAGGAAAGCTCTTCGTCACTCAGTTTCAAAACGTTGACCTTTTCGGCCAAACGCCGAATCCGATTGAGATAAGTTTCCTCATCAGCAATCAGCGATTTACGAATGGTTGGATCGAGCGAGACCGGTACCCCTAGCTCCATAAAACGGTCGACGATCGAGCTATAGGCCGACGCGGTCGGTTCTTCCGCCAGCACGATTCCACCGCAGTGATACAGGGAGAATTTTCGTGGATCGAAAGGTTTGAGTTCAGCTGTGTGCAATGAAATGTCCGCAGCGTTGTCGCGATAAAAACGAAAATCGACTTTACCGGCGGAGTCGACCGCAACAAAAGCCAGTGTGGTTTTGGTTCCGGGCTCTCGAACGATCAGATCCACCCCGATCTGTTCGTTTCGCAGAAACTGAATGAGCCCCTCACCGAATTGGTCGTCACCAAATTTCCCGACGAATGTCACCGGCGTGCCTAACCGCCGGACCCCAACTGCAATGTTGAACGGCGAACCGCCGGCTCGCTTCTCAAATGCCTTGGTACCGGCTAATCCTGCACCGGGATTGGTGGAAATCAGATCGTAGAGCGCCTCGCCGCCGACCAGAACCGGAGATTCATTTTGCATAAGAATGGGGACTCAAAGATGTACTGGCTTGC
>Ga0209647_1000307_pt1 | contig 45992 bp, 40 predicted proteins | sample GraSoi_2013_60cm_FD_185827 | JGI IMG/M metagenome (GOLD analysis project Ga0209647, IMG submission 185827) | Grasslands soil microbial communities from the Angelo Coastal Reserve, California, USA - Sample 9_17_2013_60cm (SPAdes) (version 2) | ecosystem: Environmental > Terrestrial > Soil >...
GCGCGCCCACGGCTTTGCAAAGATTCAGCACCAGCTCGCTCTTCGCGCCGCCGACATCGAGCTCGGAGCTGTTGACCAGTGGCGTGCGGATGCCGAAGCCCTCGCGCAGAAGCTCGAGCAGCGCCTGGTTCAGGTCGACGAGCCGCTCCCAGCGCTGGGCGTAGAGGTCCTGCAGGCGAGACGCATAGGGGGCGAAGTGAGGCGCCGATGCGTAAGCGCGGCGCAGCGTCTCGAAATGCGTCCCGGCCCAGTGCTGGCTGTTGTCGATCGCCTTCTCGACGATGCGCTCCTTCTGCGAGCGCTGCGCCACCGGCAGCGTCAGCCAGTGCGGCGCGCCGTTGACGCGCACCATGCTGCGGTTCTGGTAATTGCCACGCTCGAACTGCACGTGATCGAGCACGATGAAAAGCTCAGCCCGCACCATGCGGTGCAGGTATCCGAGCCAAGGCAAATAGTGCGGCTGGTGAATCGCGACGAGCATCCGGCTCCCCAGAGACCCACAAAGGGTAGGCTCCGGATGGAGCAAATTCGACCTTGCCGCTTAGCCCGGCCGGGCCGTCGCCCCGCAGAGACGTTGTGCCACTGCAGCGGCGGCGATGCGATGCGCCGTGCTGGTCCAGTGCCCCGAGGGCAGATAGAGCGTTTCTTTTTTCTGCGCCAGCGCCTCGCCGAGCGCGACGACGCGCACGTCCAATTGTTTTCCGAGCGTTGCAAGGCGCTGGTCCGGATAGCTCACGCCCTGCCCCATCTGGAGCGGATGCGGTACGGCCACCACGGCGAGCTCGGCGCCGTTGCGGCGGCTGTAGTCGTTGATCTTGCCGATGAGCGCATCGGTCACGCGCCAGGCGTTCTCCCAGATGTCGTCGTGCGGCGCCTGGAGCACGGCGCCATCGTCGTGCGCATGCGCCTCGCCGATGAACGCCAGCCCGGCGAGCTGCCGGCCGAGCTGCCAGGTGCGCGAGTGGTCGGCGATCTCGGTGGCGAGCCGATAGCGCGTCTGCATGCGGCGGTCGAAAGCCGGCGCGGTGGCGAAGGAATCGTCGATGCGCGCGACGCCATGGGCGTCCAGGATGAAAAATGGGCGTTGCTTCTCCGGGCTGAGGGCGAACGAGTTGTCCACCACGTCGTCGCGGTTGGAGAACTGCAGCAGCACGAGATCGGGCTGGTAGCGCATCGCGGTCGACTGCAGCAGCACGTACTCCTGCGCGGTGCCGTATCCCGCGACGCCGAAGTTCATCACCTCGACCAGATTGTCGGGCCGGAAGCCGCAGCGCCCGAGCTCGGCCGGCAGCTGCCACCACCAGGTCTCGGTGAGCGGCACCGCCATCGCCTCGGAGTATTCGTCACCGAGCACCGCGATGCGGTAGATGCCCTCGGCCTTGTCGAGCGGATGCTCGCGGTCGCGAAATCCCATCGGCGTGGTGTGCACCGGCGAGTGCACGCCATCGGCGACGAACCAGCCGTGGCGATGCGGCCGCAGCGTCCAGCCGAGCTGCGGATCGAGCTGGTGCCACTGCGGCGCGCTATAGCCCACCGTGCGCAGTGCCGCTTCTACGACCAATAAGAAAACAACCGCGGCCAGCGCCGCGAGTCTCATGGCTTGCGGCAGAGCTCGCTGGCGATCAGTTCCGCGGCGAGCGCGTGCCCGGCTTCGTTCCAGTGGCCGAACCCTTGCTTGGTGTTCGGGAACCCGTGGAGGAACAGATGCTGCGCGTCGGCCTGGCGCTGCATCTGCGGCGCGAGCGCCAGCACTTCGAAGCCGGCCTGCGCGCCCAGGCGCTGCAAGCGCTCTTCCGGATAGAACAGGGATTTGACGCCCAGGCTTTCCGCATACCGCGCGCGCATCTGTGCATCCGGGTAGACCGATCCCGGCGTCGACAGCACCGCGAGCACGAAGCGCGCGCCATGCTGCCTGGTGTCTTCGCCCGCTGCCACGACCAGGCGGTCGGTGATGTCCCAGGCCTCCTGCCACTTCGGCTCGCGCGGCTCGTGGAACACCTGCTCGTCCAGCCCGGGTTCAGTCAATTTGGCACCTGAGGCCAGCGCAGCGGCCACGGGAGCATTGTGGAAGTGCTGCGCGATGTTGCCGGCGCGCACGCGGCGCAGGATCTGGTAGAGGCGCAGGTCCTGCAGTGCCGCCCGGTGGGCCGCAATGTGCTGCTTCGCAACGAACTCCGGGTCGTCGCGGAACGCGGTGTCGAGGAACAGCTTGCCATCCTTCAGCGAGAAATAGGCGCGCCCCTTCTCCCCTTCGAGCGCCCTGGAGTTGTTGCGCACGTCGTTGCCGGGAAAGAAGGCGAGCAGCACCATGTCGGGCGAATACGGCCACACGCGCTCGCGCAGCGTGAGCAGCTCGTGCCCGGTGCCGTAGCCCGAGACGCCGAAGTTGACCGTCTCGACACGCTTGCCCCCGGCAAAGCCGCAGCTTTGCAGTTTTTCCGGTAGCAAGGACCAGAACGTGCGCTCGAGATCCACCTGCATCGCCTCGGCGTAGGAGTCGCCGAGCACCGCGATGCGGTACGTACCGGCGGGCTTCGCCACCGCGTGCTCGCGGTCGCGCAATCCCTGCGTGTTGATCTTGACGAAGGCGCGGCCCTCGTCGCGCTGCCAGCCTTCCATCCCGGGCCGCAGGCGCGACCCGGTGAGCGGGTCGGGCTGCCAGAAGTTCGGGTAGGAAAAGCCGGCGACGCGCAGCGCGCCTTCCGCCAGCAGCAGCGTGGCGACGATGCTCGCGCCGGCGAGCGCGAGATTCTTAATCCAGCTCGAATTTGTGCTCATAGTTCTGCTTGAGTGCCGGGTTCTGCGCTTCCTTGCGCAGAAAACAGTTGCCCACAGCGAGCGTCTCGATCTCCGTGCCCATGAAGCAGCGGAACGCATCCTCGGGGCTGCCGACGATCGGCTCGCCGCGCACGTTGAAGCTGGTGTTGACGATCACCGGGCAGCCGGTCTTGCCCTTGAACTGGGCGATCAGGTCATGGAAGCGCGGGTTGGTCTCCTTGTGCACCGTCTGCACGCGCGCCGAGTAGTCGACGTGCGTCACCGCCGGGATCGACGAGCGCGGCACGTTCAGCTTCTCGATGCCGAAGAGCTGCTGCTCCTCCTCGGTCATCGCGATGCGGTGCTCCTCGCCGACGTCGGCGACCAGCAGCATGTACGGGCTTTCGCTGTCGATCTGGAAATACTTCGGCGCATCCTCGGCGAGCACCGCCGGGGCGAATGGGCGGAAGGATTCCCGATACTTGACCTTGAGGTTGAGCTGCTTCTGCATGCTCGGCGAGCGTGCATCGCCGAGGATCGAGCGCGCCCCGAGCGCGCGCGGGCCGAACTCCATGCGGCCCTGGAACCAGCCCAGCGCCTTGCCATCGGCGAGCGCTTTGGCCGCTTCTTCGACTATCTGCGTATCGTCGAGGACTTCAAAGACCGCGCCCGCCGCGTTCAGCCGGCGCTGGATCTCGTGGTTCGCGAACTGCGGCCCGAGATAGCCGCCGCGCATGCCGTCCATGGCGCCATTGACCTGGCGCCCTTTTTTGTTAAAGAGGTGATAACCGACCAGCGCGGCGCCCAGCGCGCCGCCGGCATCGCCCGCGGCGGGCTGCAGCCAGATGCGCTCGAAGCAGCCGTCGCGCAGCAGCTTGCCGTTGGCCACGCAGTTCAGCGCCACGCCGCCGGCGAGGCACAGGTTTTTCTCACCGGTCTCCCTGGCGACGCCGCGGGCCAGCTTCAGCACCACTTCTTCGGTGACCGCCTGGATCGAGGCGGCGAGATCCATCTCGCGCTGCGTCAGGCGATCCTCGGGCTTGCGCGCCGGGCCACCGAACACGGCGTCAAACTTAGCGTTCGTCATGCGCAAACCAGTGCAGTAGTCGAAGTACTCCAGGTTGAGACGGAAGCTGCCGTCTTCCTTGATGTCGATCACGTGCTCTTTGATCAGATTGGCGAACCGCGGCTCCCCATAGGGGGCAAGGCCCATGACCTTGTATTCGCCCGAATTGACCTTGAAGCCGGTGTAGTAGGTGAAGGCGGAGTACAGCAGGCCGAGCGAGTGCGGGAAGTGGATCTCCTTCATCACACGCAGCTCGCGTCCGCGGCCGAGCGCCACCGAGGTGGTGGTCCACTCGCCGACGCCGTCCATGGTGAGCACCGCGGCGCTCTCGAACGGCGACGGGTAGTACGCGCTCGCGGCGTGGCTCAGATGGTGCTCGGAGAACAGCAGGCGCTTGTCCCAGTCGATGCCGCTCTGCACGTTCTTCAGCTCGGTGAGCAGGTTCGAGCGCTGGAACAGCTTGTCCTTCACCCACACCGGCAGCGCGGTGCGAAACGACGCGAAGCCGCGCGGCGCGAAGGCGAGGTAGGTTTCGAGCAGGCGCTCGAACTTGAGGAACGGCTTGTCGTAGAACGCGACGTAGTCGATCTCCGAGGGCCGCGTGCCGGTGATTTCCAGGCACGAGCGGATCGCATGGTGCGGAAAGCCCGAGTCGTGCTTCTTGCGCGTGAAGCGCTCTTCCTGCGCGGCGGCCGCGACCTGGCCGTCGACCAGCAACGCCGCCGCGGCGTCGTGGTAATAGGCCGAGATGCCGAGGATTTTCATTTAGAACAAGGTGTAGATGAACGGCGCCACCACCGACCCCTGGGCGAGGACCAACAGCCCGCCGATGAGCACGGTGACGAGAATGATCGGCAGCAGCCAGAACTTGCGGCGCGCCTCAAGGAATTTCCACATCTGGAGCACGAGATCCATGGCGATCCTCAGAAGAGATTGGTGAAGCTGTCGTCGGCAGGTCCCGGCGGGTCGCGCCGCTTCCAGTACGACGGCGCTGCGGAGTCGTAGCTGCGGTCGAGCACATCGCGCTTGGCAAGGCGCATCACGATCGCCACCGGCGTGAAGACGGCGAAGAAGATCACGCCCATCACGATCGGGCTCACCACGTGGTTAAGTAACTCGCCGAACTTCATCCAGGCGTGCTTCAGCGGCGCGAGCCAGTGCGCGCGCGTCATGGTGACGAGCGCGAGCGCCGCGCCCACCGCGATCATCCAGGGGTGGTAGAAGGCGCCGAAGAGCAGGAACAGGACCGCGAAAGTCCAGCCGAACTTGCGGTCGGAGGGCATCAGGGCAGTGGTCATAGGGGCCTCAAAATAGCGCGGCCGCTAGGGCCGCTGTCGCCGAACGGGACCGTCCGGATGGACTAGGGAGAACTGCGCGTAGCTGGTCTTGGGCGCGGCGCGGGGCGGAGCCCGAGGGCGTCGTAGGCCGCCAGGAGCTTCGGCACTTCGTGGCGCCATTCGAGCTCGTCGATCACCCGCCGGCGGCCAAGCTCGCCCATGGCGCGGCGCCGGGCCGGGTCGTCCAGCAGCTCGACGATCTTGGCGCCCATGTCGAGCGGGTCGTTGCGCTGGGCGTAGAGCGAGGCGCCCTGCGCCGAGAACCGGCCCTCGGCGAGGTCGAACTGCACGATCGGCTTGCCCAGCGCCATGTACTCCATGATCTTGTTCATCGTGGAGATATCGTTCATCTCGGTGGCGACATCGGGGTTTACGCAGACCTCGGCGGTATTGAGCATCGCCAGCAGCTCGGCATCGGGCACGCGGCCGGTGAAGGTCACGTAATCGGCGACGCGCAGCTCGGCCGCCATCGCCTTCATCTGGTCGAGCGAGGTGCCGCCGCCCACCAGGCCAAACTGGATGTCGCGGCGGCCGAGGCCATGGACGATGTACGACACGGCGTGCAGCAGGTAGTCGAGGCCTTCCTGGCGACCCATGACGCCTACATAGCCAACCAGAAACCGGCGCCCGCGCTTCAGTTCGGGTGTTGGCGGGAGAATCTTCAGGCGCTCGAGGCTCGGGCCGCTGCGCACGACGAACACGCGCTCCGGCGCCATGCCGCCGCGCTCGATGGCGATGCGGCGATAGGAGTGGTTGGTGGCGAGCGAGACGTCGGCGGTGCGGAAGGTCAGCCGCTCGAGCAGCAGCATCAGGCGGTAGAAGAGATCCTTGCGGCCGAACTTGGCGACGTAGAGCTCGGGGTTCGCGTCGTGGTGGTCGAACAGGAACTTCTTGCCGAGCAGCTTGTAGAAGCCGCCGATCAGGAAGAACAGGTCGGGCGGGTTGCAGGCATGGACCACGTCGAAGCCGCGGCCGAACAGCACGCGCAGCGACAGCGCGAAGGTCCAGAGCAGGGCGGTCGCGTATTCCAGCAGGTAACCCATGGCGCCGGCGCCCTCCATCGGCAGGTCGTAGCGCCAGATATGGATGTCGTCGAGGGCCTCGAACTTCGACTCGAAGCCGCGGCCGGTGGGGCAGATGATCGAGACGGCGTAGCCCGCATCGCGCAGCGCCACCGCCTCCTGCCACACTCGCCGGTCAAACGGCGATGGGAGATTCTCGACGAGGATGAGGACGCGTTTCGCCGTCATTCGCTTTCAGGTAGCTCCACTCGACATGCAGCGTGACGAAACCCGCGGGGCCCTCGGGCCCGCCGCAGACCCACAGCGTGGCCGGCGCGCCGGACAGCGCTTCCCAGCTGACCGCCTTGAAGCCGTTCCAGGCGTTCTCGTAGCTCGTGCCATCACCGCGGCCATAACCCGTGTCGGACTCCGGCCGGACATAGAACGTACGCATGGTTTACTTCACCGCCGCCAGGCGGAATTGATCGTCGAGCGCGCGCGCGAGGAGATACGGCAGCCGCACGTTGCCCACGTAGAAGCGCAGCGACGAGAAGCCGGCGTCGTAGAACGCCTGGCGCAGCTCGGCGGCCGGGCCCTTGGAAGTGGTGAAGTAGACGCCGCCGTCCTTCAGCGCGTGGCACACGCCGGGCAGCTGCGAAATGATCACGCTGCGGCTGAAGGCGACGTCGACGCTCGCCTCGGGCAGCGGGATGCGCACGCCGTCGTGCACCACGCGCACCAGGTTCGGCGGGCCGCCAAGGCGCCCCATGCTGTCCTCGGAGATGTCGACGGCGTAGACGCGCTCGACGTAGCCGGCGGCGCGGCGCGCGAGGGTGCAATCGCCGGCGCCGATTTCCAGGAACACGCTGTGCAGGTCGAGCGCGGCGCGCAGCTGCTTCAGCTCGCGCTCGGCGTCGCGCTCGCGGCGCGCCAGGCGATCGGCGCTGAAGCGCAGTGCGGCCGGCGAGGAACTTACCAGCATATGCCCTCGTAGATGCCGGCGATGGTGCGCGAGTCGCAGACGCGCACGAAGTCGATGATGGTCTGGCCGTCGACGATGCGCTTGGGCACATCGGCAAACTCCGGCGCGCCGTTGCCGATGACGATGGTCTGGGCATGCGCCAGCACCTCGTCGATGGCCGGCACCATCAGCCGCGAGATGTGCGGGATCTTGTTCAGGATGTAGTCGCGGTTCGCGCCGTGCAGGCAGGCGAGGCTCACGTTGCGGTCGTAGACCTTGAGGTCGTAGCCCTTGCCGATCAGGCGCTCGGTGAGCTCGACCATCGGGCTCTCGCGCAGGTCATCGGTGCCGGCCTTGAACGAGAAGCCGAGGATGCCGATCTTCTTGTTGCCCTTCTCAATCACCGCCTGGACGCCGCGCTCGATCTGCAGCTGGTTCGACGGCAGCACCGATGCCAGAATCGGCAGCTGGACGTCGAGCGTCTTGGCCTTGTACAGCAGCGCGCGCAGATCCTTCGGCAGGCACGAGCCGCCGAAGGCGAAGCCGGGCTTGAGGTAGTACGGCGACAGGTTCAATTTCTGATCCTGGCAGAAGATCTCCATCACCTTGTGCGCGTCGACTTCGAGCGCCTTGCACAGGCTGCCGATCTCGTTGGCGAAGCCGACTTTCAGCGCATGCCAGCCGTTGTCGGCGTACTTCACCATCTCGGCGGTCTCGATGTCGGTGCGGATCATCGGGCCCGGCGTTTTCGCATACAGCGCGGCGAGCAGATCGCCGCTCGCCTTGTTGACCTCGCCGATCACGGTCTTCGGCGGATGGTAGTAGTCGTGCACCGCGGTGCCTTCGCGCAGGAACTCGGGGTTGATGCAGACGCCGAACTCCTCGCCGGCGCGCTTGCCGGAGTATTTTTCCAGCAGGGGAATGACCACGCCGCGCATGGTCCCGGGGAGCATGGTGCTGCGAAAGACAATCACCGGCGCGCCGGGATGGCTGGCGAGCGTCCGGCCGATCTGCTCGCAGACGCGCTTCACGTATTTCAGGTCGATGCCGCCGTTCGGCTGGCTCGGCGTGCCGACGCAGACGAACGACAGATCGGTGTGGCGCACCGCGTCCTCGATGTTGGTCGCGGCGTTCAGGCGTCCCGCCTTCACCTGCTCGGCGATGATCTCGCCCAGGTCCTTCTCGATGATCGGCGAGCGCCCTTCGTTGATGAGGTCGACCTTGGTTCGCTCCGGATCGACGCCGATGACTTCGTGGCCTTCTCTTGCCAGGAGCCCTGCGGATACCGCCCCGACGTATCCGAGCCCCAACACGCAGATTTTCATAGGGGAGAAGGATGCGCGAACTTCGTTGAGCGCCGTGCCGAAGCGCGGCCGGTGCTTGTAGTCCGCCCGGGGTGACGCAAAATCCCGACTTTTTCCTGCCGCGGCCGCGCCTCCCGCAGGGGCCGCTGCGCTCAGCTCAGCGCGTCAATAGCTCCGCAGGCACGCGCGCTGCGCGGGCTCGCGTAGCAAACCATGGTTCTATCGGCGCTCGGGGATGCGGATGATCTTCGCGCCGCGCTGCGCTTTCGTGCCGCTCTTCAGCGCGGCGGCATTGCGCGAGTGCTGGATCGCCTGCGCGGCGAGCCGGGCGAGCAGCTCGCCGTGCACCACGGCAAAAGAGCACGAGCAGCATAGCAGCGGGCTCGACATGGCCAATGCGGTATGGGGAGCTGCCAGTCGGAATCGCGTCCCTTGGCATTGAGGGCACCACGCGATGGCATCGCCGACGTTGAAGCCGAGGATGGTCTCGGCGACGCCCATTTCACGCTGTGGCGCGGCGCCGGCGGCCTTCTCGTGCTCGATCAGGAGCTCGATCACGCGGTGGAAGGCCCGCAGCGGCATCTGCGCACGGCCCGACATCCAGCGCAGCAAGGTGTTCTCGGGAACGTGCAGCTGGTAGGCCAGCGCCTGATTGCTCTCGTGCACTGCGGCGGCCTGCGCGAGCGCCCGCGTGAAGATGGTGTCGGCCATCACGCCTGCCGGGAGCTGCTTTTGGGAATGCTCACGCCGTCATCCTGTGGGCAGTATGGCCGCCACTCCCCGGAAAGTCGGTACGGTGGCTCACGAAAGTCTTACGCCTTCAGGAGACGTTCGGTCTCCTGGCGCACGATGTCGTAGCACTCGCAGGCGCTGGCCTCGAGCCCCTTGCGGTTGATGATCGCCAGCCTGCCGCGCGAATACGTGATCAGACCCGCCTTCTGCAGCACGCCGGCGGCCACCGTGACGCTCGGCCGGCGCACGCCGAGCATCTGGGCCACGAACTGCTGCGTGAGGATCATGTCGTTTTTACCGACCCGGTCGTGCGTCATCAGGAACCAGCGGCACAGCCGTTCATCGACCTGGTGGGCGCGGTTGCAAAGCACCGACTGCGCGATCTGGTTGGTGAGCGACTGCGCGAAGCGCTCGGCAAGCGATCGCAGCCGGCCGTCACGCTTGAGCTCGCGCTGCAGGTCGTTGCGCGCCATGCGCAGGCCCTCGCCGGCAACCTGAATCACCGCTTCGACGTGGCTGGTCCGCGCGCCGAGCACGATCTGGGTGCCGAGCATGCCCTCGTTGCCGACCGTGCCGACCTCGACGGTCTGGCCGCCCTCGCTCGAGATCACCAGCGACACCATGCCGCTCAGCGGGAAATAGACCTGCTCGATTTGCGCGCCGGCTTCGTAAAGCACCGTTCGGTGCTCCAGGCGAATCCTCTCGCAGCGATCGACTACGCGCTGTCTTTCCGATGCGGACAGCAGCGACAGCAGCCGGTTCTGGCCGCTGACGTGTACCGCGTTCATGTCGCGTCCCCGCAGGCGAAAGGAGGGACTCGCGGAATGCTGACTGCCGCGAGCCCGGGCAGTATGGGACCGCCTCCAGGGGAACGAAACGTTTGTACGCCAGCGTACGCTGGCAACATGGAGAGCGTATGGTTCGAGGCAGATGGACGAGGTCACGACAGCCTGGCTGGAGCTGAAAGCGAGATTCGAGGCGCTCGCCGCGAAGCATCGCCATTACGTCGAGTTCTTCGAGCGCGCCACCGAGGCCTACCTGATCACCGACACCGAGGGCAGCATCCAGGAGGCCAACGGCGCTGCGGTCGACGTGCTCCAGCGCCGCAAGCGCGACCTGCGCGCGAGGCCGCTCGCCGCTCTCGTGGCGCTCGACCAGCGCGCGAGCTTCCGCAGCAAGCTGCAGGCGCTCGCGGCGCGCGATCCCGCTGCCGAGCGCAGCTGGCGCACGATCGTGCTCGCGCCCGAGCTGCGCGTCGCAGTCAGGCTCAGCACGCGCCTCATCGAAGGGCCGCAGGGGCCGCGCGGCATCGCCTGGCTGCTCGAGCCGCAGCCCGAATCACAGCCATGACCGAGATCGAAAGCGTGCTCGCCGAGCTCGAGTTGATGCGCAAGGAGCTCGAGCGCTACGCGGCGTTCTTCGAGCACGCGCCCGATGCCTGCGTGATCACCGATGCCGGCGGCAGCGTGCGCGAGGCGAACCTGGCGGCACTCGAGCTGCTGGGCGGCACGCGCGACGAAATCGTCGGCCGGCCGCTGCGCAAATTGATTCAGGTCGAGTTGGCAGCGCGGCCGATCCCGCTCGAGGACGGCGAGCGTGGACTGTGCTGGCTGCTTAGGCCCGGCTGATCTGGATCGTGGTGCGCAGGAGCGTCGGCGCGGCGAGCTTCGCACGCCAGACAACCGTGCTGGTCGGCTGGCGCCGGTCGAAGCCGCGCGATACCCAGCCCGAGAGCGGCGACAGGCTGCCGCAGTAGATCTCTGCGGTGCCGTGGGCGGGCAGGATGAGGCGCAGGCTGATGCCGTCGCGCTCGATCAGGAAGCCCTCCGCGGCGGCGTCTACGCGGCAGTCCTCGGCGCAATGGAAGAAGAGCTCGACCTCGTGCTCTTCGGCCATCTCGACCGTGTCCTCGATCAGGAGCCGCCGAGCGCTCTTGTCGAGCTCGATCAGGCGCCGGTGCTTGACCGGGTCCTCGAGCGCGAGATAGCCGTCTTGCCAGCCCTCGAAGCTGTCCTTCTCGGAAGATGAAAGCCACAGGCCGCAGCCGGCGCGCGCTTTTTTCAGCCAGAGGAAATTGCCGCCCTGCTCCGACTGGTCGCGGCCGTCGATGCGCAGCGTGTTGTGCGCCGAGGTGCCGCGGAAGTACTGTCGCCAGCGCTCCTGCGTGTGGTAGGCGTAGGTGCCCGGATCGATCAGGAACTCGCGGCCGCCCACCGACAGCGTGAAGGACAGCGCGTCCGCATGGCCGTGCGCGGCGATCGAGGTGTAGCCGAGCGGCCCGGCATCGACCACGGCGCGCACCTCGTGCGCGCTGTCGAACTCGGCGCCGAGGATGTAGTAGCCGCCCTCGGGGAAGGTCTGGCGCAGCGGCAGGCGCGTGGTCTCGGCGTCGAGCGCGTCGTATTGCGCCTGCGCTCCGGGTCCGAGCAGCCAGCGCGCCTTGTCGTCCAGGCGGCCCGCCTTGAGCTTGAAGTCGCCGCGGCGAAACAGCAGCGCGCCGATGGCGAGCATCGAGCGGTAAGGCGAAAGGGCCGGATCCTGGTCGAGGCGCACGATATAGCCGTCGTCGGCGTCGCCGAACATCGGCACGTTGCCGCCGGCATCCATGATGGAGGCGATGTAGTCCATCATCGCCTCGATGCGCGATTCGTAGTCGGCCGAGAACCACTCGCCGTTGGCTTTGCCGGCGAGCAGCGAGAGCACCAGCATGTCGAGCACGAACTGCTGGTACCAGACCGCCTGCTCGCGGTTGACGCCGTCGGGCGCGTTCTGCGCCAGCGCCTCGCGCTCGAGGATCGCCTTCGCCGCGGCGCGCCATTCGCGCATCTGCGGCAGCTCGGGCCAGGTGATGCCGGCGATGAACAGGCCGGTCGCCTCGCCCAGCAGGTGATTGTTGGCCGAGGAATGCGCCGAGAACCAGTGGCGGATGAAATGCGCATGCTGGTGGATCGAGCGCAGCCAGCGCGCCTGGAACTCGGCATCGACGATCGGACTCACCAGCTGCCAGGCGATCGACCAGTTGACCAGCCGGATCCCGGCCTCGAGCGCGCTCGACCAGTTCGGTCCGCGCGCGTAGGGACAGGCGAGGAACCAGCTGTCGAGCTGTGCCGCGAGCGTCTCGTAGTAATGGCGATCGCCGGTGAGCGCATAGGCCTGCGCCAGCGTCACGAGATGCAGGTGGCGGTTCGGCTCCCACAGGTACTTGATGTCGCCGACCAGATCGGCGTCGCGGTAGTCGAGCAGCTTGCCGAAGGCGAGCGGCGCCTCGATGCCGGTCTTCGGATCGCGGTTCCAGCGCGGCGGCGTGCCGAGCTCGAGCTCGCGCAGCGAAAAGAGATTCAGCTTGCCCTCGGCGATGCGCTCCGCCGCCGCCAGGTAGGGGCCGGCCTCGACGCCCGCGTCGCGCTGCACCCAGGGCTTCGCGGTGAGCGCGCTATCGCCCGCCGCGCGGCTGACGTACAGCGCCGGGGCGCGCAACAGGCCCGAGCGCTCGGCGCGCGCCTGCACCGCGCGCAGCGCGCGATGCGCCACCTCGACCGGCGTCATGCAACGCAGCCGGTTGAGGCGCCAGCGCAGCGTGCGGTTTACCCGCGGTGCGATGGGGCCGAAAGGATCCGGTGCCAGATTTCGAGGTTCAGAAGCGTCCACAACATCTCTTCGTGGTTGCGCCGGGCGGCGAAATGCTCGTCCAGCATGCGATCAAGAACTGCGCCGTCGTAGTAGGCGCGCGTCAGGCAGCCCGGGCCGCGCAGATGGTCGGCGACCAGCTCGCGCATCTCGCCGCGCATCAGGTCCCCGAGGGCGATGCGAAAGCCGGCCTTGCTCGGTTTCAGCGCGGCGTCGGCGATCAGGCGCTCGTCGGCCTTGCGCAGGATCCATTTTGTCGACCAGCCGCGCACGCGCGCCGCGTCGGGCAGGCCCGAGACGTACTCGGCCACCCGATGGTCCAGAAACGGCGCGCGCAGCTCGAGCGACGCCGCCGCGGTCACGCGGTCGGAGCGCTCGAGCAGGTTGTCGGCGAGCCAGCCGACCTGCTCGTAGTAGAGGATGCGCCGCAGCGGGCTCGACCTGCCCTCCTTCGGCGCGGGCGCCTTCGGATCGGCGACCGGGATGACGAACAGGCCGTTCACCTTCTTCATGCCTGGAGCCAGGCTGCGCAGGAAGGTATGGCGGCGATAGCCGCCGAGGATCTCGTCGCCGCCGTCGCCCGAGAGCGCGACCTTGACCTTGCGCGCGGCCTGGCGCGCCAGCAGGTGCAGCGCGACGTCCGCGGGACGCGAGAACGGCGCATCGCGGCTCGCGACCAGCTCGCGCAGATTGGCGAGCACGTCGCGCCGCTCGAGCACGATCTCGTGGTGCTGCGTGCCGAAGTGCTTGGCGATGCGCGCCGCCTTGGCGAGCTCGCTCCTCTTGTCGTCGGCGAAGCCCGCCGAGAACGTGGCGACGTATTCGCTGTGGCTCTTCATCAGCGCGACGATCGCCGCCGAGTCGTAGCCGCCGGAGAGCAGCGCGCCGACCGGCTGCGCGCTCTCCATGTGGAGCTGCACCGCTTCGTCCAGGCGCTCGATGAAGCCGTCGATCGGCTTTTCCGGAGCGCGCTTGACCCCGGCAGGGTCACCATCCGGCGGGCTCCAGTAGCGCGTCTCGCGCAGGGCGCCGAACTGCCAGAGCGCGTAGGTACCGGGGGAAAGTTTTCGGACGCCGGCGACCAGGGTGCGCGGGCCGCGCACGTAGCGCTGCGCAAGGTAATCGCCGACCGCCTCGACGTCGACCTCGGCCTTGACCCCGGGCGCGCGCACCAGCGCCTTCACCTCGGAGGCGAAGGTGAGCGCCGCCCCGGCCTGGTGCAGATACAGCGGCTTCTGGCCGAAGCGGTCGCGCGCGAGCATCAGGCGCTCCTTGTTCGCGTCCCAGAGCGCGAAGGCAAAGGCGCCGCGCAGCTGCTTCACCACTTCCTTGTCCCACTGCTGGTAGGCGCGCAGCAGGAGCTCGACGTCCGTCTTGCCTTTAAATAGGTAGCCCCGCTTGGCCAATTGGGCTCGCAGCTCCGCCGCGTTGAGGATCGCGCCGTCGAGCGCCGCCGACAGGCCGCTCGCGGGATCGGAGAGCGACGCCGCGAGCACCACGTTGCGCCGCGGCTGGCGGTCGAGCACCGCGCACACGCTGTCGCCTTCATTCCGGTGAGTCAGGGCTTCGACCATCGACCCCAGCGCGCGCACGTCGGGCGCGGTGGAGGTCGTGGCCCAGCCCGCTAGGCCGCACATGCGAGTCTCTCTTCCTGCAGCGCCGGGCTGCGGTGTTGGCGGTGCCAGATCTCGAGCGTCAGCAGCGTCCACAGGAGCTTGTCGTGGGTCTGCACGCCGCCGGTGTGCTCTTCCAGCACGCGGTCGAGCACGGCGGTGTTGTAGTACGTGCGCGTGAGCGAGTCGCTCGAGCGCAGGTGATCGAACAGGTAGTCGCGCATGCCGCCGGTGAACCACTCGGTGACCGGCACGCGGAAGCCGACCTTGCTGCGCTCCGGGATCTCGCGCGGCAGCAGCGAGCGCGCGGTCTCGCGCAGGACACGCTTTCTCCTCAGCTCGTCGACCCGCCAGTGGTCGGGCAGCGTGGCGACGAACTCGACCAGCTTGTGATCGAGGAACGGCACGCGCGCCTCGATCGAGGCGGCCATGGTCATGCGATCGCCGCGCTCGAGCAGGTTGTCGGGCAGCCAGCTGGTCTGGTCGAAGTAGAGGATGCGGCGCAGCGCGCTGGTGTCGGGATGCGCGTCGAACGGCGGCAGGTCGTCGCGCAGCTCGCGCTCGTGCACGCGCAGCCGCGAGAGCTCGCGCCGCTGCCGGAAGTCCATGGCGCCGAACCAGCGCACGTAGCGCTCGTGCCAGTCGTCGCAATTCAGGCTGGCCATCGCGATCTTCAGGTCGCGGAAACGGAACGGCAGCCCCTGCACCAGCGGTGCGAGCAGCGCGCGCACGCGCCGCGGCACGCTCCAGTACATCCAGGCCAGGCCTTCGGCGGCGTGCTTGCGGTAGCCGCCCAGGATCTCGTCCGAGCCCTCGCCGGTCAGCACCATCTTGACGGTGCGCGACGCCTCCTTGGACAGCATGAAGATGGCGATGTCCGAAGGCTCCGACACCGGTGCGTCGCGGCTCGCCACGAGCTGCGGCAGGTGATCGATGAAATCGCGGGGCGACACCAGCATCTCGTGGTGCTCGGTGCCGAACTGGCGCGCCACGTGCGCGGCATGCGCGAGCTCGTTGTGCCGGTCGCCGGCGAAGCCGACGGAGAAGGTCTTGACCTTGGGCGAGTAGCGGGTCATCAATGCGACGATCACGCTCGAGTCGAGGCCGCCGGAGAGGTACGCGCCGAAGGGCACGTCGCTCACCATCTGCAGCTCGACCGCCTCGGCGAGATGGCCGAGGAACGCCGAGCGGGTGGCCTGCGCCGAGACCGCGGGCTCCTTGGCGCGCGGGAACTTGTCGGGCGGGGTCCAGTAGCGGATTTCCTGCAGGTGGCCGCGGTGCCAGATCGCCGCGGTGGCCGGCGGCAGCTTGCGCACCGCCTGCAACAGCGTCTTCGGGCCCGGCACGTAGCGGTAGGCGAGATAGTCCCAGACCGACGAGAGATCGACGTCGCGCGGCACATTCGGCAGCTTGAGCAGCGCCTTCGCCTCGGAGGCGAAGTACAGCGCGCCGTTCGCCTCGTGCAGGTAGAGCGGCTTCTCGCCGAAGCGGTCGCGCGCGAGGAACAGGCGCTCGGCACGCGCGTCCCAGACGGCGAAGGCGAACTGGCCACGCAGGTGGTGCACGCACTGCGTGCCCCATTGCTGGTAGGCGCGCAGCAGCACCTCGGTATCGGAATCGCGCTGGAAGCTGTGGCCGTGGCGCTCGAGCTCGCCGCGCAGCTCGCGGAAGTTGTAGATCTCGCCGTTGAAGGTGAGCGCGAGGCCGGCTTCGGCGTCGCACATCGGCTGGCGCGAGCCGTTCGGATCGATGATGGCAAGGCGCCGGTGCCCGAGCACGCCGCGGTAGGCGCCGCGCTCCGCGCTGAAGCCATAGCTGCCCGCACCATCGGGTCCGCGGTGCAGCATGGCATCGAGCATGGGCTGCAGCGCGCGCTCCTCCGGAGCGCTCGCTGCCGGGGCCACCCATCCTGCGATGCCGCACATGTCGGCGCCTCCTAGGTCGCGGCGCGGGGCGCGCGCGTCGCGCACAGGCCCCAGTAGAGCTGCGAGAAATCGCGCGCCACGCGCTCGAGCGAATACGCCGCGGCAATGCGCTTGCGCGCCGCCTCGCTCATGCGCGCGAGCGCGGCGCGGTCCTGCGCCAGCCTGGCGATCGCCTGCGCGATCGCCTCGGCGTCGCGCGGCGCGACGAACAGGCCGTGCTCGCCGTCGCCCACCACGTCCGGGATCGCGCCGACCGCGGTGACGATCGGCACCACGCCCGCGGCCATCGCCTCCAGGAGCGAGTACGGCAGCCCCTCGGTGTAGCTCGCGAGCGCAAAGGCGTCGGCCTGCGAAAGGAGCTGCGCCTTGTGCTCGCCGTAGGCGGCACCGACGAACGAGACTTCGCGCGTGAGTCCCGCCGCGCGCACGTAGTCGCGCAGGCGCGGCTCTTCGGGTCCATTGCCCGCGATCACCAGGCGCGCGGCGATGCCGCGCGCGTGCGCGATGCGCAGCCCTTCGATGGTCTCGAGCAGGCCTTTGCCGCCGACCAGGCGGCCGACATAGATCAGGCGCAACGGCGTATCGGCAGCCGGCGCCGGGCGCTCGTGGCGCAGATAAGGTTCGCAATCGATGCCGTTGGGCACCAGCTCGACCGCCTGCGCCGGCGCCGCGGCGCGAAACGCCTCGAGCTGCTCGCGCGAGAGCACCACCACCGCATCGGGCCATTGCGTCATCCGGCGCACGAACGCCCCGAACGGTCCGCGCTTCGCAGCAAACTCGCCCAGGTGCCCGCCGTGCACCTGGTAGATCACGCGCGCGCCGCAGAGCTTGCCGACGACGAGATAGGCGAGATCGCGCCAGTAGGCCCTGGCGTTGAGCGAGGTATTGATGTGCACCAGATCGACGCCGTGGCGGGCGATCGCCGCGCCGAGGAAGATCGGGCTCAGCACGAAGCGCGCGAGGCGCGCCGCCATGCCTTCCTGGCGTCCTTCGCTGCCGACCTGGAAGTGCAGCAGCTCGAAGCGGCTCGCGAGGCGCGAGCCGAACAGGCTGTTGAGATGCGTGGTGACGCCGCTCAACGCCTCGCGGCTTGGCCCGAGCAGCAGGACGGCGTGGCGCTTCACGCGGCTTTTCGGAGCGGCACTTCGCGCAGGCGCGGCGCCGGCCCGCCGCTGGCGTTGACGCCGAGGGATTGGTAGACGTTTTCGAGCACCGACAACGCCCGCTCGGGCGCGAAGCGCGCTTTGGCCGTCTCGCGCGCCGCGGCGCCGAGGCGTGCCGCCACCTGGCGCTCGATCAACAGGCGGCGCAGCGCACGTTCCAGATTGGTCTTGTCGCCGGGCGCCACGAGATAGCCGCTGGCGCCGTCGGCGACTACTTCGGCGATGCCGCCCACCGGAGAAGCGACCACCGGAACTCCGGCGCTCATCGCTTCGATCAGGCTCACCGGCAGCGCCTCGTCGTACGAGGGCAGCGCAAAGGCCGCGGCGTGCTCGAGCAGCGCGCGCTTGCCGGAAGGTCCGACCCAGCCGGTGAATTTCACCGCGTCGGCGATGCCCAGGCGCTCGGCGTAGCGCGCGACGCCGATGCGATCGCCATCGCCGGCGCAGACCAGGCGCACATCGGGCACCGCGGCGCGCAGCCCCGCGATCGCCTCGAGCAGATCGTAGATGCCCTTCTTCGCCTCCAGCCGGCCAAGAAACAGCACCAGGTTCGGTTTTGCCGGCAGCTCCGCCACGCTGAGCGCCACCGGCGGCGGCGCGAGCACCACCTCGACGTGGCGTGCCACGCTTCGCACCCAGCCGCGCATCGATTCGCAGGGCACGCACACCAGCGCGGCGCGCTCGAGGAACCAGCGGATCGCCGGGTCGAAGCCGTTGCCGTGCAGTTGCAGCACCACCGGACAGCCGGCGGCAAACGCGGCGCCCATGAAGGCCGCCTCGCGCCAGAATCCGGCGCCGGAGGCGGCGTGCACATGGACCACCGCGCGCCGGTGCTGCGCCAGCAGTGCGCCGAGCTCACGCACCGCCTTGGCGGCGAGCAGGCCCTTTTCGGCCAGGCTGCCGTCACAGCTGGTGGCGATATAGCGGATCGGCCAGCGCTTGAAGAGACCGTGGGCGCGATAGCCCTCGACCACGGTGGCGATGCTGCCGCGCGTTTCCGGCGCGGCGCCAAGCATTGCGATATGGGAATACAGGCGGGTTTGCATTGCGTTAGATTCGCCGCCGGCGTGCGAATGCGTCCACCACGGTGAGATCGCCCGCCCGGTTCATGGTGTGCAGTCCGAAAAGCCCGCTGGCCGCTTGCGGAATCAGGCGCTCGACCTGGCGCTCGGCGTAGTCCTGCGGCGTGAGCTTCAGCACGCGCTGGATGGCGAGCCCGGCGCCGTAGCGCGGCACGCAGACCTGCGCCGGCCGGTAGAGCACGCCGTCGCGCGTATAGAGATGGCCCGCCGGGCGCGAGGAGCGCGCGTCCGATTTCACCGGGTTCCTGGGATGCGGCTGCCAGTCGCCGGTGAGCTTTTCCGCGTGGAACAGGTGCAGCTCGTCGTCGAAGTTGCGGCTCTCGCCCGCGGCCGAGTTGGCGAACATCCACCAGCGGTCGTTGCCTCGGTGAAGCGTCGCGTCGACCAGGCGCAGCCCGTCGATCAGCACGCGCTCGCGCTTCCAGCCGAGCGGGAAGTCGACGCAGCGGTAGAGCTCGACCGAGCGGTTCTTCGCGCTCTCCGGCAGCATGTAGAGGCTGCCGTCGTGCTCGAAGAGGAACGGATACGACAGGTGGTGATCGGCCTCGAGCACGCGCTGCGGCGCCGAGACGTTGCCGGCGCGGTCGAGCTCGATCATCGAGATGTGCGCGCGCCGGGAGGCGTAGGGCAGCTCCTCGAAGAACACGAAGTAGCGGCCGTTCTTCTCTATCGCGAAGGGATCGGCCCAGTCGCGGTCCTTGGGCGGCATCAGCCGCGTGAAGCCTTCCAGGTTGGCGCTGAGCGGCGCGTCACCGAATTTGAAGGCCATGAACCATTGCTCGAGATTGAGCGCGCGGTCGAGGCCGCGATGCGCAAGGCGCCCGACCAGGCGCGACAGCTCGCCGACGCCGGGCTGGCGCTCGGCCGCGGCGCGCGGCGGGATCTCGCGCAGCCGCGCGAGCCAGGCCTCGCCCGAGCGGTGCAACTCGCGCAGCGCGCGGAAGGCGAACTCGGCGGTCTTCGACAGCAGCTGGTCGCGGTTGCGCGCCACCGAGAACGGATAGGTGCGCGACCACGACTGGTAGGCGAGCCGCGCCGGCCGGTTGGGTGCCAGGCGCACTTTCACCCCCGAGGCGGTCAGCGGCTCGGCCGCCGCTACCTCGCGCAGGCCTGCGAAGGTCTCGCCGTGCGCGCCGTCGGCGCCGAAGCAGAAGCGCCACACGCCATAGCGCGCTTTTCCGTCGAGCGTGGTCTCGTCGACCGCGCCGAGGGCGAAGGCCACGTCGAGCGGTGTATCCAGCGTTGCAATCTGCAAATGCTCGGCAAGCACCACCTGCTCGGTGGGATCGGCTCCGAACAGCCGGCGATCGAGCGCGCCGTAGAGGCGCCAGGGCGTCGAGGGGCTGGCGGGCAGCAGCTTGCCGACCTCGACCAGCCGCACGTCGGCGAACTCCGCCGCGGCGAGCTTGGCGAGCGCCTCGACCACCCAGCGCGGCTGCAGCGGCCCGTCGGCGAACACGCCGACGCGCAGCTTGCGCGGTTGCGGACTCGCGGCGAGAGCTAGAGCCGCCAAACTCGCAGCCCCTCTCGGCGGAAAGCGGCGGCGTCGAGCACCGACTTGATGTCGATGATGCAGCCCAGCCGCACCACCTTGCGCAGGTAGGCCTCGGTGGTGAGCTCCAGGTATTTGCGGTGGGCGACGGCGACGATGATGGCGTCCGCCGCCGGCAGCGAATCCCAGTCGGTGAGGCGCACGCCGTATTCATGCAGCGCGTCCTCGGCGCTCGCCTGCGGATCGTGCACGAAGGTCTCGACGCCGAACTCGTGCAGCTCGCGGATGATGTCGATCACCTTCGAGTTGCGGATGTCGGGCACGTCCTCCTTGAAGGTCAGCCCGAGCACATTCACCCGCGCGCCCTTGATGTTGCGCCCGGCATGGATCATCTGCTGCACGGTCTTGCGCGCGATGTGCTGGCCCATGCTGTCGTTGATGCGCCGCCCCGCGAGGATCACCTCGGGGTGGTAGCCCATCAGCTCGGCCTTGTGCGTGAGGTAGTAGGGATCGACGCCGATGCAGTGGCCGCCGACCAGGCCCGGCTTGAACGGCAGGAAGTTCCATTTCGTGCCGGCCGCCTTCAGCACCTCGCCGGTATCGAGTCCCATGCGCTCGAAGATGATGGCGAGCTCGTTGACGAAGGCGATGTTGATGTCGCGCTGCGTGTTCTCGATCACCTTGGCGGCTTCGGCGATGCGGATCGACGAGGCGCGGTGCACGCCGGCCTTGACCACCGAGGCGTAGAGGTCAGCGACTTTCTCGAGCGTATCGGCGTCGTCGCCGGAGACCACTTTGAGAATCTGGGTGAACGTGTGCTGCTTGTCGCCGGGATTGATGCGCTCGGGCGAGTAGCCGACGTGGAAGTCCTGCTTCCAGCGCATGCCCGATGCCTTCTCGAGGATCGGCACGCACACTTCTTCCGTGGCTCCCGGGTACACCGTGGACTCATAGACCACGATCGCGCCGGGCTTCATGTAGCGGCCGACCGTCTCGCTGGCGGACTCGAGCGGCGAGAGATCGGGCTGGCGCGCGGCGTTGATCGGCGTGGGCACGGCGACGATGATGAAGTCGGCCTGCTCGAGCTCCGCGGCGTACGAGGTGGCGCGGAACTGGCGCGCCTCGAGCAGATCGGCGGTGCTCACCTCGCCGGTGGCGTCGACGTGATGGCGCAGGTTCTCGATGCGCTTTTTCGACAGGTCGTAGCCGATGGTGGGGCGCTGGCGCCCGAATGCCACCGCGACAGGCAGGCCGACATAGCCGAGGCCGACGATTGCTACCGTCGGCAGCGTTGCGGCGCTGGTGGTTTCAGTCTGCTTGCGTTCCAGCACCTCAGGCATGCGCCACCTTGCGTTCCTCCGTGACCGGGACAATATTGTCGGCGTACCAATCGATCGTCTGCTGCAGGCCTTGCATGATCCGAACCGCGGGGCGGTAGCCCAGCAGGCGCACCGCCTTGGAGATGTCGGCGCGCGAAAACTGCAGGTCGCCGCGGCGCGGCTGGCGATGTGCCGCCTTCACCTGTGCCACCTCGGGGAAGCGCACGGCGACGCCGCTGCGGATCATCTCGTAGAGCTCGATGAGCGAGGTCTGGTCGCCCAGCGCGATGTTGTAGGCCTGGCCGAGCGCCGCCGGATCCTCGACCGTGGCGGCGAGCAGGTTCGCCTGCACCACGTTGTCGATATGGCAGAAATCGCGTCCCGCGCTGCCGTCGCCGTTGATGTAGGGCAGCTGGCCGCGCAACAGCGCGCCGATCCAGGCCGGGATCACCGAAGCATAGGCGCCGTTCGGGTCCTGGCGGGGGCCAAACACATTGAAGTAGCGCAGGCCGATGGACTTGAAGCCGTAGCACACGTCGAAGACATCCGCGTAGAGCTCGTTCACCGCCTTGGTGAGGCCGTAGGGCGACATGGCGCGGCCGGTGACCGCCTCGATCTTGGGCAGCGCCGGGTGGTCGCCATAGACGGCGCTCGAGCTGGCGTAGACGAAGCGCTCGACGCCCGCGTCGCGCGCCGCCACCAGCATGTTGATGAAGCCGGCGACGTTCGAGGCGCTGCTTGCGATCGGGTCGTCGATCGAGCGCGGCACGCTGCCGAGCGCGGCCTCGTGCAGCACGATGTCGACGCCTTCGCAGGCGCGCTGGCAAGCGTCGAGCGAACGGATGTCGCCCTCGATGAAGCGGATGCCCGCCGGCAGGTTGTCGCGCTTGCCGGTGGAGAAGTTGTCGAGGCCGACGACCCTCTGGCCGAGCTTCAAGAGGTTCTCGGCGAGGTGCGAGCCGATGAAGCCGGCCGCTCCGGTCACCAGCCAGGTCCGGCCGCGGCTCCTAATGCGCTGTTGCGCGGTTTCGTAGCTGTTCACGTTTGCTCCGGGTTGCACAAATCTCAATAAGCAGTTGCTCGTAAGCCTCGACCATCGCGCGCTCCGAAAAACGCTGAACCACCGTGGCGCGCGCGTTTTCGCCCATGCGCGCACGCACCACCGGGTCGGCGAGCACGGCGAGCCGCTCGACTAGCGTAGCGGTGTCTCCCACCGGGAATAGCCACCCGTCCTGGCCCGAGTGGATCATCTCGGCGGCGCCGCCGACCTCGGGGTGCACCACCGGGCGCCCCAGCGCCATCGCCTCGATCGCGGCGAGCGAGAAAGCCTCGGTAAAGCTGGTGAGCGCGACCACGTCGCACACCGAAAGGAAGGGCCGCACGTCCTCCTGCAGGCCGGAGATCACGACGCGATCGGCGACACTCAGCTTTCGCGCCATCGCCTCGACGGCAGCGCGCTGCGGGCCGTCGCCGATGAAGAGTGCGCGCGCCGGCACGCCGCGCCGGATCAGCTCGGCGATCGCGTGCACCAGCTGCACCGGGTTCTTCTCGGGCCGCAGCACCGCCGACAGGCCGACCACGTAGTCGCCCTCGTCGAAGCCGAGCACGCGGCGCAGCGCCGCCGCCTGCACTGGTTTCCAGTGCTCGACGTCGACGCCGTTGTAGATGACGCGGTTCTTGCGGCCGAAGAGCCCGCGGCGCAGCCAGTGGCTGCGCTGGCGCTCGCAGACGAACGCGGCGCAGGCCGCGCTCCAGAAAAACGGCCGGTAGGCGACCATCTGCAGCTGCTCTTTCAGCGTGCGGATGTAGGTCGAATGCAGCGTGACGAGCCGCGGGATGCCCGGATTGGCGAGCGTGGCGTACATCAGCGCGTAGGGGTTGGTCGCGAGCAGCGCGTCGGGCGCAAGCCGCTCGAGAGCCGCATGCAGGTGCGAGACCGCGCCGACATCGAGGTAGCGCTGCGCATGCAGGCAGCGCACCGTCGCACCGGCCGGCAGGTGCAGGCGCGCGAGCTGGCTCGGATCGTTCTTGACGTAGATCACGTGGCAGTCGTGGCCGCGCTCGGCGAGGCGGTTGGCGAGCGTGATCGCCTGGCGCTCGGCGCCGCCGTGCACGAGCGACCCGGTGACGAGCGCCAGCCTCATGTGCGGTTGCGCCAGTTGGTGGCGCCATAGATGGCGACCAGCACCGCCGCGCCGATGGCCAGGCGCGCAATCGGCGGCGCGCCGGCAAAGAGCGTATGCACTGCGAGCCACGCGGCGAGCGCCGCGACCACCGTCCACAGCAGGTGGCGGCCGAGGCTCGCCCAGTGCTGCTGCTCGCGCACCGGCACGCCCGAGATCGCGGCGATGCGCTGCAGGATCAGGGTGCGATCGACATAGAGCGCGCACACGCTGCCCGCGGCGGCGCCGGAAAGGCCGAGCTCGACGCCGCCGAACCAGCTGAGCGGCACCGCGAGCGCGAGCACGATGACGTTCATGCCGAGCGAGAACATGCCCTGGCGCAGCAGCTGCAGCACGCTCGAGAGCTCGACGACCAGCGCCATCATGCCGAGGATGTAGACGCGCATCACCGGCGCGGCGTCGACGTACGACGCGGTGTACACCAGGCTGACCAGATCCTCGGCGAAAGCGAACATGAAGCCGAGCAGCGGGAAGAGCAGCATCCCGACCATGGCGTTGGCGCGCGCGTTCATCTGCATCATGCTTTTGGCGTCGCCGGCGGCTTCCATGCGGCTCATGCTCGGCATGAAGGCCTCGACCACCGAGGCGCGAAAGATGTTGACGATCTGGCCGAGGATCGCCGCGATCGAGAACGCGGCGAAGCTGTGCAGCGTGAAGAGCGTCGCCGCCACCCACTGGTCGGCCTGGCCGCGCAGCACGTAGCAGGCGCTCGAAAAACCGAACGGCGCCGTGTAGCGGATCTGGCCGCTGAACACCGATGCCTTGAACCACGGCCGCCCCCAGCCGTGGAAGCGCCCGATGTAGGCGAGCAGCAGCGCGAGCTTGAGCAGCACCGTGGCGAGCAGCAGCCACAGGATCACCGACATGTCGGAGGTGAACCAGGCGCCGCCCGCCACCAGCAGCGCGCGCACCAGCGCCACCGAGATGGTGGCGTAGGCCTGCAGCGGAATGCGCTCCTCGATGGTCGGCAGGAAGTCGAGCAGCACCGCGACCACCCACAGCATCACGAACGCCGGCACCAGGGCGCCGTACTTCGCGAGCGGATGCAGCGTCGCCGGCATCCAGGGATTCAGCGGGCTGACGATGAACGCCGCGGCGAACCCGGTCACGACCAGGAACGCGAGCGTCTGGTGGATGTAGAGCCGGCGCTCGCGCGCGTCCGAGCGCGGCAGGAAGAAGTACAGCGCGCCCGGCATGCCGAGTGTGGCGAGCGCCATCACCGTGCCGACCGCGAGCCACACCAGGCGGTACTCGCCGAAGGTGGCGCCGTCCAGGCAGCGCACCAGCACCACCGGCAGCAGGAACTGCAGCGCGTGGTCGAATGCCTTGACCGCGCCCAACGAGAACGCCCGCCGCGCAAGGCCCTGTGCGGCGATGGCTTTCGTTGCGGCGTTCATCCCCTGCCTTGTTTTGTCACACGAGCTCCTCGAGGACGCGCGCATAGCGCGCCAGCACTTCTGAGCTCGAATGATTGCGCTCGAAATACGCCAGGCTGTCGGACGAAGCGTGGTTCCAAAGGGCCGTGTCGCCCAGCAGGGCTTCAACCTTGGCGGCGCCCTGCTCCACATCGGCAAAAACGGTGTTGACCGGCGCGCCGACGTCCACCGTCGCGACGGTCGGCACGGCGCGCGCCCAGGCCTGCAGGAACACGTTGGGCATGCCCTCGTAGACCGAGGTGCTGACCAGCAGCCGCGCGCGGTCGAACCACGGCTCGACCTGCGCCAGCGGCAGGAAGCCGGTGAACTCGACGTTGGGCAGGCGCGCCGCACGGTCGCGCACCTCTTCGTAGTAGCCGGGCTTCAGGCGCTCGCCGCCGACGCTCGGGCCGCCGATCATGACGAAGCGCCGCTCGGGCAGGCGCTCGGCGATGTCGAGGAACCAGTGCGGGCGTTTGTAACCGTGGATGGTGCCGACCCACAGGACGCTGTCCCCCTGGTGGGGTTTTGCGTCCCTGGGCAATTCATAGCAGCTCGGGATCAGCACGGCGTCGCGCTTGTGGTGCCGGCGGCAGCTTTCGATCTGGAATGGGTTCTGCGCCACGATGCGATCGACGCGCGCGAGGCCGCGCCGGTAGAGCCAGCGATCGCGCCCGAGCACGATCTGCTCCTGGCCGGTCTCGAAGTCGCGGTCCGACGCGCCGGCGTAGATCGAGCGCTTGCCGTGGCTGCGGCAGAACTCGGCGACCACGCCGGTCCACATCGCGCTCGAGCGCTGGTAGTAGACGTCGGCGTCGACCTCGCGCAGCACGCGCCACATCGTGGTGAGGCGCGGATGCAGGAAGCGCAGCACCGGCACGCCGGCGTCCTCGCGGAAGGACTTGTAGACCGTGATGCCGTCGACCAGCGCCGGGCTCGGCTGGCCGTAATCGAGCGCGATCATCGACACGCGGTAGCCGTTGGCTGCGAGCAGGCGCGCGAGGATGCACTGCTGCACCTCGGCGCCGCCTACCACCTGGATATTCGGATCGCGCGAGAGCACCGGCCAGGCGTAAGGCGCCACGAAACAGATGTGGGCCTTGCGCTTGGCGGTAACCAGCTCCGGGCGACCCTGCGCTGGGACCCCAGCCTGCCGCAGGGTGGCAAACGCCATCTTTAGGTCGTCGGCCTCCGGGCGAGCTGCCCGTACATCATGCCGATCGCGATCCACAGGAAGGCGAATTCCGGCGCGGGCCGCAGGCTCGAACCGGCGAAGCCGGTGATGATGAAGCACATCAGCCCCGCCACCACGCCCTGGTAGAAGCCGCGCATCGTCGGAGAGAGATTCGCGTTGCCGCCGAGGTCGCGGGAGGTGCGGTACACGTGCCAGTAGAAGGCGAGCAGCAGGCCCATGCCGATGAGGCCCATGTCGAGGATCGCCTGGATGTAGGCGTTATGCGGATGCGTCACCGGCAGCATCATCTCGGCCCACAGCGCCTGCGCCCACATGGTCGAATCGAGGCCGTTGCCCCAGAGCGGGCTCTTGAAGAGCTCCGGCAAGAGGGGAATCCAGATCTCCTCGACGCGGCCGGCGCTGAACTCGTTGACGTCGCCGCCGCCGGCCAGGCCCAGGCTCATGCGGCTCACCACCGCGCCCGGCATCAGCGCGAGGCCGACGACGCCGGCGAGCAGCGCGAGGCCGATGGTCTTGGCGTTGAACTTCCACACCAGGAACAGCGCGTTCACCAGCACCCAGCCGACGAAGGCGCCGCGCGAGAAGGTGAGCAGCAACGCGATCGTCAGGACGCCCATCGTGACGAACAGGATGGTCTTCAGCCGGGCATCCTTGGTCTCGCCCCACGTGAAGAGGAGCAGCGCGTAGGCCACCGCGTACAGCCGCCCGAGGTCGTTGGCGTGCATGCCGAGCGCGGAGAAGAAGGTGCGCGAGCTGGTCAGCGCCAGCGCACCGATGCTCACGCCCTCTGCCGCCACGTAGCCGATGGCCATCACGCTCATCAACCACACCGCGACGATGAAGGGCGCGAGGAAGCTCTCGGTCTTCTTCGACTTCGCCACCGCCTGCGCGATGAGCAGCGCCGCGACGACGGTCAGCATCGGCTTGAGCAGCACGTCGCGCAGGTAGCCGAGCGTGTCGGTGAAGTGGATCACCTCCACCTCGTAGAAGTAGGGATACACCTGGTCGACGTGCCGCGAGCCGATCAGGCCGGCGATGGCGATGGGCACGACGAACAGCCAGAGCAGCGGCCTGGGCAGGAAATTCTTGAGCTCGCCGCGCAGCAGGAACGAACACAGCGTTGCCGCCAGCACCAGGTTCAACGGGTTCAAGCCCGTGACGCCGAACACGCTGTGCGGGAACAGATAGCTGCCTTCGACCGGCAGCATGACGAGCAGCAGCACCGCGCCGATGCGGAAATCGGCGAGCACTGCGAGGCAGCTGAGGATGGTGAGGCTGGCGACGAGCGCCTGCAGCTCGCCGATGGCGAGGCCGACGCCGCAGAGCACGCCGAACAGGCCGAGGCCGACTACGCCCAGCGCAAGGCCGGGCCCACGTTCAGTGGGCAGCCGTGCAGTGGAGACGGTCATTAAGACCTCCCGAAGAGCTTGACGATCAATGCCGTCGGCGAGCCGCGATCGGTCCCGACGGCGGGTCGGGACAGGATCATGCCGGCCGCCACGAGAAGAATCGTGGCAGCCAGCATCAATTTCCTGTCCGGCGGCCGCTTCACTTCTTTAGTACGCGTTCATGAGCGTGCCGACGATGCGCGCGCTCGCGTCCGACAGCTCTTTCACGGCGCGCTCGGTGTCCTCGACGCGCGTCTGATCGCGGCGCGACACCAGCAGCACGTCGCCGGCGCGGAACGCGATGCTCTGCGCATCCGCGTAGTCGGCGGCGGGCGGCGTGTCGATCAGCACCACGTCGTACTCCGATTGCGCCTTGCCGAGCAGCGCGGCGAAGCTGCCGCGCGACAAGAGCTCGAGCGGGTTCGGCGGCACCGGGCCCGCGGGCAGCACGGCCAAGCCGGTGATGCCGGCGACCGGAGCGGCGACCGACAGATCCGCCCTGCCACTCAATACCGAGGAAAGGCCGAAGCGATCGGCAATGTTGAAGATGCCCTGCTGGCGCGGCGCGCGGAAGTCGGCGTCGATCAGCAGCGTGCGCTGGCCCAGTTGCGAGAACGACACCGCCAGGTTGGCGGCGATGAAGCTGCGGCCTTCGCGCGCGCCGGGGCTGGCGATGACCAGCGTGCGGCGTCCCGCCGCGGGGTTGAACCAGCGGATCAGGAGCTGCGTGCGAACGCCGCGCAGCTCTTCGACCACCGGGTGGAACGGATCCCAGGCGGCCACCAGCTCTTTGCTGACGCCATCGGGTCCCGCCACCAGGTAGGGAAATTCATACTGCTTGGCGAGCGCCTCGCGCAGGTCGGTGTCGGTGATCAGGTTCAGCTCGATCGCCGCTTCGCCGAAGCGCCAGCCCAGCTCGCGCTGGCGCTTGAGGACCTGCTCGGCGTCGGAGGGCGTGATCTTGCCCTCGTCCATCAGGATGGCGCCGAGGTGGCGGCCGGTGAGGCGCGAGCTGCCTTCGATCGGCAGTACGTTGTCAGTGGATTTTGCAAGCATGGCGGTTCCTCTTACCAGGGACGCGGAAGGGCGTGCGCGTTGCGCACGGTGGAGTTCGGCGAGGGCAGCAGGCGCCCGCCGGCCGGGGTCCAGCGCGACAGCAGGCCGAGCGAGGGCACGGCGAGACGCGACTCGAGGTCGGTGCGCGAGCGCACGCGGCGATCGAGCAGCTCGAGGACGTACACCATGCCTGCGGCGAGCAACACACCGATCAGCACGGAGAGCGCCGAGATCAGCCCGACCTTCGGCACCGCCGGCTTCAGCGGCTCGACTGCAGGAGTCAGCATGGCGAGGTTGGTCTGGCGCACCTTGCTGTCGACCTTCACTGCAATCGCCCGCGAGAGCGCGCCGTCATAGGCGCGCTGCGCGTTTTCCAGGTCGCGCGAGAGCACCGCCATGTCGACGCGGCTTTCCCGCGCCTTCATGATGCGGTCCTGCTGGTCCTTGAGCGAGATCTGCAGCTCTTCGATGCGCTTCTGGCTCTGCTGCACGGCGTTGCCCAGACCCGTGACCACCTTGGTCGCCTCCGACTTCAGGCGCTCGCGCAGGCTCTGCACTTCACCCGCGGTGCGCTGGTAGGTCGGGTGGTTGGCGCCCAGGACTTCGCCTTGCTCCTGCAGGCGCGCCTCGGCGGCCTGCAGCGCGGACTTGACCGTGATGATGTAGCCGTTCGACAGCACCTCCGGGAAGGCCTCGAGCGACACGCCATCCTTGATCAGGTCCTGCGCCTGCTTGTAGCGCGTCTGCGCGTCGATGGTCGCGGCCTTCTGGCGGTTCAGCTCGCCCGAGATCTCCGCGATGCGCGTGTACTCCACGTCCATGCGCTCGTCGCCGCCGACCACGCCCTTCTCCTTCTGGTACGAGGAGAGCTTGGTCTGCGCGCTGGTGACGTCGGCGCGCAGGGCTTTCACCTGCTCGTCGAACCACTGGCCGGCCTCGCGCGAGGGCTCGGTGCGCAGCTCGAGCGCGACGTCGAGGTAGGCCTTGGCGAAGGCATTGGCGATGTCGGAGGCCTTCTTGGCGTCGTTCGCCGAGTACTTGACGATCAGGATGTTGCTCGCGCCGCTGTCCACCTTGAGTTTTTCCAGGAGGTTGGTAGCGAGCCACTCTTCGATCGTGCCGACGCCCCCGGTGTCCTTCTCCCACTCCTCGCGCACGCCGGGCTGGTTGGCGAGCTTGAGGTCGCGCACCACCTTATGGGCGACTTTGCCGCTGGCGATCAGCTCCATCTGCGTGAAGATGTAGCCGGCGCGCTCGCGCGGCGACATGCGGGCGGGCGCCATGGTCTGCTCGTCGCGCGCGTCGATCAGGATGGTGGCGGTGGCGTCGTAACGCTTCGGCATCACCAGCGCGACGACGATCGCGGTGAACACGGTCACGGCAAGCACCGTGACGAAGGCCTTGCGGCGCGCCTTGAGGGCGAGGATGTATTGGTTCAGATCCATGAATCGGACTCCCTAGAAAAGCGATTCTTTGACGAAGATCACGTCGTCCGCCTTGATCTGGTCGATCAGGGTGGCGTCGTATTCGCGCGTCTTGCCGTCGGGCGAGACGCGGCGCAGCTTCACGCGGTTCTCGCTGCCGCGCGGCGTGATGCCGCCGCCGATCGAGATCGCCTGCATGATGGTCATGCCGGCCTTCACCGGGTAGGCGCCCGAGTGCATCACCTCGCCGTAGATGTAGAACACCGGCGCGCGATCGACATAGACGGTGTCGCCGCCCTTGAGCTCGAAGTCCTTGGCGAGCGCGCTCACCTTCTCGGACTTGCCGTCGCGGATCACGGTGATGTCCTCGGAGCCGCCGGCCGCGATGCCGCCCGCGGCGGCGACCAGATCCGGCAGCTTGGTATGCGCTTCCTCGAGCGGATAGCGTCCCGGGCGCACGATCAGGCCGAGCATCGACACCTGGCGGCTGCGCACGGTGGTCAGCGCCACCGCGACCTGCGGCTGCTTCAGGTACTGGCCGTCCTTCAGCGCGTCGCTGATCGTTTTCGCCGCCTCGGTGGTCGAGAGCCCGGCGAGCTTGATCCCGCCCACCAGCGGCATCTCGATCGAGCCGCGCTCGTTGATGCGTGCGTCGGTGGTGAGGTCGGGCTGCTGGAACACGGTGACATGCACCGTGTCGCCCGGTCCGAGCTTGTCCGGGTTCTGCGCCAGGCCCGGTAGGGCAAGCGCGGAGAGTAGGAGAACCATCACTATGCGAATCATCGTCACCTCGTCGACTGTCGTGGGCCTGTGTGGGTTACCGCTTGAATTGAGCTACGTATTCGATCCGTGCACCTTCGCGCAGCCGCTTCACCTCGGCTTGCGCGATCTCCAGGCGCCTGCGCCCGGCGAGAAACTGCTCGATCAGCGCGGTGGCCTGCTCGATGCCGAGCGGCGCTTGCTCGGCGTGAATCAGCTGGATTACCGACGCGCCCAGCGGCGTGGCAAACACCGCGATGTCGCCGCTCTTCATGCGCGCGAGCTGCGGCAGGAAGGCGAGCGGCAGCTGCTCGGCCGGCTGGGTCTCGGTGGCGACGCTGAAGCGCGCGTTGCGGCTCTTCAGCCAGGTCGCAAGTTCGTCGAGCTCGGTGGCGCGCGCCGCCTGCGCGCGCAGCACGTCGGTCATTTCCGCCGGCGCCGACACCACCAGCTCGCGCACCCGGTAGATGCGCCGTTCGGCGAACAGGGCCGGGTTGTCGTTGTAGAAGGCGCGCACTTCGTCGCGCGAGGGCTTCGCGCCGACCGTAGCGCGCTCGATGTAGGCCTGCGCCAGCACCTGGCGGCGCGCATTGTCGATGCTGTCCTTCACCAGCGGATCGCGCTCGAGGCCCGCCTCGAGCGCCTTCTGCACCAGCAGCTCGCGGTCGATGATCTTTTCCACCGCCTGTGCCACGCTGGGCGCACCGCCGCTGCGCACCTGGCGCGCCGAGATCTCGATGCCGTTGACGCGCGCCACGAGCTGCGCGTCGGCGCGATCGGCGGCGACGCGCTCGCAGCCCGCGAGGGCACTTACAAAAACGATGAGCGAAAGCGCGCGCATCAGTAGGCGCTCGTCAATCTGCGGTGGGCCACCCAGGCCGCGGCGGCGAGCCCGGCGAGCAGCAGCATCCAGCCCTTGGGGCCGGGGACCTGGGAAACGGTGAAGCGCGGCTCGGCGGCCAGCGCGTCCTGCAGCGCGGCGACACGCACCTGCGGCTCGGCGGCCGGCGCTGCGAGATTAATACTAATTTCTGGCGCAACGCCGTTCACCGTCAGGCGATAGACATCGGCGAAGGAATAGAGGGCGGGCTGCGCCTCGTCCGCGCTGGCGATTGAGCAGCCAACGGCAAAGCAGGCGAATACCAGGCGGCGAAGAATCTTCATTAGCGGGCTCTCGGCATCGTAGGTCTCGTCTGTTACGGCACTGCCCCCCAGCACGGCGTCCCCGATGCCCCGTACGGACTAGTCGCGGCACCCTTCAAATAAAAAACGGGGCCTGGGCCCCGTTTTTTTGCGGAATGAAGCTGCGTCTACGGATTGAGGATGCGCAGCTCGAGCGACTTGCCGATCGCCTGGGTGCGGTTCACCACGTTCAGCTTGCGCAGGATCTTCTGCACATGGTTCTTCACGGTGAGCGGGCTGATCTTGAGGATGGCGCCGATCTCGAAGTTCGACTTGCCGAGGTAGATCCACTTCAGGATGTCGAGCTCGCGCACGGTGAGGATGCTGCCGCCGGCGGCCTTGTCGCCGGTGGTCTCGGCGCGCTTGGTGAGCTGCGTGCGAATCCACGCCGCGTGCAGCGAGGGCGCGAGCAGCTGCACGAGGTACGCCTGGCGCTGGCTCGCGCTGCCGGGACGGCAGGCGAAGGTAAAGAGGCTGATGGCGCGGCCCTCGGCGTCATGGATGCCGTGCACCAGGAGTTGCGTCGCGCCGAGGCGCTCGAGCTCGCGGGCGAAGCCGCCACTACCCAAAGGAGGATTAGCCGGCCCGACGTCCAGGATGACCGGCTGGTAGCGCCGCTCTTCCCAGGCCTTGAGGAGCGTCGGCGCCACTGCGGTGTCGCGCAGGAACATGTCGCTGAAGAGATTCGGCTCCGGCGTGGTCATCGAGAAGCCATCGGCACGGAACGCCGGCGGCTTGCCAAGGCACAGCGTGCAGATCAGCAGCTCGTGCCGGATCAGGCTTTGCAGCAGGCCTTGCGTCCAGCTGAAGAAGTGCGCTCGCGCGTGCACGCGGAGCGACGCATCGAGGTTGAGGACGATCGATTCGATCTGCAGGAAGTCGGTCGCCGCAGAGCGGGCATCGGAGGTTTTCGCCTCCGCACTGCCCGGCAGCATGGGCGCCTGCGCGGTATCGGACGAGGTGATAGCGGATGTGAGGGCAGTGGTCATGGGCGGCAATATAGTCCTGGCTTATTAGATGTAGTTCGAACGGCGGGGGGGCAAAAAGCTAGTCCGCTGAGGCTACAAAGCCGCCCCTTGCGCAACATCATGGTTGAACGGTGGTGGCCTAACCTGCATTGGCTTTGCCAGCCACCCGCGAAAACAGTCTCAGGGCCCAGTCGCGCCTGTTGCACAGCCAGCCCGGCACCGGCGCTCTGGTGCAGGCCGCGGTGGATCCGATCGTGTCGATCGGCACGCTCGCCGCGGCGGTTTCGTTTTTCGGCGGCCGCTTCGACGGCGCCTGCCTGATCCTCGCGCTGCTGGTCTTCGCCATGACCTTCCCGGGCAGCTTCGCGCGGGAGACTGCCAGCGCCGGCGAGCTGATGCTCGACATCGTCACCGGCTGGCTGGCGACGGTTTCGCTGCTCCTGCTGCTGGGCTGGGCCTCGCGCACGCTCGGCGTGTTCGACCAGCGCATGCTCCTGGCCTGGGCGCTCGGCACCCCGCTCGCGCTCTTTGCCGCGCACGCGCTGGTGCCGCGCCTGCTGCCGCGGCTGCTCGCCGCCGAAGGCCTGCAGAAGACCGCGGTCATCGCCGGCGCCAACGATCTCGGCCGCGGCCTGGCCGCGCGGCTGCGCGCCAATCCGCTGCACGGGGTGCGCTTCGCCGGCTATTTCGACGACCGCGCGGCGGGCCGCATCAACGAAAAGGTCCTGGGACCGATCGGCGCGCTCGGCGACTACGTGCGCACCAACAACATCGAGATCATCTACATCGCGCTGCCGATGGCCTCGCAGCCGCGCATCCTCAAGGTGCTGGAAGAGCTGCGCGACACCACCGCCTCGATCTACTTCGTTCCGGACATCTTCGTCTTCGACCTGATCCAGGCGCGGGTCGACTCGATCGGCGACCTGCCGGTGGTCGCGGTGTGCGAGACGCCGTTCTACGGCTTCAACGGCATGGTGAAGCGCGTAGCCGACTACGTCATCGCCAGCGTGATCCTGGTGTTGATTGCGCCGCTGCTGGTGGCGATCGGCATCGGCGTCAAGCTGTCCTCGGCCGGCCCGGTGCTCTTCAAGCAGCGCCGCTACGGCGTGGATGGGCGCAAGATCGTGGTCTACAAGTTCCGCACCATGACGGTCGCCGAGGACGGCAACGTCGTGCGCCAGGCGACCAAGAACGACTCGCGCATCACGCGCTTCGGCGCCTTCCTGCGCCGCACCTCGCTGGACGAGCTGCCGCAGTTCATCAATGTGCTGCAGGGCCGCATGAGCGTGGTCGGCCCGCGGCCGCACGCCGTGGCGCATAACGAGCTCTACCGCAAGCTGATCCGCGGCTACATGATCCGCCACAAGGTGCGCCCGGGGATTACCGGCCTGGCCCAGGTGAACGGCTACCGCGGCGAGACCGAGACGGTCGAGAAGATGAAGGCGCGCATCGAGTTCGATCTCGCGTACCTGCGCAGCTGGTCGGTGCTGCTCGACCTGCAGATCATCCTGAAGACCGTGGTCGTGGTGCTGCGCAAGCAAAATGCCTATTGACCGCTTCATCTGCCTCGCCACCGGCGGCGGCATCATGCTGGCGCTGCTGTTCGTCGGTTCCCACCCCGTGCCGCAGGGCTGGGACAAGCTGGCGCACTTCGCCTGCTTCAGCGTCATCACGGCGCTCCTGTGGCGCGGCACCTGCGGGCGTGCGCCGCTCGCCGTGCTTGCCTGCGTAGTCACCTTTGCCGCGCTCGACGAGCTGCACCAGATGTTCGTACCGACGCGCAGCGCCGAGTGGCTCGATTTCGTCGCCGACGCGGCCGCCGCGGTGGCCGTGTGCGGCGTGCTTTTCATCCGAAGGAAGACCCTATGTGTGGAATCGTCGCAGCCATAGCCGAGCGTAACGTCGTGCCGATCCTGCTCGAGGGGCTGAAGCGCCTCGAGTACCGCGGCTACGACTCCGCCGGCGTGGCGGTGATCAACGGCAGCCTGCAGCGCCTGCGCAGCTGCGGGCGCGTCGCCACGCTGGAGAAGCTCGCCACCGAGCAGGGCCTGCACGGCAACATCGGCATCGGCCACACGCGCTGGGCGACGCACGGCGTGCCCTCCGAGCGCAACGCCCACCCGCACATCAGCGGCGGGGTCTCGGTGGTGCACAACGGCATCATCGAGAACCACGACGCGATGCGCGCGCGGCTGAAGGGGCTGGGCTACGAGTTCAGCTCGGACACCGACACCGAGGTCATCGCGCACCTGGTCCATTCGTTTTTGGCCTCCGGTGCCAACCTGTTCCAGGCGGTGCGGGCGGCAACCCACGAGCTGGTCGGCGCCTACGCCATCGCGGTGATCGCGATGGACGACCCGAGCCGCATGGTGGTGTCGCGCATGGGCGCGCCGCTGCTGCTCGGGCTGGGCGACGGCGAGAACTTCGCCGCTTCCGATACCGCGGCCCTCCTCCAGGTGACGCGCCGCATGATCTACCTCGAGGAAGGCGACTGCGCCGAGGTGCGGCTCGAGAGCGTGCACATCGTCGACGTGCGCGGCCATGGGGTCGAGCGGCCGCTGCACGTCAGCCAGCTCGCCGCCGACGCGATCGAGCTCGGCACGTACCGCCATTACATGCAGAAGGAGATCTTCGAGCAGCCGGCGGCGATCGCCGCCACCCTGGAGACCGTTACGCACGCCACGAGCATCGTGCCCCAGGTGTTCGGCGCCGAGGCCGAGCAGGTGTTCGCCGGCAGCGACTCGGTGCTGATCCTCGCCTGCGGCACCAGCTTCCACGCCGGCACGGTGGCGCGCTACTGGATCGAGGGCCTCGCCGGCATCCCGTGCAACGTCGAGATCGCGAGCGAGTACCGCTACCGCGAGTCGGTGCCGAACGGCCGCTCGCTGGTCGTGGTGATCTCGCAGTCCGGCGAGACCGCCGACACCATCGCCGCCCTGCACCACGCGCGCGCGCTCGGCCAGCCGAACGCGCTCGCCATCTGCAATGTGCCGGAGTCGGCGCTCATCAGAGCCTGCAAGCTGCGCTTCCTCACGCGCGCAGGACCGGAGATCGGCGTCGCCTCGACCAAGGCCTTCACCGCTCAGCTCGCCGCGCTCTTCGTGCTGGCGATGGTCCTGGCGAAACAAAGAAATCGGTTGACCAGGGAAAAAGAGGTCGAGCTGCTCGAAGCACTGCGGCGCCTGCCGGCATGGATCGCCAACGCCCTGCGCGTCGAGCCCGAGATGGCCGCCTGGGCGGCGAAATTCGCGCGCTGCGAGCACGCCCTGTTCCTCGGCCGGGGCGTGCATTACCCGATCGCGATGGAGGGAGCGCTGAAGCTCAAGGAGATCTCTTACATTCATGCCGAGGCGTATGCCGCAGGAGAGTTAAAGCACGGCCCGCTCGCGCTTGTCGACCGCAACATGCCGGTGGTGGCGATCGCGCCGCGTGACCTGCTCCTCGACAAGCTCAAGTCGAACCTCCAGGAAGTGCGCGCGCGAGGCGGTGAGCTTTATGTGCTCGCGAACGGAGAGACGGCATTGACTACGGGACTAGCTGAGGGCGACGGCGTGCACATCGTGCACTTACATGACGATCCGGGCGTGCTCTCGCCGATCGTGAGCACGGTGCCGCTACAGCTGCTGGCTTACCACGCCGCCCTTCTCCGAGGGAACGACGTGGATAAGCCGCGTAACCTGGCTAAGTCGGTTACGGTGGAGTAACTAGGCCGCGATATTCGCGGTCTGCAGATCGGGCTTGAAGCGATAGCCGGTACCGCGCACCGTCTCGATCAGCTTGTCGTGCCCGGTCGGCGCGAGCGCCTGGCGCAGGCGGCGGATATGGACGTCGACCGTGCGCTCTTCCACGAACACATGCTCGCCCCACACCTCATCCAATAGGCGCGCCCGGGAGAAGACCCGGCCGGGGTGCGTCATGAAGAAATGCAGCAGGCGCAGCTCGGTGGTCCACAGGTCGATCGGCTTGTCCTGCGCCGTCACCTGGTGCGCCGCCGGGTCGATGCGCAGGCCGGCGATCTCCACGACGTCGTCGGCAAGCTGCGGCGCCCTTCTCCTCATCACCGCCTTGATGCGGGCGAGCAGCTCGCGCGCGGAGAACGGCTTGGTCACGTAATCGTCGGCGCCGCTCTCGAGCGCCGTCACCTTGTCCTGCTCCTCGGCTCGCGCGGAAAGCAGCACGATCGAGATGTCCTTGGTGCGCTGGTCGCCGCGCAGGCGCCGGGCGAAGGTGAGCCCCGGTATGCCGGGCAGCACCCAGTCGAGCAGCACCAGGTCGGGCCGCGACTCGCGCACCAGTGCCTCCGCCTGCGGCACGTCGCCGGCGCACATGACGCGATAGCCGGCGCGCTGCAGGTTGGCAGCGAGCAGATCGCGGATCGCTGCTTCGTCTTCGACTACGAGAATGGAACCGCCCATGGTGTCTCCTGGTGTTGTTAGGCGGAGTCATCCTAGGGCGGCGTCCGAAGGCAGCATATCGCCGCCCCCTTATTTAACAGTCGTGTCATATTGGCGTCATGTCGTTATAAACCGACACGAATTGGGCTCTGCCGAACAAATGAACGGCTTGGCTGCCGGGGCGGACACGGAATGATTGTTGCGGTGCCTCCCCCAATGAGAGTGCTCGTGATCGAGGACAACGAGGGCCTGCGCGATTACCTGCGCGCGGCACTCGAAGCCGAGGGCTACGAGGTGCTGACCGCCGCGCACGGACAGGAAGCGCTCGGCTATCTGAACGGGCATCGGGTCGATGCCATCGTCACCGATCTGTTCATGCCGGAGATGGACGGCATCGAAGTGATCGCCGCCGTGCGGCGCCAGTTCCCCGATGTGCGAGTCATCGCGATCTCCGGCCGGCCCGGTGTGGACTATCTCACGATCGCGCGCGAGCTCGGCGTCACGCATACCCTGCGCAAACCCTTCGAGTTCGACGAGCTGCTCGGTGCGCTGAAGGGCCTCGGGTGACGCGCCGCCCGGTGGTCTATCACATCATCGCCGCGGGACGGCGCCACGTCAGCGCGGCGTCGGGACTGGTGCTGCGCGAGCGGCGCGTGGCGGTCGAGCTCGATCCGCAGATCGTGCACAGCAAGGGCGTGTTCGTCGAGATCGATCCGCGCAAGCTGCGCACGCTGGACGAGGAAGGCTGGGTGTTCGGCTATCCCGAGCTGGTCGACCGCCGCAACGCACGCGCGCGGCGCCGGCATTACCAGTCCGAGCCGCCCCGCGGTCCCGGAAGGCGCAAGACCGATGCGCCGCGCCGGGAGCAGCCTGACGTGCCATCACGACGCCCGTAGCCCCGATACGCCGCCCGAAACCGTGGGAAAGTGACGCCGCCGAGCGGCGCCCGGCGATAGCCGGCTCGCTCGAGCGCCGCCACACTGAGGGCATGAAAACCGTTCCGCTGCAGATCGCTTCGCTCTTCGAGCGCCACGCCGCGCTCTCCGGTTTCTCGGTGCGCGGCTGCGACGAGGTGCCCGACAGCTGCCCGCGCAGCGGCCACGCGGCGGAGCTGTTCGTCGGTGACATCGGCATCTCGCCGGCGATCAGCGAGCAGCAATACGCCGAGATCTTCGAAGAGGTGGTGGACGCGGTGGCCGAGGTGCTCTCGGAGCAGCCCGAGTCTGCGGAAAACCTGCGCGGGCGCACCTTCGCCCGCGTCCTGCACTAACGGCGCACTAAGTCCTGGATTGCGAGCCCGGCAGGGTCGCGCGCTCGACCGGGCGTCCCTGCTCGATCGCGCGCTGGATCTCGCGCGGATCGGTCGGCTTGACGAAGTGGTAGTCGAAGCCGGAGTCGGCGGCGCGCTGCTTGTCGTCCTTCTGCCCGTAGCCGGTGACCGCGATGAGCAGCGCATGGCTGGTATCGCCGCGCTCGCGCAGCTGGCGCGCCACCGCATAGCCGTCGATTCCCGGCAGGCCGATGTCGAGCACGATGACGTGCGGCGCGAACACGCGCACCGAGGCGAGCGCCTCGTTGCCGTCGCACACTGTCTTCACCTCGTGCCCCTCGAGCCGCAGGAAGGCCGCGGTGCTCTCGGCGGCATCGAAGTTGTCGTCGACCACCAGCACGCGCCGGCCATAGACATCTGACGACACGGGCAGCGGCGCGGGCGCGAGCTCGGGCTGCACCGCGCTGATGCTCGGCAGCACGACCTTGAAGAGCGCCCCCGACCCGGGGCCGTCGCTACGCGCCTCGACGTTGCCGTTATGCAGCTCGACCAGGCGCTTCACCAGCGTGAGGCCGATACCCAGGCCGCCCTGGCTGCGATCCAGGCCGCGCTCGCCCTGTACGAACAGCTCGAAAACGCGCGGCAGGAGCTCGGCGTCGATGCCGCTGCCGTTGTCTTCCACCGAGATGGTGGCGGCGCCTTCGCCGGCCATGGCGGAAAGCCGGATGCGGCCCCCTTCCGGGGTGTACTTGGAGGCGTTGTTCAGCAGGTTCGCGATCACCTGAGACAGGCGCGTGAAGTCGCCGAGCAGCCAGACCGGCCGGGCGCTCACCTCGACCGAGAGGCGCTGCTCGCGCGCGTCGATCATCGGCCGCACCGTCTCGACGCTGTGCGCCACGATCTTCGAGAGCTCGACCGGCTCCTTCTTCAGCACGATCTTGCCCTGGCTGATGCGCGAGACGTCGAGCAGCTCGTCGACCAGGCGCGCGAGCTGCGTCACCTGGCGGTCGATGACGTCGCGCGCCATGGTGATGCGCTGCTCGGTGCTGCCGACGCGGCGCATCAGCTCGACCGCGTTCCTGATCGGCGCCAGCGGGTTCCTGAGCTCGTGCGAGAGCATCGCCAGGAACTCGTCCTTGCGGCGGTTCGCGTCCTGCAGCTCCTCTTCGGCCTGCCGGGAGCGCGCGATCTCGCGCTTGAGGCTGCGATAGAGCCGCGCGTTGTCCAGCGCGATCGCGGCCCGGCCGGCGATCTCCTCGAGCATGTCGCGGTCGCGTGGGGTGCGGCCGACATAGCCGAGTGCGAGGGCGCCGATCACGCGTTCGCCCACCTGCAACGGGTGGCACAGCACCGCGGTGATGCCCGCCTCGTGCTGGGCCTCGTACGCCTTATGGTCGCGCAGCACGATCTCGGTGGCCGCGGCGAGCGGCTTCGGCACGAACTCGCTCGAAGGCGCGCTGCGCGTCTCGAACCTGCCGGGCTCCTTTTCCAGCGTCACCGCGGCGACGTCGCAGACGTGCGGCACCACCAGGTCGACCAGGCGCCGCATGCCCTGCTCGAGGTCGAGCGAGGCGCCCAGCTCCTGGCTGGCGTGCGCCAGCAGGTTGGCGCGCCGCCGCGCCTCCTCGGCCAGCGCGCGCGCCGCCTCGTGCTCGGCGATCTGGCGCGTGCGCTGCTGCATCTGGTAGAGCTCGACGAACACCTTCACCTTGCTGCGCAGCACGTCGGGGCGCACCGGCGACAGGATGTAGTCGACGGCGCCGAGCGAATAGCCCTGCGCGGTCTGCATCTCGTCGGCGTAGGCGGTGATGAAGATGATCGGCGTGTGCGCCGATTTCTTGTACTGGCGGATCAGCTTCGCCGTCTCCAGGCCGTCGATGTCGGGCATGTTGACGTCGAGCAGGATCACCGCGAACTCGCGGTGCAGCACCTCGCGCAGCGCCTCGGAGCCCGAGCGCACCATCACCAGGTTCTGCCCGAGCTCCTCGAGAATGCTGCTGAAGACCAGCAGCTTGTCGGGCAGGTCGTCGACCACCAGGATGTTGGCTTGTTGTTCTTTGTCCATGCTTATCTGTGCTGCCCCCCTGTCAAGGGGGGCGTGAGCCGAAGGCGAACGGGGGGTTGGGTTTTGAAAATCAACCCCCCGGCAAGACGCGCGCTCACCTATGCAGCCAGCCGCGCAGCACCGAAAGCAGGTGCAGCCGGTCGACCGGCTTGGACAGGTAGTCCCAGGCGCCCGCGGCGATGCACTTCTCGCGGTCGCCCTTCATCGCCTTCGCCGTCACCGCGATGATCGGCAGGTCGACGCCGCGCTCGAGCTTGCGGATCTCCTTGATGGTGGTGATGCCGTCCATCTCCGGCATCATGATGTCCATCAGGACGATGTCGATATCGGCATCGCGCTTCACGATGTCGATCGCCTCGCGGCCGTTGTTGGCCGAGACCACCTGCATGCCCTCCTCGTCGAGCACCGTCGCCAGCGCGAAGATGTTGCGCATGTCGTCGTCGACCAGCAGCGCGCGCTTCTTCTCGAGCACCCGGTGCGAGCTGTGCAGCTCTTCCAGCGTCTTGCGCTCCTCTTCCGACATCGAGGCAGTGCTGCGATGCACGAAGAAGTAGATGTAGTCGAGCAGCCGCTCGGTAGTGCGCGCCTCGCGCAGCGCGAACGTGCCGTCGGCGGCGCGCCACTTCGACAGCATCTCGTCGCCCTTGGCACCATAGAACACCACGGGCAGCAGGCGCATCACCGGCCTTTGCTCCAGCGCCTCGAGCACATCGCGCGCCTGCAGGTCGGTGATCGACTCGTCGATCACCAGGCAGTCGATCGGCGAGTTCTTGAGGATGCGCATGGCCTCGTCACGCGACCACGCCACCAGCATGCCGATGTCGGCGGCGCCGAGGCGCTCGACCACGTCGGTGCGCGTGCCGCCTTCCGGCATCATCAAGAGGACCTGGCGCGCCGGCCGGGAGACAAACTCTTTGAGCTGCTCTATCGCCTGATCGACCAGATCGCGGGAAGTCAGGGGCTTGGCGATGAAGCCGAGCGCGCCCGAGTTCAGCGCGCGGTCGCGCGCATCGTCGGTCGACACCACGCACACCGGGATGTGGCGCGTCGCGAGATCCGCTTTGAGCCGCTCCAGCACCCGCCAGCCCTGCATGTCGGGCAGGTAGATATCGAGCGTCAGCACCGAAGGCTGGTATTCGCGGATCATCGCCAGCGCCGCCGCGCCGGTGGTGGAAACCACCGCCTTGAAGCCCTTCAGCCGCGCGGCATCGAGCAGGATCTTGGCGAAGCCCAGATCGTTCTCGACGATCAGCAGCACGCGGTCGCCGGGCTGGATCTCCTCGCGATCGTCGCCGGCCTCGTTGATGAAAGTCGGTGCTTCATCTTCGGCCGACAGCGGTGCCACCGCCTCGATCGCTGCCTCGACGACCTCGGACTCGATCGTGGGCGCCGGACGCAGGCGTGCAGTCCGCGAGGGCGCATAGGTGACCGGCAGATACAGCGTGAACACGCTGCCGGCGCCCGGCGCGCTGACCAGCTTGATGTCGCCACCGAGCAGCTTCGACAACTCGCGCGAAATCGCGAGGCCCAGGCCGGTGCCGCCGTATTTGCGGGAGGTGGAGCCATCGGCCTGCTGGAACGCCTCGAAGATGATCTGCTGCTTCTCGGTGGAGATGCCGATGCCGGTATCGCTCACCTTGAAGGCGATGACGTGCTCGGCGCCCTCGAGGGCCTCGGCGTCGTTCGACCAGCCCGAGACCGCGGGCGCGATCGAGATCGATACGTTGCCCACATGGGTGAACTTGAACGCGTTGGAGAGCAGGTTCTTGATGATCTGCTGCAGCCGCTTGATGTCGGTGACCATGGTGCGCGGCAGCGAGCCATCGAGCGCGACGCGGAAGTCGACCTTCTTGGTGTCCGCCACGTGTCTGAATGTCCGCTCCACGTAGCGCTGCAGGTCGTCGAACCTGAGCTCGCTCGGTTCCACGGCGACCGTGCCGGATTCGATCTTGGACAAATCGAGAATGTCCGCGATCAGGGCCAGCAGCTCGTTGCCCGAGGAGTGGATGGTCTTGGCGAACTCGACCTGCTTCGGATTCAGGTTGCCCTCGGTGTTGCGCGACAGCTGGTCCGAGAGAATCAGCAGGTTGTTGAGCGGCGTGCGCAGCTCGTGCGACATGTTCGCCAGGAATTCCGACTTGTACTTCGAGGTGAGCGCGAGCTGCGCGGCCTTTTCTTCCAGCGCCTGGCGGGCCAGCTCCACCTCGCGGTTCTTGCGCTCGACCTCCTCGTTCTGGTGCGCCAGCAGGCGCGCCTTCTCCTGCAGCTCCTCGTTGGTCTGCTGCAACTCGACCGCGAGAGACTGCGACTGCTTGAGCAGGTTCTCCGTCCGGGTGTTGGCCTCGATGGTGTTGATCACGATGCCGATCGACTCGGTCAGCTGATCGAGGAACGCCTGGTGCGCCGGGTTGAAGCGCTCGAGCGAGGCGAGTTCGATCACGCCACGCACCTGGCCTTCGAAGATCACCGGCATCACCAGCACGTCGGCCGCGTTCTGCTCCGACAGGCCCGTGGCGATGCGGAAGCCCTTCGCCGGCACGCTCGAGAGCACCAGCTTCCTTTTCTCGATCGCGCACTGGCCGACCAGGCCTTCGCCGAGGTCGACTTCCTTGCCGTGCGAGCCCTGGCCGCCCGAGGCGAACGAGGCCAGCAGCTTGAGCTTCGGGTTCTCCTCGCCCGCCAGCACGTAGAACTCGGCCTGCTGCGCTCCCACCACCGGCGCAAGCTCCGAGAGAATCATCTGGCCGACCGCGACCAGGTCGCGCTGGCCCTGCAGCATCCGGGAGAACTTGGCGAGGTTGGTCTTCAGCCAGTCCTGCTCGGTGTTCTTCTGCGTGGTGTCCTTGAGGTTGCGGATCATCTCGTTGATCGTGTCGCGCAGCGCCGCCACCTCGCCCTGCGACTCCACCGAGATCGACCGCGTCAGGTCGCCCTGCGTCACGGCCGTCGCCACCTCTGCAATCGCGCGCACCTGCGTGGTGAGGTTGGCCGCGAGCTCGTTGACGTTTTCCGTCAAATCTTTCCAGGTACCCGCGGCGCCAGGCACCTTTGCCTGTCCGCCGAGCTTGCCTTCGACGCCCACCTCGCGGGCCACCGTCGTCACCTGCTCGGCGAAGGTCGCCAGCGTGTCCGTCATGTTGTTGATGGTCTCGGCAAGGGCCGCGATCTCGCCCTTCGCCTCCACCGTCAGCTTGAGCTTGAGGTCGCCGTTCGCCACCGCCGTCACCACCTTGGCGATACCGCGCACCTGGGAAGTGAGGTTCGACGCCATCGAGTTCACGTTGTCGGTGAGGTCCTTCCATACGCCCGACACGCCCGGGACGTCGGCCTGTCCACCGAGGCGGCCTTCGGTTCCGACTTCGCGCGCCACCCGCGTCACCTCCGCGGCGAACGACCGGAGCTGGTCCACCATCGTGTTGATGGTCGACTTGAGCTCCAGCACCTCGCCCTTCACGTCCACCGTGATCTTCTTGGAGAGGTCACCGGCCTGCACCGCTTTCGTCACGTCGGCGATGTTGCGCACCTGCGAAGTGAGGTTGCCGGCCATGAAGTTCACCGACTCGGTGAGGTCCTTCCACGTGCCCGACACGCCCTGCACATCCGCCTGGCCGCCGAGCTTGCCTTCCGTGCCCACCTCGCGCGCCACGCGCGTCACCTCGGCAGCGAACGAGCGCAGCTGGTCCACCATCGTGTTGATGGTGTTCTTGAGCTCCAACACCTCACCCTTAACGTCCACCGTGATCTTCTTCGAGAGGTCGCCCGCCTGCACGGCCTTGGTCACGTCGGCGATGTTCCTCACCTGCGAGGTGAGGTTGCCGGCCATGAAGTTCACCGACTCGGTAAGGTCCTTCCACGTGCCCGCAACGCCCTGCACGTCGGCCTGGCCGCCGAGCTTGCCTTCGGTTCCCACCTCGCGCGCGACGCGCGTCACCTCGGCGGCGAACGACCTGAGCTGGTCCACCATCGTGTTGATGGTCGACTTCAGCTCTAGCACCTCGCCCTTCACGTCCACCGTGATCTTCTTCGACAGGTCGCCCGCGGCCACCGCCTTCGTCACGTCGGCGATGTTCCTCACCTGCGAGGTGAGGTTGCCGGCCATGGAGTTCACCGACTCGGTCAGGTCCTTCCACGTGCCCGCAACGCCCTGCACGTCGGCCTGGCCGCCGAGTTTTCCTTCGGTACCCACCTCGCGCGCGACGCGCGTCACCTCCGCGGCGAACGACCGGAGCGTGTCCACCATTGTATTGACGGTGTTCTTGAGCTCGAGAATCTCGCCCTTGACGTCCACCGTGATTTTCTTCGAGAGGTCGCCCGCGGCCACCGCGGTCGTCACCTCGGCGATGTTGCGCACCTGCGAGGTGAGGTTGGCCGCCATCGAGTTCACGTTGTCGGTGAGGTCGCTCCATACGCCGCCGACACCCTGCACGTCGGCCTGGCCGCCAAGGCGTCCTTCGGTTCCCACCTCGCGCGCCACGCGCGTCACCTCGGCAGCGAACGACGAGAGCTGGTCCACCATCGTGTTGATGGTGCTCTTCAGCTCCAAAATTTCTCCTTTCACGTCCACCGTGATCTTCTTCGAGAGGTCGCCCGCGGCCACCGCCTTCGTCACGTCGGCGATGTTCCGCACCTGAGACGTGAGGTTCCGCGCCATCGAGTTCACGTTGTCGGTGAGGTCCTTCCACACGCCCGACACGCCGCGCACCTCGGCCTGACCGCCGAGCGAGCCTTCGGTACCCACCTCGCGCGCCACGCGCGTCACCTCGGCAGCGAACGACGACAGCTGGTCCACCATCGTGTTGATGGTGCTCTTCAGTTCCAACACTTCGCCCTTGACGTCCACCGTGATTTTTCTGGAGAGGTCGCCTGCCGCCACCGCCTTCGTCACGTCGGCGATGTTCCGCACCTGCGAGGTGAGGTTGCCGGCCATGGAGTTCACCGAGTCCGTAAGGTCCTTCCACGTACCCGAGACTCCCGGCACGTCGGCCTGTCCGCCAAGGCGCCCTTCGGTACCGACCTCGCGCGCGACCCGCGTCACCTCCGCGGCGAACGACGAGAGCTGGTCCACCATCGTGTTGATGGTGCTTTTCAGTTCAAGAATTTCCCCCTTGACGTCCACCGTGATCTTCTTCGACAGGTCGCCGGCCGCCACCGCCTTGGTCACGTCGGCGATGTTGCGCACCTGCGAGGTGAGGTTGCCGGCCATGAAGTTCACCGACTCGGTCAAGTCCTTCCAGGTACCGGCAACACCCTGCACATCCGCCTGACCGCCGAGCTTTCCTTCGGTGCCGACCTCACGCGCAACCCGCGTCACCTC
>Ga0209647_1000309_pt1 | contig 45878 bp, 43 predicted proteins | sample GraSoi_2013_60cm_FD_185827 | JGI IMG/M metagenome (GOLD analysis project Ga0209647, IMG submission 185827) | Grasslands soil microbial communities from the Angelo Coastal Reserve, California, USA - Sample 9_17_2013_60cm (SPAdes) (version 2) | ecosystem: Environmental > Terrestrial > Soil >...
CAGGTTGGTTCCGCGGCGTTGGTATATTAGAATGGGAACGTCCTCCTCAGTTCCCCGGTAGCTCAACGGTAGAGCATTCGGCTGTTAACCGAAGGGTTGCTAGTTCGAATCTAGCCCGGGGAGCCAAATCTCCCACATTTGCTACTGATTACGCCGCTTTCGCGGATTGAGTTTTGGCCTCAGAAAGTCGGCCAAGTTGGCCAATTCCCAGCGGCAGGCTCGGCAGCTTAAGTTCAAGCCCAACCTTTTCAGCCCATTCTTTACGAGCGAGCCGAGCAGGGGCCGCTCTTCCTTGCTCAAGAGATCCTTGCGCTAACGAAGATGAACTGGAACAACACGCAATTCGACAACTTCGAACCGATCACGCTCAAAGCGGCACGCAAGGTCGGCAGCATCTTCAAATACATGAAGCCAACAGATCCGTTTCAGTCGCGGTATAGCTTTTACATGTAAGTAGGACAAGCCCAATTCCACTTTCGCGGTCGTCACGATCAAAACTCCAACGTCAACTAAGCTAGTCGTGATAAAAAGCCATTTCACCGTGGTGAGCAAAGCGAGCATCGTCTTCTGGCACCCGAAGCATCCATTGCAATCGAACCCCGGCGCGAACCGGGGAAGGCGCGGCACTTCGTGAGCGAGGATGGATTAGCGTTAGAGGTTTGGTCCGACGGACCCGTGGCAAACCAAAATCTGTGAACCCTAGTTGGCGAGCAGCTTTACCTGCCAGAGACTTCGCAGGAGCTCGGGGCCGTCGACCTACCCGACTTGACGCCAACGTCGAGCCCGATCTTGTTTCGATATCTGAAACACTGGGTGATACCCTTTATTGTGTAACATGCTCACCTTGAGATAATTTAGGGTATCGCTTGCGTTTCGCTCTGATGTATTATATTGTGTCAATCATGAAGAATGATGTAAAAAAAGGTGTCAAGCCCCTCCGGCAGAAAGCGCTGCCCGCCGAGCTGCGCCGGGCCCTCAGGGAGGCTCGGGAGAAGCGCGGCTGGAGCCAAAGAGACCTAGCGAGCCGTCTCAGCGTCGGCCAGAGGCATATCTCCGGCATCGAATCCGGCAAGATCGTGCCGCGCTATGACACACTCCTTGAGCTGGTCCGCGCCCTCGACCGCGACCTCCTCATGGTGCCCCGCGCTCTTGTGCCCGTGGTGCAGTCCCTTGTCCGCGACCACCTGAAAGACCAGCCAGGTGAAGGCGAGGAACGCCCCCTTTACGTCGCCGACGGAGACGAGGACACGGCGGCGGAGCTGCGCGATGAAGTTTGATCCGAAAACAATCAACGCGCTCTCCGTGCGCCTACACAAAAGGCACATAGGCGTCATCACCCGCCTCGCGGGCGACCGCCAGCTTTTTGCATTTGAGCAGGAGTATATAGATGACCCGAAGCGTCCGACTCTGAGCCTCTCCTTCAAGGGCAGCACTGGTGGGCTCGTGACACAAACGCGTCCCACGGCGCGCCGCGTGCCACCGTTCTTCTCTAACCTTCTCCCGGAAGGTCACCTGCGCGACTATCTCGCCAAACGCGCGGACGTCAATCCCGAGCGCGAATTCTTCCTCCTCACCGTGCTTGGAGCCGACCTTCCCGGCGCGCTTGTCATTGCGCCGCTTGAGGGTCAGGCGCAGGGGCCAAAGGCTCATCATGATCATGACGATGAGCACGACCATGCGCACGACAGCGAACAACCGTTGCGTTTTTCTCTCGCCGGAGTGCAGTTGAAATTCTCGGCCGTCATGGAGGCCTCTGGCGGCCTGACCATTCCTGTGGACGGCATGGGCGGATCGTGGATCGTCAAGCTGCCTTCAGCCCGCTATGAGGCGGTTCCCGAGAATGAATTCGCCATGATGGAACTGGCCCGACGCGTCGGCATCTCCGTCCCTGAAAACAAGCTCGTAGATATAGCAAGCATCAAAGGACTGCCCGAACAAGCGCATACAGTGGAAGGCCGAGCGCTCGCCGTGAAGCGTTTCGACCGAAAGCCGGGTGGGGAGCCCGTTCATATGGAGGATTTCGCACAAGTCTTCGGGGAATTTCCCAACGACAAGTATAAACGCCACAGCTGCGCGAACATTGCCGCTGTCCTCTGGGCGGAAATCGGCGAGGACGCCATACTCGAATTCGTCCGCCGCCTCGTATTCTCCGTGCTGATCGGCAACGCCGATATGCATCTCAAGAACTGGTCCCTCCTTTATCCCAACCGCCGCACGCCCGTCCTGTCGCCGGGCTACGATTTTGTCGCCACGCTGCCCTATATTCCCAACGACAAGCTCGGCCTGAGCTTCGGCGACAGCCGCAGCCTTTCTGAGATCACCCCAGACCAGATGCGCCGCTTCGCCGACAAGGCAAGAATTCCAGCAAGCCCGCTCTGGAAGATCGCCGTCGAGACTGCGCAGAAGACCGCCGCAGGCTGGAAATCGCTCGAACAAGCGGACCTCCTCCCAAAGGACTTGCGCGCTTCCATCCAAAAACAGATTCTTCGCGTCGCTGCCACGGTGAAGTGAGAGGATCCGGGATGCTCAACATCTGGTTCACTGCCGATTTTCACCTCGGGCACAAGAACATCATTCGGTATTACTCTTTATGTGCTGAAGCATTGTTTTACTTAAATCGTTGTCTTCGGCAATTGCCTTCAACATCTTGCTTGCATCCGTCTGAACTCATGCATGCAAATATGCCCGACACGATCGCGGATGTGGTTGTTCCAGATTTCCCGACATCCCTTTTTCGTGGACTCGCGCAACTCCTCGATATAAGCTCGATATAAGACAGATAGATTTTCTCGACGAACTCCGTGAGAACCATGCCGCTTTCCGACGTAAAGTTTCCTGCATTTAGCGGTGCATGGATTCTGTTTTCAGAGACATGATTTGGGATTCGAGCGGATAATCTGCAACACTTCCCAGCACGGACCAACGTAAAGCGCAAAAGCGATCCGATTCCGCATTTCCGTCCTGGACGCTACGTACGGTTTGCTTGGGGTAGCAACGAACTCCGTGAGTGGCTAGGTTGTCAGCCCAAGATGGGCGGTTGTACATTCACCATGGAGCGTGGTTCGTCCGATACCGTGTACGCGTGCGGCAGGAGGACGGCTCGACCAGACTCCACCAGAAGGCAAAGGAACATACCCAGGTTTCGGGGATGTTCAGCCGTTCGCCAGCTCGGTTGAGTCTATCACTTCTACTTCGATTTGATTCATGGATGTTCGGATAAACGAATCGAATTGAACGCGCTAGATTGATCTGTGAGAGCCATCAATCGGCTGGGTCGGAGTTGCCTTTTCCGTCGCAAGGTGCTGCTGCGCTTTGCTGACGGTTAGCCGCGCGTAGTATAGCGGGTCGCTTTTCTCACTACTGCGAAAATCCGCGATCCTGCGGATGATCTCTTCGGGGTCGTCGCCGCGGGCGAGGGCCCGCTTCGCATAGATCCAATCGTGCTCGGACTGGCTCAAGGGTCGCGTTTCAGAAGACCGTTGCGTTAACAGCCTGTAGTGCGCGCGGAAGTTGTTGTCGATCGGCTCAGTGTGTAGGCGAAAATCTTGTAGGTGATGAATGCGGTCGGTGTGCTTCTCGGCTTGCACTCGAAAGTCGGTTTTATATTTTCGGTTGATGAATCCCGGGAGACGCAGAACGCGAGTGGAATCGGTGGCCGCAGGATCGCCTCCGAGTTTGCGTGCCATGGCACGCAGCAGGGCCTCGCCGTGTTCCCGGTCAATACCCTCGACCCGCCACACGATCTGGAATTTGTCAGGCGATGTATTTACGGTGTAATTCGGCGGCGGCACCAGGTTAGATTGCCGAATCTTCGCCAAGGCCGACGGGCCATCGTGATCGATGTCCAGGTAAAGATGACGGATGGTCTGAATGTCCCCCTTAGTTCGCGTGCGTGCCTCGGGTTTCAGAGTGTTCATTCCGATGTAGATGTCGCATGCCTCTTTTTCATTCTTGTGCTGGAGCCATTCCTGAGCGGAAGTTCCCGCGATCCGTTCAGCAGTCGCGATACGCTGGATCGTTTCGCCCGTACCGCCGTTGCGGACCAGGACGGCAATCCGATCAGACGGATGAAAGTTTGTACGGATGTATTCGCTTGCTGAGATGTCCTTCATGTTTCGACTTTCGTCCGTCGTCATTGGGATGGCTCCTGTGTCTGGTAGATCGCACAGTAATCGAAGGGGTCGCGTCGGGGTCGTAGCTGTTGATTTCGAGCACTTCCGAGACGTAGCGGCGTCCTGGTCTGCGCTTGATCTGAATCACGACATGGAGCGAGTCAGCGATGTTGCTCTTGATAGCTCGGTAGAGTAGTTCGACGCCGCTTTGCAACACGCAACTCGTGAAGCGGGCGAGGCCCTGCTTCGCCGAATTGGCGTGAATCGCTTTGCTGATGGAGTCATCGAGAATGAGATGTTCGATGGGTTTCAGAAAACCGACTCTTAAACCCTGTAGAACAGAATCCGTCCTGGCGGACCGAGTTGCCGAAGGAAGTGGAAATCCGTCGCGTTGCGCATCAGCCATGGAGTTCTGAGAGAGCAGCCAGTCCGGAAAGTAGTCGGGCAGGGCTAAGTTAGCGAGAGCTGTTTGGATCAAGTCCGAATCCGATTCAATTCCCGTCCGACCTCCTTTCTTTCGCAACGACCGTCTCCGGCATTTTCCTTGGATCGTCTTGCCACAGGTGCGGAAGAAAAGCCCGACGTGTTCCTCGAGGGAGAGAGTCTCCCTGCGCTTCCAAGTGGGGGTTCTGCCCGTTTCGCTTTGTCTACGGACACGCTGACCGATGTGCGGTCTCCGGCGAGTGCTCCTTGCGGCTGGTCCCATGTTAAGGGCGCTAGTCCTTACGCCTGGGCAAATACGATCCGTTTCTCTCCTTTCACTGAATCATGAGGAGCAGCTGCCACAGCCATGCCGTCCGCAATGCCTTCCAGGGCTTTTGCTTCTTCTCGCGTCACGCGAAAATTCGTGGCCCGCGGGCGCCGCAAGATGCTCAAGGTAGCGAATTCCGCCCGCGACGAAAGATACGTCCGCTGAATCGCTGGTTCGATCAGTTTGAGCAATCGGATCTTTACGCGAAGGCGGTCTCCTCGGAACTTTTCACCGTTCCGGATGAACAGCAGTTGTTCTTTCGGTTCCGGTTGAATCCGAGGCGGCTCGGATACCTCCGCCAGTCCGATGATCCCTCCCCGCGGACCGGACTCCCACAAATACACCCTGTCTCCCAATTTGATCTGTTCCTTGTGCTGCTGGACGAGCCAGGTATGTTCCCTAAGGGTGCGAACTGCACTCCGAACGTCGGAGAATTCCGAGCTGGCCTTAAAGATCCAGGTGTTCCGGCAGTCTGCTGTGGTACCTATCGGCTCTTCCTTCTTCTCTTCGCGTTGTGCCCCGTCTTGAGCCGGCCCTTTCCCCAAAACATGCGCATGAGAAACGCACCAAGGAGGAACCCCGTTCGTCCCACTGGTTTCCTTTCCTATGCGAGTCATTGCTCTGTGGGGGTCGATTCCATTGCCTGCCAAGCCGCCACCGGGCTTGATGACTTGAATCCCGGTGCATTTCACGGAATCACCACGAACCTCTAAAACCAAAGAAATGTTTAGTTCCAACGCCTTGTCCGATATCACAGTCCATCTCCAAAATCCGCGCGCTTTCTTGGGGCACGCAATGCTCGAATTCAGCCCCAGGGCTGATACCGACAGAGCGAACCAATCTTCCGAATTTGGGTGTTCCGAAAAAAACAATATTCCCTCCCGTGCGTGGCCAGAAACGATCTTTTACTTCGCTTACTGAGTATTATCCTGGTGATTCCGCTGGCCCATGCATGTTAGAACCTTAGACTCCCGCCGGTTAGACGGCCGTCATCTCGGCGTCCGAGGTTTCTTCTTGGAAGCGCAGCAGAGCCTGGATTTTGAGGAACTAGCCCATCGGCTGACTGCTTTTGGGCTGCGAACCTTTAACGAGTTTGGACTCGGTGGGCGTAACTCTACAGTCGCCGGCGTCGGTCTGTCCGTCGACGACTTTGTCTCGGCAGTCTTGGTGGAATATATGGAAGGCAGGCTTCAACATCGGGCCTCCCGTGGCGATTTGTTCTCCCTGCTGGCGACCGCCATGCGCAATGACATTATCGATTCCCTTCGTAAGGCGGCACATGCCCACGAGGAGAGCCGATCCCCGCTTCCTGCCCAGCGGGATGCCGATGCTGCTCCCCTGTCGCTCGACGAATTGCCGGGATCGGCTATAGATTTTGCGGCCTCCATCGATGAAGAGCGGTACGGTGAACGCGCACGGACTGCCTTTGCCGGGGAACCCGAACTAGCGGAAGTTGTGAGGGCGGTGCTGGAACTCAACCTTTACAAGCCCCGCGAAATAGCGGCTGAGTTGGGCATTACTGCAGCAGAGGTGCAGAACAGGAAGAAGAGGCTGCAGAGGCAACTCATCGATCACAACTTGGTAGGGAGGAAAACCGCATGAGCGAACAGAAGGAAGAGGACCTTTTTCCGCAAAACGCGCGGTTGGCTCAACTGTCCGACAGCTTGTACGGCAGCCCGAGCCAGCTGGATGCCGGGGAAGCCCGGGAACTCTTGCGGCGCGCAGGAATTGATCCGGAAGACGTCAAAGCACGCCTTTATCGAAAGTTTGATGCCCTAGCAAAAGAGTACGCGGCAGCAGGCCGGCCCGTTCCGGCGCTCTTGAAACAGGCGCTTAGTGACTTGCGTCCAGGCGTACCCAGTTCCCCAAAGGAACGAGCATTAGTTCGCGAAGCCCGAGCGGTCATCCGGAGTGTCATCGACCACGCTCAGCGTATTCAGGAACGACTCGCGAGGCTGCCGCGTGTGACTTTGGCTACCGCCTATCGAAACAAGAAGGAACTCTCGGAACGGGACAAGAAACTCCTGGACGACCTCGCCGAGGATCTTTTGAAACGCAATAATCGCAGCCGCCCGAAAGACGGTCGATGAGCGGGTCGCAAAAAGGCGGCGCCTATGCACGCGCCCTCGCGCGCGAACTGCCGCTCGAGCATGGCGATCTGCGGGCAATCGCTTCGCGACTCGGACTCCAAGTTCGCGAGGTGGACGCTGATGGGTTTGACGGCGCCTTGATTCGAGCGCGCGAGATTCCTTTGGGAACGATTGCGGTCCGGCAATCGATCCGCGAGGCTGGCCGCAAGAATTTCACGCTCGCCCATGAAATCGCTCACTTTTTGCTTCCCGATCACGACCAGACGGAGCTCGTTTGCACCAAGTCCGACATCGGGAACTGGGGCGACTGGTCGCGAGAACTCGAGCGCGAGGCCGATGAATTTGCCGCCGAGCTTCTCCTGCCCGCTTCCGCGGTCCAGCCGATCGTCGAGTCCGCACAGCCTTCTCTGCAAGTGATCGAAAAAATCGCCCAGCGATTTCATACTTCTCTTTCGGCAGCGGCGTGGCGGTACTGCGATCTGGCGAAGCAAAGCTGCGCGATCGTGTGGGCCACGAATGACCGAATCGATTGGTCGAAACGCTCGAGCCACTTTGGCTTTCCGCTCCAAAAGGGGGCGCCCCTTCAGCAAGGCACGTTTGCGTTGCAATGCTTTGCGGGAACACCTGGTCCAAGGAAACCGCAGGCGCTCCCCGCGCGTTTGTGGATCTCCGCGACCGGTTTTCCAGAGGCCATATGGGAGGAGTCCAAGGCGCTGCCTGCTTACAACAGTGTAATTTCGCTGCTTTGGATCAAATCGTAGGTTCAACGAAGGCTGTGGTAGAGCCTGGCGTTGGTGCAGGCGGGCAAGAAATTATCTAGGAAATCAATCGTAGGAAGCTTGGGGCTAGCCCGACTGCAAGCGCGCGATAGCCCCAAGTTCTCGGTCATTGCTAATCGCCGGTATGCTCGTCGGCGAGTTCGCTCCCGCTTTGCGCCCCATTGCTTGGAGCCAGCGTAAGGAAACGTACATCGCTTGCCACCACTTCTGTGGAGCGGCGCTTCTGGTTTTGCTTGTCGATCCAGTTGCGGATGATGAGCTTTCCTTCGACATAGACCCGCGCACCTTGCCGCAGGTTTGCGCTTACCGTTTCCGCAAGGTCTCCCCACACTTGAACCCGGTGCCACGCAGTCTTTTTTTGCCACTCGCCCAAACGGTCTTTGTACGACTCCTGGGTTCCCAAAGAAAAATTCGCCACGATCTGACCGCCTTTGGTATGCCTCACTTCGGCATCCCGGCAGAGTCGCCCCGCCAACATGACTTTGTTGACGGCGTTCTGTCCCTCGAGATCCAGCTGGTTCCGTTTAGGTTGGGCCGAGCTCGTCGGCAAAGAACGCTGCGGCGTCTTGCCGCTACCGTTTTGTTCCGCCGGTGTTTCTGCGGGCTGCCCATGCGGTCTCGGCGGAGAAGCCGGTGTGCCGGTTCCGCTCGGGGTTTGCGCCTCCTTTTCAAACGTTGCCTGCTTTGCACCCTCGGCGAGCGCAGCATTCACTTCCAACGACTTATTCGATACCACTTTACATCTCCAAATTGAGCGCCCTGTACAGCAGCACCCAATCCATTTGAATTTCAGCAGCAAGCGCTGATATCTCTAAAGCGGGCTGCTAGCTCGGATTTTGCCATTTCGGCGCCGCAACATTTTCCCACCCACGGCCGAAACCGGTCTTGCTATTTCGCTTACCTGGTGGATGTACCCGGCGCTTGAGAACAGATATCTCTGCGTTCTTTTCACAACCAGAAGTCAACACACTTGTCGCACGCAGAACGGCGTTGCGCATCGGCGTCGGGTAGGGCCCTCTGACTTGACAGCGCAAGTAAAATGAGTTTGCCCAGACGGAAGGGTTCGCCGCCTCGTTTTTCTATCCTTGAGCAAACCGCGACAGGAGGTAAATTTCATGTTCGAGTGTATGGCCTCTCACTCTCGTTTCACATCCAGCGCAGCATGGACCATCGCCAGCTCCGTTAACCGCGTTCTGCCTGAAGGGGCGCTGCCCGCACCAAGCTGGGCGCCGGGTCGGCTTCTGAAGAAGCACCAACGAACGCCAATGGGGACGGGGGTTCCGAGGCGAACCCTGTCGCTCTGCCCGGAATGCAACCGCGAAGCAGTCGAGGCGGTCATCAGGGGCCAGAGTGATGTGGCCGGTTTTAGGGAGCGTCCGGGAATCATTGACGCCGAGATCCTTGAGGAAGGCGGGCGAATCCTCATGCGAAAGGCGTGCGAGACACATGGTCCATTTGAGGACGTGCTATCGAACCATCCCGATTTCTTTCAGAGGATGGAAGCGCAGTCCTTGGGGGGCGACTTCGATTGCGTTGGCGACCGTGAGGTCCACGACCACGGCCCTAACAGCATCCGGGCGGGCCGAGGGTCGTATTTGATCGTGGATCTGACCAACCGATGCAACATGATGTGTCGACCTTGCTTCATGGACGCTAACGGAGTTGGTTACGTCGACGAAACAGATATGGAAGAGTTGAAGACGATTTTTGAACGGGCGGGCTCTTTCAAGCCTAACCGCGAAATCAATGTCTTGTTCTCCGGTGGCGAGGCCACACTCTCTCCGATCTTCCTTGACGCAATTCGACACGCGAAGAGCAAGGGCTTCCATCGTCTTCACGCTTCGACCAATGGTATTCGTTTTGCGGAAAGCCGAAATTTTGCTGTCGAGGCGAGCGCCGCCGGGTTGCACGGCGTGTACCTGCAGTTCGATGGCGTCTCCGAGGAGAAGAACAAACATCGCGGGCTTGGAAATTACATGGAAGTGAAGCTCCGCGCGCTGGAGAACATCGCTGCGGCTGGAATGCAAACCACCTTGCAAGTTACCGTGGTCAACGGTCTCAACAATGATTGCGTGGGAGAGATCGTGCGCTTCGCTCTCCGCAACGCCGATCAAATCCACGGCGTAATTTTTCAGCCCGTTATGTTCACCGGCCGCGACGAGCGCATATCGACTGAGGACCGGTATGCAGAACGGTATCCTCTCTCTCAACTCGCTTACGACCTGCAAGCCCAAACCTCGATTGACTGGCGGCCCATGCGGGATTGGTACCCAGCTTCGGCGTACGCGATCTTCAGCCATTTGGATGATGTCCTTGACCGGGGTGCAGAGCGTGGGAGTCTCTTTCCTGACATGCATCCGGACCACGCGATTATGAGCCCCTTGCTTGTAGATACTGAGAAGGGGAAGGCGATTCCGATTCCAGCGTTCTTCGATCTCGGAAGGTTCATGCAAGACGTTGTACAAATAACAGATTCCGGCAGGTCGCCTCGGGTGACCAGGGCCATGGTTTTGCTTTCACTTCTTCGGAATTTCAACCAGGCGAAGGCTCCCTCGGGATTGGGACCCCATGAGCTCCGTGGTCTGTTTGAGGGCTCATTGTATCGTTTCACGAGAAGCGACGGCGATTGGTCGCGGCAAGCCTCTGCGAAAACCGCACGCTGGAGACTCATGTTTCTCAATGGTATGTGGTTCCAAGACGCCTACAACTACGACTTTGCGACGATCTGCAATTCAAACGTGCCGGTAGCAACTTGGCAGGGCGAGATCAGTTTTTGTGCCTACAATGGTGGTGGCTGGCGCAAGGTACTCGAGAGCGTCCATCATACGGCGACGGTGGCCGATTGGTATAGAAATCACGGTCGGCACCAAATCTATGCGGCAGGCAAAAAGGTACAGCTAGTGGAATCACTGAGCAGCCGGCCTGAACCGTTGGTTCAGATTGAAGCCGCCCCTGTTGGTACCTTCTTCACGCGTGGGTAAGGGATCTAGAAAATGGCTACTCAACCTAGTGCGAACCCCAAAATCTGTTCGCATTCCTTCTCGGAATGCTCACTTAATCCGGTTTATCTTAACTGTACTGTATATGCGAAAAGGGTCTTTTGTCTCGCGTGTCTGGGCGTGTCTGGGTGCTGCGCCGGAAGGCTGGCAGCTCTGATTGCGGCCCTTGATTAGTTCACGCCAGGCTTGTCTCGGTGGACGAAACAGGCTCTCTTAGTTTGCAGAGAAGGACCCCTGTCCTTCAACAGGCCAACGATCTAGAATCGCAGCTGCAGCGTCTCGATCAATCAGTTGCTTCGCGTACCGCGTGCCCGTATCTCGGTTCTCGTGGCCGGAGCTAGCACTGATCATCGCGAGGAAGGGGATTCCACCGATCGGTTGGCTCTGGCGATTCGACTCGCCTCCACGGCGGGTTCGGGGAAATGATCGAAGTGGGTATGGTTGGCCAATTGGCCAACTCAAGCGCCATATCAAATTTGTAAGTGACGCCAAAGCAACGACTTAGTGATTTTCACCCGCGGCTGTTAACCGAAGGGTTGCTAGTTCGAATCTAGCCGGGGAGCCAAACCCTTCGGAATCGTTATGGTTCGCAAAAGTCTGTCGACATGCATCGTAGCGATGTCCTTCGGTGTGTTCTACACAGAAGGCCTGACAGACAATTGGGTGTCAGTATTAGTGCCGATCCTCATGAACGCAATGCGTGATTCCTACTGCACAGTAAGCATCAGACGCATGGTTTGAACGAGGGCGCCACTTGTCGCAGTCACGGTAATCGTGTAAGTGCCCGCCGGAGTGGCTGGTGGCACGCCCGTGCCCGCCAAGCTCACCAACTGCTGGCTGCCGGTCGCGTTGTCGCCAATGGTCAAGGTGGCTGAGCGAGAGCCTGAGGCTGTGGGCGTGAACGTGACGCCAATCGAGCAGTTCCCTCCTGCCACAACACTCGATCCGCAACTGTTGGTCTGTCGGAAATCACCAGGGTTGGTGCCCCCGACCGAGATCGCGGTGATGCTGAGCGCTGCGTTGCCGGAGTTGGTTAGCGTCACGGTCTGCACCGGGCTGGTCGTACCCTGATTTTGTGAGCTGAAGGTCAGGCTGCCCGACGAAATCGCCGCTGCGGGTGCCGGAGGGGGCCCTGTGCTTACGCCGGCACCGCCGCCACCGCAACCCGTCCATATCAAGACGACCATCGTTGCTGCCGTCAGGCCCAGCCACGTTGGCTGCCTGGCGCGACCAGCAATCATCCCAAGGACAGTGACCATGAGAAAAGTCGCAAGGAGTAGACCCAGCCAAGGCGAGCTGAAGCGCAACCGGAAAGAGACTGGCAGCGCGGGCATTGATTCTGGGACAGGGGGCACGAAGGCGACAGCGGTTGTAGCCGCACTGATCGTCGACGTCACCGCCGACGGACCGGTCAACGGGAAGGAGGCGGGCGTCGTCGTGCAGTTCGCCCCAGTCGGCGCACCAGAGCAGGTCAGTGTGACCGTACCGTTGAAGCCGCCCTGCGGCGTGAACACGAGAGAGTAGCTCGCCGTTTGCCCCGCAGTGACGGTCTGTGAAGCAGACGAGCCCGAGGCAACACTGATCAGGAAGCCTGTGCCGGTGCCTGTCCCCGAAAGGACGAGCGCCTGTGGAACGACTGAGCCGTTGTCAGTGAATGAGAGCATTCCACTACGAACGCCGTCAGCTGTGGGAGCAAAGGTGACCTTCACCGTGCAGGCGCTTCCGATGCTTAGACGCGACCCGCAATCGTTGATCTCCGCGAAGTCGCCACTAGGGGCGATACTCGTAATAGCAAGCCGCGCAGCGCCTGCATTAGTCAGCGTCACGCTTTGCTCAGGGCTAGTCGTGTCGATTCCCTGATTTGCAAAGTTCAGCGCACGAGGGGCGAAAGCCGCGATGGGTCGGTTAACGAAAACGGAAACTTCGGCATTGCCGAAATCGGCCAACGCCATATCGAGCGCGCCATCGCCGTTGAAGTCCGCTGCCAACATAAAGTTCACATTGTTGCTTACGCTCGGAACGGAATATTCGATATGCCCTTTGAAGGTACCGTCACCGTTGCCAAACAGAATGGTCACGACATCGCTGCTTTGGCTGGCGAAAGCTAGGTCTAGCTTTCCATCCCCATTAAAGTCGCCCACCACCGCGGATTCCGTACTGAGGATCGAAGGAATTTGAAATGCCGGCGCCTGCTGAAAGGTTCCATCGCCGTTTCCTAGGGCGACATTGATGATGCCGGTCTGCGTAGCTTTGACAATGTCCAGCTTGCCGTCGCCATTAAAGTCCGCGAGGGCCACCAACTCGTCTCCCGGATCATAAGACAACAAAGATGGCACCAGGCTGAATGGCTGGAACGTGCCGTTGCCGTTACCGAGAAGAATGGCGATCCCATTGTCAGTCGCGGCCGCCAGATCCAGCTTGCCGTCACCATTGAAATCGCCGACCAGCACGTTGTGGTACGGAGGAGAAAGGAGCATTGGACCGGTGGGATACTGGACCGGAGCGGCGAAGCTACCGTCGCCATGTCCAAGGAAAATCGACACGGCACTGGTACCCCCCATGACAGCGGCAACATCGAGTTTTCCATCACCATTGAAATCGCCGACAGCAAGGGACTGGACCAGACCGGGCGCGGTCTGGGGATGTTGTTCTGAAACGTGCCATCACCATTGCCGATCAGGGTGGAAAGCAACTGGCTCGTCGGAGTGGAGTCCGCCACAACTAGATCCAACTTGCCGTCCCCGTTGAAATCACCGGCCACGATAGCAGTGGGAGCCTGGGCAGTCGGAGAGTCCAGATGGGGCTGAAACGTGCCATCGCCCTTTCCCAGCAGCACCGAAACGCCGCCGGTCTGGGTGAGACTGGTGGTAGCGATATCTACATTTCCGTCGCCATTAAAGTCGCCTGTAACGGCGGAGTACGGAAACTGTAAGACAGGAAAGTTGACGGGGTTCGGAAAAGTTCCATCACCTCGATTGATCAGCGTCGTCAATGAGAAATACGACGTAACCCCATAGCCCCCAGCAACCGCCAAGTCTGGCTTGCCGTCGCCGTTCACATCCAGGCTGACAACCGCCGCAGGCAGCAGACCAGAGCTGTAGAGAAGTGGGGGGCTTTGTAATGTCCCATCGCCGTTTCCCAAAATAATGGCGACGGCGTTGGTGGGACCCTCTGAGTTGGTCAGTGCAACGTCAAGTTTGCCGTCACCGTTGAAATCGGCCACGGCAATCGAAGCGGAGTAAATGCTGAGGAGATTGCTAGTGTATACGATAGGAGAACCAAAAGTTCCGTCTCCATTTCCGAGCAGCACGGAAATAGTCGCGGAAGTTCCCCCCGAGGAAACCACTAGGTCAAGTTTGCCGTCGGCGTTGAGGTCGGCAGCCGCTAGCGCCTGAACGTTGCCGGAGATGCTGTAATTTGCAGGGCTTTTGAATGTGCCGCCTCCGTTGTTGATCAGGATCGAAACCTCACCGCTTCCGGAGATGCCTCCAGAGATCGCTATATCTGGCTTGCCGTCACCGTTGAAGTCACGCACGACGATGTAGGGGGAGACCGGCACGGGGTAAGTGACCGAAGTCTGGAAACTCCCGTCCCCGTTGCCGAGAAGGATGGCCATCGTGGCACCGCTTCCGAAATTGGGGGTCAGAAGTAGCAGATCCAGCTTTCCGTCCCCATTGAAATCTCCTGAAGCCGCCGCTGAATAGCCGTTGCCGATGTTCTGATTCAGTGGGACAGGAGGTTGTAGGGTCCCATCCCCATTCCCCAAAAGAATGCTCCCGGTGATTGTGTAGCCGTAAGTGACAACGATGACGTCGAGTTTGCCGTCCCCGTTGAAATCCCCAACGGTGAATCCGGTCGCCTGAACTGAATAATCCACTCTTGGAGCGAAAGATCCATCTGGCCTGCCCAGAAATATTGAAAGAACGAGTCCCCCCGAGGTCGATCCAAGGATGACAACATCGGGGATGCCGTCACCATTGAAGTCTGCGTTAGTGATCGCTGAAGTAGAGTTGAGACCCGGTGCGGAATAGCTGGCATTTCCAAATACGTACGTTTGAGCCTGCGCCTCCCGGCCGGCCAAGCTCAGGACTGCGCAAACGAGTGCTATCTGAGCGACCCGGCGACAAATTGTATTCATCAAAATCTCCTTCGAGGACAAGGGGAATGGCCTGCGTGGGCCCCAGCCTGTCGCTTTTCCCCGCAAGAAGGACGGCGGGAAAATGCCTCGCCTCCTCAACGAAGAATTTCAGACTTGGTTCAAATCCAGGTGCGTGAGTTTCGGGGACGTCATCAGTTTATCATAATGCGAGTTAGGCATATCCGTTACGGAAAAGCGGTCCTTGAGCTTGGGTAACAAATTTGGGTGCAGGATTGGGTGCAACTAAACGAGGAAAAATCGCTCGGAATTTCTCGTAAGCGACACCAGATAGCGGACTTAGATTTTTCTCCGCCTCGGCTGTTAACCGAAGGGTTGCTAGTTCGAATCTAGCCCGGGGAGCCAAATTCTCGTTCGCTTTCAGTCGTGAATCAGACTTGTCTCCCGTACCGTTGAGGCTGGGCCTATTTGGCGTATTGCGCCTCACCGTTGCCAAACGACCAGTTCTCTTTGCTGACTTCGACCAGATTAATGAACACGTCTTCCCGGCGCAGGCTGAGACGCTCGTGCAGTCCGTCTGCGACTGCTTTGTAAAAGGCGCGTTTCTGATCCACAGTTCGCCCAGCATTGAGTGTGATCTGGATAAAAACGCAATCTTTCGATCTCTGAATGCCCAAGTAGTTGGGATCAAAGATGAAATCCTGGGCTGGATGTTCAGTGATGACCTGGAAGCGATCATCCTTCGGAGCCTTCAACACTTCAACCTGTGCGTCATAGACCACTTCTCCGATGGTCCTGCGGTAGTCGGCAGTCTTACCCCCTGCAAGATCGATTCGAGCGAGTGGCATGATAGGTCTCCTTTACAAGAAGTTGTGCATGGATCGCGTCAGAATAGTCGCTGGCGACGAAGCTATGTTCCTTGGTCATTGCCTTGTCAATAGTTGGATGCAGATGAGACCGTTCGGTCGCATGCGTCCTCATATTTTTGGCAATGATCCCCGACGCCAGCCTGATGGCCCGGAGTCGTGTCGATCGTAGCCGCTTAAAGATCGCGCTCTCCGGGTTCGGCACCAGGCTTGTTCTTTCGGTCAGTTGATTCCTGGCCGCAGGGCAATGTGCCCAGTGTGCGCGAAACTCCGAACCCTTGCACCAAAACTGTTCTTCACACCAGTAGTTGGGTTCCCTTTCCCTGTCTATGCTTCGCGTGAAGTTAAAACCAGGCATTTCAGCTTCAGCGGACCCACCCCATCCCAGGCCCCGAGCTGACCTAAACCCAAACGAAGGAACGAGAGTGAAAGGTATTGGTGTGCGCACTGGCTGCGTACTTTTCCTCTCGACGAACTTCAAGGGGAGTGTCGATGAGGGGCGGTCCAATAGATTCGCGGAGTCAGACTGAACGATCCCTCCGGAAAACCTGGGGTTTGCCACAGCATGCCCTGCTAGCGGCAGTTGTCGCGCTGGCGCCTCTGCTGCTAAACGGCTGCGCAGGCGTGGTCAGCGGCACCAGCACTACTGGCAACCCGCCCCCGTCGACTCTGAACATTACAAATGTGCAAGCCGCCTCCGCCACCACCTCTACCACCCAGATCGTTTGGACGACGAACGTCGCCGCCGACTCAGCGGTCGATTATGGAACCAGCACTTCGTTGGGATCCAGCACTCCAATCGATCCGGCAATGGTCACGAGCCACCAGGTAACCCTTTCCGGCCTGGCTGCCGGCACTACCTACTATTACCAAGTTACTTCATCCGACTCCAACGGTAACCACGGGCACAGTGGCGGCCACGGGTTCAAGACGGCCGGTTTCAGCCTTTCGGGCGCGATTAATCCTGCGGCCGGCGGAAACGGGGCGACGCTGACACTGACCGGGGCGGCGAGCGCCACGACGACGGCAGACAGCTCGGGGAATTACACATTTACTGGATTACCGAACGGGACGTACGCGGTGGCTCCGGGTCACGCGGGCTTTACGTTTACTCCAAACAGCCAGAGTATGGCGATCAACGGGGCCAATGTCACAGGGGTGAATTTCACAGACACCGCACAGACTTTTAGCATTTCCGGGACGATCAGCCCCACGGCGGGAGGGAGCGGGGCGACGGTTGCGCTGACTGGAGCCACAAGTGCCACGACAACCGCCAACAGCTTAGGAGTGTACACGTTCACTGGGTTGGTGGGCGGGTCTTACACAATAACGCCGAGCAACACCGGCTACACCTTCACTCCGGCGAGCCAGAGTGTGACCCTGAGCACGGTCAACGTTACAGGCGTGAACTTCACGGGGAATACCGCTGCGGTGGCGCCGACGATCACTGCGCAGCCGGTAAGCCAGACAGTGACGGCGGGGCAGACGGCCAGCTTCACGGTGGTGGCGACGGGCACTGCGCCGCTGAGCTACCAGTGGCAGAAGAGCGGCGTGAACATCGCCGGGGCCACCGCAGCGAGCTACACCACGCCCGCGACAACGACCTCAGACAACGGAGCGACCTTTGCCGTGGTGGTGAGTAACACGGCGGGGACCGTCACCAGCGCGGCGGCGGCGCTCACGGTAAATACCGCTGCGGTTGCGCCGACGATCACCATGCAGCCGGTGAGCCAGGCGGTTACGGCGGGGCAGACGGCGAGCTTCACGGTGGTGGCTGCGGGCACTGCGCCATTGAGCTACCAGTGGCAGAAGAGCGGAGTGAACATCGCCGGGGCCACCGCGGCCAGTTACACGACGCCAGCGACAACGACTTCAGACAATGGAGCGAGCTTTGCCGTGGTGGTGAGCAACACGGCGGGGACGGTCACCAGCGCGGCCGCGACGCTGACGGTAAATGCAGCAGCAGTGGCACCTACGATCACCACGCAGCCGGTGAGCCAGACAGTGACGGCGGGGCAGACGGCGAGCTTCACGGTGGTGGCGACGGGCACCGCGCCGCTGAGTTACCAGTGGCAGAAGAGCGGAGTGAACATCGCCGGGGCCACAGCCGCGAGCTATACCACGCCCGCGACGACGACGTCAGACAATGGAGCGACTTTCCGAGTGGTGGTGAGCAACACGGCGGGGACGGTCACCAGCGGGGCGGCGGCGCTGACGGTAAATGCCGCTGCGGTGGCGCCGACGATCACCATGCAGCCGGCGAGCCAGGCGGTCACGGCAGGACAGACAGCGAGCTTCACGGTCGTAGCGACAGGCACTGCGCCGTTGAACTACCAGTGGCAGAAGAGCGGAGTCAATATCGCCGGGGCCACTGCGGCAAGTTACACCACGCCAGCGACGACCACTTCAGACAACGGAGCGAGTTTTGATGTGGTGGTGAGCAACACGGCGGGGACGGTCACCAGCGCGGCGGCGACCCTGACGGTGAATCCGGCTGTTCTCACGGTCGGCATTAACCCGACGAGTCTGAGCTTCGGTAATGTGACGACGGGCACTTCGTCGGCCGCGCAAAGCGTAATCATCACTGATACCGGCAACTCAAACGTGGCGATCTCGCAGATCACCTTGACTGGAGCAGGTTATACGATGACCGGCGGAAGCGCGCCCGTGACCCTCACTCCATCTCAAAACATCACGTTGTCTGTGCAGTTCAGTCCCAACGTAACAGGGACCGTAAACGGAAACATCTCGATCGTCAGCAACGCTACCGGTTCACCCGCTACAGTTTCTCTCACGGGAACTGGCGTTGTACAGCACTCGGTGGCGCTAACCTGGAATGCGAGCGCCTCAGCCGTTGCGGGGTACAACGTCTATCGCGGCACGGTCAGCGGAGGCCCGTATGCGAAGATTAACGCGACGCTGGTTACTCCCCTCAGCTACACCGATTCCACGGTACAGAGTGGCACCACGTACTACTACGTAACCACAGCAGTTGATTCTAGCGGGACTGAGAGCGTCTTCTCGAACCAAGTGTCCGCCGTTATTCCGTAGGCGCAATTGGGTTGCTGGAGTGGCGAATCAAACGGGGACACGCCAACGGAATTAATTCGCACATGAAAATGGGCCGGAGTGCTACTCCGGCCCATTTAAATTCGTCATGCCTAATCTGAGTACCGTAACTAGGACAACCTTCTAAGCCTTAGAAATGGTACCAGCAGGAGCCCAGCACCGAGCAGAAGCCTGTTTGAGGGCTCCGGAACCGGGGTGACCGAGCCACCGCTCACATAACCCGACAGGGCTGTCGTGCCCCCTGGGTTCACTGAGAGAGAGTTTACGGTGAAGGAAAAGGAGCCGTTGCCGCTGGCATTGGAAAACGTGAAGTTCTGCGTGGGATTAGTAAAGGCGATAGTCACGCCACCTTGCGCGGTGGTGTTGACGTTCCCGAACAGGTTGGCGACGAAGGTGCTTGCAGCGCCACCGCTGATCCCAGAGGGGAGCGTGAACGTAACTACCAGATTCACAACGTTACCGTTGTAGATGCCAGGACCGGTGGACAAAGTGTACCAACCCAGATTGCTGAAGGCTGCAAAACCACCGGAGGTAGTTCCACTGAAGCTATTCAGCGCAAAGGTAATACCCACGGGTGGGGCTGACGCGGTGCTTCCCGCAACCGTGATTTCGTCGGCGCGCGCGCGATCAGGAGTGAATGCAAGAGTTACAGCGAGTATGAATGCCGACAACAGGAATGTACGTTTCACCAGGACCTTCCCCCTTTGGTTAGACACACCTCACACCCTTACCATCTGGATTGTAAGTTAAGCAGGTTCCATGCCATATCCGGAACAGAATTAACTTACTCATTTTGTGGGATTTATTCCGCATTGAGTCATAATCAGGTCCTTCGTTGTCCGGACCCCCTGCACATTGATGTACAAACCGATGGCTGTGCGTTTTTCGTCTGGCTTGCCAAATTGGAAATACGGGGAACGAGATACTTTGGTTATCCGTAAACGGGTCTGGGCTGAGCAGCAAGCCAGCGGGTCAAACGACGAAGCAGTTTCAACCGGGAAAATGAGCGGCAGGAATCTCAGACCGCTCAGAGACTGGTTCGAGGTTCAGCGTTTGCGGACGAGGCCAAGGCCCACAAGGCCAAAGGCGAGGAGGAGAAGTGTAGAAGGCTCGGGCGTCGACGTCACCGTCACTTTGACCAAGCCATAATCCAAAAAGAAAGTTCCTGTAGAAAGAGTCGGCGCAGAATCGAACCCGGTAAACATTTGAGCGCCTTGCACCTGCAAATCGCCCAACATCGGCACGACCAAGCCAAAACCGCCGCCTGTGGACGTATTCGAGAACTCCAGCACGAAAGGCGGAGCCAAAAAACTATAGCCCAAAAGGTTAATGCTTCCATTATTGACGGACACAGTGAAATAGTTCCCGTTAGAAAAGGACGTAACCGTCGGGTTTCGCAGGAGATCGAACGTTGCTGAACCTGCCTGTCCGGATACCACGAATTGCAGCGTGTCAGCACGTGCAGCGCCCACTGACACCAACAGCATAATTCCTGTCAGACTTGCTATCCGCAGAGCCCTTTTCATCGCGTTAACCCACACACTTACAATACAACCCGTAAGTTGCAGTGCAATTATGAATCCAAGAATAAATACCTTCTAACCCTAGTGTTTTCAATTGCCGCTGAAGCTTTCAGGCCTTGGATTATGCAAATGTTTTCCCATAGCAGTCCCCCTGCGTATCTGAATTTCTCCGGCCTAAATTTTCTTGGACATGTTTTTGGGAGAAATTAAGGCAGGGGGAGAGGCGTGTCCATGTCTAGGTCTAGGGGAGAAAAAAAGGGAAGTCCTTAGCTTCTCGCGTCTGCTGGTCGGAGAAACATTTTTCTAACTGACTCGATAAGCGTTTAACCGAAAGCGACAAGGGAAAAGAGTTTGCCACTTCTTGGCACAAAATCGGGACTATAACCGCTTTCCTGCGGTGGGGACGCATACGCAGCTATCGTGTAACCTACGCAAAGGGAATGACTTATTCGAGCATACCGACCTCTTGCTCCGAGATTAGCATGGGAATGGGAGTTGCTTTTGGTTGGTCTGGAGATTTATGACTGCCTCCCCCGACCGCGCTGTGGATCGAACCGCGAGCACTGGATTTGTTTACGGCCATTCCCCGGCGATACAGGGGCTGAATGCGATTGTGGAGGAAGTTGCCCGGACGAACATTCCTGTGCTGTTGACGGGTGAAAGCGGAACAGGAAAGGAAGTCTACGGGCGCCTGATTCACCGGCTCTCCAAGAATCGCCACAGGCCACTCAAGAAGCTGAGCTGCCGAGCTCTAGAACCGGGGGAATTCTTCGCGCAACTGAAGTCCGATTGGTGCGGGGATGGTAACGGTGGCGAAGACGGTGTGCGAACGGTGTTTCTAGACGGGATTGATGAACTGGACCCTGCGTGCCAGAAGTTTCTACTTTCGCTCCTGCCGGATGGGGAGAGCGACGAAGGCGCTCACAACCAGGTCCGCTTAATCGCCTGCACGTGCAGGAACCTTGAGAAAGAGATCGAAATCGGGAGATTTCGAAGGGAGCTGTATTTTCGAATCAGCGGAGTTTGCCTACACCTGCCCCCATTAAGAGACAGACGGGAAGACATCCTGGTGTTGATGGAGCATTTTCTCGCGAAACATGCTGCGGAGTTGGGACGCGAGGTTCCTGTGGTGAGCGAGCAGGAAATAGAATTCCTCAGGACGCATGACTGGCCGGGCAACGTCCGCGAGCTGGAAAATCTAGCCAGAAAAATCGCAGTACTGGGCGATAGCCGGAAGGCCATCGATGATCTTCAGGGCAAGCCAAAGGTAGAACCGGAGCTTCCTGACGAGCCACGGAGTTTTTCGTTGAAAGTGGCGGCACGTGCGGCATCGCGGAAAGCCGAACGCGATTTGATCTCGCAAGCTCTGGAACGAACGCGCTGGAACCGGAAGCGGGCGGCGCGTGATCTGCAGATTAGTTATAAATCCCTGCTGTACAAGATCAAACAGACAGGTCTGGACGGGAAGCAGAGAGAGCGGGGGTGAAGGAGACAACCATGAAAAACACGATCTTAGTGATTCTAGCGGGCTGCCTGACGGTGGGCATGGCACAAGCAAGCAGTGATAAGTCCACCGCGAAAGGCAAGAAAGAAGAAGTAAAGGACTCGAAAGGCCGTGCAACCCCAACAGCGGTACAGAGCGCTACGCAGGACCCTGCATACAAGATTGGGCCGCAGGACGTTCTGAAAATCGACGTCTGGAGAGAAGACCAGTTGACGCGAACAGTTCCTGTGCGGCCGGATGGAAAAATCACGCTGCCTTTGCTGAATGACGTGCAGGCAGCCGGGTTGACGCCAATGGACTTGGCTGGCGTCATTCGCGATGAGCTGAAGAACTATGTGAACAATCCGCAGGTGACCGTCAGTGTGACCGAGATCAACAGCCGCCGGATTTATGTGACGGGAGAAGTCGCGAGAGCGGGTGCGTACCCGCTTCTACCGCAGATGACGGTGCTGCAGGCGCTCTCGAGCAGTGGCGGATTCACTCAGTTTGCGAGACTCAAGAATATTCATGTTCTGCGAACGGTGAACGGAGAACGGGCAAAACTTCCCTTCAACTATAAAGAGGCAATCAATGGAAAGAACCCCGCGCAGGATATCGAATTGCAAACCGGGGACGTGATCGTTGTGCCGTGAGGAACACAATGAACGATTTTAAAGAAGTCGCGTGTGGAATTTTATGGATGGCGGCTGGGTGTCTCTGCGCGTCTCCATTAGCGGCTCAGCAAGAGGGTGGTGATAAACCAAAACCAGCGGCGTATCAATATTCGCTGCTTCTCAATACAGCCGACAATCAGCAGGACGCAGATCAGCAGATGCAGTCCGTTCAGCCGGATAGCCGGCCCCTGAGCGGCGTCCAGAACCCGACTATCGGGACTCCCGGAATACGCCACAGTTATTGGGTGCCTGGCATTCAATACAGCAACATTGCGCGATCGAATTCCTTGAATTCGACGGCGAACTCCGGCTGGAACACGACCAGTTTTGTGAGCACAGATCTGAGTTTGCTGGAAGCCTTGGGCCATTCCACACTGTCAGCGAACTATTCGGGCGGTGGCTACTTCTCGACCGACAAGGTACAAGGCAACGGACAATATCAACGGCTTTCGACGAATTACGAGATTGATGGAAGAAGATGGCAAGTGCTCCTGGTGGACGAGTTCTCCTATTTACCTGAGAGCAGCTTTGGCTTTGGGGGTCCCAGCGGCTTATCCACTCCAGGGGTCGGCGGCAGTCTCGCGGTGCCTCTGCCTGGTCTACAGACCGGTTATGTACCAGGGCAGACGATCTTGACGAATGGTTCCCGATACAGTAATTCCTCTGCGGTTCAACTTACGTATAAAGAGAGCGCGCGAGGGTCAATCACGTTCGCAGGAGTTTTCGGGGTTTTGCGCTTCATCAACCCGGGAAATATCAACAGCGACACCGAAACGCTCAATGCTGGGTACGATTACGCAATCAGTCGGAGGGATAGCATAGGCTTCATGTACCGATTTGGCGCTTACCGTTATCCGGGTAGCCCGCAGGCTCTCGGTGACCATGTTATGCAGTTTGAATACGGAAGGAAGATCACCGGGAGAATGGCACTGAAGATCACGGGTGGTCCGGAAGTCACGACGTTTCGCGTTCCGATTGGAAGTTTGACAGAGAGGATCTCTGGCTCCGGAAGCGCGTTGCTGATGTATTCATTCGCTCGTAGCAACATGGCCTTAACCTATACGCATGGAGTAAATGGGGGCAGCGGAGTATTTAGTGGGGCGAGCTCTGATCAAGTCGGCGCCACGTTCAGCAGGCAGCTGACGCGCGTCTGGAACGGCAACACGAATTTCGGATACGCGAAAAACCGCCAGATTTTGAGTACCAGTGGCTCTCCAACCTATAGTACGTGGCTTGCGGGAGCAGGTTTGAGCCGGTCCCTGGGCCACATGGCCAACGTTTCATTGGGATATCAGGCACAGATTCAAGGTGCCAGCGCGGCCGCGGGCGGCGCAAGCTACACGGCACACCAGGTAATCCTGACGTTTCAATGGCACACGCGGCCTTTTGTTCTCCGATAGGGACGCGCATGGTGCAAGAACTGTACGTATTAGCTTTGGATAGTGCCATTAACAGAATTGAGTAGCGTGCGTTCAACGAAAGCTCTAAACCCATGTACAAAGGTTTTTTCGGACTTAAAGAAAACCCGTTTAATGTCAACCCCGATCCGCGGTACATGGTTCTTACTAAGCAGATCGAAGAAGCTCTTTCTGGTCTGACGTATGGCATTCAAACGAAGAAGGGGATCCTTACACTAACCGGCGAAGTGGGCACCGGGAAAACGACGCTGGTCAACCGTTTGCTTGATTGGCTTAATACCCAGCGGACAAGGACAGCGTTCCTTTTCAATTCACGAATGAATTCCACCCAGCTCTTCGACTTTGTGCTGTCTGAATTCGAGATCGCGTGTGATTCTTCTTCCAAGAGCCAGCAGCTAATGAAGCTGAACCAATGGCTTCTGGAGCGGTTTCGTGCCGGCGAAACCGCTGTCCTGATCATCGACGAAGCTCAGAACCTGACGTTTCCCGTGCTTGAGGAGATTCGACTCTTAACGAATCTCGAAACATCGACGGAAAAGTTAATCCAAATCGTACTCTCCGGGCAACCCGAGCTCGACGAAAAACTGAAGCTGCCTCAGCTGAGGCAACTGCGTCAGCGGATGGTGGTTCGATGCAAGACAGCGCCGCTCACGAAAGAGGAAACCCACGCCTATGTCCTGGAAAGACTGAGAATCGCGGGAGCGGCAACGAATGGGCAACCCATTTTCAGCCCGCAGGCAATGGACACGATGCACCTATATTCGATGGGTGTACCGCGCGTGATCAATCTACTCTGCGAGCACGCATTGATCAACGCATACGTGGAACACCAGCGGCCGATTTCCTCGAAGATCATTGAAGATGTAGCACGTGAATTCCAATTGGACGAAGTGGACCCAACCGCCCCACCAGAGAGCTTGCGAACCAGTGCGGAAATCCTTAACTCGGAGATGTTTATTCAAAACCTCGGCGAGGCGCTGTCTCGTTTCCGAATGGGTCCTTCGCCCTCGAATCTGCGCGAAAGGAAGTACAAGGCTTAGCGAATTCCTGGTCTATCTGCACCGACGCCGGTTCCGGCGCGGCGTTTTGTTTATAAGCCGAAATCGCTGAAGCTCACTTGCCATGATTCTAAGTCTAGCTTCTTCTTACAGATAGAGCGAAGAAAATAGTTGCCACATGAGGATAACGATGTTCTTTCGGCCGATATCAGGAACAGTTTTCTCTAGGCCGGGCATTGTCCAGATGGCTGCTAAGTGCACTGCCTGTAACGATTTACATTCAACTGAGCTCGGCGGGCGCATGGCAGTCCGTGTGCAACTTGCTGAACCGTAAGAACTCAAAAATGGGACGTTAATGGCGGTAGCTTGGCCGGAAGGACAGGGAATGACGCGCAGTGATCAGGACAAAGTCGCTTCGACAGATAATCACCTGGAGAGTCCAGCTGCCGGAAAGTTGCCATGGTTTGCGTTGCAGGTGCGTACGCGGTACGAGTCGGTGGCCGCGGATTTCCTGGAGGGGAAAGGTTACACCTCGTTCTTGCCCACGTATGAATGCAAAAAACGCTGGTCCGATCGAATCAAGGTGACGGAAGGTCCCCTGTTTCCCGGTTATCTGTTCTGTCGATTCGATCCGCAATACAGGCTTCCTATTCTAAAGACCCCGGGGGTGATACAGGTCGTCGGCTACAATCGGATCCCGGTACCGATTGACGATGGCGAGATCCAGGCCATCCAGGTATTGGTACAGTCTGGATTTCCGAGTCAGCCCTGGCCCTTCCTGACCGTTGGTGAGCGAGTTCAGATTGAATCGGGACCCTTGCGGGGCCTGGAAGGGATCCTTGTTGCGCTCAAGGGAAAACACCGGCTCGTGGTTTCTGTTACCCTGCTCCAACGATCCGTGGCTGTTGAAATGGATTTTGGATTGGTTCGGTCTCTGGGGATGCCGTGTGTTTCGCCCACAGAAAATGGGGCTTCGCAGCGTGATGCACTACAACCTGCCACGTTCTGAAGATTAGCTCAAGTTTACCAGTATTTCCAATCGCAATATGTTTCATGTGAAATTCCAAGGTGCTGGCGCTGGTCTTTGCATAAACGACGAAGAAGATGCTGGGCAGAAACTGAACCACGCAACCATGCACGAAACTGCAAGCGAAATACCTACGGCGCGTATCGAGTCCATCGGCCGCGCGCGGGCAGTTTACCAAATTCAACCGCTTAACGACCGTCGTTGGGCTAAGTTCGTAACAACGAACGCGCAAGCGTCTCTATTTCATTCTCCAGAATGGCTGGACGCGCTCCGCCAAACATATGGATACGAACCTATTGCGTTTACAACCGCTCCTCCTGGAGATGATTTGACGAATGGCATCGTGTTCTGTCGGGTCGATAGTTGGCTGACAGGACGCCGGTTGGTTTCACTGCCATTTTCAGACTATTGTCAGCCTCTCGTGCAAGGACAGGAAGACTTGGAGATTTTGATTGCTGCTGTCGAACGGGAACTGCAAGCTGGCGGTTGGCGTTATATCGAGATGCGCCCGCTCGAACCGACCGATGCGACCAGTCGTAGTTGCCACGCGGCCGCCATCTATCGTCATCATCACCTTGACCTAAGGCCTGATCTCGAAACACTTTTCCGCAATTTTCATAAGAGCTCGATCCAGAGAAAAATCCGTCGAGCCGAGCGCGAGGATCTTGCGTATCGCGAAGGATCAAGCGAATCGCTTCTTGGTTCCTTCTATGAGCTGCTTGTAGACACGCGCCAACGACACAGCGTACCACCACAACCGAAGAAGTGGTTCCGCACCCTGATGGACGCTTTCGGCGAAGCACTGAAAATTCGCATAGCACTGAAGGACCGTAAACCGGTCGCTGCGATGCTCACGATCCGATACAAAGATACTCTCGTTTACAAATACGGTGGTTCCGACGCACGATTCAGCAATCTCGGAGGAATGCAGTTACTTTACTGGAAATCAATTCAGGAGGCAAAAAGCGCCGACCTGCAAGTTTTCGACTTAGGTCGTTCAGACGCTCATCAGTCGGGATTAATTACCTTTAAGCGTCGTTGGGGTGCGACAGAATCGACGCTGACCTACTGCAGATGTACCGCCTCAAACCGGCGCCCACACATATTTGATCCCGGTGGTGCAAGCTCCAGTTGGAAGATGCGAATGGCGAAAAGAGCTTTCGCGCACGTGCCGGCTGATTTTCTTTCCATCGTCGGGACCCTCTTGTACAAACATGTTGGATGACTCCTCGAGCGGAGATAATCCCTTCGTTGCGACAAAATCACGAATCGCTAGCGGGGAACGCAACGCCTGAACGGGTAGTCGCGTGGTGGGAATGACATTTCACCATTAGCGCAGCCGTTTTCTCCCAGTGAGACTTTGGTCGGGCCAGGAATGTGGCGCAGACGGCGAGATTGTTCGGCCTGGCGATAGCTCTTTTAGTTTCATTCACTTACACGACGCCAAGAATAGACATTCGCAAACGCCCGAAGGCTCTCTTTGGTGGGCTAATTGCACCCAACAGAGCCAGTTAAGGATTCAAGCAGCCAGTTTAGGGGAGCTATGGCGACGAATTCCAGTATCGCACGCGTTGGTGGCAAGTTCTTGTCGCGCACCAACGGAGATTCGAGGCTCTCAAGATTTCGGGCCGCGGTTAATCCGTCAGACTTGACGCAGCGAATCCTGCCCGAAGACCTTTTTCTTGGAATCTTGTGCCTGGAGCGAAAAAGAGCCGAACGTTCCAATCGGAAGTTTCTCCTTCTCCTGCTCGATGCGGCGGAAACCTTAGAAACGGAGCGGCATAGCCAAGTCCTTAAGGGGCTAATAGAGGCGGCTAATATAGCGCGTCGTGAAACAGATCCTGCCGGCTGGTACAAGCGAGACGCAATTCTCGGAGTCATCTTCACAGAGCTCGGATTTCAAGAAGATGCAGAAATTATTGACACAGTTCTCAATAAAGTTCGCGAGTCATTGGCCGTGCATTTGTGCACCGCAGACCTTGAACAAGTACGTGTTTCAGTCCACATTTTTTCGGACAAATCAAACGACAAAGACGCTGATATTTCGGCTGATCGGACTTTTTACCCCGACCTAGATCATTTAAATAAGGCGCAAAAGATACCATTTCTCGTGAAAAGGACCATCGACATTCTGGGCAGCCTCTTGGCCCTAGCGCTGTTTTCCCCTCTGTTCCTCTTGATCGCAATCCTAGTGAAGCTGACTTCGAAGGGGCCAATACTTTTCAGACAGGAGCGGCTGGGGCAGTTTGGCAGGACGTTCACGTTTCTAAAATTCAGGTCCATGCAAGCAGCAAACGATCCGAAGATTCACCACGAATTTATGAAGAGTGTCATCAAGGGCGCTTATGACGGCAAGGTCGATGCCAACGGCAAGCCCGTCTATAAGATGACGAATGATCCGCGCACGACGCGCGTGGGGCGCTTACTGCGCCGGACGAGCCTGGACGAGCTGCCTCAGTTCATCAACGTCTTAAAGGGCGACATGTCGCTGGTCGGCCCACGGCCACCACTGGCGTATGAGTACCGAGAATACGACGTGTGGCACCGTCGACGCGTTCTCGAAATTAAGCCGGGAATTACTGGCCTGTGGCAAGTAGAGGGACGCAGTCGAGTTCGTTTTGATGACATGGTGCGTCTGGACCTACAGTACGCGCGGGGTTGGTCTCTATGGCTTGACGTCCAGATTCTATGGAAAACCCCGAGGGCAGTCATGTTTGGTAATGGCGCCTATTAGTTAGATGCCAAGGAACGGGAAGGTCATGAAGCTAAAAGAGCAAATTCCTGTTGCAAATCGCGCAAACCCTGCGTTCCATCAAAAAAAGGTTTGGATTGATATCGATAACTCCCCGCATGTTCCCTTCTTTCTCCCCATTATTGAAGAGCTCGAAAAGTTAGGCGTGGAATTGATACTAACGGCGCGAGACATGTACCAGGTGTGTGAATTGCTGGATTTTTTTCAGTTGCGATCGAGAGTCAAGGTTATCGGCGGCCATGCTGGAAAGAACAAGACGCTCAAGGTTCTAGTCAATTGTATTCGGGCAGCGCAGCTCGTCAAATTCGCAGCTCAGAATCGTCCCCATTTGGCGGTCTCTCATGGTTCGCGCGCACAAGTGCTGGCGTGCAAGCTCCTCCGCATACCAACCGTCATGATGCACGATTACGAGCACAGCACGAAGACGGGTTTCGTTGAGCCGAGTTGGACTTTGATGCCCGAGATCATTCCGGAATCGGCTATGAGCCGCAGACCTGAACGGACAAGGAAATATCCCGGACTCAAAGAAGACGTCTATATACATCGGTTTCAGCCGGATCCCTCCGTGCTGAATCGCTTGGGGATTGCTTCCGATGAACTGCTGATCACGCTGCGTCCCCCAGCTAGTGAAGCCCATTATCACAATCCAGAAAGTGATGAACTCTTTGCGCAGACGCTTCAGCTGATTGCCAGCAAATCGAAGGTTCGCGCCGTCACGCTGCCCAGAAACACGAGGCAGGGAAATCAGCTCCGCAAGCAATGGAGCGGATTGATCGCTTCCGGTCACATGATTCTTCCCGACGGCCCACTGGACGGCGTGAACCTGATTTGGTTTTCTGATCTGGTCATTAGCGGTGGCGGGACGATGAACCGAGAAGCTGCAGCGCTCAACGTTCCGGTGTACAGCATCTTCCGAGGAAAAATCGGAGCGATAGATCGCTACTTGACAGACCAGGGCCGTATGACGCTTATCGAAAATGCCGAGGACGTGCGAAAGAAGATTGCATTGGTCCGCAGAAATCGTCCGAGCACTCCGGAAAGTGGAAACCAGGTCACATTGCAAAGTATTGTGGGCAGCATCTTTTCGATTCTGGAATCAAGTACTCACACAGTTTCGGTAGCAGTTCCCTCAGCGATCAAAGGGTCCAATCAAGTCGACGAAACTTTGTCGCCGGCTTGAACCGTCCGGGAGTTAAGCCCACACGCAGGCGTCAGTGTTTCGTCACCGCAATAACTCTCCAACTCAGCCAAGACAAAATGACTGGTCTAAGTGCTTGCAGTTCACACAGGAACACGGCGACCGCGGGCGGGAACGCAATATGAAAATTCTTATCGTCGTCGGCGCGCGACCCAATTTTATGAAGGTTGCGCCAATCATCGCAGCAATTCACAAATACAATCAAAAGGTTGCAAGCGCTTCCGCAGCCGCCAGTCTACGAAATGAAATAATCAAACATTTTCTCGTTCACACCGGGCAGCATTACGACAACGCAATGTCCGGATCATTTTTCAGCGATCTAAATCTGCCAAAGCCAGATATTCATCTTGGGGTAGGTTCGGGCTCGCACGCGGTGCAGACCGCCGAGATCATGAAACGGTTCGAGGAAGTAGTCTTAGCAGAAAAGCCCGATGTTGTTGTTGTAGTTGGGGATGTGAATTCAACCCTTGCATGCGCTCTGGTTACTTCAAAAGTCGCCTTTGATTCCGCTGGTTCGAGGCCCTTGGTTGTCCATGTGGAGGCGGGCCTGCGTTCGTTCGATCGGCTAATGCCGGAGGAGATCAATCGCATTCTGACCGATCATGTATCCGACGTGCTCTTTGTGACCGAAGAGAGTGGATTAGAAAATCTCCGGAACGAAGGAGTGCCAAGCGAAAAAATTCATTTTGTAGGAAATACCATGATCGATACGCTTCTCGCTTTCAGGGAAAAAGCCGAGAATTCAAAGATACTTGAGGATCTGGGCCTCCGAAGCAGGACATGGGCAAATGGTTCAAAAAAAGAAATCGGCCGTTATGCCCTGCTGACTTTGCATCGGCCTTCGAATGTGGATAATCCCGAAACATTTCTGAACATCCTGAGAGGGTTGGAAGAATTGGCGAAGGATTGTCCAATTGTTTTCCCTGTACACCCGCGCACGCGGAGGAAAATCGAGGAATTCGGCTTATCCGACCACGATGAAGCGGTGGCGAGCGCGACGGCGAGCAATGGGAACTCAATGAAAGCGCCGGCGATAACCTTTATCGATCCTCTTGGCTACCTTGATTTCCTCTGCTTGATGAAGCACGCATCGATCGTTGTGACAGACTCCGGGGGAATTCAAGAAGAAACCACATGCCTGGGAGTACCGTGCGTGACGGTCCGGGACAGCACGGAAAGACCAGTAACGGTCGAAAGCGGAACTAATGTCATTGCGGGAACAAGAACGGAAGGAATCAAAGACGCGATCCGACGTCAATTGCAAAGGCAAAGCAGGAACGGGGCACCCAAACATTGGGACGGGCAAGCCGCCACTCGAATGATCGAAGTCTTGGTGCGCGTTGAAACGTGGCGCCGAGTTGAAGCTCAAGATTCGGTGACTGTATGATGCCAATAACGCCGAAGTATGTACTCATAACGCCAGCTCGCAATGAGGCAAAGTTTATTGAGCTGGCCATAACGTCTGTAATCTCACAGACCGTGCTGCCGATGAAGTGGGTGATCGTCAGTGATGGATCGACGGATGAAACGGACGCGATCGTGAGCAAGTATGCCAGGAGGTACGACTGGATTGAGCTAGTCCGAATGCAGGAGCGTCCGGAACGCCATTTTGCAGGAAAAGTTTGTGCCTTCAATGCTGGGTACGCGAAGGTAAAGGACCTACCGTACGATGTAATTGGCAACCTGGACGCGGACATTTCGTTCGATGACGAGGAGTATTTTGCGTTCCTAATGAGCAAATTTGCCGAGAATCCGCGGCTAGGGGTTGGGGGCACACCGTACAAACACGGAAATTCCACGCACGATTATCGATTCGTTAACATCGAGGACGTGTCAGGCGCGTGCCAGATGTTTCGGCGAGAGTGCTTTGAGGAGATTGGCGGATACTCGCCATTGAAGGGTGGCGGTGTCGATCACGTTGCGTTCCTTAGCGCGAGAATGAAGGGCTGGAGGACAAGGACGTTCACGGAAAAGGTCTGTCTTCATCACCGGGAGAGCGGAACGGCACAGCGTGGTGTCTTGATGGCAAGATTTAAGGTCGGCGCGTTGGATTACGCCCTTGGAAGTCATCCGGTATGGGAAATCTTCAGGACGTTATATCAAATGACAAAACGACCCATTGCCATCGGAGGGTTAATGCTGTTTGCCGGCTACGTTTCCGGGATGATCAAACGTGCCGAAAGGTCGATGCCGGATGAACTGATGGCGTTTCGTAGACGTGAGCAAATGAACCGCCTGCGGAACTTTTGCAGAATAGGAAAAACTTCTCCCCGATTGCGGATTGCCGGATCGCCTTGACGCGCCACGATTTAGCGCGCTTACGATTTTTCAACAGGACTGGACACAATGCCCTCCAGCAGACCTCGGACTGAGCCGGCTGATTTCATCGGAAACCTCTCCGTGTCGCGAGGCGCCACTGCAGACGCCGGCGTCGGAAAGGCCGATCTTGATGTCGAACCAGTAGTCAGCAAAGACTCTCGGGCGGCTGGCCTTCTTATTGTAAATGCTGATGATTGGGGCAGAAATTACGAGACGACCGTTGCAATCCTGAACTGCGTCCTACGAGGAACAGTATCGTCTGTAAGCGCGATGGTATTCATGGAGGATTCGGAGCGGGCGGCAACAGTAGCTCTGGAGCAGGGAGTAGACGCAGGACTGCACCTGAACTTCACGACCTCCTTCTCGGCACCGCGGTGTCCCGCTCAGCTACTGAAGCATCAGCAGGAAGTAGCCAAGTATTTAGCACGCAGCCGATTTGCGCATGCCATATTTCATCCAGGCCTTATGCGCTCGTTCGAATATGTCGTGAGAATGCAACTCGACGAATTCTGCCGGCTTTACCAGGGACCTCCAGGCCGTGTGGACGGTCACCATCATATGCACCTGTGTGCGAACGTCGTTCTGGGGGGCCTTTTGCCGCCAAAAACTCTCGTTCGCAGGAATTTTTCCTTTTTGAAGGGCGAAAAGAGCTACGCGAATATTCTCTACCGCAAGAGCGTTGATTCTTTGCTCAAACGGAAGCACCTTTTGGTCGATTACTTCTTCAAACTTCCGCCTTTCGAACCCGCAACGCGTTTGCAAAGAATCTTCGATCTCGCCCATAAGTACGTTATTGAATTAGAAACTCATCCCGGCAGCCCAGAAGAATACGAGTTCCTCGCTGGAAGCGAGATGTTGCGCCTGCTCGGCGCTCTTCCAATTGCGCCTCGTTTTGTGGTGGCCCACAATCCCTATCTGAAAGAGAGAATCTGTGAAAGTTAAGGCTTTGGCGGACAAACGCGAGCTGCTGAACGATTCGAAGGGAGAGCAGCACGGCAAGGGTTTCATCATTGGCCCGAACGATCCAATTCTTGTGACGGGTGCGAGCGGTTTCATTGGCTCTAGACTAATAGAAGCTCTGCTCGATCTGGGGTTCAGCAACTTACGCTGTTTTGCCCGACCGTCTAGTGATGTAGCTCACCTGGAAGCTGTCGCCAACCGGCGCCGCGGGGCAACTGTTCAGGTTATCAGAGGCAATCTGCTGTCGCGGGAAGATTGCATAGCAGCGACCAAGGATGCGGCCGTGATCTTTCACCTTGCCCGAGCGCGGGGCAACAAGTCCTTTCCCGACGCTTTCATGAATTCGGTAGTTACCACCAGGAACCTACTTGAGGCCAGCCTGCACGAGAATCGCCTGAAACGTTTTGTCAACATTAGTTCGTTTAGCGTGTATGCCAACACACACAAATCTTGGTCTAGATTGCTGGATGAGTCGTCGCCTGTCGAAACTCACGCGCACCTGCGAGGGGAAGCGTACTGCTTTGCAAAGACTAAGCAAGATGAAATAGTCGAGGAGTATGGGAACAAATTCGGGATCCCATACGTGACCGTAAGACCGGGATATGTTTATGGTCCCGGTAACACCACTATCCCCAGCCGAGTGGGTATTGACACGTTTGGCGTATTTTTGCATTTGGGCGGGTCAAACTCAGTACCGCTGACCTACATTGATAACTGCGTTGAAGCAATCGCATTGGCTGGATTGAAGATGGGGGTGAAGAACGAAGTATTCAACATCGTCGATGACGATTTACCTTCGAGCCGAACGTTCTTGAGGCTTTACAAACAGAACGTCGGGCATTTCAAGTCATTCTATGTCCCCCGTTTGATGAGTTATGGATTTTGTCACCTATGGGAGCGTTACTCAGCTTGGTCGAAGGGACAGTTGCCCCCAGCGTTCAATCGCAGAAAGTGGCACGCATATTGGAAAAAGACGAATTACACGAACGAAAAGGCAAAGACGCGGCTGGGCTGGATGCCAAGAATACCTACGAAAGAGGGGCTGAAGCGTTACTTCGAAGACTGCCGGGGAAAACGACATGCTTAAAATCGCCATAGTCGGATGTGGCAAGATTGCGGACTCGCATGCCTTGGAAATTCAAAGGATCAAGGGGTGTGAGATCGTTGCCGTCTGTGACCAGGAACCGCTAATGGCGCAGCAGTTGGCGGAGAGATTCCAGGTTCAAAGGCATTTTTGCGATGTGTCAGAACTCATAAGTAATGCCCGCCCTGACGTGGTTCATGTAACGACTCCACCGTCGAGCCACTTCGATATTGCCAAGCTTTGTCTGGAATCGGGATGCCACGTCTATGTAGAGAAGCCGTTCACGCTTTACGAAAAGGAAGCCGAAGAACTGATCGCCCTGGCGAGTAAGAAGCAGCGCAAGATAACGGTCGGGCATGATGATCAATTTGGCCATGCGGCTCGACGTATGCGCACGCTTGTCCAGAGCGGTTTTTTGGGCGGAGGGCCGGTGCATATGGAGAGCTCTTACTGCTATGAGTTAGGAGCATCAGGCTATGCGGCGGCGCTTCTGGGCGACAAGCGTCATTGGGTGCGCAGGCTTCCAGGAAGACTGTTGCAGAACATTATTAGCCACGGTATCGCCAGAATAGTTGAATTCATGAAGACTGATTCACCCAATGTAATAGCGTACGGATTCACGAGTCCGCTCCTGAAAGGGAAGGGCGAAACCGAAATCATCGATGAACTGAGAGTCATCATTTCTGAGGAGGAGAGCACCACGGCCTATTTCACTTTCTCTTCTCAGATGCGCCCTTCCCTGCACCAGTTTCGTGTTTACGGATCCAAGAACGGGCTTGTTCTTGATCATGATCAAGAGACACTCATCAAGCTTCGCGGAACTCGGTTCGCAAGTCATGCCGAAAGATTCGTGCCGCCTTTTATATTTGCGAAGCAATATTTGGAAAATTGGGGTACGAACCTGCGAACGTTTCTGGCAAACGACTTCCACATGAAGTCCGGCATGAAATATCTAATGGAATCGTTCTATCGTTCGATAGTCGAAAGCACTCCCGGGCCTATTCCCTACCGGGAAATCCTTCTGACCGCCAGAATCATGGACGCGATCTTTGCGCAGCTCGATGAGCAACAGCAAGAGCGCAAAGTGGAGCAGCACGCGTACTCGGCTGTTCTGGGCAAGTGAACTCGTCTATGGCTCATGGCTCGCCCGAGGACGAAGAGGACACTATCTTATACTTGCGGCCTCGGGAACGGAGTTCGGCAGAACTCAGATTGGTGGTTACCAGCAGTGATTAAAGTTTGCAACAAAGATGTCAGAGTCGAAGGTCGACTGCTAAGAATTGCCCGCCTCGACGGCGAGCAATACACTTTTCCGGAAGATCCAGAAGCGGTGCTCAAAGCTCTGCAGAATTGCGGAATGCGAATGGATCTCTTCACATTCATGCAGAGGCTATCAGAGGGCTCGCCGAAACACGCTTATAAGATGGAGTGGGACAACTTGGCTGTCCTGCCAGTGTCGAGTTTCGAGGCTTGGTGGACAAAGCAGGTCGACAACAAAACTCGAAATATGGCCCGAAAAGCGGAGAAAAAGGGAGTCGCGACCCGCGAAATAGCCTTCGGAGACACCCTCGTTCGAGGAATTTGCGAGATAAACAACGAGAGTGTCATCCGCCAGGGAAAACGCTTTCCTCACTACGGGATGAGCCTTGAAAGGGTGCATGAGTACGCGGGGACGTTTCTGGACCGCAGCATCTACATCGGGGCGTTTCTCGGCGACACTATGATCGGTTTCGCTAAGTTGGTAGTTGACGAGACAGGCGCTCAAGCATGCCTGGTACATATCCTTTCAATGATTCAGCACAAAGACAAGGCTCCGACAAATGCGCTGATTGTACAAGCGGTCCGGTCCTGTGCCGACCGAGGGATTCCTTATCTGGTATACGACCACTTTTCTTATGGCAAGAAACAGGAGGATAGCCTTAGCGACTTTAAGGCGCGCAACGGCTTCCAGCGGATCGACGTGCCTCGCTACTATATACCATTAACTAGTTTTGGTTGGGCTGCATACCGCCTCGGACTGCACCACCGTAGGCTGATTGACTACTTTCCTGATTCCGTAACCGCCAAACTCCGTGAGTTGCGGAAAGCCTGGTACGGTCGCAAGCTCCAACCGCAGGCTGAGGCCTGAGATAAACATCCATGCCCGGAATCGTCGGTCTGATCACAAAGATGCCGCGGGAGAAGGCTGCGCATGAATTGTCGCTTATGGTTGAGGCACTCCGCCATGAGTCCTTTTATAGAACGGGGACGTGGATCGACGAATCCGTCGGGGCTTATGTCGGCTGGGCCGTTCGGGAGAATTCCTTCTCTGACGGAATGCCTCTCTGTAACGAACGAGCAGACGTGTCTCTCGTGTTTTCTGGAGAAGAGTACCCTGAGCCAGAAACCGCTCGCCAGCTGAAGGGTCGGGGGCATTCGCTCGATACCGAAGGATCCGCATACCTTGTGCACCTCTACGAGGAAGATCCAACCTTTCCGGCAGGTCTGAACGGAATATTCCATGGCCTCTTAACGGATCGGGCGCGCGGCACCGCGACGCTCTTCAACGATCGATATGGGATGCATCGGATCTACTACCACGAGTCTAAGGAGGCATTCTATTTCGCTGCGGAAGCCAAAGCCATCCTCGCGGTGCGTCCCGAACTCAAGACGGCTGACCCCAGAGGCCTAGGGGAGTTGGTCGCATGCGGCTGCGTGTTGGAGAACCGGACGATATTTAAGGGCATTCTCGCAATGCCTGGTGCTTCGGCTTGGGTTTTTCGCGACGGCTCAATCGAGCAGAAAAACACGTACTTCCAGCCACGCGAGTGGGAAGATCAAACCCCTCTGGAGCCGGAACACTATTATCAGGAACTCCGGGATGTTTTCTCGCGGAACCTCTCGCGCTATTTTAATGGCCAAGAGCGGGTTGGGATGACTCTCACCGGGGGTTTGGATACCCGGGTGATCGTCGCTTTGCACAAACCTTCCCCTGGAACGCTTCCCTGTTACACTTTTGGGGGAGCGTTCCGCGACTGCCAAGATGTCCAGGTGGCGCGACGAGTGGCCCGCGCGTGCGGGCAATCGCATGAGGTAATTACGGTCGCCGACGAATTCCTTTCACGTTTTTCCCACTATGCCGAGCGCTGTGTATACCTCACCGAAGGACGTGTTGACGTATCTCGTTCTTCCGATCTCTACGTTAGTGAGAAGGCCCGCGAGATCGCGCCGGCAAAAGTAGTCGGAACTTACGGCAGCGAGCTAATTCGTCACGCTGTAATGTTTAAGCCCCGGATACCTACGCCTGAGTTGTACCGGCCCGAGTTTCTTTCCTATGTTGCACAGGCGGCAAACACCTATGCTGAGCAACTTCAGGTACACCCGGTCACTTTTACAGCTTTCCGGCAATCCCCCTGGTACCATTGCGGAATTCTGAACTTGGAGCAGAGTCAACTCAGCGTGCGGTCGCCGTACGTTGACAACGACTTCGTCAGAACCGTGTTCCGCGCGCCGAAGGCCAACGGCTTGAACCACGACGTGCGACTTCGCCTCATCCACGATGGCAATCCAGACCTTGGCCGGATTCGAACCGATCGTGGCATCGGGGGAAGTTCAGGACGTCTCTCTGAGGCGGTCTCCCGCTCGCTCCTTGATTTCACATTGAAAGCGGAATACGCCTGCGACTATGGAATGCCCCAATGGATGGCTCGGATCGATCATTTCTTTTCACCATTCCACCTCGAGCGCCTTTTCCTTGGCAGGCATAAGCTGCTGCATTTCCGAGTTTGGTACCGGGATTCACTTTCCGAGTATGTTCGGCGAATGCTGCTCGACCCCTTGACGCTCTCTAGGTCTCATATCGAACGGAAAGGTCTTGAAGCCATAGTGCGGGGCCATCTGAAAGGAGACCGCAACCACACTACTGAGATCCACACGCTCCTAACGCTGGAGCTTTTGCACCGGCTCTTCCTGGACCCCAGATGACTCAGCTTGTCGGCGCTTTCGTCATTATCATCGGCCTCTTGGGGCTGTTCGCAGTGGAGCGGTTCAGGAGGACTCAGACCTCGGAAGCCCTCTGGATTCCGGTAGTCTGGCTGTGCATCGCCGGTTCGCGGCCGCTGTCCTTCTGGTTATTTCCTGGAATGGGTGACACCACCGACAGATACATCGAGGGGAGCCCCTTCGACCGGAACGTTTTCACGACGCTAATCGTGGTTGCCCTAATTGTCCTGGTCGCCAGAGGACGAAAAGTCGGAACGCTGCTGCGAGCGAATGGTCCCATCCTCCTCTTTCTTTTTTACTGCGGGTTAAGTGTTCTCTGGTCCGACTTACCCGACGTGGCTTTCAAGCGGTGGATCAGGGTTGTAGGTGACGTTGCCATGGTCTTGGTTGTCCTGACCGATCCCCGCCCTGCCGCCGCGGTCAAGGGACTACTCGCGCGAACCGGTTTTGTCATTATCCCCGCATCGATCCTGGTTGATATTGGACGGGGAACCGTCGGACGTGAGTACCACTTTGGCCTAACGACGAACAAGAACATGTTTGGGCTGATCAGCATGGTTCTAGGAATCGGCGCCGTGTGGATTTTTCTCGGGATATCTCGGGGTGCAGAACGTAAGGGTCGGACCAGACGGCTGCTCGCTTACGGCTCCGTAGCCGCCATGTCAATATGGTGTCTATGGACCTCCAACTCTACCACGTCCGCGACGTGCTTCCTCCTTGGAAGCGGCTTTATCGTAGCCGCGAGACGGTGGTCACTGGCCCGAAAACCAGCGGTTGTGCACCTGGTCGTGGCCTCTCTGATTGTCCTAGCCTTGTATGCCACCCTACTGAATCCCAACGTGGGAATTGCGTCGGCGATGGGAAAGGACCCGACGCTGACTGGTCGAACTGACGTCTGGCGGACGGTTATTCCGATGACTCCTAGCGCATGGTTTGGAGCAGGCTTCGAAAGTTTCTGGCTTGGTTCGAGACTAACGAAGCTTTGGAATATCTTTGTGTGGCACCCAAACGAGGCTCACAACGGTTACTTGGAGGTCTACCTGAATTTGGGGTGGACGGGAGTGATCCTGCTCGCCGTCGTCATGGTGGCAGGGTACCGGAAGGTCGTTAGAGGAGTACGGCAGGATGTGGACGCCGGCAGCCTGTGCCTGGCCTACTTCGTCGTCGCTGTGATCTATAACTTCACAGAAGCAGGATTCCGGACATTCAATCCCATGTGGATGTTTCTTCTCTTATCGATCGTCGGTGTTTCCAAAACCGAGCCTCAGGACGTCGAGTCACAACCCGAAGCTACGGCGCCGCGGACTTCCCAAAGCCTGGACTTAGTTGCCGCGATGCCTATTCTGCGGTGAGGATAGTTGATATTGGGGAACATCGACATGAGTTCGATGTGGTGGCAAAGCACTTTACAACGAGCCGCAAATAGTTGTCATTGCGTTCCAGACGGCAGCGAGCAGAAGCGCTGCGCCAAAGGCAGGAGATCGCTTACGGAACGCGGCGCCCCTGGCGGGATGTCAGAATTTCTCAGGCAGCGGAGTATAGAGCTTTTGCGTATTGGATTGGAACAATCTATGCAGCGTGAGATCGAAGTCGGGTTGCTCACAGGAAGTCACGATAGGCCCTACGTCTTCGGTTTGGCCACCGCGCTTGCGTCAATAGGAGTGTGTCTGGACGTGATCGGCGGCGATGCGGTGGATCGCCCGGAATTGCATGCCCCTCCGGTACTGAACTTTCTGAATCTGCGGGGTGATCAGAAACCTGGCGCAAGTCTCGGGAGAAGGGCGGTCAGAGTCTTAACCTACTATGCGCAACTCATCCACTACACGGTAATTGCGAAGCCTAGGATCTTTCACATTCTCTGGAATAACACCTTTCAGTACTTCGACCGAACTCTGCTGATGCTTTACTATAAAATTATGGGAAAGAAGATCGCGTTTACTGCGCATAACGTAAATGCAGGCAAACGAGACGCAAACGATTCGGTGCTCAACCGGCTGTCATTAAGGATTCAATACCGGCTCGCGGATCACATCTTCGTCCACACAGAAAGGATGAAGGACGAGCTAGTCGAAGAGTTCGGAATTCGCAAGGAAGCGATTACGGTCATTCCTTTTGGAATTAACAATTCTGTCCCGGATACAGAACTTGCCCCCGAGGAAGCGAAGCGCCGCCTCGGGATCAGGAACGGGGAAAAGACAATTCTGTTCTTCGGCGCCATTCGACCATACAAGGGCCTCGAATACCTGGTAGCCGCATTTCAGCAGGTCGCCGCCAGGAGCGAGGGCTATAGGTTAATCATAGCCGGCGATCCGCTGAAGGAAGGAGTGCAGTACCTGCGTGACATTCAGGAAACGATCGAAAAAGATCCTGGCCGAGAGCGAATCATCCAGAGGATAGAATTTGTTCCAGATGCTGAAACAGAATTGTATTTCAAAGCTGCGGACGTTTCCGTGCTGCCTTATACATCGATCTTCCAGAGCGGCGTTCTCTGTCTGTCCTACAGTTTCGGTTTACCCGTCATCGCGACCGACGTTGGATCCTTCGGGGAAGACATCATTGAGGGCAGGACAGGGTTTGTATGTAAACCATGCGATCCGGCTGACTTGGCCAGGGCTATCGAGACGTATTTTGAAAGCGATCTATTCAAAACCCTAGACAGTCGGCGCCAGGACATCCGGGACTACGCTAAGGCAAGGTATTCGTGGAACGTTGTTTGCGAAAAGACCCGCAGCGTGTACGAAGAACTGTTAGAAAGGTAGTCATTTTGAAACCCTTGGTATCAATTCTCATTCCTGCATTTAACGCGGAGGAATGGATCGCTGACGCACTCCACTCGGCGATCACGCAGACTTGGGATCGAAAGGAGATCATCGTCGTTGATGATGGTTCCACCGATCAAACACTGGCGATTGCGCGACAGTTCGAATCGGACTGGGTCCGCGTGTTCACGCAGAAAAATCAGGGCGCTTCTGCAGCCAGAAACCAAGCATTCTCCCTCAGCCGGGGAGATTATATTCAGTGGTTGGACGCCGATGATCTTTTAGCTCCTGACAAGATCACCAAGCAGATGACAGCGTTGGAGCAGTGTGGAAGCCAGCGGACTCTTCTTTCTTCGGCCTGGGGACAGTTTATGTACCGCTACAATCGGGCACCATTTACCCCCACTGCGCTGTGGAATGATCTATCCCCCGTCGAATGGCTGTTGCGCAAGATGAGCCAAAACCTCCACATGCAGACCGCTACCTGGCTGGTCAGCCGCGAGCTGACTGAAGCCGCCGGACCCTGGAACACCAGTTTGTTGGGAGATGATGATGGTGAGTACTTCTGCCGGGTTCTTCTGCAAAGCGATGGCGTAAGATTTGTGCCTGAAGCGCGGGTGTATTATCGTGCGTGCGGGGCTGGCAGTCTGAGCTACATCGGCCGATCCGATAGGAAACGCGAAGCGCAGTGGCGCTCCATGGAGCTGCACATTGGTTACCTGCAATCCTTAGAGAGCAGTTCAAGAGTCCGGGCCGCTTGTGTGAACTATCTGCAAAACTGGCTGGTCTTTTTTTATCCGGAAAGGCTCGACCTGGTTAAGCAAATGCAGCAAAGGGCCGAGGAATTGGGAGGAGATCTGACAGTCCCGCGCTTGTCTTGGAAATACATCGGGATCAAGCTCATTTTTGGACAGGCTCTTGCCAGGCGTGCCCAATTCTTTCTACCGCGAGTAAAGTGGTCTTCCGCGAGGTTCTGGGACAAGACCCTCTTTCGAGTCGCACACCGCGGCTCGTCGACCCACACTGCCGTCTTCCGGAGATTCACGTGAGATTAACACGATGATTATTACCAGAACGCCCCTTCGTATCTCATTTTTCGGAGGCGGTACCGACTATCCAGTTTGGTATCGTGAGAATGGTGGCGCTGTATTGTCAACAGCCATCAACAAATGCTGTTATATTACGACTCGGCTACTGCCGCCCTTTTTCGAATACCACAGCCGCATTTCGTATTCGAAAGTGGAAAACGTGGGTCACAACACGGCAATCGAGCATCCATCGGTTCGTGCGTGCCTGCGATTCCTCGAGATCGACCAGGGGGTAGAGATCCATCACGTGGCCGACCTTCCTGCCCGAACCGGCCTAGGTACAAGCTCCGCGTTTACCGTGGGGCTTCTACTCGGTCTTTATGCGCTCAAAGGGCAGATGCGCGATAAACACGCACTCGCCGCCGACGCGATACAGGTGGAGCAGGAGTTGCTCCAAGAAGCTGTAGGGGCGCAAGATCAAGTCAGTGCGGCGTATGGCGGGTTCAATCGCATCAACTTCCACCCGGATGGCACAATTGAGGTAAAGCGAATATTAACTTCGCAAACCAGATTGGCGACACTCGAGCAACATCTGGCGCTTTACTTTACCGGGTTCTCTCGAACTGCCTCGGAAATCGCGCAAGAGCAGTTGAAAGTCACACCTCAAAAGAAGAAAGAGCTGGGGACGATGCTTGAAATGGTTGGCGAGGCCGAAGCAATCATTACAAGCCCCAACCGCTCACTAGATGAATTTGGTCGAATGTTACACGAGGGTTGGAAAATAAAGAGAACGCTCACACAAAAGATTACAAACGCCAAGATTGATGATATCTACGAGGCCGGCCTCAGCGCGGGCGCTCTTGGAGGAAAACTCCTCGGTGCGGGAGGGGGCGGCTTCATGCTGTTCTACGTACCCCCCGAACGGAGGGACGCGTTGAGGATGCGTTTGAAAAAACTATTGTGCGTTCCGATCGCTTTCTCAAACAGGGGCAGCGACATCGTCGTATATGAACCGGAGGAGGTGTACGACAAATCGTTAATTAGTGAACGGAGCGAGGTCTATGCCGAGCATACCTGAGGCTTGGTCGCGTATCGCGCGACCCGGTTGCTCGCCGACGTTGCGGCTCTCCACGGCCCCATCGAATTTAATTAGCGAATGGTGAATATGTCCCTTGCCCGATGTGGGCCCAACATATCCTATGTAGAAGATTAATTAACAATGGCACTGACGATAAAGGGAGCACCGGGGAGGGGACCTGATGCTGCGTAACAGGTGTTGGCGTTGAACGTTTTCACCGGCGGATTAAGAGCTGCGTACGCTGGGTCGCTAGAGAGACTCTCGAAGCACAGGCGAGCCGGGATTTTGAAAGCGTGCCCTGCGTAACCGGAGATGTTTCCGCCGGTAACGTCTGGACCTACCGCCGGGTACGGTGGCGCGCCAGAACGCGAATTCCACCAACTGGGCTTACTCGACAGATAAAGCGAAGCCGGAAGCGTCTGAGATGCGGGAAGGGGATTCGCATAGTTGGCGATTCCGCTAGGAACCTCAGCATTCACAAAGCGCGCCGTTCCGGTCACAGTATCGTAGTTCCCCCAGCGCATGAACGTGCGGGAGACGTTCGAGTCGGAAGTCGCACTGAGGTAGGGGCCGCCCAGTCCATAGATTCCCGTATCAGAATCCCCCTGAATGCTCTCGTACGTGTCGTAGTACCCAGTGCGTCCCAACACGTTCCCAATGGCGTTGCCGAAGCGGGCTCTGGTTCTAATATCCACCAGTTCGCTGTTCGACCCTTGATTGACCTGCCCCATCAGGAAGTTTCGATAGAGGGTAAACATGTTGTGCGTGCCGTGGATGGCGTCCATGTTTATCTTTTGGGTGTCGTTTCCTTCGAAGAGGGTCATAAAGTCGCTAATGTTGTGCCAGAGGAAGCCGTTTGTCCATCCGGAGATGCCGTTGATGCCCACGCCGTCGCGGGTATAGTTATAGCCAACTACGACTCCATTGGAGCCTGGGCCGTTATCGACAATCGAAACCACGTTCTGCTGGATGATGTTGTTCTCAACCAGGCTGCCGCCCCCCACTGTGACGGCGTAATTTTCCTGGGCAGTGTCGCGATAGCCATAGAAATAATTGTTGCGAATGATGGTCTGAGCGGCGAGGTAATGGTGGATATGGTATCCCTTGTCTCCCGTTGGCACAGTGATGATGCTCCTGATTCCTTGAACCCAATTTCCTATGGCATTGTCAAAGCCAATTACAGAGCGCTGACCCGAACCAGCAGACCCGTCGAGAGTCATGTTCTCGATTCCCACACCTGTTATTGCGGTTGTTGGCCACCAAGCGAGAGAACTTTGAGAGGGACGCCAGTTGGGGGCCTGCAACGGCGGCCAAAGGGTCACTATATTCCCGGTAATCGCCTGCACTCGATAAAACGCTGTTTGACCCCCTAATCCAACTTGGCTCGCGCTCTCTGATGTACAGCCGGAACCGTTATCACAAATCAGGATATCACCAGCGGTAGGATACCCAACAGCATCCTTGTTTTGGCTGAGAATAATCATGCCCCCCACAGCCAGATTCGTGGTATTACTTAGAGTGATAACTGTGGTGCTTTTGGCGAACCCGGCAATCCAGGTTGCTTGATTCTGAACGCCGCCAGACCAATTGTTCGACCCGCCAACGCAAATTCCGACTGAGGGCATACCACCGGCGCCACATGTTGTTGTGTTCCCGGAGAACACCAACTTGGTCTGGTCTGCACCCTGGCCTCTCAGGATTACATTGTTTTGACCGACGCTGAACGCCGCAACGGTGAACGTGCCCGCGGGAAAACGAACCACTGTCTGAGCAGGGGCCGAAGAGAGAGCATTGTTGATCGATGTCGTCGTTACAGTTCCGCCATAGAGCGTGTTACAGGCTGCAGTGGTGCAGTTGGGCCATGTGGTAGGAATGCCGCCAAACACCCCTACTTGTGACCAGTCGACAGCACGGCTTGGATCAAGGATGCCAGACCATTGCTGTGCGCCGACTGAGGTCGGAATCATCGAAAGCAAGATCAGACAGTGTAAAAACAACAGCTTACGCTTCATGGCTAGCTCCTCAGCATCTGAGAGTACCGAACCCAGCGTAGTGCCCGAGCGTATCGGAAAGCGAGTATCATAGACTCAATCATCGTCCCAAAACACCCCAACCGCGCTCGCTGTAGCGGAGGCCCTCCTACGCGATTACCCGCATCACACTCTGTCAAAGATAGCTCTCCAATGGGGGGTGAAATCTACTGGCACAGAGAACAGACTCCGGGCAACCGGCAACCTGTACCTCCGGGCCGATAGCTACAGCTAAGTTTTCTTTTACCTCGCGGCGCGACCATATTTTGCCTATGTCCGACTAGCGAGGGAGTTTCAGCCGCGAAACTAGACGCGAATCCAAGCATTCTTATCGTCGGATGATCCGGGTACTATAGGTCGGCGACTGCAGTCGTGCTTGGTTCTGACGAATATGGTGTTGCGATTCAATGAAAAGCAGTGAGGTGAGTTGGACTGAGAATCGGGAACAGATGGCAATGGTTTCGCATCCGCTGTGCGAATCTGGAGTGTGCCGCGTGCAACGTCCAGAGGAGGGACTCCCGTCGGTGACAGTTTCGTCTGCACCCAAGGCGTAGTTGCTTGTCGTAGGGCGGACTCGATTACAGTGGTTGCTTGCCCCGGTGCTGCCGATTGGCCGAGTTCGAAATTGAGTACCACCTTTTTCTCGGATTTCGTATTGTGGTTGACTGGAAAGCGCACGCACATGGGCATTAAAGACTTATGAAAAGAACTGCAGTGGTGACAGGCTCCGAAGGATTCATCGGATCCCATTTGGTCAAGTTTCTACAGACGAAGGGGTGGAATGTAATCGGCACGTATTGTCAG
>Ga0209647_1000314_pt1 | contig 45468 bp, 37 predicted proteins | sample GraSoi_2013_60cm_FD_185827 | JGI IMG/M metagenome (GOLD analysis project Ga0209647, IMG submission 185827) | Grasslands soil microbial communities from the Angelo Coastal Reserve, California, USA - Sample 9_17_2013_60cm (SPAdes) (version 2) | ecosystem: Environmental > Terrestrial > Soil >...
CTCACTCCACTCTTGTCTTGATCGATCAGGCTTTTGCGCTCCACGGCTTTACGCTCAAGGACATCGAGTCCTGGGGCGGGCGCCTCGTCCTTTGTGGTGGTCCATCCGATACTCGCCGCTTGGAGCCGCTGGCGCACGGCGAGCTCGATGCAGTGTTCGACGAGGGCATCAAGGTGTGGCTCGACGAAGCCCTGGCGGCGGGCCTCTCCCCGATCGAGCTCGAACCGACCGAGTTCGCCGCGATGGGACGGCTCGGATGGCATAAGGTCTCGCTGCCGAAAGCGCGCTTTCCGGGCTTGGCTCACGACGTCGACACACTCGATTTCAGTGGTTGGCCGATCTACAGCAACGCGTCGCTTCCGGAGCAGGTTGCCTACGATATCTGCGGCGCGCTCGCCGCGCGTGAAGCCGAGATCCCTTGGGAGAAGGGGACGGATGGAAGCGCTTTGCACATGGGACGCGCGAGCGATAGCACGCCGATGGATGTGCCGCTTCACCCAGGCGCGGAGCGCTGGTACCGCGAGCACGGGGGAAGGAACTAAGCCTCGCGGCCGCGCCAAAACCCATGGAGCCGTGATGGCCGCCGCCAAGTCTTAGTCCGATCTGATGTTGGCCTCGCGAATGATCCGGCCATGCTGGTCGAACTGCCGGCGAAGGAGTGCGCCAAAATCACCGGTGCGCGAGGGCTGCGCCGGCTCGCAACGGGGAGCCGCGCGAGCTCGCAAGGCGCTTCGCGTCGTGCGGGCGTCCCCGTATAAGACAGCGAGGTAGGCTAGGCGCACGGCATGCAAACGGATGGCAGCTGGCATTTTTGGATCGATCGGGGCGGCACGTTTACCGACGTGATCGGATGCCGTCCCGGCGGCGCGCTCGTTGCTCACAAGCTACTCTCCGACAACCCCGAGGCCTATGACGACGCGGCGGTGCAGGGCATGCGCAATCTCTTGGGCATCAAACCCGGTGAGCCGATTCCTCCGGGCATGATCGGCTCCGTGAAGATGGGCACGACGGTTGCGACCAACGCGCTGCTCGAGCGCAAGGGCGAGCGGACGCTGCTGCTCATCAGCAAGGGTTTTCGCGACGCGCTCAAGATCGGCTACCAAGCGCGGCCTAAAATTTTTGCCCGTCACATCATCAAGCCGGAAATGATCTACGAGCGCGTGGTCGAGGTGGACGAGCGCGTGCGCGCCGACGGCATGGTGGAGAGCGAGCCGGACCTCGCCACGGTGCGCGCGAAGCTTGCGGCCGCGCTCGCAGCCGGCATCCAGGCGGTCGCGATCGTGTTCATGCACGCCTACCGCTATTCCGAGCACGAGCGACGCGTCGCCGCGCTTGCACGTGAGATCGGCTTCCCGCAGGTGTCGGTGAGCCACGAGGTCTCGCCGCTGATCAAGCTCGTGGGCCGCGGCGACACGACTGTGGTCGATGCCTATCTCTCACCGATTCTGCAGCGATACGTGGCGCAGGTCGCCCGCGACATGGGCACTTCCATTGCCGCTCATCGCGACAATGCCGGCCCCAGGCTGATGTTCATGATGTCGTCGGGAGGCCTCACGGCGGCGGAATTGTTTCAAGGCAAGGACGCGATTCTGTCGGGACCGGCGGCAGGTGTCGTCGGTATGGCAGAGACCGGACGCGAGGCCGGCTTCTCGCACCTCATCGGCTTCGACATGGGAGGTACCTCGACCGACGTCTCGCATTTCGACGGTGAATACGAGCGCGCGTTCGAGACCGAGGTCGCCGGCGTGCGCATGCGCGCGCCGATGATGTTGATCCATACCGTGGCGGCGGGCGGCGGCTCGATCCTGCACTTCGACGGCGCTCGCTTCCGGGTCGGACCCGATAGCGCCGGCGCCAACCCGGGCCCGAAATGTTACCGCCGCGGCGGCCCGCTCGCGCTCACCGACGCCAATGTCATGGTCGGCAAACTGATGCCGGAGTTCTTTCCGAAGATCTTCGGCGCGCAGCAGAATCTGCCGCTCGACTCCGACGCGGTGCGCGAGGCGTTTGCCGAGCTCGCGGGCGCGATCGGCGATGGCCGCTCGGGCGAAGACGTTGCCGACGGCTTCATCAAAATCGCGGTCGAGAACATGGCCAACGCGATCAAGAAGATCTCGGTGCAGCGTGGCTACGACGTCACGCGCTACGCGCTCAACTGCTTCGGCGGCGCCGGCGGGCAACATGCCTGTCTCGTCGCCGATGCGCTCGGCATGACAAAGGTGCTGATTCATCCGTTCTCCTCCCTTCTCTCCGCCTACGGGATGGGGCTCGCCGACATCCGCGCCACGCGCCAGCAAGCGATCGAGGAGGCATTCGGCGACTCCGCCCTGGCATCGATCGAGCGCGTCGGCGGCCGATTGGCGGATGAGGCAAGGCGCGAGGTCGTCGAGCAGGGCGTGGCCGCTGATGCGGTCGAAACCTTCATCCGCGCGCACATCCGCTACGCCGGCACCGACACCGCGCTGGTGGTACCGGCGCTCTCAGTTTCTTGTGCAGGCGCCAATGTGACTCCAGCGCCTCCGTCCCTCGCAGCCATGAAGTCCGCTTTCGAGGCCGCGCATAAAGCGCGGTTCGGATTCATCGGTGAGACCAAGGAACTTGTGGTGGAAGCAGTTTCGGTCGAGGCGATCGGCGGCGGCGCAAAATTCAAGGAGCCGGTGCTCGCGACCATGTGCGTGCCACTCCCCTCCGTGGCTCGCCAGACACAGTTTTATTCGCACGGCCACTGGCACGAGGCCGCGGTCTTCACGCGCGATCAGCTTTCGCCCGGCCACGCTGTGGCCGGTCCCGCTGTCATCATCGAGCCGCATCAAACGATCGTGGTCGAGGACGGCTGGCGCGCCGCCATCACCGCCAAGAACCACCTCGTGCTCGAGCGCGTCGTGCCGCTTAAGCGGCAAAGCGCGGTCGGTACCGCCGCCGACCCGGTGATGCTCGAAGTGTTCAACAATCTCTTCATGTCGATTGCAGAGCAAATGGGTGTGTCGCTGCAGAACACGGCCTATTCGGTCAATATCAAGGAGCGGCTCGATTTCTCGTGCGCCGTGTTCGACGCCGACGCGACGCTGGTTGCCAACGCACCCCACATGCCGGTGCATCTCGGCTCGATGGACCGCGCCGTCGAAACCATCATCCGCGAGAACAAGGACAAGATCGCGCCGGGCGACGTCTACGCCATCAACGCGCCCTACAACGGCGGCACGCATCTTCCGGATATCACGGTGTGCACTCCCGTTTTCGACGCGGCCGGCCGCGAGCTCCTGTTCTGGGTCGCCTCGCGCGGGCACCACGCCGATGTCGGCGGCATTTCCCCGGGCTCAATGTCGCCCAACGCGACAACCATCGAAGAAGAAGGCGTCTACATCGACAATTTCAAGCTGGTGGATCGCGGCCGGTTCCGCGAGCGGGCGCTCTATGAGCTTCTCACCGGCGCGAAATATCCAGCCCGTAATCCACTGCAGAACGTGAACGACATCAAGGCGCAGGTTGCGGCGAACGAGAAGGGCGTGCAGGAGCTGCACAAGATGGTCGCATCCTTCACACTGCCTGTGGTCAAGGCCTATATGCAGCACGTGCAGGACAACGCGGCCGAGAGCGTTCGCCGCGTCATCGATCGCATCCACGATGCATCCTTCGAATACGAGATGGACCAAGGCACCTGGATCAAGGTTAAAATCCGGGTTGACAAGGTCAAGCGCGAGGCAACCGTGGATTTCACCGGTACCTCGCCGCAGCAGAACAGCAACTTCAACGCGCCCGAGCCGGTGACGCGGGCGGCGGTGCTTTACGTGTTTCGTGTCATGGTCGACGACGAGATTCCGATGAACGGCGGTTGCCTGCGGCCGATCAACATCATCATCCCGAAACAATCGATACTGTCGCCAGCCTATCCGGCGGCGGTTGTCGCCGGCAATGTGGAGACGTCACAGGCCGTCACGAATTGCTTGTTCGGCGCCCTCGGCGCGCTCGCGGCTGCCCAAGGGACCATGAACAACCTCAATTTCGGCAACGCGAAGCACCAGTATTACGAAACGATATGCTCGGGCTCGCCGGCGGGCCCCGGCTTTCCGGGCACCGGCGCCGTGCACACGCACATGACCAACACGCGATTGACCGATCCGGAGGTGCTCGAGTTTCGCTATCCGGTCGTGCTCGAGGATTTCCACATCCGCAAGGGTTCGGGCGGCCGCGGCCGCTGGAGCGCCGGCGATGGGGTCCGCCGCACCATTCGCTTTCTGGAAAAGATGGATTGCACAATTCTGTCGGGTCACCGTCGCGTGCGTCCGTTCGGTCTCGCCGGGGGCGAGGCCGGCCAGGTCGGCGAGAACGCTGTGCGGCGCAAGAACGGCGGCATCGAGAAGCTTCAAGGCTGCGACGCCACCGTGATCGACGCCGGCGAGGCGATCATCATCCAGCCCCCCACCGCGGGCGGGTATGGAAAGCCGGAGGGATGAGTTCTCCTGGAAGATGTCAACCAAACGAAATGGTCAGGACGAGCCCGGCCATAACGTCGAGAGCCGGTGCGCAACTGTTAGGACTGCTGGATGGCCGAGAGGAGCCAATGCCCGCCGCGCACGCGCATGAAGGTCCAGATTTCGGTGGCTTCGTCGGGCCCGCCTTGCACCACGCGGCCGCTGTCGCGCTCCACCATCTCGTCGTTGAGCGAGTAACGCATCGCGACGGTCGCATAGTCGGTTTCGCCCTCGCGCCAAGCCTCGGCGAGATCGCCTTGTAGCAGCTTGACGTCGGAGACCCGATTGACGACGCCCTTGCTCGCATTGGCGGCGAGGTCCTCCGAGAAGTATGAGAGCATCTCCGGCGTGACTTGCCGGCGCAACCGCGCGAGGTCTTCGGCGCCATACGCGCTCTGCACCTCGCCGAGGATCTTCTCGAAGGCATTGAAGTCGTCCGGCGTGAGTCCGACCTCGTCGGTGCCGGATGCACGCGCGCTCGAAGCGGGAGCGCCGCTGCCGCCGCCGAAACCCATCTCCGGACGCGCGCTGCCGGATGCGTAATCGCGCAGCGCCGGGCCGCTGGCGAGCGCCGGCTGAGTGCGACGCTGCCACCACGTCCACAAGAGATAGCCGATGATCACGACGATGCCGATCTGCAGCATGAGGCCGAGCATCGAGGCGAAGCCACCCAGGCCGCCCAACAAGCCATGACCGAACAGCATGCCGAGCAAGCCGGCGCCCAGGAACCCAGCGAACAGACCGCCGAGGAACCCCGGCCGATTAAGGAAGCCGCCCACGGGCGAAGACGTCGGCGGGCGCTGTGCGAACGTGCCGCCCGGCTGGTTGGGCTGCGTCATGCTGCGTTCAATGGGCCGCGCGCTCGGCGATGTCGCCGTCGACGGCGGCGCGGAGAAGGTCTGCGAGCCGCGGCTACCGAAGCCCCCGCCGCGGCCAGCGCGGGCATCGGCATCCGTCATCGCGAATGCCAACACCGCCACCACGGCGCCAAGCGCAAGCAGCGGACGAAAGCGGAGACGAAGCATGGGGGGTCCTCCCAGGAGACCGTTTGGTTCCACCCAAATATTGGTAGCCCATGGCAGCATTGTAAGAGGTGCCGCATGGTGTCGCAGGCCCATGGAAACGCCGCACAGAGGCGTTTTTCGAGGAAACCCAGGGTCACCGACCGAGAGATGCCATTCGGCCTAAAAGCGATGGGCTCAGTCGTCCTCGCCGTCCTCGCCCGGCTCGGCCGTGGGGAGCGCGCGGGCGCGCCGTTCCTCGAACGAGCGGGCCGCGGAGCGGTGCGGGGCGAGCGAGCCGGTGATGCCACGATCGCGCTTGCCCGCGTAGCGCGCGGCACGCGCGGCCACCTCCTCTCCCGACACGGCGTGCGGATTGCAGGCGCGATGGCCATCGCGCCGGCGCATCAAATCGACGTGGATATGGTCGTAGTGATAGACGTTCGAGCCCGGCGCCAGCACCGTGCTGAATTCATCGCAGGCCGCCGCCTGCACGTCGCGCAGAAATCCCTGCTCCTCGGGCAAACCGTGCCAACCGTTTTTCACCGTGATCTTACGTCCGTCCGCGAGCGTGAACGAGGCGATGTCGAGCGCATTGCCGAAGGCATGTTCGGAAATGTTCGCGTGCGGATTGCCGTTCATGCCGCGACAGGAATAGGCGGAAATTTGCCTGATCTCGGCAACCGGTGAGCCGAACCAGCGCATCGCCGCCGGCTGCACGGCGCCGCTGATCCAGCGCTCGAGCTCCGACACGATCGGACAGGCGAGCGTCGCCGGCGGGCTCAAGCCGACGGGCGTGAACGATCCCGCGCCGTCGCGCGAGGGACCCAACGGCGCCATGGTCTCGCCCGCGGAGGTGGGCGCGGGCTGCGCGCGCGGCTCGCGCAGCGGGCCGCGGGTGATAGCGCTTGCTCCGTTGCGCAGTGTGGCGGGCGCATCCATGAGAGGTCGGCGGTCGTAGGGCTCGGGCGAAAAATCCTCGCGCCGCGAACCAACTGCGGCCGGTGATGAATATTTTGGAGGAACAGGAGCAGGTGCAACGCCATAGGGCCGGCGAAAATCGTACGGCTCCGCTGCGACATTCGGCCCCTCGGTGACGCCGGGAGGGCTAAGCGAGATGGGTTGATCGGGAGCGCCCTGACGACCTTGCGGCGAGCGCACCTGATCATCCGGCAGCACGCGCGATTGATACGAGGGCTCTGCCGGCGGGCCGGCCGGCCTGAGCGGCCAGCGTGGCGCGGCGCGCGGAATGTCACCCGGCGGCCGCAGATCGTCCATGTAACCGAGCGGCGCGCTCTCGCCTAAGATGGATACCTTGAGCGGGAAATCAGCGCCGCATACGCCGGGACCGCGGATCGGCTGCATGCGCGTGATGCCCGCGCCCTCTTTGACCATACCGGTAGCGAGGCATTGCAACTCGGCATCGTGGCGCCACGGCTCGCGTTCGGCAAAGAACATGCTGCCGCTGCAACCCGCCAACACGCCGAGGACGCCAAGGACGATGGAGCCGACGAGATACCAACGCACTCCCCACGCCATGGCGGCAGGATGCGATGGTTTCTGTTAACTTTTCTTCAAAGATTGGCGCGGCCATGGGACCACTCCTGTGCGTGTCACGCTATGGTTAAGAACTGGGATGGCGTTTGCTTCGTTCGAGCCGTTCCATGTCGCCATTCCAACGAACATGTGAGAATGGACGCCAAGCACCGACTGATATTGGCGCTCCTGATGTCGAGCGTGATGGTGTGCATGGTCACGCTCCTCGTCACCTTGCTCGATCTTGGCTTGCGACCGGATTTTCTGCTCGAGTGGGCGAAGGCTTATTTCATCGCCTGGCCGGTCGCGGCGACGACGGCATTCTTGATCATGCCGTTGGCACGCCGCCTCACGGACCGCATCGTTGGACTGATCGACACCCGGCGCTGATGTTGTGCGCATTTTGCCGCTGCCGGGTTGCTGGCCCGCACAGTTTCGGGCCGCGTCCGCTTTCGCAACCGCGTTCGGCGCGGCGGCAGTTGCAGTGCTCAGTGCCGGCGACCTCCGCCGCAGCACCCTAACGCCATGGTCCACAACGTGTTATTCCACGCGATCCGCAGAGGTAGTGAGTTCTGCTTGAGCCGAATTTGAGCGCCGGGCAGACCATAATGGCTACCATCCAAAATGACGGGGCGCGTCGGTTCGCATCGAAATATCAGAGTCTTGGCACGCCCAAGCGGATGTTCGCGCGCTCGCTTTCGGCGGCGCAATATATTTGTCATTAGGACGACGTCAGCGCTCTGCTACATTGGGGTCTCCAGAACAAGGCCGGAGGACGCGACGTGGACCTTGCTTTAAAGCTCAACGTGCTGGCCGTGCTCGCGGTGTTTGCGTTCGTCGGCGCCATCCTCTTGGGCGCGCTTTAAGTTCGAGTATTCGGCCGAGCATTCCGAACACGAACCACGTTGTCTCACACCGGAGAGCCAAGCCTCTCCGGTGTTTGCATTTACGAGGGCTACACGGCGCGTTTCGTTCAGGCGTGCTGATGCCCTTCAGCCGGCGCGCTACTCCGCCGCCGTGCGCGCCGCAATCAGCGGATCGTAGTTGAGCACCGGCGCCAGCCACTTCTCGGCTTCGGCCACCGTCCAGCCCTTGCGGGCGCCGTAGTCCTCGACCTGATCGCGCTCGATCTTGCCAACGCCGAAATAATGACTCTCCGGATGGCTGAAATAGAGGCCGCAGACGGAAGCGCCAGGCCACATGGCAAAGCTTTCGGTCAGCTTGACCCCAATCCGCCGCTCGCCCTCGAGCAGGCCAAACAATATGGCCTTCTCGCTGTGGTCGGGCTGCGCCGGATAGCCGGGCGCGGGACGGATGCCGCGATACTTTTCCCCGATCAGCTCCGCATCGGTGAGCGCCTCGTCCGGCACGTAGCGCCAGAATTCCCGGCGCACGCGCTGGTGCAGTCGTTCGGCGAAAGCTTCGGCAAGCCGATCGGCGAGCGCCTTTATCATGATGGCTGAATAATCGTCGTTCGCGCGCTTGAAACGTTCCGCCACTTCGTCCTCACCGATGCCGGCCGTAACCATGAACACGCCGACGTAGTCGGCAAGCCCGCTCGCGCACGGCGCCACGAAGTCGGCGAGCGCGATATTGGCGCGTCCCTCGCGGCGTGCGAGCTGCTGACGCAGCGTATGCAGCACCGCGAGCGGGCGAGTGCGCGACTCGTCGCCGTAAACGAGAATATCATCGCCGTCGGAATTGGCCGGCCAGAATCCAAAAAGGGCGCTTGCGGAGAGCCAACGCTCGGAAGCGATGCGCCCGAGCATCGCCTGGGCATCATTAAACAGGCTGCGCGCGGCCGGACCATATTTGGCGTCGTCGAGTATGGCGGGAAACTTGCCAACCAGCTCCCAGGTGGCGAAAAACGGTGACCAGTCGATATAGTCGCGAAGCTCATCGACCGGATAATTATCCAACACCCGCGACCCAATGAAGGTTGGCTGTGGCGGAAGATAATCTCCCGACCAGTTGAGTTTCAACGCGTTCGCGCGTGCGCCTTCCAGCGAGAGCCGCTGCTTGGCGGCCTGCCCCCGTGCATGCGCGGCGGCGATCCGGGCATATTCCTGGCGGATGTCGGCGAGATAAGCGGTCCGCGCGTCGCGCGACAGCAGATTGGCCGCAACGCCGACGGCCCGGCTTGCGTCGGTGACATAGACCACCTGCCCGCGCCGGTAGTTCGGGTGGATTTTCACCGCGGTGTGCACGCGGCTCGTGGTCGCGCCGCCAATCAACAGCGGTAAATCGAAGCCCTGTCGCTCCATCTCAGCGGCGACAAGGCACATCTCGTCGAGCGACGGCGTGATGAGGCCGGAGAGCCCGATGATGTCGGCCTGCTCCTTCTGCGCCGTCTCCAGGATTTTCGCCGCCGGCACCATCACGCCGAGATCAACGACGTCGTAATTGTTGCATTGGAGCACGACGCCGACGATGTTCTTGCCGATATCGTGCACGTCGCCCTTGACCGTCGCCATGACGATCTTGCCGTTGGTGTTCTTCTTGTCCAATCCCTTCTCTTTCTTCTCCTGCTCCATGAAAGGCATGAGGTAGGCCACCGCCTGCTTCATCACGCGCGCGGACTTCACCACCTGCGGCAGGAACATGCGTCCGGATCCGAACAGATCGCCGACCACGTTCATGCCGTCCATCAGCGGCCCTTCGATTACGTGCAGCGGACGCTCGGCCTCGCGCCGCGCCTCCTCCGCATCGGCTTCGATGAAATCGGTGATGCCGTGCACGAGCGCATGGGACAATCGCTCCTCGACCGATCGATCGCGCCAGGCGAGATCGGCCTCCTTTTTTTCCTTGCCGTGCCCGCGATACCGTTGGGCAAGCGCGAGCAACCGCTCGGCGGCGTCGGCGCTGCGGTTGAGCGCGACGTCCTCGCAGGACGCGCGCAGCTCGGGGTCGAGGTCGTCGTAGACCGCGATCTGCCCGGCATTGACGATGCCCATGTCCATGCCCGCTTTGATCGCGTGATAGAGGAACACGGAGTGCATAGCCTCGCGCACCGGTTCATTGCCGCGGAACGAGAACGACAGGTTCGACACACCGCCGGAAACATGAGCGTGTGGCAAGTTCGCGCGAATCCAACGCGCAGCCTCGATGAAAGCTACGCCGTAACCGTTGTGCTCCTCCATCCCGGTCGCGATCGCGAAAATGTTGGGGTCGAAGATGATGTCCTCGGGCAGAAAGCCAACTTGCTTGACCAGGATGTCGTAGGCGCGTTTGGTGATTGTGCATTTGCGCTCCAACGTGTCGGCCTGGCCCTGCTCGTCGAACGCCATCACCACGACCGCGGCGCCGTAACGGCGCACGGTCTTGGCGTGTGCGATGAATGCCGCCTCGCCCTCTTTCAGCGAGATCGAGTTCACCACCGGCTTCCCTTGCAGGCACTTGAGCCCGGCCTCGATCACCGAGAATTTCGATGAGTCCACCATCACCGGCACGCGGGCGATGTCGGGCTCGGCGGCGATCAGATTGAGGAAAGTGGTCATCGCCTGCTCGGAATCGAGCAGGCCCTCGTCCATGTTCACGTCGATGATTTGTGCGCCGTTCTCGACCTGATCGCGGGCGATCGCCAGCGCCCCCGCGTAGTCTCCCGCCGTGATGAGCTTGCGGAACTTGGCCGAGCCAGTGACATTCGTGCGCTCGCCGATGTTGACGAAGGGAATTTCCGGCGTGAGCGCAAACGCCTCGAGGCCGGACAGCCGCAGCATCCGCGGCACTTCGGGGACGCGCCGCGGCGCCTTGCCCTCGACCGCGCGCACGATCTCGTGGATATGCTCGGGCGTGGTGCCGCAGCAGCCGCCCACCACGTTGACCAGGCCGGCATCCGCAAATTCGCCGAGCAGCGCGGCCATGAAGCATGGGCTCTCGTCATAGCGGCCGAACTCGTTTGGCAGACCGGCATTGGGATAAGCGCACACGAGCGTATCGGCGATGCGCGCGATCTCGGCAATATGCGCGCGCATCTCGCGCGCGCCCAGCGCGCAGTTGAGCCCGATCGAGAATGGCGCGGCGTGGCGCACCGAATTCCAGAACGCCGCTGGCGTCTGGCCCGAGAGCAGACGCCCGGAGCGGTCGGTGATGGTGCCGGAGATCATCACCGGCACGTGTATCCCGGTAAGCTCGCTGACGTCGGCGATCGCCGCGATCGCTGCCTTCGCATTGAGCGTGTCGAAGATGGTCTCGATCAGCAGGAGGTCGGCGCCGCCCTCAAGCAACCCCTTGGCCTGCTCGGCATAAGCGCTGCGCAGCTCGTCGAAGGTGACGGCGCGGAAACCGGGGTTGGCTACATCTGGGGAGATCGAAGCGGTGCGATTGGTCGGGCCAATGGCGCCGGCGACAAAGCGCGGCCGACCGTCCTCGCTTTGCGCGAGATCGGCGGCGGCGCGGGCAAGCTTAGCGCCTTCGAGATTGAGCTCGTAGGCGATGCCGGCCATGCCGTAATCGGCTTGCGCGATGCGCGTGGAGGAGAAGGTGTTGGTCGAGACGATATCGGCGCCAGCACGGAAGTAAGCGAGATGAATGTCACGGATCTTGGCAGGCTGGCTGAGAATAAGGAGGTCGTTGTTGCCGCGCACCTCGCGGTTCCACGCATCGAATCGCGCGCCGCGATAGCCTTCCTCGTCGAGCCCGAGCGCCTGGATCATGGTGCCCATGGCTCCGTCGAGCACGAGGATGCGCTCGGCCGCGACGCGGCGCAGCGTCTGCTCGGTCGATGAGACGGGCATCGCCATCGCCACGCTCAGCTGTGCTCCCTCTCCCCAACGGGGAGAGGGGTGGGGTGAGGGGGTTCGGATGTGTGCTGACAGACCGTGCTCAAAATTTCCTCCAGCACGCCGTTCGTATTCCGCATCACATCATGATTCCAGAATCGAAGTACGAGATAACCCATTGCCTCCAACACTCTGGTTCTATCCGCGTCACGGTCTCTATTGTGATCATGCTGTCCGCCATCCAGCTCTAAGATGAGCTTGGCGTCCGCGCAGAAGAAATCGACGACAAAGCGATGGATCGAGACCTGTCTCTTGAATTTCCATCCACCCAGACGGCGATCACGTAAGCGGAGCCAGAGCAGACGCTCCGCATCCGTCTGATGCCGGCGTAGTCGTCGGGCGGGTTCGGTGTTCGGTCGCCTCATCCGACCCCCCTCACCCCAACCCTCTCCCCTCCGGGGAGAGGGAGCGCACCGTGTTCGCGGCTCGCCTTTTCAGTCGCCTCATGCGCCGGCCGCAGCCCGAGCAAGTGACAGACCGCGTAGACCAGATCGGCGCGGTTCATGGTGTAGAAGTGAAAATCGGTGACGCCGCGGTCGACGAGATCGAGCACTTGCTCGGCGGCGACCGCGGCGGCGATGAGCTTGCGTGTCGCCGCATCATCATCCAGCCCGTCGAACCGCTCGGCCAGCCAGTCGGGTACCGAAGCGCCGCAGCGGGCGGCGAACGCCTTGGTCTGCTTGAAATTCTGTACCGGCAGGATGCCAGGCACGACCGGAACGTCGATGCCACGCGCGCGCACACGGTCGAGATAGCGGAAATAGAGCTCATTCTCGAAAAAGAATTGGGTGATCGCGCGCGCGGCGCCGGCATCGACCTTGGCTGCCAGCATGTCGAGGTCCGCTTCCACCGTGGGACTGTCGGGATGTTTCTCCGGATAAGCCGAGACCGATACCTCGACCTCGGAGAGACGCTTGATGCCGGCAACGAGATCGGCGGCGTTGCGATAACCTCCGGGATGCGGCGCATACCGCTCGCCGAGCCCGCCGAGGGGGTCCCCGCGCAGCGCCACGATGTGGCGCACGCCAGCCGCGCAATAATTGCCGATTACGGCGTCGATCTCCTCGCGCGTGGCGGCGACGCAGGTCAGATGCGCGGCGGGGGTGAGAGCGGTTTCGGCCAGAATGCGTTTGACGGTGGAATGCGTTCGCTCGCGCGTGGAGCCGCCGGCGCCGTAGGTGACTGAGACGAAATTCGGCTTCAGCGGCGCAAGCCGCGTGATCGACTCCCACAGCGTCTTTTCCATCTCCTCGGTCTTAGGCGGAAAGAACTCGAACGAGACACGGATACGTCGCGGCTCGCCGTCGCCACGGGGTTGCACGAAGCGGCTGGCGCGTGCCTGGGCAGACATCAGGCCACCTCCAGCGCGGGCGCCGCAAGCGCGAGGCGGGGATCGCGCGCGAGCCAAAGCGAAACGGCAATCTTACCTTCGGAAGCGGGCTCCGGCGGAAGGCTCTGCTGCAGCATGATGGTAAGCCCGGCGGCTTTCATCCACTGCGCCACGGTCTCGGGCGCAAAGCCGAGCCGGCGATGGGCGTGCTCGTCGCGCAGAAATTCGAGATCGTGGGGAGCAAAATCGACGACGAGCAAGCGGCCGCCCGGTCGCAGCACGCGCGCCGCCTCCTCGATCGCGCGCGCGCCGTCCTCGAGGAAGTGCAGCACCTGGTGGATGACGACGGCATCGAAACTGTCCTTGGGCAACGCTAGGTCGTAGATATCGCCCTGGCGCACGCTGCAATGCCGCAGTCCGGCGCGATCGAGCCGCGCGCGAGCGAGCGAGAGCATGTCCAGGGAGAGATCGAGCCCGAGACCGCGCTCGATCTGCGGCGCGAGCAGTTCGAGCATGCGCCCCGTCCCGGTGCCGAGATCGAGAAGTGTGCGCACGGGCGCGTCCGCGAGCGCGCCGATGATCGCCGCCTCGACCGCCTCGTCGGCCACATGCAGCTTGCGGATGCGATCCCACTCCACCGCGTGCCGGCGAAAATAGTTTTGCGCCGCCTGGGCGCGTTGCGCCCGCACCGCGGCGAGACGCTCGCGATCGCGCGAGAGCGTCACGTCCTCGGGATCGAGGTGGACGATGAGCTCGCGGGCAAGCTTGGCGGCATCCTCCCGCTCGCCCAAGCGGAAGAAGGCCCACGAGCCCTCGCGAAAGCGCTCGACCAACCCCGCCTCGGCGAGAAGCCGCAGATGGCGCGAAATGCGCGGCTGCGATTGGCGCAGGATGGCGGTGAGATCCGAAACGGTCAGCTCGGCCTCGGCCAACAGCGCGAGGATGCGCAGCCGCGTGGCCTCGGCCGCGGCCTTGAGCGCCTCATAGACGGTGTCGAAGGGCAGGTGGGCACGAGTGGGCATGAAGCGCGGGCGAGGTCCCATTTTGGGCAGGTGGGACGGGCATGACTGGCGTATAAAGATATCTTTATAGGTTTAAACGCTCCTGGCAAGGGCCCAATCCCACGTCACGGGATCTCGCCCGGCTCCGACTTGACAGCGCTAACCGCTTAACCCGACCTGCAGCGGTTGAGAGCCCCCTAGCCCCATCCACTCTTTTTTCGCCGGAGGAATCATTCATGGCCGAGGAACCCTTCGGCATCCGCGACGGCGAGATCGCGGTCGAACTGCCGGAGAACTTCGACGCCTCGCTCTATTTCATCGGCCACATCCGCACACCTTGGACGCGGCGCGAGGACTGTCCCAAAAATGCGCGCGAATCCGACGCCGTCTGCACCCTCCTCGTCGATGAGCGCTGGGCCAAGGCGCTGACGGGCGTCGAGACCTGCAGCCACCTCGTGGTGCTTTATTGGATGAGCCGGTCGCGGCGCGATCTGGTGCTGCAGATGCCGCGGCACTACGGCGTCGGGCGCGGCACGTTCGCGCTGAGATCGCCGGCGCGACCCAATCCTATCGCCCTGAGCGTTGCGCGGCTGCTCCGCGTCGACGGCACGAGGCTCTCGGTCGTAGGGCTCGACTGTCTCGACAACACCCCGCTCCTCGACATCAAACCATATTTTGCCTCAACCGACGCGGTTGCCGACGCGGTGGTTGGCTGGCATGCGGCGCGGCAATGAGAGCCCGGAAGGGGCGGCGGTATCGTGACGCCGTTGAGCCTCTGACCGCCTTTTCGGGCGGGCGTGAACACAGGGTTGTTACCGCGCTGCGGCAATCTGGCAATTCGCAAGAATTCTCAATGCGATACCAGTTTCGATCCCGGCTGGTAACCAACTCACAGGATTAATTCCCGGCAAGCTTTTTGAACCCGGCCACCCCCCGCTCCGACCAATAGTCGTCAAAGGGGGACGTGCCATGTACAATTTTACCCGCCTGAAGACCGTCGCCGCGGTCGCCGCCATCCTTGTGGCGAGCGCCACCACGGCAGCTTCCGCCAATCCGTTTAATCCATTCGAGGCGCTGTTCGGCCCGCAGCGCGAGCCCGTGGCCGCGCCCGCCTATGCCAATCCGCAGGATGACGCCGGCGAGCTGCGTGGCGAGCTCCGCCGACAGATCGTCGACTACCGCACAAGCGAGGCGCCCGGCACCATCATCATCGATACCCCGAACACGTACCTTTACCTGGTGCTGCCCGGCGGCAAGGCCATGCGCTACGGCATTGGCGTCGGCCGCGAAGGCTTCACTTGGTCCGGCGTGAAGACGATCGAGCGCAAGGCCGAGTGGCCGGATTGGACACCACCGCCGCAAATGATCCAGCGCCAGCCCTATCTGCCGCGCTTCGTGGCAGGTGGCCCGAGCAATCCGCTCGGCGCTCGCGCCATGTATCTCAGCGATTCCGTCTATCGCATCCACGGCACCAACGCGCCCGAGACCATCGGCGGCTTCGTGTCCTCGGGCTGCATCCGCTTGCTCAACGAGGACGTGATCGATCTCTACAACCGGGTTCACGTCGGGGCGAAGGTCGTCGTGCGCCCGATGGGTGCGCGCCGCGCCGCTGCCGAGATCGATAGTATCAACTGAGCGGCGGCATCTCCGCATCTTAAGGATCGCGTTGAGGATCGCGCCGGCCCCTCGCGGGCCGGCACTTGTTTTTGCCCGCTCCTTCAAGCGCCGCCGCGGAAGCAGGAGTAGCCCCAGGGCGTGCATTTGAACGGCAAATGATAGTGCTGCGCCGGCTCGGCGATGCCGAAATCGAAGCGGACGACGTCGAGGAACGGCACGGTGGGCAAGGCGATGCCCTGCGCGCGGTAAAAATCCGCGACATGAAAGACCGCGACATAGCCGCCGGGGACGAAGGGTTTCGACAACTCAGGCCGGTTCAACAATCCGGTCGCGTCGGTAGCACCTTTAGCCAGCAGCTCGAGCTTGCCGCCAACGCCGATCGCGTGAAGCTCGACCTGCATGCCCGCGGCCACCACGCCGCGCGATACGTCGACGACGTGGATCGAGACGCCCGCCATGGCTCATGCTCCCTGAGGCGTGATGCCAACCAAAACCATTACTCTTTACCGCATCTGGCGCGTGAGGCCGGCCAAGCGCTCGGCGAGCAGCATCAGGACCAGCGTGAAGATCACGATCAGACCGGAGACCGCCGCCGTGCGCACATCGAGATTGGTCTCGATCTGCTGCCACAGATGAATGGGCAGCACCTCGGTGCGCTCGTCGGCGAGAAACAACGACACCGGCACGTTGTCGAAGGAGGCCATGAAGGCGAGGAACGCGCCGGCGCCGAGACCGGGCGCGATCAGCGGCAGCGTCACCCGGCGGAAGGTCATGAGGCGACCGCCGCCGAGGCTGTAGGAGGCATCGAGCAGCGCCGGATCGAGCTGGGACAGCGCGGCGATGGTCGTGCGCAGCACGAACGGCACGCAAACTACGATATGTCCGAGCACCAGAAACGGGATGCTCGGCGAGAAACCGAGCTTGTGGATGAAAATCAACGCGGCAAAGCCGAAGGCAAGGGCCGGCAGCAGCAGCGGCGACATGAACAGGACGTCGCATGCTCGTGCGAGCGCCGAGCGGTTGCGCGCGATCCCGAGCGCCGCGGCGGTGCCCAGCACAACCGAGAACACCGTGGTCCAGAATGCGACCACAAGACTGTTCCAAGCGGCGGCCTGCATCTGATCCGCGTCGAGCAGGGCGATGTACCAGCGCAGCGACAGGCCATCAGGCGGAAATTTCAACGATTGTGATGCGGTAAACGACGTCAGCAGCATGACCAGCGTTGGTCCGACGAGGAAGAGGATCGCGACGGCGGCGAGTGCGCCGAACACGAGGCGCAGCGATAACGCCTCCCAATCGACGGAATGCTCAGGCGCCGCCATAGGTCTCGCTCTTGCGGCCGATCATGGCGAGCAGCGCCACCGCGGCGAGCACCGCGAGCATGAAGATCACGGAGATCGCTGCCGCAAATGGCCAGTTGTTGGCGCCGATCGCCTGCTGATAGATGTTCAGCGGCATGTAGATCAGCCGCGCTCCGCCGATCAGCGTTTGGGTCACGAACGCGGTGACGCAGGCCGAATAGGTCAGGATGCAGCCGGCGATCACGCCCGGCAGCGACAGCGGCAGCGTCACCCGCCAGAGCGTGCGCCATTCGCCCGCTCCCAGCACGTACGACGCATCCGCCAGATTCGGATCGAGTTTCGCGAGCACGGTGAGGATCGGCAACACCATCAAAGGCATCTGCACCTGCGCGAGCACCATGATCACGCCCGGCTCGGTGTAGAGCAGGCGCAGCGGCTCCCGCGTGAGGCCGAGGCCGAGCGCCACTTGGTTGAGGACGCCCTGGCGGCCGAGGATCACGATCCATGCGAACGTGCGCACCACTACGCTGGTAAGAATGGGTAAAATGACCAGGAAAATGAGGACGCGCTGCCAGCGCGCGCTCGCGCGTGCGCAAATCCAGGCGATCGGATAACCGAAGAGGAGGCAAACGAGCGTCGCCTTGACACCCAGAAAAAGCGTGTCCCACAGGATCGAGTAATTGAAGCGGTCGGTGAAGAACTTCACGTAATTGGCGGCGGTCCATGCGGCCGTGTCGGCAGTGAGCGAGAGCGTAACCAGTACGATCAGTGGTGCAACGAAGAACGCGACGAATAGCGCTGCCAGCGGCAGTACGAGGGGAGATTGGTTAGAACTCATATCAACCGTTCAGTTCGTCATTCCGGCCGCGCCGCGACAGCGGCGAGAGCCGGAATTCATAACCACCGGCCGTGGATATGGATTCCGGGCTCTCGGGCTTCGCCCGCGCCCCGGAATGACGACCCAGAAGTTTTCCCCCGCAAGAGCTCGTCGCAAGAGATTGCTGCTACAGCTTGATCTCGCGGTTGAAGCGGTCGATGAGCGCGCCCCGTTGCGGGTTGAGCTTGTCCCAGTCGATGGTGCGGATCTTCGCGAGATCGCTTTGTGTTTTGGCAATCGCCACCGTGATGGCGCCCTCGAGCTTCACCTTCGAATTGGTCGGGATCACGTCGTATGGCGGTTTGAGCATCTGCGCCTGGATGTCGGCATCGAGATGCTCGTCGATATATTTCACCGCGAGATCGGGCTCGGCCGCGTTGGCGACCAGATGCAGGCTTGTCGACCAGCCGACCGGACCGCTTGTCGGGATCGCGAGTTCGACCGGCACATCCTTGCCCTTGAGCGTCTGCACGAAATTGAAATTGTAGGGCGCGATGTCGACCTGCTCCTGCTGCCATAGCGTCGCGTAGGCGCCAAGATTGGCGGCGATGGCGCCCACATTGGGCAAGAGCTCGCGCAGCGCCTTGAAGGCCGGCTCGAAATTGCCTTCGTCGCCGCCCTTGAGCCGGTTGAGCTCGGCGAGAAAAGCGATGCCCAGCTGACTGTTGAGCGCGGTCAGGCCGACGCGGCCCTTGTATTTCGGGTCCCACAGTTCGTCCCAGTTCTTCGGCGGAGCGATCTTCTTCGGGTTGTAGCCGATGCCGATGACCTGCATGGTGATCTTCGGCCCCCATTTGTCCTGAAACGCCGGCAACAGCTCGGCGTAGCGCGGCGACTTGGCGACCGGGTATTCCACAATCAAGCCCTCGCGTGCCGCGTCGAGCACCTGGGGTGAATCGAAGATCGCGACATCGAATGGCGGCCGGCTGCCCTTGGCCGCCTGCAGCCGCGCGACCTGATCCGTGCCGAGAATAATCGACTGAGTCACCGCGGCGCCGGTGGCGCGGCGGAATGCCGGAGCGAGAATATTGCGGTGAGCCTCGTTCCAAGTGCCGGGAAACGTGGCGGCGACGAGCGTTTTCGTTTGCGCGAAAGCGCGCGCGGGAAGAAAGGAAGCTGCGCCGACTGCGGCAGCTCCGGTAAGCAAGCGTCTGCGGTCCATGGTTCACACTCCTGCGCTGATCTATTCGCTGGCAAAGACGCGGCATGCTGCCTCGGACGCGGCCGCCACATGCACGCTCTCGCCGGCACGCCGCAACGGTGTGGCCGGCGCGCGTGGCTCGCTGACCTTCAGCGAAGCCCCGCCTTGAGTTTCCACCTCGTAGACGACGTGCGGCCCAAGCGGCATCACCGCCTTGACCACGCCCGGGATGCGACCCTCGCCAGCGGCGGCCTCGAGCCGCAATTGTTCGGGGCGCACCGACACCAACACCGGCGCGCCGCTGAGGAGGTGCGGCGTCGGCTTGGCCCGCAGTACGGCCCCGCCCGGCACGCGGATGCTGGCGATGCCGCCATTGGCGCTTACGAACTCGCCGCGGAGCACGTTCGCCGTGCCAACGAATTGGTTGACGAACAGCGTGGTCGGCCGGTCGTAGATGTCGGTCGGGGAAGCTACTTGCTCGATCGACCCGCGCGCCATGACCGCGATGCGGTCCGCCATCGACAGCGCCTCTTCCTGGTCGTGAGTGACGAGGATGGTCGTGATGCCGTATTCGCGCTGCAGCCGTTTCACCTCGATCTGCATGTCGAGACGGAGATTCTTGTCGAGCGCGCCGAACGGCTCATCGAGCAGCAGCACCTTCGGATCGGTGGCCAGACACCGAGCGAGCGCGGTCCGCTGCTGCTGGCCGCCGGACAGCTGCCGCGGCTTGCGTGCTGCGAACTCGCTCATATGCACGAGCGCGAGCATCTCGGCGACCCGCTCCCCGACGCGCTGCCGCCGCCACTTCTGCGCCTCGAGCCCGTAGGCGACGTTCTCGGCCACTGTCATGTGCGGAAAGAGCGCGTAATTCTGGAACACGATGCCGGCTCCGCGGCGGCTCGGCGGCAAATGATCGACCGGCTCGGCGTCGAACAGGACGCGGCCGCTCGTCTGGCGGATGAAGCCGGATACAATGCGCAGCAGCGTGGACTTGCCGCAGCCCGAAGGGCCCAGCAGCGCGACGAGCTCGCCAGGCGCTACGTCGAGGTTAATGTCGCGCACGGCGAAGACGTCGCCGAAGCGATGGCTGATGTCCTCGAGGCGCAGCCGGTGCCCGCGGTTGGACCCCATGACCCTCGTGGTTCTTGCGTGCGTTCGACCCCGGCAATTCACCTTCGCCGGACGCACGATCGCCGTCAACGGCAATTTCCGCGGATGTTTTGGCGCATGCGCTGCCCGTTCCGCAGGCGTACCACGCGGCAACGAGCACGCACAGTCCGCGTTGACACCCGCCACGGCGGGCCTACATTAACGGCTGTTCCGAGGGGAGCTCCGGTCAAGGAGCTGAGAGGCCCGCCAGTTCATACCGCGGGGACCCTTTGAACCTGATCCGGGTCATGCCGGCGAAGGGACAGGACATTTTCATGACAGCACCCTCGCTCCGAATCTCGGTCTTCCTCGCAAGGCTGCTTGGACCGGTCTGTATCGCCATTGCAATCGGCGTGCTGGTCAACGCAGCCGCCTACCGCGGATTGGCGCAAGAATTCTTGCACAATACCGCGCTGATCTATGTGACCGGCCTCTTAGGCATGACCGCGGGCGTCGCGATCCTGCTCAACCATAATGCCTGGGTGCCTGACTGGCGCTTGCTCATCACGCTCTTCGGCTGGCTCGCCACGATCGGCGGCGCCCAGCGCATCATCTGGCCGCAGGGCACCGAGGCCGCCCTTCGCTGGTTCCTGGAACGCTCGGCGAGCCTGATCGTCGCCGGCATCATCTGGCTGATAATCGGCGCGGTGCTCTGCTTTTTCGGCTACCGCCGCGAACCCGTTACGGGAGCAACACGATGAACATCCACGATCCCAACATCGCTACCCCCAAAGTCACCACCGGACCGCTTCCGGCCTCGCGCAAGGTCTACGCGCGACCCGATACTGCCCCGGAGCTACGCGTGCCCGTTCGCGAGATCGTGCTCACCGATGCCGCCGCCGAGCCGCCGCTCCCCGTCTACGATACGACCGGCCCCTATACCGATCCCACCGTGACGATCGACGTCGAGCGGGGGCTCGCACGTACGCGCCTCGAATGGGTTCGCGAGCGCGGTGGTGTCGAGGATTACGAGGGCCGTCCGGTGAAGCCCGTTGACAACGGCAATGTCAGCGGCAAGCACCTCGCGCACAATTTTCCCACAACCCATCGGCCCTTAGGCGCTGTGAATGGCAAGCCGCTGACCCAGCTGGAGTGGGCGCGCGCCGGCGTCATCACCAAGGAAATGATCTACATCGCCGAGCGCGAGAACCTCGGACGCAAGCGTCAGCTTGAGCGCGCCGAGGCCGCGCTTTCCGACGGCGAGAGTTTTGGCGCAGCGGTGCCGGCCTTCGTCACGCCGGAATTCGTGCGCAGCGAGGTGGCGCGGGGGCGCGCCATCATTCCATCGAATATCAACCACGCCGAGCTCGAGCCGATGATCATCGGCCGCAACTTCCTCACCAAGGTCAACGCGAATATCGGCAACTCGGCGGTGACCTCCTCGGTCGAGGAAGAGGTGGAGAAGATGGTGTGGGCGATCCGCTGGGGCGCCGATACCGTGATGGATCTCTCCACGGGCCGCAACATCCACACCACGCGCGAATGGATCATCCGCAATGCGCCGGTGCCGATCGGCACCGTGCCGATCTACCAGGCGCTGGAGAAGGTCAACGGCGACCCCGTCAAGCTCGATTGGGAGTGCTACAAGGACACGCTTATTGAGCAATGTGAACAAGGCGTGGATTACTTCACCATCCATGCCGGCGTGCGGCTCGGCTACATCCATCTCACGGCAAACCGTGTTACCGGCATCGTCTCGCGCGGTGGCTCGATCATGGCGAAGTGGTGTCTCTCGCGGCACAAGGAGAGCTTCCTCTACGAGCGCTTTGACGAGATCTGCGACATCATGCGCAAATACGATGTCTCGTTCTCGCTCGGCGACGGCCTGCGGCCGGGCTCGATCGCCGATGCCAACGACCGCGCGCAGTTCGCCGAGCTCGAGACCTTGGGCGAGCTGACCAAGATCGCCTGGGACAAAGGCTGCCAGGTGATGATCGAGGGCCCCGGCCACGTGCCCATGCACAAGATCAAGGTCAACGTGGAGAAGCAGCTCAAGGAATGCGGCGAGGCGCCGTTCTATACGCTCGGGCCGCTCACCACCGACATCGCGCCGGGCTACGACCACATCACCTCGGCGATCGGCGCCGCCATGATCGGCTGGTTCGGCACCGCCATGCTCTGCTACGTCACGCCCAAGGAGCATCTCGGGCTCCCCGACCGCGACGACGTCAAGGAAGGCGTCATCGCCTACAAGATCGCGGCGCACGCCTCCGATCTCGCCAAGGGCCACCCGGCGGCGCAGATCCGCGACGACGCGCTCTCGCGCGCGCGCTTCGAGTTCCGCTGGGTCGACCAATTCAACCTCTCGCTCGACCCCGACACCGCGCGCGAATACCACGACGAGACGCTGCCCAAGGAGGCGCACAAGGTGGCGCATTTCTGCTCCATGTGCGGGCCGAAATTCTGCTCCATGAAGATCACGCAGGACGTGCGCGACTACGCCGCCACATTGAATGACAAAGAGCAGGGCATGGCGCAGATGTCGGAGAAATTCCGGCAGCTCGGCAGCGAGGTCTATGTCGATGCGACGACGGTGAAGGAGAGCAATAGAGCGCTGTAAAATAAACGGATCAATGTTCAGGCTACGGTCGGGTTGGACCCGGCCGTTTCTTTTGGCGTATTCCAAACGTAACCCTTCTCGCCTGATCCATCGCCCTTCCAGCCGTATGGTTCATTTGTGATCTCAAGTAAAAAATCGACTCCGAACTCTATCTTAACTGGTCTACCATCCGCGTATTCTTGCTCGCGTTCCATTTTGCGCCAATCTTTAACGACCCCTTGCAAATAGGACAGCTCAGATTTTGCCGTATGGAGCGCGACGTAGGCGCCAATCCTTGCCGCACGCTCGGCATGTATTTTGTCGACGACCCAAGTGCCGGTCCAAACAGTGCCGTCACTGTTTGTGGTCACGCCTTTCCCTTGGGGACAGACAAAGTGAAAGCCGACCACAACTTGGCCATCTCGGGGTTCTGCAGTTACGTTTGTGACACGGGCCGGTTTTTCACGAGTCGGAGTACGCCGCGAAAGCTCAGCATCGCACAACGTTAAAACGGACATTTCTCCAAGCCGACTAGCGTTTTGCCGCAGAGCTTTTACGGCATCCGTCGGTAACGCGGCTATTCGCTCAGCGGTCCAGTCAACCATCGCTATGCAGTCTTCCAAAGATCATTGGCAATCACATCGGGTGGATCAAAAATGTGAAAGCAGCATGGCGTTGGAGATAATCCCACCAAAGCAGGAATCATGAGCGCGGATTGCTGACCTTGCGATGCGTACGCAATGAGACGAGTGTTTCCTTCAAGGATAGTGAAGGGTCCGGCCTTCTCGTGCCCCCAAAGAATTGGTCGAGCCCAGGAACGGGGTTGGCTGGTTAATACGCTCGGCCGTCGCCCTGCCACTCGGTGGAGTTCATTCCTGTCGTCTGAGTGATCCCAACCGCATCGGGCAATCACATGCAGTTCCGACAATTCCTCGTCAGTCAGACTCCGAACTTCATACCATCGGGTATCTGGCGGAATTTCACCAATCAGGTTCCCTCGGGAACAATAGAGATACCGGAGGCGTGCATGATTCGCGTGCGGATCGGTGGTGTTTGGCGAGTCAATCAACACCATCTTAGCTGATGGGAGCGATTGCTCGAATTTGTTTCTTTCCCCGCGAAGAAATTCCGCGATCACTTCGTGCACGCTTACGCGATTCCACGCCATATTTGCCAGACTCATCCGTTCCCCCAATCTCAGTTTCGACAGGCACCACGAAGCCCCCTCCTGTTGGTCGAGTCTATTTCCTTTCGCCAACCGGTGCCTTGCATGGCGGGTTAGTCGAAGGCGTAACGCGCCCTACTGCCATCGATCCGGCACCAGTCAGTCGCCGAACACCCAGCGGACGATGCGAGAATCGCTCTGATATCCGCCATTCTTGGCAAACGGCTCCTCGTTCCAGAACTTGTCCGCCGCCGCCCGGTCGGGCAGCTCGAGCAGCAGCGCGGTGCCGATGTTGTCGGCGCCGTCAGCCGAGCGGATCGGTCCGCGAAAGACGAAGCTGTCGCCGTACGAGGCGAAGTATGACTCGTGCGCGTGGAGGTGTTCGCGGAAGAACTCGGGCGTGCCGGTCTTGGGTCCCGTGCACAGGAACTGCTGCATGCCCTTGCGGCGATAGTCGGCCGCACGCTTCTGGAAGCTGTTCGACCAGCGGTGAATCTCGACGCGCTGGTAGAGGCCGGCCTTGCTCATGGGCTCGCCCGCGACGAATGCGTCCGCCGCCGCGCGGTCGTCGAGCTGCATGAAGAACGACGTGCCCAGCGTGTCGCGCCCGTCGTCGGAGACGAAATGACCGTAGCCGATGACGCGCTCGCCGAAATCTTTGACGTAGCTCTTCTGATCCTGGACCAAGCCACGTCGGGTCTCCGTCGTCCCCGGCTTGTCCCAGCAGTAGATCGCCCACTGGGCCGGCTTCGTGCGGTAGTAGTTCCGCAGCGCCTCCCCGCTCAATCCATATCGAGGATCGCCCGGCAGATATCCAGTCATAAGCGTCCTACTCCACGATCAGCGAATCTTGTCGAAATCCCCGTGCCGGCCGAGGCCGCTCTTGAAGCGGGCCGCGCCGGCGACGCCGTCCGTAACCAGCGCCTCGCGCCCGTTGTACCATTCCTGAATCAAGGCCTCGCGCACGCTGAGCCCGTGGCTCCTAATGGCGGAGCGCCGATCCGCACGCACGCAGACCTGCGGGAACCGTGCGATGTCATGAGCGAGCTCCTCCGCCTTCGCGCGCGCGCCTCCCTTGGGCGTGAGATATTCGCACAGACCGATTTGCAAGCACTCGTCCGCGGGTACTTTTCGGCCGGTCAAGATGATCTCCAGCGCGCGGCCGAGGCCGACGATTCGCGGCAATCGCACCGTTCCTCCGTCGATCAGCGGCACGCCCCAGCGGCGGCAATAGACGCCGAAGTAAGACTCTTTCGCCATCACGCGGAAGTCGCACCATAAGCCCAGCTCCATTCCGCCGGCGACCGCGGGCCCCTCGACGGCCGCGATCACCGGCTTGTCCAGTTCGAGCCGAGAGGGCCCGAGCGGCCCGCGCGGAATCTCGCCGCCATTGCCACGCGGCCGCGCCGTCGAGATGTCGAGCTCGCCGAGCGGATAATCGGCATCGAGCGTGCTGACGTATTTGAGGTCCCAGCCCGCGCAAAAAGCGCCGCCGGCGCCGTAGAACACCGCGACGGACGCGTCCTTATCAGCATCGAATTCGAGAAAGGCGGCGGTGAGCGCATCGGCGCTTGCGGGGTCCATGGCATTGCGCGCTTCGGGCCGGTCGTGGATCACCGTCCAGACCGGTCCGTCTTTCTCGATTCTGACTGCCATATGGATGCCTCCTGTCGATGATTGGATGAGAGACCTAGCCACGAGGTTAGCACGTGGTGGGTTTCGCTCCGCTCAACCCATCTACGCTGCTGGGTTAAAGGCAAAGCATGCTACCTCTTGCCGTGCATCCAACGCGTGTCCTTGCTTGCCTTCTTGCCACGGCGTGCGCCGCACATGCCGGCGAGGCGACGGATGCCGCGGCAACGGCAGCCGATCAATCCAAACTCACGACCGGCGCCGTGCTGATGAGCGACTACATCTATCGCGGCATCAGCTATTCGGCGCGCCAGCCGGCGGTCGGCGCCTATGTCGACGCGCAAAAGGGATGGCTCTACGCCTACACGAACTTGAACAGCGTCAAGTTTTCGACCGGCGCCACCATCGAGGTGACGATGGCTGCCGGTGCGCGGCCGACGCTCGGTCCGTTCGATTTCGATATCGGTGCCGCCTATTACTACTATCCGAACGAGCCGGGGCCGGAGCACTCGAATTATTGGGAAGCGCACGCGACGGCGTCGCGCAAGCTGACCGACAAAATCACGCTGGAATCGACGCTCGCCTACGCGCCGGATGTTTGGCAGACCGGCGCCTGGGGCGTCTACGGAGCAAGCACGCTCTCATATGAATTGCCGAGCGGGCTCTTTCCGCCCGAGGTGGGCTGGACCCTCTCCTTCGATCTCGGCCGCTGGTCCTTCGGCCCAACCTCGAGCGGCGGCGGCGTCAGCGCGGCCGGCGGCGGGCTTGCGCTGCCGTCTTTCACGAATTGGCGTGCCGGCCTGACGTTCAGCTACCGGGTGTTCAAGCTCGGCCTCAATTACACCGACACGAACCTTTCGAAAGAGAATTGCTACGTGCTCACCGGCGATCTCGGCGCCGTCCCGGGCGGCGTGAGCAACCCAGGCAACAATCCGTTCGGCTTGCGCTCGCGCCTGTGCGGCGCGGCGTTCTCGGCAACACTCGGTGTCGAGATCAATCCTGCAACGCTTGGCCGCTGAGGGCGAGTTGCGGTTCTCGCTTTTCGCGCAAGGCATCGAGGCTCCACGATCCGGCGCCGGCGAAGGAGAAGTAAAAGAACACGAAGCAGAACAGGATCGCAAGATTGCCGCCGTTGAGGATGGGCAAGAAGCCCCGTGGCGCATGTCCGATGAAATAGGCAAACGCCATTTCGCCGGCGAGAATGAAAGCAACGGGGCGGGTGAACAGGCCCAATACCATCAGAGCGCCGCCGACGAGTTCGAGCATTCCGGCAAGGCCGACGAGCGAAAAGAGCGTCACGTCCTTGAACGCCGGCACCGCCGGAAATTTCAGCAGCTTCGCCATTCCATACTGCAGAAATAGCAGCCCGGTCATGATGCGCAGCACGCTCAAGACACGGGCATGCCAGGAGACGTAAGTTTCAGCCCATTTCATCGCCCGCCCCTCTGACGCGTCACAGTCCTGCTGGCGAGCGGCCAGCATTGTGCTCCAGAACTGCACGATTCCAGTCGCCGAGTGTCGCCGCGGCCTCGTAAGTGCTCTGGCAGAATTCAAGCAGAGCCTCGCGTGGCGAAGCGGCTCCCCGCACATCGTCATAGCTGAGCAGGAACTGCGACAGGTCCGTATTGTAGGACGCCGCCGCCGGGCGAACGGGCGCTTTTGGAAATCCTGATGGTTGCGGCGCAGCGTAGGAATAGAATGCCGGGCCCTTCACCAACTCGTCTCCCGGCCACCAGCCCACGCTGCTCACCTCGTGCGAATAGCCCTCCCGCGTGATCAGATCGGCGCCGGGAATTTCCGGCGCGCGGCGGCCGGAAAAGCGCGTCACCGCCAAATCGAAGCTGCCCCAGAAGAAATGCACCGGGCTGGCCTTGCCTATGAAACGTCCGCGGAATTCCTTAAGGATCGTATCCGCCGAAACGAGGATGCGCCAGAATCGATTGGCGTAGTCCGGATCATATGAGGCGTGGGTGCGGTCCTGGTCAAATGGGATCGGATTTGGAATCTCGACCGGCATCGTCCAGATCTTCACCGCGATGTCCATGGAATGGAGCGCGGCCATCACCTCCACATAAAACTCGGCCACCGATTTCGGCGCCAAGCGCACCGTGTGGACCGTTCCATCATTTTTCTCGATGAGCAGATTATGCTCGATGAAATCGAACAGAATTTCGAATGTTTCTCCGTCGTAGGGGATAGGCGACGTGGTCAGGCCCCGCGCCGTCACGTAAAGAGGCACTTGCCACCAATGGTTCACATACGGGCTGAGCGCTAACCTAACTTTGCCGACGATTTGGGTCCACATGTGCAGCGTGGCGCGGGTGGGCTCCCAGGCTTCGAGCGGCAGCGCGGGCCAGCGGTGATCCTCAGTCATCCTCGCCCTCCTCTCGGTCTCTGCCGTCCCCTCATCCGGTTTTCCACGGCGACGAGACTAAGCGCACGCGCGCGCCAGGCGGTGAAAGGTCGCGACGAAGCGCTCGATGTCGTCCTCGTCGTTGTACACGTGCGGGCTGATCCGCATGTGTCCGATCCGAGCGGCGACGTGGACGTGCTCTGCGGCCAGCCGATCGGTCAAGCGTTCCGGCATACCCGCCAGAAACTGCAAGCTCAGGATATGCGGGGCCCGCGCCGAGGCATCGGGAATTATCACGCCGGCATCGCGTAGTCCGTCCGCCAGGCGGGCGGTGAGAATGCGCAGCCGTTGTTGAACGGCTTCGCATCCCCATTGCGCCATCATCTCCATTCCGATCGACGCCATTTCCAGCGAGATGAAATGATCGCGCTCGCCCATGTCGAAGCGGGGCGCGCCGGTGACGAATTCGACGTCGCGAAAATAGTTTTTCTGCTCCGAATTGATCGCGCGGCGGCCGTAGCTCGTCTGCTCGAGCGGCAGGCCATCTTGGCGGCGCTTGGCGACATAGAGAAAGGCTCGCCCGTATGGCCCCAGCAGCCATTTGTAGGTGGGGAAGACGAGGAAGTCGGGATCGAAGCGACGCACATCGATGTTCATGACACCCGCGGCGTGTGTGGCGTCGACCAACAGCGTCGCCCCTTGCCGGCGCAGCGCCGCGGCGATCCGGTCCATGTCGACCAGTCCGCCGTCGGCCCAGTGCACCGACGAGATGGAGGCAAGGCCGACGGGGGCCGCGCCGGGCTTTTCGATTGCGGCAAGAACGGCCGCGGTCCAATCGCCGTCATGCGGCCGAGGCACGGCCTCGACGGTGAACCGCTCGGCGGACGCGCGAGTCATCCATTCCAAGACCGCCGACGAATGGTCGTTCTCCAGCACCAACACGCGCGAGCCTGCCGGCACGCTTGTGAGCTTAGCGGCGGTGGCAACGCCGTAGCTCACGGAGGAAATCAACGCGACGTCGTCGGCATCAGCGTTGATCAGGCTCGCCGCCGCGCGACGCGCCCGTTCAAATTGCCGCTGCGGAAGCGCCGGATCGATCGCCCAAGGCCTTCCCTTGCGCGCGACGCCGACGCGGCCTGCCTCTTGCGTGGCGATGGGCAACGGGCTCCAGGAGGCGGCGTTGAGGTAGCAAATCTCGCGCGGAATATCGAACAGCGTGCGTTGCGATGGCAGCATCGAGTCGCCGTGCCTCTCTTGTCAGGCGAGATGCGAGCGTAGCACGGGCGCCTCCCGTGACAATGCTTGGAGCACGCGACAAGCACAGAGCGAGCCGCCTCGGCATCGCGCCGCAAGCCAGGCGGATTTTTAGAGAATACTCGTTTCTGGTGGATTCGCGTGACAAGGCCGAGAGAAAATTCAGCTCAGCATCGAGAGAATCGTCCCAATTTGATCCGACGCCGAAGCCAACAGCCTCTCGTAACTGGTCTGGCCCTCCGCCGCCGCCTTCAAGATGACTTCGGCCATGTGCGTCTTGACGGCCGGCGTCACCTGCTCCACCGGAATCTTAGTCATCACGGCGTCGAGCACCGCCCGCATGGTTTGGATGAGTTCTGGACCGTAACTCGGCATGATGCGCTCTCCGGTTTCGTGCTCGCAGGAATTCCACTCCATACGTCCCCACGAAAGCGGGACTCAGATCGGGAACGATCGACTAGATTCCCGCTTGCGCGGGAATGAGCGGTGGAGAGGTTTGCGTGCCGGATGAGGGTCGCTGGTTCGGCGATCACCGGAAAGACACAAAACCGCGAGCGGCGTCACGCTTGTGTGAGGTTTGAACTTTTCTCGACTCACAAGTAGCATTGCATGGCTGCGGACGCAGGCATGCGGAGGTACTTTAATCCTCCGGCTCGGTGGTGAATTGCAACGGATAGCCCTTGCGGCGGCCGGCTTCCGTTCCGCGCGTCGCCTTGGTCTCGGCGACGTCCCTGGTGAAGACGGCAACCACGCATACGCCGCGCCGATGGGCGGTCATCATCACGCGGTAGGCCTGGTCCTCGCTCATGCGGAATTCGCCCTTGAGCACGGTCACGACGAATTCGCGCGGCGTGTAGTCGTCGTTGAGCAGAATAACTTTGTGAAGGCGCGGCCGCTCCGGCTTCGGTTTCAGGCGAACCTTGGTGCGCGGCTTGGTGGTGACGTCGGTCATGGGTGAGCAGGACCTCCCAGTGTCGGGCGCGCTTCTACGAACAGGATTCCATTTTTGCACGTTCGAGACGCTGCCTGCAATTAGTGGCGAGCGCCGTCAATCCATCGCGAGGCCCGCCGCCTTGATCGGCGCGGCGTTTTTCTCGATCTCGCTCGCGACGAACTTCTGCAGATATTCGGGCGATCGCCGCTCGGGCGCGACCGTCACCGCGCCGACCTCCTTGAGCCGTTCCTGCACGGAGGGCGTGTCCATCGCTGCGACGGTGGCGTCGTGGAGTTTCTGGATGATCGGTTCAGGCGTGCCATTGGGGAAAAAGAAGCCGAACCAAGTCGTCGCCTCGAAATCGAGCCCCTGCTCGCGGGCGCTCGCGAGCTGCGGCAGCATGGCGGAGCGGTCGCGCGAAAGGATGGCGATGGCCTTGATGAGCTTGCCGTCGATCTGCTGCCTGGCGGTCGCACTCAGCGTGCAGAAATAGTCGATGCGGCCGGCGATCAGATCCTGCATCGCCGGCCCGCCACCGCGGTAGGGGACATGGGTGACGTTGATCCCGATCGCCGCGTTGAGGAGCATGCAGTCGAGGTGGCCCGTTGAGCCGGCGCCCGCCGAGGCCATTTGCATCCTGGCCTGGTTCGCGCGCGCATAGGCGATGAACTGGCGAAGATCGTCGGTGGGCAAATCCTTGCGCGCGACCAGGAGCGTCGGCTGGTCGGCGATCAGCACCACGGGCGCAAGATCGGTGGCAAAATTGTAGAGCGGATTTTTGTAGAGCGTCTGATTGATGGCGTCGGCGCGGCTGCCGAGCACGAATTGATAGCCGTCCGGCGCCGCCTTCGCCACGCGGGCCGATCCGACCATGCCGCCCGCGCCGCCGACGTTCTCGATGATCACCTGCTGGGCCAGAATCTCGGAGAGCCGCCGTCCAATGATGCGTCCGAGCACGTCGGTCCCGCCGCCCGCCGCGAACGGGACCACCATGGTCAGCGGCCGCGCCGGCCAGCTTTCGCCGGCTGCCGGGCTGCCACACAAAACCGCACAGGCAAGCGCCGCTGCGACGGCGCGGATCGCCGCCGCGGAAAGTCCGCTGCGCAAAGGGGAATGCGGTTGCTCGGCGATCATCCCGCCGAGCGACGCGCGCCAGATTTTTTGGCGGCAGCGCGCGGCAGCGCTTCTTTGCCCTGGATCGGCAGCAGCATTTCCCGCTGCCCTTCGACGCGTTTGCGGCCTTTCTTCGCTTGGGCCGGGCCGTCCCGCTCGGCTTGCACGCTGCGCCGCAGTGCCTCCATCAGATTGATGACGTTGCGCGGTGCGGCGACGCGCTCCTTCGTCTTCGGCGGCTTGAAACCGGCCTGCTTCTTGCGCAGCAGCTCTATGAGCGCGGTCTCGTAGTGGTCCTCGAACGCGCTCGGATCGAAATCGCCGGTCTTGGTATCGAGAATGTGCTGGGCGAGCTTCAACATCTCGCCGGGCACTTTCACGTCCGCGATGTCGCTGAAAAATTCCTCCGGCTTGCGCACCTCGTAGCCGTAGCGCAGCGTCGTTCCCATCATGCCCTTGCCGTGCGGCTCCAGGGCGATGACGCGCTCGCGCTTGGCGAGCACGATGCGGCCGAGCGCGACCATGCCCTTGCCGCGCATGGCCTCGCGGATGACCGCAAACGCTTCCTGCCCCACGCTGTCGGTCGGCGCGATGTAATAGGGGCTGTCGTAAAAGCGCTTATCGATTTGCGTTGCGGGCACGAAGCTGTCGATTTCGATAGTGTGCTTGCTCTCCACCTGGATGGCTTCGAGCTCGTCATCGTCGACCTCGATGTAGACGCATTTATCGATCTCGTAGCCCCGGCCCTTGTCCTCGGCGTCGACCGGCTCGCGCGTCCCTTCGTCGACGAGCTGCTGGCGCAGCCGGTTGCCGGTCTTTTTATTGATTTGGCGAAACGAGATGCGCTCGGACGACGAAGCCGCGGGACTAACCGCAATGGGACACGAGACGAGCGAGAGCTTGAGATAACCCTTCCAATATGCACGCGGCGCCACGGTTACACTCCCCGGAAAATAACGACCCCCTACTAGCTAACAATTTTTCCGCAGCGCTTGGAGTCCTGCTTTTGTTCTTGCATCCTCGATGTAGCGGTGGGACGAGGCACAACGACAAGCAATTGACGTTTGCACGGCGGGCGTCCGCGCCACCGATGAACGCGGTTAAAGAATGGTAATGCCGCCGCCCCAAACGATGACATGGGCAAGCTTTTCTTCCGCGCAGAGGGCGTTTACAGCGGCAAGCAGATGAGGTCAGGCCAGGGAAATCGCCTAGGCGGATCGTTCGCCGGCGTAAGGAACGACGCTCAAGCTCGCCGACCAAATGCAATCCGACCAGCCCTTGCGCTTGCCGACTTCGGCACGCAGCCAGGCCTTGTACTCTTCAACGCATTTTTGCGAGCAAAAACTCTTGAACGCTCGACGGTGCCGCACCAACCCGAACTTGCCGTGGCAATACGCGCAATGGTTCTTCATAGCTTCCTCTCCGAATGGCGTCTTACCGGCCGGTTGAGGATCATGACGGATAGTGCACTGCAGCAGCCATCTACCGCAATGCAACATTAGTATTACAGTTTTATATTGAGAATTGGTTGAGGGTGGTTTTCGTCGGATCCCAGCTTGCTAGCCTGTGTTGATGTTTCGAATGCGTGGCCAAGCAGCCGTGGATCAGCCCATTCCAGGCCGCATCATTGCGCCTTGATACCGGCCTCGCCGATGACCCGCCCCCATTTGGCGGTTTCCACCCGGAAGCGGGCCGCGCACTCTTCAGGCGTGCTGGCGACCGGCTCGTATCCCAGCGCTGCCAAGCGTTCGCGCATGTCCGGCAGGGTGATGGCACGCGCGATCTCGCGCTGAAGGAGCGTGATGATTTCCTTGGGCGTTCCGGCCGGCACGACGGCGGCGAACCAGGATTCCCCCACCACCTCGGGATAACCGGCTTCCGTCATGCTGGGTGTGTCGGGCAGCGCCGGCGAGCGGCTCTTGGTCGAGACGGCCAGCGCCCGCAATTTCCCGTCTTTGACCAGCGGCACCGCCGGCGGCACCGAGCCGAAGGAAATCGGCGTATGGCCGGCAAGCGCCGAACCGATTGCCGGGCCGCCGCCGTTGAAGGGGACGTGCACGAGGTCGAGACCGAGCGACAGGCGAAACAATTCGCCCACGAGATGCGGCGGCGTGCCTGTCCCCGGCGATGCGAAGCTGTATTTGCCGGGATTGGCCTTGATGAGCGCGACGAGTTCGCCGACCGTCTGCACCGGCAGCGCGGGATTGACCGTGAGCACCGCCGGCGCGCTCACCGCGATGGTGACGGGATCGAAATCCGCGGTGGGGTCGTAAGGCACGTGCGCATAGAGCGCGGGATTAACGACGTGGTTCGCACCGTTGACGAGAATGGTGTATCCGTCCGGTGCCGACTGCGCGGCGCGACCCGCCCCGATATTTCCGCCAGCGCCGGCGACGTTCTCGACATAGAACTGCACGCCCAACTGCTCGGAGAGCTTTTGCGCCATCAGGCGGGCGAATACGTCGGTTGGACCGGCGGGCGCGAATGGCACGATCACACGCACCGGCCGCGCAGGATAGGCTTGCCCGCTGGCGACGCGGGGGAGAAGCATGGCGGCAGCGGCGGCGGGGAGACAGAGAAATCGGCGACGGGGAAATTTCATCGGGAACTCTTCGAATGGGCGCGTCGGGACGCTCCACAATAGCTCTTTTTTCGGTTTAGCCGCGGATGAATCTGCGAGGTCACACGCCTTCGGCTAGCATCGAATGGACCTGGCGCTCCCGGCCGGACGCGTCGATTTGTTGACGCATCGCCAACTGATCGCCGGCGCGTCCGTGCGGAGTGAAGACAGATTTCGCCATTTTGAAAGGCCGGGTGAAGCCGACAGGCCACACGCGCACGAAAGTTGGCCCCGCCGCGTTCGCTGGCGGTAGACTTTGCCAAGTCGACATGATACGTCCGCAGGGTTGTCGAACACGCACCAGCCGGTGACGTGTTGTTTGCACGGAACTTTCGACCTCCCTCATCGCTTTGGTGAAGCAGCCCGAGCGTGTAGCCCGAAATGGTTGATGTCGGTCAATTTCTCGGACTGCGCGCGGCCAAGCGGGCGAGCCCATCGGCGCCAACGGCAGCTCGAGCCGGCATTCTCGGCGCTTCCGAGCCGATGCCTCAAAGTGCCGTTCGCTTCCGCGCCGGCCAAATCGCCGTCCTATTCATCGCGCTGGCCGCCATCGCCTCGATCCCGATCCTGCTTTATCCCTGGCCGCCGCTCTCCGACTACATCAACCACCTCGCGCGCATGCATGTGATCGCCACGATCGGCAGCGATCCCGATCTGGCGCTGTTCTACCAAATCGAATGGCAAGTCATTCCCAACCTGATGATGGATCTGATCGTTCCGATCCTGCAGCGGGTCATGAACGTCTATCTGGCCGGACAGGCCTACACGATCATCACTTTCGTGCTGATTCTCTCCGGCACGCTCGCGCTCAACCGCCAGCTCTATCGCCATTGGTCGGTGCTGCCGCTGATCGCTTTCCCGCTGCTCTACAACAAAGTCCTTCTCGTGGGCACGATGAACTATTTGTTCGGCATCGGGCTTGCGCTGTGGGCGCTCGCGACCTGGGTGGCGTTGCGCGAGCGCGCGCTGGTGCTGCGTCTGGCGGTGTCAACGCTGTTCGTGCTGGCGCTGTTCTTCTGCCACCTCTTCGCCGTCGGAGTGTACGGACTGGGGCTCCTCGCATTCGAGTTGCAACGGCTCTTGGCATTGCGATGGCGTGAGCCGCAGTCCCTGGACGGGGCGGTCGCGCCGCGCATGCCCCCTTGGCTCGATTTCGTCGTGAGCGGACTGCCCTTCCTGCCGGTGGTGCCGCTGTTGCTGATGAGCCCGACCTGGACGCTGCGCTGGGACTTCACGTGGGAGCTCAACGGCAAACTCAACGGCCTCCTGTACGTCATCGAGGTCTATTCCCGTTCGGCAACGTTCTTCCTGGCGACGATCGTTGCAATCGCTGCCGTCTTCGCCATCCGGCACCGCGCGCTGCAATTCCATCCTTTCGGATGGATGCTGCTGGCGGTCGGCGGCTTCACCTATTTGGCGCTGCCCCGCGTCCTATTCGACACGTACATGGCGGACCAGCGGCTGCCGATTGCGTTGGCGTTCATGATCATTGCCTGCGCGCATCTCGATTTGCGCGACGAGTTCGTGCGCCGGGGTTTTGCCACGGTTTTGGTTCTGCTGTTGGCCGTGCGCGCCTTCGAGGTGCAGGGCGTATGGCGCGAGCTTTCGCGGGGAACCGCCTCGTTCCGCGACTCGGTGCGACACATCGAGCGCGGCTCGAAAGTGCTGGTCGCTTACGCCGATCCCGACAACGGGGACAACGCACGCGATCTTTGGCTCATGCACGCCGCCTGTCTGGCGATCATCGAGCGCTCCGCCCTGGTCACGACGGCATTCACCGTGCTCGGCAAGCAGGTAATGCACGTGCGCCGCGATTATCGCGACCGCGTGGATACGGAGGACGGAACGCCACCCTCGATCCGGCAGCTCCTCTCGCACACGGAACCCACGGATTGGGATTGGGACGACGACCCGCCCTATTGGTCGCGCTGGACCACTGACTACAATTACCTTTACATCCTGTTCACGGACCACGACTACGCCAACCCCGATCCGACGCGGCTCACTCCGGTCTTCGCTGGCAACAGGTTCGTCCTCTACCAGATCAACGGGGCGCAGCTGGCCGGCGCGCGTAAAACCTCGAACTGACCCCGCGGTTATGGCGCGCCCGCGCGCGGGCTAAAGAGCAAGCCGATCGCACGCCTCTCGCCACGGGCTTGCCGAGGGCATCTCTCGCAACACTCTGAACTTCAGCGCGGAAACCTATCGCGACATCAGCGCCTATATGCGACCTCGTCGCGGCTGCGGCGCTGGTGTTGATGGGCTGGCCGGAGCATTCCGCGCCGGCGTTTGGCGGCCCGGCTGGCGCCCGGGATGGTGGGCTGGCCCGTCGCCCCAGGAAACGGCTTGGGAGCGTGGGCTTACTACGATTACCCCTACTACGCCGATCCCTGCATCGTTTGGAACGGCTATGCCTGGATCAACATCTGCTATCGAGCGGATTTGCGCGCCGGCGCCGCCTTACGGTCAAGCGACGGCGCCATGAGATTGCTGGCGTTCCCAAGCCTTGGCCCGCGGTGCAATTGAACCGCAAGGATCGCCCGCGCGACTAAGGTTAAAGATGGGAGGCTGGAGATGAGTGAGCGTCGGATTACCCAGTGGTTTGGACTGATCTTGGGTGCCCTATTCACGTGCACCTTGGTCCTCAACGCCTTCGCGTTTTGAGCCCACACGGGCGCGCCTGCCCAAGATTCGCGTCCGTGCTCGGCGTCGCGCTTTGATCGCCTGCAACTGACCTCTCGCACCAGTCCAGCGCATTTTTGCCGAATCCGCCACGCGCGAGCTGCTGTTCCTTGCAGCCGCTAGGCTCGTCCCTCTCAGCAGGACCCCTTGGCTGTCGCGGAATGCGCGAGCGGCGCCTGCCTCTCACCCGCCGTTCCCGCGGCACCCACACAGCCCATGGGACCACACGTCGGCAAACCATGTGCAGCGCAGCGAACGCGGGCGGGCGCGTCGTCGCAGCATTTTCAGGCGTCTGTAAGGAGTCGTTCAGCCCGCGTTCAGCGTCGGCGTGGAACATTTGGGTCACGGATGACGTCTGACCGTCACCCCTTCGACCTCACAGAGAGGTGACACCATGAAGAAAACTCTCACCGCTCTCGCTGCGGCGGGAACAATAGCCCTCGCCACGGTGGCGACGCCGACCACGGCAGATGCCCGCTGGGGCTGGTGGGGCCCGGCAATCGGCGCCTTCGCAGCCGGCGCGATCATTGGCGGCGCGCTCGCGAGCCCATATTCCTATGGGTATTACGGCGGATACTATCCGGCCTACTCGTACCCGTATGGCTACTATCCGGCGTACAGCTACGGGCCAGCCTATTACGGCTATGCCGCGGCGCCAGGGCCCTATTTGAGCTGCTGGCGCTGGCGCAATGGGTACCGCTATCGCGTGTGCTGAACGGCTCCCGCCCGCTCGGGCGGATCGGCAGCCTGACCCGGCGCTCCCGCTGTCGCAGGAGCGCCGGCCTTTTTTTCGCTGCAAAGCCTTTGTTGCGCCGTCCCAGGGCTGACCAAATTCCGACAAATTAACCGGCATGATCCGGAGACGACTGAACTTCGGGGATGGGTCAGTCGGGGGTATTCGGACAATCGCAACACCTCGGAACTGCGCTCGGCGACCGCCGGCGCTCAATGCTCGGCACCCGCCGATGCTGAAGGAGACGCTGATGAAGAAGACACTTGCTGCCTTAGCTGCGGCTGCGACCATTACCGCTGCAGTCGCCGCCACTCCGTCGCCGGCGGATGCTCGTTGCTTTGGATGCGCGGTTGGCGCCGGTGCCGTCGGTGGTTTCGTTGCGGGCGCCATCGTCGGCAACGCAATCGCGAATTCCGCGCCGGCACCAGTTTACGTCGCACCCGCACCGTACGTTGCTGCGGCTCCACCTGGCTATGTGGTGTACTCGGCTTATGGGGCGCCGCTGCCCGGACCGCGATGCTATTGGACGCGCCAGCCCCTTTATGACGCCTACGGCAACGTCGTCGGATGGCGCGGCCGTCCCATCGCCGTCTGTTCGTAAGCCGCTTCGCACAGAAAGCGTCGTCATCATCAAACCCGGCGGGGTCGCCCCGCCGGGTTTTCCTTTGCCGGGCGTAAGGCCGAGGATTCGGCGCGAGCCGGTCGGGTTTCTCAGTTCCTCGCCGCTCGCTTCTGCATGTCGTCGAGCACGGCCGCGGTGGGCCAGCAGTCGATTTTGAGCCGATTCGCCTTTTGATAAGCGCCGAGCGCGGCGCGTGTGAGCATGCCTGCCTTGCCGTCGACCTTGTCCTTGTAGAGGCCAAGCTTGGTGAGCGTACGCTGCATGGTCTCGACCTGCGCAGTGCGCAGCTGCGTGTTCTTGCTCCACGGCGTCTCGAACGGGCGCGAATCGCTGATGCGGTCGCTCAAATGGCCCACGAACAGCACGTAGAGATCGGAGAAGTTGTATTCCTTGATCACGTAATAGTTCTTGAGCGTGAGGAATGCCGGTCCGTAAGTGCCTTCCGGCAACAGCAGCGACGCCGGTTGGCTGAGCTCTGCCGGCGCGGGCTTGCGGCCATAGGCGAGCGCAAATCCTTGGCCAAGCCATTCGCCGAGCGGCCGCGTGACTTCGGGCACGGCGATGGTGCAGTCGACCCCTTGCGGCGCGCGCGCCTCGTAGGCCCAACGTGTGCCGCGCTGCCAGCCTTTGCCGACGAGCTGCTGCGCGGCGGAGGCGAGCGCGTCCGGCACCGATCTCCAGATATCCTTCTTGCTGTCGCCGTCGAAATCGACGGCATACTTGTAGAACTCGGAGGGCAGGAACTGGGTCAGACCCATGGCCCCGCCCCAGGAGCTGCGCATGTCGGCGAGCTTGACGTGCCCCTCGTCCAGCATCTTGAGCGCGTAAAGGAACTCTTGGCGAAAGAAATCCTTGCGCCGCCCATAATATCCCTGCGTGGCGAGCACGGTGACGGCGTTCTTCGGCAGCTTGTAGCCGCCGAACGCGGTCTCGCGGCCCCAAATCGCAAGCAGGATGTTTCCGGGCACACCGAATTGCTGCTCGATCGCGGCGAGCGTGCGCGCGTGCTCGGCGGCGAGCTTTTTCGCCTGCTCGGCGAGATGCGCGATCGTGGTCTCCCTGATGTAATCGGCCGGCGTCTGCACGAATTCCGCCTGCCCACGCGGCGGCGCGCCTTCCCGGCCGGGAAGATCAAGATCGGGCAGCGTAAGGTCGGGCTCGAGCGCGCGCGTCGCCGCGTCGAACGTCGCGCGCGAGACGCCGAGCGCTTGCGCCTGCGGCCAAAGCTCCTGCAGCCATTTTTGAAAGCCCGGATCGGCTGCCCGCGCGCATGTGAGCACGGCCATCGACACACTTATGACGATCGCCGCATAGCTGCAAAGTCGACGCATGACTGCTTCCCTCTACGTGCCAAATTGCGGGCTCGATCTGCTACCGCGATCGGCTGCAACGATTCAAGCCCGCCGGGCGTTAGTAAAAACGCCAAAAGCGCCCAAGATATGGAGCCGCCGATGCTGCAGGTGCCGCTGGAGATCGCCTTCCACAATATCGAAAGTTCGGACTGGGCGGAGCAGCAAATCCGAGCGCGGGTCGCCGACCTCGAAAAGCTCTACGACCGGCTGGTCTCGTGCCGGGTCCGGATCGATCAGCGCGCCAAGGATCTCACCGGCACCATCCCTCCGGTCGTCCACATCGAACTCGGTATTCCCGGACGCGGCGATCTGGTCGTCAGCCACGAGCCCGAGCACCTGCTGCGCAAATACCAGCATCCGGACCTGCACAAAGCCATCAACGAGGCGTTCCGCATTGCCGAGCGGCGCCTGCTCGACCTCAAAGAGCAGCGTGACGGCCGCACCAAGGCCGGGGGTCACGACGCCGAGAACCAGTCGCTGGGCCAGATCGCAGAGGTCACGCCCGCGGAAGATTTCGGATTCCTGCTCACGAAGGAGGGCGGCCTCCTCTACTTCCACCGCAACTCGCTGCTGTCCGGCGACTTCGACGACCTCAAGACCGGAGACGAGGTCTATTACAACGATGACGTGGGCGACACGGGCCCGATCGCAACCAAGGTGCGCGTGAAGGGGAGAAGCTCAGACACGCAGTAGTGCTCGACGAAGCTGAGTTCGACGACGGGCTATCAGGATGCGCAGCGAGCGAGCGGAGCAAAACCATCGGCGGGCGCGGCGTTTCTCGCGCATTCCACCTCCCGACCTATCGCACCGCCACCATGAACAGGCGCGGAAAGCGCAGCAGCACACGACCGTCGTGTCGGGGCGGATAGGCGCGGGCGATTCTCGCCTTGTACTCAGCGACGAAACCGCGGCGCATGTCCTCGTCGAGCGGCGACAGAAATGGTCGCAATGCCGAGCCGCGGAACCATTCGACAAGGGCGTCCGGACCCGCCATCACGTGGTTGTAGACCGTGTGCCAGATGTCGAGCCGTGCGCAAAGCGGCTTGAGCACATCGTAATAAGCAGCCGGTGTCGGAAGATCGTCGCGCGCGGCCGCCGTTAGCGCGAGCGGCGCAGCCCACGGTCCGCTTGCCGCCACCTCGCGCATCAACGCAAGCGCCGGCTCCTCAGTATTGTCGGGCATCTGCACGGCCAAGACGCCGTCCGTCGGAAGCGCTGCGAGCAACCGGCGCAATACCGCGGGATGATCGGGGACCCATTGAAAGACCGCGTTGCCGAACAACAGGTCGGTGCGCTCCGGCGGGGTCCAATCGACGAGATCGGCCTGAGCGAACTCGCAATTGGGAAGCCGCTCGCGCGCTTGGCGCAGCATGTCCGGCGAGGAGTCCACCCCGATCACCCGTGCCTGCGGGTAACGTTGGACCAACAGCTCCGTGGAGTTACCGGGGCCGCAGCCGAGATCGATCACGCGGCGCGCGGAAGCGAGCGGCACCTGCGCCAAGAGATCGCGCGGCGGACGCGTGCGCTCCTCCTCGAACTTGAGGTATTGGCGCGCGTTCCAGTCCTCGGCCATCAGCGCGAGAACTTCTTGTATTTGATGCGCTGGGGGATGATGGCATCGGTTCCGAGCCGGTGCATCTTGTCGCGCTCGTAATCCTGGAAGTTACCTTCGAACCATTCCACGCGGCTGTCGCCTTCGAACGCCAAAATGTGCGTGGCGATCCGATCCAGGAACCAGCGATCGTGGCTGATGATGACCGCGCAGCCGGCGAAATCCTCGAGCGCCTCCTCGAGCGCGCGCAAGGTATCGACGTCGAGGTCGTTGGTGGGCTCGTCGAGCAGCAACACGTTGGCACCGGACTTGAGCATCTTCGCCAGATGCACGCGGTTGCGTTCTCCGCCCGACAACGAGCCGACCTTCTTCTGCTGGTCGGCGCCTCTGAAATTGAAGGTGGAGCAATAGGCGCGCGAGTTCACCTCGCGCTTGCCGAGCTGAATGATGTCCTGCCCGCCGGAGATTTCCTCCCAGACGTTCTTGTTGCCGTCGAGCGCGTCGCGGGATTGATCGACGTAGCCGAGATGCACCGTTTCCCCGATCTTGATGCTGCCCTTGTCGGGCTTTTCCTGGCCGACGATCATGCGAAACAATGTCGTCTTGCCGGCGCCGTTCGGCCCGATCACGCCGACGATGCCGCCGGGCGGCAGGCGGAAAGTGAGATCGTCAATGAGGAGGTTGTCGCCGTAGCCCTTGCGCAGCTTCTCGAAGTCGACCACCGTTTGCCCCAGCCGCTCCGCGACCGGAATGACAATTTGCGCGCTTTGCGCCGTCTTCTCCGCTGCCTGCTTCACGAGATCTTCGTAGCGCTGGTAGCGTGCCTTGGACTTTGCCTGCCGCGCGCGCGGGGAAGCCGCGATCCATTCACGCTCGCGCGCGAGCGTGCGCTGGCGCGCCGCCTCCTCGCGCCCCTCCTGCTCCAGCCGCTTCTGCTTCTGCTCGAGCCAGGCCGAATAATTGCCCTGGTAGGGAATGCCGCGGCCGCGGTCGAGCTCGAGAATCCAGCCAGTGACGTTGTCGAGGAAGTAGCGGTCGTGGGTGACGATCAGGATCGCACCCGGGTAGTTGCGCAAGTGGGCTTCGAGCCAGTTGACCGACTCGGCGTCGAGATGGTTGGTAGGTTCATCGAGCAGCAGCAGCTCCGGTTGCTCGAGCAACAAGCGGCAGAGCGCCACCCGGCGTCGCTCGCCGCCGGATAGCGTTTTCACGTCGGCGTCATCCGCCGGGCAGCGCAGCGCCTCCATCGCCTGGTCGATTTTGGAGTCAAGATCCCAGAGGCCCTTGGCCTCGATCTCGTCTTGCAGCTGCGTCATTTCGTCCGCGCTCTCGTCCGAGTAGTTGGCAGCGAGGTCGTTGTAGCGGTCGAGAATTGCCTTCTGCGGGGCGACGCCCTGCATCACGTTCTCGCGCACGCTCTTGCCGGGATCGAGCCGCGGCTCCTGCTCGAGATAACCCACCCGCGCGCCCTCGGCCGCCCATGCCTCGCCGGAGAAATCAGTTTCAATGCCGCCCATGATGCGCAGCAGCGTGGATTTACCCGAGCCGTTGACACCGAGTACGCCGATCTTGGCGTCCGGATAGAAGGACAGGTTGATGTCCTCGAGGATCTTCCGATTACCCGGATAGGTCTTCGATAGACCTTGCATGTGATAAATGAACTGACGGGCCATCAACACGCCCCGCTCGCATTGTTGGGCGCCGATCGGCGCCGGATGTCGGGAGGTCGGCGCTGATGTAGCGACCTCTCCGGCCGAGAGCAAGGCCGCCGCGACCTCGCCCACGCGCGATCGTAAACGCGAGAAAGTGTGACGCTGATCACATCCGCCATGCGGACCGTCGTCCTATGTGACGCTGGAGAGAGCGTCGCGCAGCTTCGAAGAGTCTTACGAAGCTTTAATCCGTCCGAATCGGTTGCTCGTTGAACTCGGAGGCTGCGGGCGATGACCAACGAGTGAGTGAAACAACCAGTGACGGCAGGGCGCGCCTGATGATCAGGGCAAGGACCAGAGTTCGCAAGCGCTCCGCTCGCCGTCAGGGTCTACGCCCCGGCGCCGACATCGGCGCGCTCTTCCACGATCTCCTCCAAGCCCTGTTCGATCCGTACCGGCCGGAGCTCCACTACATGCGCGGGCCGGGCCCGCGATGGCGCGCCAAGCACGATTGCTGTGCGCCAGCCGACGCGCCTGCACTGCCCACGCCCGTGCCGCCTCGCGCTCCCAATCCCGTCGCGGTGCCGATCCTGATTCGAGGCTCCTGAGGCGTCCGAGCGGGCGCTTCGCGGCACGTACCCGCCCTTCGCGGCGTTTGCCGTTCGAACTGTGACCTAATTGCAGCAATCCTTAACCCTAACCGTATCTTTTCTGCAACGCCTACTCACGAATCTGAAATCACTGGGAAATTCGTACTGGTTTTTAACAAATTTGCCGGGACAATCGTGCGCAAAGGGGACGCTCCGCGGGATGGGGACGGAGCGAACGGGGAGCCGGCGCTACTCGCGCCGGATGGGGTCCATGGCAAGACCAATTCGAGGCGGCGCGAGGAAGAACCGGGTGCCAAGCGTATTGGCCGACCTCGCCGAATTCGTGCAGACTTTGGCACGAGGCCTGTTCGATCCGTATCGACCCGAACTCTATTATATGCGCGGGCCGGGCCCCAAATGGCACGCCAAACACGACCGGACGGCCGCTGTCTATCATGCGATGCCGGCGCTCGTGCGTGTGCGCGCGAAGCGCTGATAGCGCGGCAGCGAGCGGAAGTCCTCGGATAGAAGGGACGAGTTCTCGGGCGCCCGCAGGAATGCGGGCCAGATCGCGTACTCGGCGGAATTGCAGCGATCGCGGCGAGCACGCGGCGACGGTATCTCCTTATTTTAGGATTCGCGCCAAGACGTGTGGCGATTGTGCCGCAGAGCGGTTTGCCCTGTGCTATAGGGGCGATCCCACCCGGTGCTTTCCTTCGTCTCCACGGGCCAACGCACGGACATTGTGTCATGCCTCGTCATCGCTGCGCGATTCTCGATGATTATCAGAATGTCGCTCTCACGGTGGCTGACTGGTCAAAGGTTTTGGGCGACCTCGATATCAAAGTATTCAACACGCATCTCGGCGGAGCCGATAAGGTCATCGGGGCGCTGCAGGACTTCGAGATCGTCTGCGCCATGCGCGAGCGCACCGCTTTCCCGCGCGCCGTAATCGAGAAGCTGCCGCGGCTCAAGCTCCTCATCACCACGGGCATGCGCAATGCATCGATCGACGTCGCCGCGGCCAAAGAGCGCGGCATCGTCGTCTGCGGCACGCCAGCGGTCGGCAGTCCGACCTCGGGCATCGCCATCGGCCTGATGCTCGAGCTGACCCGTCGCATCGGCTACGAGAACACACGGATGAAGGCCGGCATGCCTTGGCAGACGACGATCGGGCTCGACCTCGAGGGGCTGACGCTCGGCGTGCTCGGGCTGGGCAAACTCGGCACCCGAACCGCGAAAATCGCTCAGGCGTTCGGGATGAAGGTCGTCGCCTGGAGCCAGAACCTGACGCCGGAGAAGTGCAAAGAGATCGGCGTCGACTACGTAGGCAAGGAGGATCTCTTCCGCCAAGCGGACTTCCTCACGATCCACGTGGTCCTCTCGCAACGCACGCGCGGCCTCGTCGGCGCGAAGGAACTCGGCCTGATGAAGCCAACGGCCTATATCGTCAACACGTCGCGCGGGCCGATCATCGACGAGCCGGCGCTGCTGGCGGTGCTACGCGAGAAGAAGATCGCGGGCGCCGGGCTCGACGTATTCGACGTCGAGCCGCTGCCCATCGATCATCCGCTGCGCAAAATGGACAACGTGGTGCTCACGCCGCATCTCGGCTACGTGGCCATGCAGAACTATCGCGCCTATTTCGCCGGCGTGGTCGACGACATCCGGGCTTTCCTCGACGGCAAGTCGGTCCGGGTGATCGATTGACGGGATCGGCGGTTGTTCTCTGATCACCGCGCCATGGCAGAGGGGGGCGGGCCGAGCGGGGCGCTCGTCACCGGAGCCCCGGCCGACGGAATCGGTGCACCCGCAGAGGATGCCGCAGCTCCGGGCGGAGCAATGGGCGTTGCCGCCGCGGTCGCCGGCGGCTTGCCCGGCAGCACTACCACACGCGTGCCGACTTTCACGCGCGTAAAGAGATCCGTGACGTCCTCGTTGGTCAGGCGAATACAGCCTGAAGAGACGAAGGTGCCAATGGTCGAGGGCTGATTGGTGCCGTGGATGCGGTACACCGTTTTGCCGAGATAGAGCGCCCGCGCGCCAAGCGGGTTGGTCTCACCGCCGGCCATGAAGCGCGGCAGATAGGGCTGGCGCACGATCATCTCCTCCGGCGGAGTCCAGTCGGGCCATTCCGCCATCTTCGTGACCCGTTCCGCGCCGGCCCACGTGAAGCCTTCGCGGCCTACGCCGATGCCGTAGCGCATCGCTTTGCCTTGGCCGAGCACGAGATAGAGATACGTGTTCGGCGTATCGATGATGAGCGTGCCGGCCGGCTCCTTGGTATAGTAGTCGACGAGCGTGCGCCGGAACTGCGGCGGCAGTTGCTTTTTCGGACCAGTCTCAGGCCGCACCTCGGGCGGGAAGGCCGCCATATTTCGTGGATCGACCGGCGTCGCGGCGCCACTGGCGGCGGGCTCATCTTGTCCCGCACCGAGATGGCCGGGACTGATCGGCAGCGGCGGCCGC
>Ga0209647_1000315_pt1 | contig 45269 bp, 34 predicted proteins | sample GraSoi_2013_60cm_FD_185827 | JGI IMG/M metagenome (GOLD analysis project Ga0209647, IMG submission 185827) | Grasslands soil microbial communities from the Angelo Coastal Reserve, California, USA - Sample 9_17_2013_60cm (SPAdes) (version 2) | ecosystem: Environmental > Terrestrial > Soil >...
GGATCACTTTGATCGCATCGACGTGAACCGCATCCGCCGGTCCTTGGTCAGGCGGCTGGAACGCCTGGGCCACAAAGTGACCTTGGAGCCGCTTGCTCTGACCGCCTGAAGGTATTTTCGTAGGAGTAAATAGGGCGAATCCCTACCCGCTCTTCTTCAGCTCGGCCAGCACCAGCTTGGCTACTTCGCGCAGCGTTTCAAACACCCCTTGGCCCGTAACCGCCACGGCCTCCAAGACCGGCTCGCCTTTCTTCTGCAATTGCTTGGTCAATTCCGGCACGGCCATGGCATTGGGCAAATCGCGTTTGTTCAACTGCAGCACATACGGGATGCTCTCAAATTTCAAGTTGTGTTCTTTCAAGTGCTCCTGCAGATTTTCCATGGTCTCGAAATTTGCATCGAGGCGCTCTTCCTGCGAATCCGCCACAAAAATAACCCCGTCCGCGCCTTTCAGGATCAGCTTGCGGCTGGCCTCGTAGAAAACCTGTCCAGGCACCGTATATAGATGAAAGCGGGTCTTGAACCCGCGGACGGTCCCTAAATCCAGCGGAAGAAAATCGAAGAAGAGGGTCCGGTCGGTTTCCGTCGCCAGGGAAACCATCTTCCCTTTCTGATTTTGACCCGTATGGTCATAGATCCACTGCAGGTTCGCGGTTTTTCCGCCCAGACCTGGACCGTAATACACCAGCTTGCAATTGATTTCGCGCGCAGGAAAATTGATGAAAGGCACGTGTCGTTGGTCCGAACCCGGTCAGAAACTTATAGCACACGCGCCGAGGGCAAGCCAGCATAGCGCCAGGGGACTGCCGCGTGTCTCATACTCTCTCTTATCTATTTTCCGCGAAATTCCTCCTTCGCAGGTAAGGCTTTCGCGTGCGCCGGCGCTGGTCGGTGACGTTACCGTTATCTCACACCGCTGCAGGCCTCGTTGACGTGCGAAACCTGCTCTGCTACATTCGCGCCATGGCAAAAGCGCACAAGCCCTCTTCGGGCTCATCCGGCCGGGCCAAACGAGCCAGCGATTCATCGAGTAAGATGCTGAAAAAAAAGAACTTAACTCCTCCCCATCCGCCGCAGCGTGGCGGCGTCGAAATGGTCGACCCCCGCGTGCAGGCACAACTTAAACTCTACGACGAAGCTCTCGCCCTCTTTCACCAGCAAAAGTTTTCTCGCGCCAAGCAGGAGCTGGAAAAGGTTCTGGAGGGTCCCAGCAAGGAGCTTTCCGATCGCGCGCGCATGCATATCAAAATCGCCGAGCAGCGCATGAAGCCGGCCACCGAGCAGAATCCGCGCACCGCCGACGAGCATTACCAGCGCGGCGTGGCCATGATGAACGTGGGACGCTGGGACGACGCCCGCGAAAGCCTCGACAAAGCGCGCAAGGCCGCTCCCAAAGCCGACTACATTCACTACGCCTTGGCCGCCCTCGATTGCCTAACGGGTGAAGCCGACTCTGCTTTGAAAAATCTCAAGGTGGCCATCGACCTGCGCGCCGAAAATCGCTATCACGCGCGCAATGATGAGGACTTCGCGTTTCTTCAAGAAGACCCCCGTTTCACCGAGCTGCTCTATCCCGAAAAAGACGGCACGGCCGGTTGATTCGAGTCTCGACCAATTTCCCGGCATAATAGGCCATACTCTGCTCCTCTGCGCTCTCTGTGTTGAATTCTTGCTACTTGGAATGATCAGTCGTCCTCAGCCGTGAAGAAACGCACTCCCAATTCGAAGCTCCCCTCTCGCGGCCTCAATGTGGTCGCACTGGGCGGCGGCACGGGCCTTTCCACCCTCCTGCGCGGCCTGAAAGAATACGTCACGCGCCGCCGCGACGATCCCGCCTATCAGCAGCAGCCCATCAGAGATCTCACCGCCATCGTCACGGTCACCGATGACGGCGGCAGCTCTGGCCGCCTTCGCCGCGAAAATCGCATTCTTCCGCCCGGCGACATTCGCAACTGCATGGTGGCGCTCTCACAGGACGAAGCTCTGTTGGGGCGTCTGTTTCAGTATCGCTTTCATGCCGGCCGCGGCCTCATCGGCCACAATTTCGGCAACCTCTTCCTCGCCGCCCTCACCCATGTCACCGGCGATTTCGCGGAAGCCGTTCGCGTCAGCAGCAAAGTCCTCGCGATTCGCGGCCGTATTTTTCCGTCGACGGTTTCCAATGTGTCTCTCGTCGCCACGCTCGAAGGTGGCCGCAAAGTTCACGGGGAAACGCGCATCAGCGCTAGCCGAAAGCCGATTAAGAAACTCACGCTCTTTCCTCGCACCGTTCGCCCGCTGCCTAAAGCGGTCGAAGCCATTCAGTCCGCCGATCTCATTCTTCTCGGCCCCGGTTCCCTTTACACCAGCATTCTTCCTAATTTGCTCATTCCCGAAATTGCCAATGCCATCGCCAAATCTAAAGCGCCGCGCGTCTACATCGCCAATCTCATGACGCAGCCCGGTGAGACCTCCGGCTACGCCCTCGCCGATCATCTCCGCGCCATCCAACGCCATACTCCGCACCGCGTCATCGACTGGGTGGTCGCTAATCGCCAGGCGGTCTCTCCGGAAGTCGCCAGGCGCTACCGTGCACAAGGCGCCGAGCCGGTCGTGACTGACATCCCCGACCTGCAGCAGCTCGGCTATCGCGTCGTGCTCGACAATCTCCTCGAAGAGCACGGCGTCATTCGACACAATCCCGGCCGTCTTGCCCGCCTAGTTCTCGAAGAATTTCTTTCAGGCTCCCGCCATCCACGTCGCTAAGTTTGTGCACCGGCGATCAGCAGACGCAAACCTCGCGCGTATCCTCTGATTTTCGTCTGGCGCTTCCACCGGTTGGAATAGAATCGTGGCCCAAGAGGTAAGCTCACACGAATGCGAGTACGCCTACACAGAAAGCGGCCCGAACCCTGGAACGTTCGCCGGCAAGGACTGAAGCGCGGCTGGACCGTGCCGTTGTGGGCCTTCGAGTGGTTCTGTGAATGGATTGCCTACGTCCTCAGCAATTGGTCGTTCCTCGAAGTGCTCGAGTATCTCAGTAGTTTCGGCGTGCTAATCGCCGTGATTTTCTATTTCGGCGAATCCGGAGACCGCCTCAAGCAGAAGCACTACCAGGCATGGCAAGTCATCAACACCGCTCAGGGAAAGGGCGGCAACGGCGGGCGCATCGAAGCTCTGCAAGAGCTCAACGCCGACGGCATTCCTCTGGTCGGTGTCGATGTTTCCGGCGGCTTTCTGCAAGGGATTCATCTGCAAAGCGCGCGTTTGTCGCGTTCCAATTTCTCCGCTGCCGATGTGCGCAACAGCAACTTGAATTCCGCCGATATGTCGGATGCCAATCTGCGCTCCGCCAATTTTCGCGAAAGTACGCTTCGCAATGCCCATTTTGAGCGCGCTGATCTCACCGAAGCCGACCTTTCGGGCGCCGATCTCGGCGGCGCGGACCTCTCCGGAACCATCCTCACGCATGCCGATCTGCGCGACACCAATCTCACTAATCTCAAATGGCACGATGTCCTGAATCTGAAGAACGCGAATATATTTGGCGTGAAGAACGCCCCGGAAGGTTTTGTGGCCTACGCCTTGAAGCGGGGCGCCATTCAAATCGAATCCGACAACCAGTAGGGCAGGGCTTACGAGCTAGAAGGCCCAGCGCATTAGCAATCCGCCTGTCGTGTAACCCGCTCCTACAGCAGCAAGAAGCACCAGATCGCCCTTTTTCAATCGCCCTTCGTCTACCGCGTCGCGCAAGCCCAGCGGAATTGTTCCCCCGGTAGTGTTCCCGTATTTGTCGATATTCACCATCACCTTGGAATCGTCCACGCCCAGCCGCTGCTGCATCGCGCGAATAATTCGCAAATTCGCCTGGTGCGGCACTACCAGGGCCAGGTCGTCGCTCGTAAATCCGTTGCGTTCCAGAAGGCACGCGGCCAGCTCCGCCATGCGCCGCACCGCGTACTTGAACACTTGCGAGCCCTCTTGATGCACCACGTGCATGTTTTTGTCGATCGTTTCGTGCGTGGGAGGATGCAGCGATCCGCCGCCCGGCATGTACAAATATTGGCCACCGGAGCCGTCCACGTCGTGCGAATAATCCAAAATGCCTTCACCGTCCTTCGCCGGCTCCACCAGCACCGCGCCAGCGCCATCTCCAAACAAGACGCAAGTGGAGCGATCTTTGTAATCCAAAATCGAGCTCATCACATCGCTGCCGATCACCAGTGCTTTGCGGTGTGCTCCGGAGCCCACGAACTGTGCCCCGACGGTCAGCGCATAGGCAAAGCCGGAGCACGCCGCGGAAAGATCGAAGCCCCACGCGCGTTTCGCTCCCAAGCGGTCCTGCACCAGGCAAGCTGTCGCCGGGAAAAACATGTCTGGCGTGACGCTCGCCACAATAATCAAATCAATTTCCGAAGGATCGGTTTTCGTCTTCGCCAGTAGCGTCTTTGCTGCTTCGGTAGCCAGGTGGGAACTTGCCGTCCCATTCTCCGCAATGTGCCGCTCGCGAATTCCCGTACGCGTGCGGATCCATTCGTCGTTCGTCTCAACCATCTTCTCGAGGTCTGCGTTGGTCAGCACCTTCGGCGGCACATATCCCGCCACCCCGGTAATCTTCGCAGCAATACGATGGGACATGACTCTCCTTAAGTTCCAAAGGGTAGCACAGCCACTCTTGCCTATGCTCTTGCGGAACTAAGTGAGATCAGCGAAAACCACACTCCTGCCATCCATCCACTACGCCTCGCCTCGCAAAATCTCGTAGCGCCAGGTAACTTTCGCTGTTTTCTTCAGCATTGCCGCAACCGAGCAATATTTCTCTTCGCTAAGCTCGATCGCGTGTTTCACCGCGCCGTCATCCAGCGCGCCGCGCAATCGATATACAATTTCCAGCTTCGTCCAAACGGTGGGGGGCTCGGCGGCTCGCTCCCCCGAACAAAGCACTTCCAGCGATTCCAATCTCTGCCGCTTCTTCTTCAGCACCGCCACAACGTCCGTCGCCGTGCACGCCCCGAGCGCCATCAGCAGCAGTTCCATCGGTCCCGGCGCCTTGTTCGACTCGCGGTCGGAGTCCATCGCCATCGCATGACCCGACGGGCTCGTGGCCACAAATTTTTCCTCCCCAATCCATTTCACCGCCGCCGTCTGCATACGCCCTCCTGCCGTGACATCCCAGAATACCAAACAAGGCCGCGCCCCTTGTCATCACGGAGCTCCAGCCAGCTAGTAGTCCTAGATGCACCGAACAAAGATGACATCCATTTGACGCCCCGATGACAAGGTTCGACCACGAAGGCGGTCTAACTAAGGGAGGTTATATATGAACACGACGATGAATAAGCCCTGCGGGGAGGTGAGGCCGCAGCAAGCGCAACCCGCGAGAAAAGCACGGCCGCGCCTCTACCGCTCGTCCACCCAGCAGGCGGCAACCAGCACTCTCGAGGCGGGAAAGCCTTTGAAGCCCGATGCCCCTTCTCTCAAAGAGGCCATCCGCCTGGCCCAGCAAGGCGACGCCGCTGCCTTTGAAACCATCTACGAACTGCACAGCCGCCGCGTCTATGCGCTTTGCCTCCGCATGATTGGCGATCCCGTCGAAGCCGAGGACCTGACGCAAGAAGCCTTCTTACAGCTCTTTCGCAAGATTCACACCTTTCGCGGCGAATCTGCCTTTTCTTCGTGGCTGCACCGCCTCACCGCCAATATCGTCCTAATGCGCTTCCGCAAGAAAAGGCCCGCCGCCATCTCGCTGGAAGAAATGACTGGCTCCGATAACCAAAAGGACCGCCACGCCTTGGAAATTGGCGCTCCCGACCTACGCTTGACCGGCCTCTTCGACCGCGTCAACATTCACGCCGCCCTCGATCGATTGCCTTACGGCTACAAATCCATGTTCCTTCTTCACGATGTGCACGGTTACGAGCACAAGGAAATCGCCGGCATGCTCGGCTGCTCGGTGGGCAATTCCAAATCGCAACTGCATAAAGCTCGCAAGCGCTTACGCGAGATTTTGAACGAGGTGCGCCACTACGTCTCTCATCAGTTGCCGGCCACAGCCCCCAGCATCCGGTAATCGTCCGAAGCTCCCAACCAGCCTGCCCCCGGCGAGTCTACTTACCTTTGCGGGTTAGATGGAAAATCATGGGCATGTCCATCCCGTCCTGGCGCCAGGTCCACGTTTCCGTGATGTGATTTTCATCCTCGAAGCGAATCACCAGGTGATGCTGATGGCCCGTATTCGGCGAAGGCAGATTACCAGCGCCGTGAAAATCGAAAGCCAGCTCCTTCACTTCCTCCGTGACGGGCACGGCGCGCATGCGCGGCTGATTGTTCGTCGGACAAAAGTGGACCAGCGCGATCCCGTCGCCGTCCAGGCTATACACCGTCACCATGTCCTCCATGCCCGAAGGCGACAGCGTTTCCATCATGGCGGTGTTCGAAACGATGGATTTGAAGGTGGTTTTTACCGGCTGGTGTTTGTCGTTGCTACCCTCCCAGTCGCCCGCAAGGGCTTGCAGCTTCTTGAAAGCAGCGGTGGAGTACGTCGCGGCCAGTACGTTAGTCGCCGCTGCGACAGCGCAGAGGGCGAAGATCAGTACGCGTTTTCTCATGGAAACCTCTAGGGCTGCCTTGGGCTTGAACCCACCACGCTTGTGCCTTTGGACGGAAGGCTCTCGGGAAGGAAAGCAGGCTCGCTACCGGATTCTTGTGGCCGAAGCTACTTCAATGATGGGATTCGGCATCGACTTCATCGCGCGCATAAAGGCCGCCACAACCTTCGCGTCAAATTGCCCGTTGGCGCAGCGTTCTAGCTCCGCCAGCGCTTCCACCGCCGCGCGCGCCTTCTTATACGTGCGGTCGCTGGTTATGGTGTCATAAGCGTCCGCCACTGCGATGATCCGCGCGCCCAACGGAATCTTCTCGCCCGCCAGGGCATCCGGATATCCCGAGCCATCAAAAAATTCATGATGGTGCTGCACCATCTCCCGTATGCGTGCCAGCGGCGTCAGCGGCTCCAAAATTTTCGCGCCAAATGTCACATGCGCCTTCATCGTCTCCCACTCGTCGGGATTCAGCGGGCCGTTCTTGTTCAAGATGTTCTCGGGAATCGCCACCTTTCCGATGTCGTGCAGCACGCCTCCCAGCCGGATCTCCTCCACCTCCAAATCGCCCAATCCCAGCGCGTCGGCGATCAGCGCCGCATATGCGGATACCTTCTGCGAGTGCCCTTGTGTGTAGTGATCCTTTGCGTCGATCGCGAACGCCAGCGAGGTTACCGTATCGAGCACCGCCTGCGGCAGCGCCTGCGGTCCCTGCGAAATGGCCGCTCCCCCGGTTGCGCCGTTCGACCCTTCCGTTGCGGCCAGCGACTCCGTAAATTGCTTCAGCCTCGAATAAATCTCCTCGAACGCTTCTGGACCGGTGGCAAACAACCGTTTCAGCGTCACGCCCAGGTACGCTTCCAACACGTCGCGCTTCCATTTTTTCGCTTCGTTCGGGTCGAAATGGTCGGCGGTCGACACTGCGTTTCCCCCCTGGTGCTTCGACAAATACATCGAAGCATCCGCCACCTGAATCAGTTCCTGCGGCGAAGAGCCATGCAGCGGAAAACACGCAATACCAAAGCTCGCGCTGATGTTCTTCTCCCGGAGCAGCGCGTCCGCGGAAACCCACCCGCGCAACTTCGACGCCAGTTGCCGCGCGTGCTCCATGTTCGTTTCCGGCATCAAGATCACGAACTCGTCGCCGCCATATCGGGCAACCACGTCCGAGCGCCGGCAATTCGTTTCCAGGATGTGGCCCACCCGCTGCAGCACCAGGTCGCCTTCCAAATGTCCGTAAAAATCGTTTACGAATTTAAACCGGTCCAGGTCCATCAGCACCAGCGCAAACGAACGACCCGCGCGCGTCGACCTCTTCCATTCGGCCGACAGCGCTTCCATAAAGAAGCGGTGCGTCTTGACTCCGGTGAGACCGTCCGTAATTGCCTGCTCTTGCGCTTTCTGGAACGAGAGCGCGTTGTGCAAAGCGCCGGCGATCAGGTCCGCCAAAGTTCGCAGCAGCAGCACCTCTTCCTCGGAAAAATCCGCGGGCAGCGACGATTCCACGTACAAAATCCCGTGCAGTTGCTCCGCGTAAAATATGGGCAGCGCAATCGCCGCCAAGGTGTCCGGTAGCAGGGGCTTGGACCCCGCGTCCGCGGGAATGCTCGCGTTATACGCCGCCAGCTGCCCATTGCGCGCGACCTGCCCGATCAGACCCGCGCCAAGCAGAATTCGCTGCCCCAACGCGCCCCGGCGCTTGCCTGCTTCCGCCTGAATTACGATTTCCCTCGTCGCATAATCCAGCTGGCCGATGCCGATGTGGTCGTATGTCAGCCCCGCCTCGAGCTGCTCCGTGATCTTCGCCAGCATTTCATCCGGATTAAGCGTGGCAATCGCGTTCCGTGAAATTGTGTTGAGCAGCGAAAGATGCCGCGCCTTCGTTCGCTCTTCCTGAAATAGCCGCGCATTCTCGATTGCAATGCTCGCTTCGCTGGCTAGCACGCGCAACAGCTCCAGGTGCCCTTCGTCGAACACGTGTTCCTGGTCGGAGAAAACCGCCATTGCGCCAATCGCGTGGTCGTATGCCACCAGCGGCACGCAGCAGAAACACCCGCCTTTGCGCAGGGGCTCCACTCCCAGCTTCTGCACTTCCGCAACGAAGTTGTCGCGAATCAGTACCGGCTGCCGCGTTCGAATCACATACTCCGTCAGGTGATTCCCGGCGCGGCGGCTGCGCCGCGGCAGGCGCGTCCCTCCGCTAACTTCCAGGTGAAAGCGCATCTCGTCGCGAACCGGATCGAGCTCGGCAATATAGAAATTCTCGACATCAAACAGCCGCCGCAGTTCCTCCCAGATCTTACTGAGCAAATCTTCCTTGTTCAGCGTCGAGCTCAGCGCCCGCCCGATTTCGTTCAGCACGTGCAATTCTTCGGAGCGCCGCGAAGTCTGCTGCACCAGGTAACTGTTCTCCACCGCCATGCCGATCTGGTGTCCCAGCGCCAACAGCAGGCGATACTCCGCCGGCGCGAATCTCCGGCTGTCCGGCGTTCCCAGCAACAGCACGCCGAACGCTTGCTCTTTCGCCTGTAGGCTGATGGCCACTACGCTGCGCAGTCCTTGCGCTATTGCCAGCTGCCGGAATCTTTTGATCGGTTCTTCCCGTTCCAGCGCCGCCACGGAATCCGCGTTGCGCAAGTCGCGGAAACCCAGCAGGCCTCCCAGCCGCGAGACCAATCCCACCAGGTAATCATCCAGCCCTTCGTTTTGCGCCACGCGGCAGAAGTCATCGTTTAGCCCAACTGCTACTACCGATGTCGGCCCCTGCGGATCTCCGTGATGCAAAAACAATGCGCCCGCCGGCAATCGCACCACTCCCAGGACGCGGTCCAGCGCCTGCGCCAGCATCCGCTGAATCTCTCCGCCGGTAAAGCTCGACGTCGCCAAATTCAGATTCGACAGCGCCAGCATGTTGCGCTCGACGCGCCGCTTCTCTTCCTCGTACGAGGCCATCACCATGAGCATGGCCACGAATGCGGAGGGCACCGCTGATATCGGACTGTCGATCGCCAGTTCCGGCGGCGCGCTTCGCAAGAGGAAGAAAACGGCAAGCTGCAACACACACCACGCCATGAAGGAGAGACCGAGCAGACGGTCCGCAAGGGTTTCTTGCCGTTTGCTCTCCTGCCAAAAGATCACCGCCACCGCGCCAAACAGTAGCGCCGCGGGAATCACGACCGTGACGCCAAACAGATGCAGCGCGTTCGCAACCGCCCACGCGCCCATCACCACCGCGGCGACGCCCGCCACAAACTTCCACGGCTTGCGCTGCGCGTAGAGTTGCGCGCCCAGGAAAAAAAACAGCGCTGCCACCGCGTACAGCCAGCGATCCAGCGCCGTCTGCAGCGGCGTATCTGGCACCCACTGCGCCAGCGCCGCGCCCAGGTAATGCAACGCGAAAAGCGTCCACCCAGCTGTCCACAGCAGCAGATATGCCTGCCGTTTGAGGCTGTAGATGTACGCAAAAAAGCCCGCCACCAGCGACGTTGCCGCTAACAGGGCCAGCGCTATGAAGTTGTTGTAGACCAACACGCGTCGATTCTCCGCACAACCGTGCGGACCACCTGCTGCGCCTACCCATAATGCAGCAGGCCGTCACCTTTTTTTCGTAATCCTTTACTGCATGCGCATGTATGCGGATGGCGCGCACACCTCGCACCACCCGCAAAGAAGCGCCATGGACACACAAAATAAAGCACTTGGATTATGGGGCATGGGTTTTTGTTGAGGCAAGCGTACCGCGGTACTGGTGGCCAAAAAGGTAGCAGAACAGAGGTAACACCTATGAGGTAACGACTTGGCCACATTTACGGCGGGGCGCCTTCGCAACGCCGGCAGAGTTGGTATTTGTTGCTGGGCAAAGGCCAAGTTGGACCATCCACCCGTGTTTCGCTACACTGGGCAATCACAGTTTCTGCGAGAAGAATTGCGGAAACCCCAATCGACCTGGCCAAATGAGCGAAACACCCAGAAATCAGGCCGGCCCCGTGCGTGTGCGCTTTGCGCCGTCGCCTACCGGCTATCTCCACGTCGGCGGCGCGCGCACCGCCCTCTTCAATTGGCTGTTCGCTCGCCATCAGCGCGGCACCATGATCCTGCGCATCGAGGATACCGACGCCGAGCGCAACAAGCCCGAACTCGTCCAAGGTATTATCGACGGACTCCGGTGGCTCGGCGTCGATTGGGACGAAGACCCGTTTTATCAGTCCCAGCGCACCGGTCTGTACCAAGCGGCCGGGAAAAAGCTTCTGGCGAATGGCAGCGCGTTTTTGTGTTACTGCCCCGCGGAGCGGTACGCCGGAGGCGACCACGCTGTTGACGCTCAGGATGACGAGCCGAAGGCCGCCGGGCCGCGCCGCGTCGTGCGCTGCACCTGCCGCGACGGCAAGCAATCAACGCCGGGAACCAAGCCCGCGGTTCGCTTTCGCGTCCCTACCGGCGGCACTACCAAATTCTTCGACGCCGTATTCGGCGAGCGCGAATTCTCCAATGATGAAATCGAGGACTTCGTGCTCTTGCGCTCCGGCAAGGGGGATGAAGAATTTGGCCAGTCCATGTACCAGCTCGGCGTCGTGGTAGACGACATCGACATGCGCATTACCCACGTGATTCGCGGCGCCGACCACATCTCCAATACTCCCAAGCAGGTGTTGCTGTACCGCGCGCTCGGCGCCGAGCCGCCCATCTTTGCCCACGTGCCGCTCATTCTTGGCCCGGACAAGTCACGTCTCTCCAAGCGCCACGGCGCCACCGACGTCAACATGTATCGCACCGAGGGCTTCCTTCCCGAAGCGTTTCGCAATTTTCTTGCCCTTCTCGGTTGGTCCGCCGGCGGAGACGAAGAGTTCCTGCGCACCAAGGACCTGCTCGAAAAGTTTTCGCTCGAAGGCGTCAGCCGCACCAATGCCGTTTTCGATCGCCCCAAACTCGAATGGTTCAACACCCAGTATCTTCAGAAGCTGCCTATTGAGGAGTTGCTGCCGGAAGTGGAAGCAGAGCTAAAGCGCAGCAAGTTGTGGAAAGACGAATGGGCCGGCGGCGCCGGTCGCGACTGGTTCGCGAAAACGGTGGACCTCCTGCGCCCCCGCGTCCGCCTGCTCCCCGATTTTTCCACCTGGTCCCGCGCGTTTTTCTCCGACGATTTCGAGATCGACCCCGCCGCCAAGGCCAAGTTCTGGAAGGATCCCAAAGTCCCGGAACTGCTCTCCAAACTCGCGGAAAAGCTGGCCGCTATCTCTTCCACCGATTGGAACCACGACGCCTGCGACCACGCATTGCGCGCGCTCGCCGAAGCAGAAGGCGTGAAAGCCGGCCTGCTCATCAACGCCACGCGCGTCGCCATCGTCGGTCAAGCCGTGGCCCCGCCTCTGTTCGACACGATGGTCGTTCTCGGTCGCGACCGCGTAGTGAACCGCCTCCGCCGCGCCCTACCGTTCCTTACCGCGCCCTGAGTTTATCCAGCAAATGGAGTTGGCTCAGCCTTCGCCGCCTTCGTCGCCAGGATCCAGTTGGCAAGCGTGCCACTGATCATCCTGCGCGTGCGCTGCGCAAAACCAGCGATCGCACTTATCGCAGAGGATTGCAGCGGACTGATTGCACGGCTCGGCCAGGCGGGAGACACCTTCACAGGAAGGCTTTGCTTCTTCGTTTGGATTCTCGCGGGCCGCTTTCGCTTTCATGACGACACCCGTGCCGCCATTCTACTCCCAAGCGGGAGTCCCGGAACAGGTCAGCGCCGAGCGCGGTCTTTGCGGACGGCTTCGTCAATCAGCGTGTCTAACTCTCCGCGCGTGAGCCGTACGTGATCGCCGCTCTCGTTTCCGTCGGAGGTCACCGGCAGTTCCGCGCCTCCGCCGGGCGGCGGGATCACTAAGTAGCGCGATCGCGCGGCCATGAGCTTGGCGACTTCACGGCTCGAGAGCAATCTGGGAGTACCGGCCATTTCCGCGGCCAGCGTGATTTTCGCAACGTGCTCAATCGTTTCCAGCCGGAAATAAGCGGTGAGCAAGTCCGGGCCGCAGGATACGGCGCCGTGGTTGGCCAGCAGCAGTGCGTCATAATGCGGCACGTAAGGCTCGAGGGCCGCGCTGAGCTCCAACGTTCCCGGCGTGGCATAACGGACTAGCGGAATGCGGCCCAGGCCGACGATAACTTCGGGAAGTAAAGCCTGGTCGAGTCCGCGGCCGGCGACGGCAAATCCCGTTGCTGTCGGTGGGTGCGCGTGGCAGATGGCGTTCACATCCGGGCGCATGTTGTAAAACAGGAGGTGCATGGCCAGCTCAGAAGAAACTTTGCGCTCGCCGCCGAGCTGGCGGCCCTCAAGGTCGGTGACCACCAAATCTTGAGGCGCGAGCATGCCCTTGTTCATGCAGGTCGGCGTGGTGAGAATGCGTTTCTCGTCCAATCGTACAGAGACATTTCCCTCGCAGGCTACGTTGTAGCCCTGCTCGTACATCCAACGCCCGGCGATGCAAATATCCAGGCGATGCTGCAGTTCGCTTTTGGCGCTGCCCGGCAAAAGTGAGCCCGTGACCATGGTGCGGACTCCTTCCTGGCTCGTAAGTTCCCCTGCGAGCCGTTCGGGGGACAAATTGTGGTGCGCTGCACGCGCCGGAAAGCGAGCGCATCGCCGAAATCTTACGCGTAGATGCCGCGCAGCTTAAGCGCACTGGCCACCCGATCGATCGCCAGCATGTACGCCGCGATGCGATTGTTGACCTTGTGCGTTTCGGCGTAGCGTACCACTTCATCGAAGGCGTTTTCCATCACATCGTGCAGGCGCTCATTGACCTCGCTCTCGCGCCAGAAGAAGCCCTGGCGGTCCTGCACCCACTCGAAATAGCTGACCGTAACGCCGCCTGCATTGCCGAGAATATCCGGCACGGTGAAGATGCCCTTGGCGTCGATGATGGCGTCAGCTTCCCACGTGGTTGGTCCGTTCGCGCCTTCGCAAAGGATTCGTGCCTGCACCTGGTTCGCGTTCTTCCCGGTAATTTGATTTTCGATGGCGGCGGGAATGGCGATTTCGCAAGGCTGAAAAAGAATGTCGCGCGCGCTCATTTTTGTGCCGCCGCCCGGAAACTCGTGCAACGGCTTCTTCTGGGTGTACACCCAATCAATAATCTTGGGAATGTCGAAGCCCTTATCGTTGTATAGCCCGCCGCCGATGTCGGCCAGCCCAACGATTTTGTATCCCGCCTGCTGCATAAGAAGCCCGGCCAGGGAACCGACATTGCCGAACCCTTGAATCACCACGCGGCTCCCTTCGCGCTTCATGCCCAGTTTGGCCAGCGCTTTGTCGCAGCAGATCATCACGCCCCGCCCGGTGGCTTCGCGGCGGCCGGCCGACCCGCCCAGCTCGATGGGCTTGCCGGTGACGACCGCGGTGGTCGCCTGGCCCACGTGCATCGCGTACGTATCCATCACCCACGCCATCATCTGCTCGCCGGTGCCCACGTCCGGAGCAGGCACGTCGCGCTCCGGACCAAGCCAGTTCACCAGCTCCGCGGTGTAGCGCCGCGTCAGCCGCTCCAATTCACCCCGCGACATCTTGCGTGGATCGCAAATCACGCCGCCCTTGGCTCCCCCGAACGGAATGTTCACCACCGCGCATTTCCAGGTCATCCACGTCGCTAGCGCGCGCACTTCATCGATGGAAACGTCGGGAGCAAAGCGAATCCCGCCCTTCCCCGGTCCACGCACCGTCGAGTGCAAAACGCGATAGCCAACAAAAACTTCGAGCTGGCCATTGTCCATGCCCACCGGAATGTACAGCGTGATTTCCTTGCTGGGATATTTCAAATAGCGGTATAGCCCTTGCTCGAGTCCCAACTTGTTGGCGGCCACTTCGAAGCGCGCTTCCGCATTCTGATAGACATTCATTTCTTCCGGTGCAGGCGCTTGCGACATTCAGAGGTCTCCTTTGGAACTCGACGGGCCCGACCGGCGCGTCCATCCTTTCGCAGTTCGCCCCAGCGAGTTGCTGCGCACGAAGCGAACTGGAGAGCCAAGAAAAAGGCGAGTTCAGCGGGCTACCCACCCGCCTGACCTGTCACTTGGCCGGGCCGCCAGTATACGAACCTGCCTCGCTGCTCGCAAGCAGGACCGCAGCGTTACGATTTTGGACGACGCAGCATTACGACTTTGGAGGGGGATCAGAACGCGCGCGGAGAAAGTCTTGCGAGAGTTTAAGTAGAGTTAGGCCGCAATTCACACACGGCGGTAGCGCTCACTTTCGCGTCGTTCGCCGCGCGGTGATTTCTGCTCTGTGCGAAGAACCACATGAACGCCAGCAGCGCGCCAAGAACCATTCCCGCGAACAGCAAGCTGGCCACGCGCAGAAATGTCCGAACGTCCTTCTTTGACCAGATCGTGCCGGCGGTCGCAGCTTGCGGAGTCGCATTCAAAGCGGTCTTTGCGAATTCCGCGGACGGCGCGCCCGGAACGCTGGAGAATTCCACACTGGCTATGAAAGTGTAACCGCGCCGCGGAATGGTTTCGACGTACACAGGCGTTTCCGGAGAGTCGCCGAGCACCTGGCGCAGCTTGTTCATCGTGGTGTTGACGTTGGCATCGAGGTTGGCCAGAAACGTGTCCGGCCAAAGCTGGCGGCGTACTTCCTCGCGAGTGACGATTTCGCCGGCGCGGCTCAAGAGCAGCAGCAGGCCCTGGAAGACCTTGGCCTGCACCTTGACGCGCTGGCCATTCTGATACAGCTCTTCGCGCTCGAGGTCGGCTTGGAACGCTCCGAAATGTGCGTAGCGCGCCGGAAACGCCAGTGGCGTCATCAGGTTTGCGCTCGGCTCGTGCGGCATTATTGCGCTTGGTTGTATGTCCATGCTGGGGGATCCTTTAGATTTGGCGCCGGTCGCGATTTAGGCAATCGATCGATGATTGCCGTTCGGCGCCTCCACAATGGACTTAGACGGAAACAGTCTATGAGTTGAGGTACGTAAACTTGTCAAATTTGTGTCTCTTCGACGTCCAAGTTGTAGGGCGCTGTGGGTAGGGCGACGAGTTATTGCAAGCGGAACTGGATGGTAACCGTGAGGTGCATTGCGACGGGTTTGCCATCCAGCGTGGCCGCCTGATACTTCCACTGACGCAGCGCATCCATGGCGGCCTGGTGCAGCAAGGAAGGGCCGGACACGACCTTCATCGTGGTAACGCGGCCAGTCGCATCAATTAACGCATCGACGCGCACGTCACCGGATACGTGCTGAGTCTTCGCCAACGCGGGATAGACGGGAGCTGCGGAGGAAATCAAACGCGCGGGCTTGACGTCTCCGCCAACCTGTACGGGCGCTGCGGGAGCGGCGGGCTGATTCGAGCTTTCCGCAAAATTCGCGCCGAGGGAGTTTTCGCCGGTGGAAAGCGGTGTGTTGCTGCCTTCTAGCGTCGGCTCCATTTCGGCATTCGCCTGTAGTTTCGCGGAACGATCAACCTTGGGCTTCGCGAGTCGAACCTTGCCAAGAGAAGGCTTCTTGATTTCGGGCTCAACGAGCTCGGCCGAATTCGCCGGCGCATTGATAACGTCGTTGCTCAAACTTGATTTCGGGATGCGCTCCGTGATCGCTGCAGGCTGAATTTTGCCCTGGGCTGGAGAGGAAACCGGTGCAGACGTTTCCGTCAGCGCGCTCCCAGACTTCGCTTTCGTCACCGAAGAGGACGTATCCGGTGTTCCAACCGGTGGCAAGGAAGGCGTCTCAAGCGCAGCGGAGTTAACGGGCGGAGCGGCTGGATGCGAAGCGGGAGCCGCGGAAGCAGCCGATGCATTCGATTCGGACGTAGAGTGCGCGGGGACCAGCGCTGCCAATGAGTCGCGGAAATACCACCCGCCGCTGGCCGCTGCGACAATCAGGCCTGCCGCAATCGCCATCCAAATTCCTTTGCTGCTCCCGCGCGATCGGGCCGGAGCCGGCGTGCTTTCGCTTAGAAAAGAATTGCCAAATAGCGGCGCGGCGGGCGTGTGTCTCGGCTTGGCAGTTGTGTTCTTTACCGTTGCCGTTGCTTGCTTTAGTGGAGGAGCGGATTTAACTGCCTCTGGCGCTTTCCGTTCCACAACTTGTGGGGTGGAATCGCTAACGCCCTCGTCTACGGGCGGCGCGGTAATGGATGCGTTGCGCGCGAGCGGTTCGAGCCAGGCCGGAATCTTCACTTCTTCGTCATCGAAGCTGGACGTTACCGGCGGCCGCGTATTTTTTGGCGCGGTTTGGATTGAAGGACTCAAATCAGATTTGGCGGCCCTCGTTTCCGGTTTGGCGGCAGCGGGCTCTTCGTTCGCCATGCCCAAGGTTTTCGTGACGGCATGGCCAAGCTCTTGCTTGGAAGGCGTTGGAGCCGAGACCGCTGGCTTCGCTTCGCTCTGCTTCCGCTCTGCAAAAAGTAGAGCCGACAGTTGTTCCTGCAGGCGATTCGCTTCGAGCTTCAGCCCGTCGATAGACGGCTCGGGGGGCGTCAGGAGATCGGCTTTGCTCTCTGGGCGCGAATCCCCTTTGATTTCGGTCTTGAACTCGTGCACCGCATCGGCAAGATTCGGCGTGATGTTTTCGACTGGGCTCGCGTCCACAAACGGCGCCGGTTTCGCCTCTGCGCCCGTTGGCGGAATCTCCGCACTCACAGTGGCAGGATCAGGTTTTCGCGCGTCAGGCAGAGACGTGGCGGCCTGAGTCGTGTGCCGCTCACCCGGGAAGCGCAAGCCCCAGAATCCCAGGACCGGCTCGGTGAATTCCAGCTCCACGTAACCGCTGACGCTGCGATAGTTTTTGGATTTCACCACCTGGCAAACAACTTCTTTTCTTGTTTTTTCGTTCGTCAGAAAAAGAGGCTGTCCTGGCTCTACAGAAACCGAAAGACGAATTACCGCGCCATTGGCAAGCACCAACACCGTGCTGGTGGCTTCCGAAAATGGTTCACGCTTCTCGCTGCCTTCCACGGCCCGGGTTCCGTTGACCGTGACCCGCACTTCCAGTGCGACGGGTTGCGAGCTGCTGGTTTCTCCATTGGCCGATGAGATTCCCCTGGAGCTGTCCGGCTTTTCCGGAGAGGTGGGAAGCGCGGAGGTGTCTTTGAGCATCGGGGGCATGTCTTACTCGCTTGCGAGAGAGAGTTTCGGCTGAACTCTGCCGGCGCAGAGCTGAGCTCGAACCTTTTTATTGTCAAGGCCACGCAAGCGTGCCAGCTATAGTACCTGCGTACTACATTGGAAACAGACTGGCCGTAAGTACAGGTTTTTAGGGCGAAAAGAACTTTATTTGTCGAGTGGAGGCTTGAACTGCTCGTCGATCTCGACTTGATAGCCTGTGACGAGCTTGTTGGTTTCGTTGGCCATGCCGATCACCGCTTGCAGTTCGTGGAACATCGCGTCCGTCATGCCCTTGTTGCGAGCGGAAGCAGTGTGCGAGGCGATGCAGTACGAGCAATTGTTGGTGACGCTGACTGCCACATAGAGAAGTTCTTTGGTGAGCGGATCAAGCGCGCCCGGCGCCATGATCTGCTTGATGCTTTCCCAGGTGCGCTTCAGCGTCGCGGGATCGTGCGCGATGGCCTTCCAGAAATTATTGATCCAGTCGGTCTTGCGCGTAGCCATTATGTCGTCGTAAACCGCGCGAACTTCCGGGCTGGCATCCGCATATTCGATCAGCTTAAACGTGGCCATGGCGTTCTCCGAACCGCTTGCATTTGCGCTTTTGAGAAATTAGCAGGAAGCGTGGAGTTCGGCCAGCGATTCTGCTCGTCTTCCATTCACGCGTCTTAAGCCGAAAAGAGCAGCGAAGAATTTACGCTGCCCAGCGCTTCCGTGACCGTGCTGCGAGAAAAGCTTGATGGGATTAGGTGATTCGCTGCGAGTAACCTGCCGGCTTAGCAGGAGCGCAGCGACGCGGCCAGCTCGAGATTGGCTTGCAGCCGTTGGTCGATCTGCACCGCGGCGTAGCGCGCGCAGATAGTGAGTTCGCGCTCGCTCCAGGCGGCAACCGCGGGCATGCTGCGGCCGACTAGCGAGGCGATGCAGTCCACCAGCGCGTAGTAGGCGCGCACAAGCCCGAGGCCCTTGCCGCCAGAACGCAGTTCCGGGGTCAGCTCGTGAAGACCCAACAATGCCGGAAAATCCTGGCCGGTGAGTTGGCCATTTTGCACGCCGACGGCGGCCAGTACGCGGTCGGAGACGGGCTGCGCGGCAGCTCCCGCCAGCATCGCTCGCCAGTAGTAGGCGGCGAACTGTGACAGGGCCACGATGGAGATCGCAAATAGCATAGCGGCGAACATCCCTTTGCCTCTTTCTCTTTGCACCCACAAGTCTGGGCCCGTTAGCCTATGGGGCCTATAGTCCCGGGGTACCAGCCGGATAGAACTTCAGAAGCTGCTGATATTAAATGGGTTAGGTACGACTCTGCCGCCAAACGTGTCCCTTGCGCCTTTCTGCTGGCTCGTCTATTCTCCTGCGCGACGCTTTACATTGGAGATACGTAATGCGCGTTTTGAGAATCATCGCGATTCCAGTGGTTTTCCTGGGGTCATTCGCTTCGGTCGTGTTGGGTCTCAAGCTCAGCCCCGACTCCCAGGAGCTTCAGAGCGATCGCGCTGCGATTACGAAGATTCTTGACGCGCAACAGAACAATTGGAACCAGGGGAATGTCGACGCATTTCTGGAGGGCTACTGGCATTCTCCGGACTTGACGTTTTCAGGAAGCGGCGGAATTGCTCGCGGTTGGGACGGCGTGCTCGCGCGCTACAGGAAAAATTACCCCGACCGCGCGACGATGGGCCAGCTCGACTTTTCCAACCTCGAATTTCGATTTCTCGGCAAGGATGCCGCACTGGTGCTCGGACATTGGCATCTCGCGCGTGCGCAGGGCGATGTCGGCGGAGTTTTCTCTTTGGTGTGGCAGCGCTTTCCGGAAGGCTGGCGCATCATTCACGATCACACCAGCAGCGTCGAAAAGGCCAAGTGAGGGTAGCGGGAACAAGGGCCCGCGACAGAGTGACTTCGCATTTCATCTAACCAAAGTGTGATTCGATGGTGCGTAGCGAGCTTTCGCGTGGCCGCGTTTATGCTGAATCGCGAACCCAGGCAACTTGAACAGGCTTGCAAATGCTAGCGGAAGCCCTACGTCTTGCTCTCCAGGGCTTGGCGATTGTCGCCGCGATGATGTTCGCGCTGTGGCTCGTTCATCTGCTCATCCGCAACGCGGCGATTGTCGATGTTGGGTGGGCCACAGCGCTCGCGACGCTTGCAATTTTTTATGCCGTGGGAGGGCCGGGATATTCCGCGCGCAAATGGGCGATAGCCGCGATGGCGGGCTTTTGGGGGTTGCGGCTGGCGGTTTATTTGTTTTTTTCGCGAGTGGTGGGCAAGCCGGAGGAGGGACGCTACATCCAGCTACGTAAGGAATGGAAGACGCACCTGCCGCTGCGCTTTTTGTTTTTCTTTGAGTTTCAGGCGCTGTTGACGGTGCTGCTGTCGTTGCCGTTTTTGCTGGCTTGCCTCAACCCCGCCGCGCCGCTGGGCGCGGTGGAAAAGATTGGCGCGGCGATTTGGCTGGTCAGCATTTGCGGGGAAGCCGTTGCGGATTACCAGCTCAATCGGTTCCGGAAGAATCCTGCGAACAGAGGAAAAACTTACCGCCGCGGTTTGTGGGGCTATTCGCGGCATCCGAATTATTTTTTCGAGTGGATGATCTGGGTAGGCTACGCCGTTTTCGCGCTGGGCTCGCCGTGGGGCTGGCTCGGGCTGATTTCGCCGGCGCTGATGCTCTATTTCCTCCTTAGCAGCACGGGGATTGCGGCTACCGAAGCGCAAGCCCTGCGCACGCGGGGACCGGAATATCGCGTTTACCAGAGGACTACCAGCACCTTTATCCCTTGGTTTCGCAAGAAAGAGGCCGCGTGAAAGAAGTTCTAAGTCGTTAGTTTTAAGTTGTTAGTGAAGAAAGAGGCCTTTGCAAGGGTCCTGGCAACTTTTCTGACGTTTCCGAGTCTTCGGAGGGCCGCGCGACACATGGCGAACTGTTTTCCCACGAAAAACTTACAACTAACAACTTATGACAGTTAATTCCACGCAGAGCGGCGTTAGCGTGGAAGATGCGGCCAAGCTAGGGATCGAGCAATGGCTACAGGATGTCGAGGACTTCTTCGTAGCGTTTGAACGGCGGGATTACGTACGCGCCGGCCATTTCCGTGCGCGACCAGGCGAGCATTTCTCGGGCGCACTCGAAGCCGCGGTCGCGGGCGGCGGCGCCTGCGGCCTCCAGCGATTTCAGCAGCGGTTGCGGAATTACGATTCCGGGTACTTCATTGTTCAGGCGCAGCGCTTGTTTGTAGCTGTTGAGCGGCCAAACACCGATCAGCACCGGGATTGCCGGTTTGCCGCCGAGTTTTTTCAGGAAGGCGTACCAATGTTCGGGATCGAAAAGCGGCTGGGTCATCGCAAAGTGAGCGCCGGCATCAATTTTGGCGTGAAAGCGCTCGATTTCATTTTCGAGATCGTCGGCGACCGGATTAACGGCGACGCCGATCGCGAAATTTGTTGCGCCGCCGAGCGTCTTGCCAGCCCAGTCGGTGCCCTGGTTCAAGCGATGCAGCACCTTGACGAGACCGACAGAATCAACCTCATAGACGCCGCTCGTTTCCGGGTAATCGCCGACGGAGGGAGGGTCGCCTGTGATGGCGAGGACGTTGCGAACGCCGCCGACAGTCCATGCGCCGAGGAGCATGGCTTGCAGGCCGATGATGTTGTAGTCGCGCGTGGTGAGGTGCGGCACGGTTTCCACGCCGCGCGCTTCGAGCGCACCCGCGGTGATCAGCGCGTCCATGCCGACGCGGGCCATGGCGCCGCTGTTGATGTCGATGGCATCGACTTTGCGCGAGGCCATGATTTTGTCGACCTGCTCGTAGACTCTGTCCAGCGCCACGCCCTTCGGCGGATCGATTTCTACGCACACGGCAAATTCATTTTTCTGCAGTTTTTTCCAGAAATTACTCTGGGGTTCGCGCTGTGAGACAGGCGCTGGCTTCGCGACGGCCTCGACGTGAGCAACCGTCGCGGCCTTTACGGGCCGCAGGGACTTCACGGCTTCCGCCATGGCGCGAATATGCGCGGGCGTAGTGCCGCAGCAGCCGCCGAGAATGCGCACGCCTAGGGCCGTGGCTTCGCGGGCAAACAGAGCGAAATATTCAGGCGAGGATTTTGGGTAGACGATGCGGTCGCCTTCGCGCTTGGGAAAGCCGGCGTTGGGCATGCCGCTGATGCGCAGATCGTCCACGCCCGCGAGTTCCTGAAGAATCGGCAGCAGCGATTGCGGCCCGAGCGTGCAATTGGCGCCGATGATTTGCACGTTTTTGTTTTTCAGCAGCGCGGCCACCGCGGCGGGACGCAGGTCGCCAAAAATCGTGCCTTCTTCGGAGAACGTAAGTTGCGCGACGATGGGCAGGCCCGAAAAGGAACGGATCGCGTCGATGGCGAGAACAATTTCCTCGACGTAAGAAAAAGTTTCCAGGATGTAGAGATCGACGCCGCGCTCTTCGAGAGCCAGGGCTTGCTCGCGAAAAATCGCCAAGATTTCGTCGGGCTCCGGATGTCGCGCTTGTACGCCGATGCCGAGCGGGCCGATGGAACCTGCAATCAATACCTCGCGTGTGGCCGAGTCGCGCGCCTCGCGGGCGATTTTTACGCCGCGTCCGTTGAGCCGCTGGACTTCGTCGCCCAAGCCGAGCGGTTCGAATTTGAAACGATTGGCGCCGAAGGTGTTGGTCTCGATGATTTGCGCGCCGGCTTCGATGTAGGCCTGATGCACGCGAAAGACTGCTTCCGGCTCGGTGGAATTTAGTTCGTCGAAGCAGCGTTGCGTGCCGACCGCTTCGTACAGCATCGAACCCATCGCGCCATCGGCAATAAGGATGGAATCTTTCAACCGCTCGTTAAAGTCCTGGATTTTCAAGACTGGATTTTCCTGTTCATAGAAAATGCGCGAAGTGTTTTCAGCGTTTCGGTTCCATCAGCGCGGCGACGGTGCTCATCAAATCGTACTTGGTTAGGATCTCGAAACGCGTGTCGCCCATTTCCACGAAGACGGCGGGATTTTCGTGGCTAAGGATGTAGGTGATGCGCTCGACGGGAGCGGTGCGCGGCACTTGCGGCAGCGGCTTGCTCATCACTTCGCGGACGACGAGCTTGCGGAGATCCTTGCCCTGCAGCGCCATGGTCAGAATCTGGTCTTCGTAAATGGTGCCGACGGGAATGTTCTCCTCGAAGACGGGTATTTGCGAAATGTCCTGGTCCTGCATGGTTTTCAGCGCGTGGAAAACGGTTTGATACGGGCGCGCAATGACGAGCTCGCGGACTTTGCCGGCCTGGTGCTTGGCGTTCACCACTTCGGCGGCGGTGATTTTCACGGCGGCTTCGACGTAGCCGCGCTCGCGCATCCATTCGTCGTTGTAGACCTTGCTGAGATAGCGCATTCCGGTGTCCGGCAGGAACGCAACGACGAAGGCTTCCGGGCCGAGGCTTTTTGCAAGCTGCAGCGTCGCGGAAATGCAGCCGCCGCCGGAGCCTCCGGTGAACAGCCCTTCCATTTTCACGAGACGCCGCGCGACCACGAAACACTCTTCGTCATTCACCTGGATCACGTCGTCGCAGATTTTCAAGTTCATGGTGGTCGGAAAAAAATCTTCGCCGATGCCTTCGACCACGTAGGTCTTGGCTTTCACGGTCTCGCCGCGCTTGACGAAGTCGTAGTAAAGCGAGCCGTAGGGATCGACGCCGATAATTTTGACGTTGGGATTTTTTTCCTTCAGATATTTTCCGACGCCGCTAATCGTGCCGCCGGTGCCCATGCCGCAAACGAAGTGCGTGATTTTGCCTTCGCTGTCTTCCCAGATTTCCGGGCCGGTGGTACGGTAATGCGCGTCGGGATTCATGGGATTGTCGTACTGATTCGGATAGTAGGAATTAGGAATTTCGCGCGCGAGCTTTTTCGCCACGGAGTAATAACTGCGCGGATCGTCAGGCTCGACGGCGGTGGGGCACACGATCACTTCCGCGCCAAGCGCCTTGAGCAAGTCCACTTTTTCCTTGGACTGCTTGTCGGTGATAGTGAAAACCATCTTGTAGCCGCGCACGGCCGCGACGAGCGCCAGCCCCATTCCGGTGTTTCCGGAAGTGCCTTCGATGATCGTGCCGCCCGGCTTGAGCAAGCCTTTTTTCTCGGCATCATCGATCATGGTGATGCCGATGCGGTCTTTCACCGAGCCGCCGGGATTGATGTAATCGGCCTTAACGTAAATCTGCGGCTTCAAGCCCTGATTGATGCGATTCAGACGCACCAACGGCGTGCGGCCGACGGCTTCCAGAATGTTGTTACATTTCATGCGGTTTGATCAGGCCAGGCGGCGCGGCAAGCGAGCGCGGCGGCTGTGCCATAATTTGTACAGTCTAGCATGCGCTTGCGCGGCGACGTAGCCGGGCGCGGCGAAGGAGATATGCGTGGCTCGTCAGAATATTTCGAGTGGAGCGCCGTGGGAGCCGATTGTGGGGTATTCGCGGGCGGTGCGAGTGGGCAACTTGATCAGCGTTTCGGGCACTACCGCTACCGGGCCGGATGGAAAAATTGTTGGCATTGGCGATGTGTATGCGCAGACGGTGCAAACCATTCGGAACATTGAGGCGGCGCTGGTGAAGGCAGGCGCGACGCTGAAGGACGTCGTGCGGACGCGGATTTATGTGACGAACATCGCGGAGTGGGAGAAGGTCGGGCGGGCGCATGGAGAATTCTTCGGGTCGATACGGCCGGCGACGAGCATGGTGCAGGTGAGCAGCCTGATTTCGCCGGAAATGCTGGTGGAAGTGGAAGCGGACGCGGTGGTCGGGGAGTGACTCCGTTCAGCGTTAGGTGAAACGCGTTTGTGCCGTGAAAGCGGCTGCCCTTCGAGGTTCAGGCTAAACACAAAACCGCGGCACTCCACGGGTCACACGACATGGGCAGGTGTCAGGGGTGCTCCCGGTCTCCTCTGTCAGGGATGTGCCCGGTCTGTACCCCCCTGCGCAGCGACACCCCTCCCCCCGGGTTTTGCATAAGTGTTCATTCTAAAGGTAGTTAAAGTCCCTTGTTTTCATACACTTTTACAAGTGTTGATTCTAAAGGGACTTAGGCTTGCACCAAAGTTGTGCAGGTTTGGTGGGGGCCGGCCCAGCAGGCGAAACAAAAATGCGGCGTCACCAAAAGCAAAGAGCGCCAAGATGCCTTGGCGCTCTTTTACCTGAAAACAGCTTATCACGGAGTTTACTCCGCGTCAAGAAAAACGAAGGCTACCAGTGGGCGCGGATGCGGTACTTGAGGACGGAGGTGCCGTTCTTGTCGACGGGGACCTTGAACTGGGCGGCCCAGGCGGCGGTTTTGGTGAATTTGAACGTGGAGGAGAGCATTTCCCAGTCGCCGCCGATGGGCTCGTTGACCTCGACGGTGATGGGCGTGTCTTTGTGATTGCGCAGGGTGATCTCGAATTCCATTTCCCACACACGAGTGGCTATGTTCTTGTAGTCGGTCTGCTTGCGCTCGGCGATTACGTCGAAGGCGTTGCCGATGTGCACGGTTACGGTTTCGTCCTTGGGCGTGTGATCGATGTGGTCTTCGCCAATGAAGAGCACGCCGCCTTTGGAATCTTTCTGGTAGACGCGCAAGTTGCCCGCCGGCAGAGGCATGCCTAGTCCGGCTTTCTCCTCGTTCTTGAATTTGTAAAAAACCATGACGGGATCTTTTTGCGGCGAGCCGGGATTGTATTGGTTGTGATAGTAGAAGTTTTGTCCGTTGACGACGAAAACTTTTTCGACGGGAACGCCGCTGCCTTGCAGGAGGCTAATCTGCTTGGTTTCTTTGTCTTCGACAGAAGTACGGCGCCCGAGGGTATACAAGTGATACTCGGAGAAGGCTTCCTGCTCGAATGGCTTAGCCTTCGCGACCATAGCATTCATCGCCTCCGCTCGCCCGCCGATGGGGAGAGATGGCTGAACGCGATTCAGATCGCCGGCGACGAGTTGTAACCGCGCGTTGTGAAATGCCGTGCCGCTGTTATTGGCGAGCGTGACCCAGCCGTCGAGATCGGCGGCTTTGTCGTCGCGGGCAACCGTTAGCACGTAGTCGGCATTCCAGGAAAGATTCGCGGCCAGGTAGGAGGCTTCTACTTGTTGCTTGCGAGCGCCGGAATTCTCCATGGACATCAGCAGGGTGGGCCGATCGTAGAGATTGGCGGGTACTTCCGGAAAGTGGTAACTCTCGACCGCGAGATTGGTGATGATGTCGTTACCGACTTTCCAGACGGTGCCGTTGTTGTCGGCGAGCAAGGTGGCCTTGAATTGCTCGCGCTTGGTGGTGTTGTTCTCGAAGTAGGAACGCTCCAAGGTGATCTCTTTTCCGACGTATTTGTGCAGGAGTTTGGCGGGTTCGAGCAGATCGTATTCGTAATTCTGCTCGATGACGCCAAGCTTTTCCGGCTCGGTGAGCGAACGGAAGTGCACAGTGGCGGGATTCACGGTGGCGGCGATGTCCATGAATTTGAGGCGGAAATAGCCGCTGGGCAGAGTTAGCTGGCGAACGTCGCGAACCAGCGCGATGTTGGAGTTGTAGACCGTGACGGCAAGATCGGTCTGATCGCTCAGGCTAGTGGCTTGATCGGCAGACGACGGACGCGCTTCCTTCTCTTGCGCGCCGTCACGGTGGCTGCGCGTGGCGGAATACAGCACGCCTGCGCTAAGGAATGCAGCGAGCGTCGCCGCGGCAACCCATGGCAGCCGCGCGCTAAGTTTCTGGCCGGGAGTCTTCATGTCGTTGACCTCTTCTCAAATTCTCGAATTTGCTTGCACGGTTAGAACGAGGCCGCAGGAATTTCTTGCACAGAGCCTGCTCACTCGGGAGGGAGTTTAGTCCAAGTGGCGCCGCCATCCGTTGTCTGATACGCGCCGTTGTTTGGCGAGACGGTAGCCTGGCGAGCGTCCACGGCGAAGACGGAGCGGAGATCGTCCTGGGCAGGTGGGCGCAGTTTCCGCCAATGCTTGCCGCCGTCCGTCGTGCGCAGGACCGTTCCGCTGCGACCGACGATCCAGCAAATTTTGTCGGAAGGCGCGGAGCCGGCGAGCAAGTCGGCGATAACGCCGCTGGGTTGCAACGTCCAAGTTTTTCCGGCGTCCGAGGAAAATTCGATAACGCCGGCTTGTCCAGCTCGCCAGGATACTTGGCCGTCGGGAGCCGAGATGTTGACTGCGCCGACGATTTTAGCAAGGCGCATCTCTGCAGTGGAGTTAACCCCGGACAGATTGCCAATCGCGCGCTGCTGCGCGGCGAGATCGGACACCGGTTCTGATTCGGTAACGACGACCTGTGAGCGCGCAAGGGGTTGCGCGGGAGGAAGAGCAGGCGCGCCCCCAATCCCGGAGGCGGGGGCGGGCTGAGGAGAGCGAGGAGAAGGAGCACCAGGTTTGTCGTTCGCCGCTTTTTCTTCGACTTCGGTTCTGGCCGCTTCCGTTTTGGCCGTCTCGGTTCTGGCGGCCGCCTCAACTGCAACCGTCTGCGTTACGCCCCCGGGCCTTTGGGATTTCAGGTCCTCGTCCCAAGCAGTCGGGGGGCTACCATTCGGCGAGTTGTCCGCCAATTGATTGAAATCGTCGGCAACAGAAGATTTTTTCTCCGGGCTTAAGGAATCCTTTTGTTTTAAGCGCGACTGATCGGGTGGCTTTGGGGCGGCTGCAGTTTGTGATCGCGGCGACGTCTTCAAGGCACTGAACGAATCGGGCGAGGCAGCCTCTCTTTTTCGAGTGGCATCCAGGGATGGCAGCGTCAATTGGGGCGAAGAAGCGGGTCGGTCCTTTGCGATCTCGGTTTGTTTTTGATCGACCCGTGTCGCTTGCACTGGGATTCGTACTGAATTGTTTTCATGGACCGCGACCCAAACCAGCAGCGCGGCGGCTAGAGCGCCGGCGGGCGCAACCCAGCGCCAAAACGAGGGCTGCCGAGCAGGGAACGGAACGCTGGATTTCGCAGCGGCAGTTGCTTGTCGCGCCAGATCCGTTGCGGGAACGGAAATTTCATCCGTGGCTTCCAAGTGCGCGAGTATCTGTTGGCAGCGCTCGCAATGGGTGACGTGCGTTTTCAAGGACGCCATTTGCTCAGGAGCAAGCGAACGCTCGTGATATGCAGCGAGCGTTTCCGCATCCGAACATGTGCTGCGCGGGTCGCCCGCTGCGCCGCCGGCGCGCAGATGACGCGCGAGCGCGTTCTCAAAGCTTCGTTCGCGGTCGTTAGACGGCATTCGCCCCTCCTTCTTTAGAACGGAATACAAGGCGTTTCTTGCGCTGAAGAGCCGCAGGGCTCCGCAGACTCCGCCCTGCACTGCAGGCCGAAGCCAAGGCCACGAGCACGGGAGCGCAAATGCCAAGACGCGGTGGAAAAGCCGCAGGGCTCCGCGGACTCCGCCCTGCGCTACAGGGAACGCCAAGACGCAAGAGCTGGTAACGGCGACGGTTGGCGTTCATAGCTTCTTGCTCTCCGGTTTGCGCACGGTGACTTGGCTCTCGGGGAGCAGCTTGTCCAAATCGATGGGCGCGTTTTCGGCGGCGTACTCGAAGCATAGCGCGACTTGCTCGTCGCTGAGTCCGGCTGCGGATGGAGCGCCATCGAGAGTGCCGCTATTGCGCAGGGCCTGTTCGACTTGTTGACGCAACTCGCGGCGCGTGCGCTCAAGATTGCGCGAAACGCTGGATTCGTGCTCACCTAATTTGCGGCCGATCTCCGCAAGGGTGTGCTCCGCGGCGTAGTACAAACGCAGGCGCTCTTTGTCGCGCGTGTCGAGAAGGCCGAGAGCGACTTCCAGGCTGCGGCTGAAGATAGCCACAAGCTCGTTTCGATGTGGATCCTGGAGGGGCTCGGCAGCGGCGCTGCTTATTCTACGCGGGGGCGGCGTGGAGTGCGGGGCTGAGAGAGCGGCATGGCCGTCCGCGCCCTCGAGGTCAGTGAAGCGGCGGCCAGCGCGGATGGCGTCGACATGCCGCTGGGCGAGGACTGCGCGCAGCCAGGTCTTCAGCGAGCTTCGCCCGTGAAAATAACGGAACAGGGAGCGGCGATTGGCTCCCTCGCCGAGCCCATAGAGGTCCGCGAACAGGGAATCTGCCAGTTCGCACGCGGACGGTGAGGTCGCAGGACAGCGTAGGATTGCGCCAGCCGCGGTTCTCAGGTATCCGCGAAAAGTCGAGACGAAGTAATCCCACGCTTCGGCATGGCCTTCCGCACACGCGCAACCGAGCGCCAAATCTTGCAGATGGAGTGTAGAAAGGTATCCTTCGATGTTGCCCGCGCCCGACGATTCTTCGCCAAAGCGTTTCCTGGCGCTTAGCTCGAGGGCGGCGGCAAACAGATCGCGCGTCAATCCCCACGCCGCTGCCCCGGACTCTGCAAATAGCTGATTCACCAGCGCTTGACAGCTGCTGAGCAGGACGATTCGTCCAACGCTGACGCCGTCCATTCCATTTTCTGGAGTACGGTTCATACTGTACACGCGGCCTATTGGGGGCCGGGGTGCATCTTACAAGGATAACCCCGGTTGGCGGGAACCGGCGCGGCAAAAGGCGCGCCACCGGCAAACATTTTGAGGTATTCTAGGACTCGTTGCGACCCCGACCCGCAACTAGTTGATGCCTCGCCGGGTTTGTTTAATAAAGGGGTGCATGCGCTCGTCTCCGCTCGCGAGGGTGCCGTTGGCGACTTCGCGACGATAGTACGATGGTCCTATTCGGGCTACCCCAGCCTCATCAGTACTCTGAAATGCGCTAGTGCACTTCTGTTCCTGGCCATCGAACTCGGGAAAGCTAGGGCTTGCCCTAGCAAACCTGTGTTCACCGAAGGGAATCTACTCTAAGGCAGAACGCGGATGATATCGATGATTGCAGACCAACCAATGGGCGGTACGCGTCTCGGCGTCGGTTTCGACGCAAGGGTGCGCTCACGAAATGAAGCTTGGAAAGCCTCGATCGGCAACAAGCAGGTGCCTGCGAGGTTTGATCTGTTACCCGAAGGGGAGAAACGCTGGAACCGCATCGGCGTAAGCGCGGTGCTGCAAATTTTGATGGTTACGTTTTTCGTGGTCATGCCCATCTTTTTTCCGGAGCGCCTGACCGCCCTGAAATACCAGGTTACGCCGCTGCAGTGGGTCGTGACCGAAATACCGGTTGCGCCTCCGCCACCGCCGCCGCCGAAAGTGGCCAGAGTAAAAGCTCCTGAGCCCAAACCCAAACCGATTGAGGAGCCGAAGCTCAATCCGAAGCAGCCGCACATTTTCGTGGCGCAGAAGGCGTTTCAGCCGCAGATAAAGCAGCTGGACGTCAAGGCGCCCGAGCTCAGCAAGGAACCCGTACTGGAAGCGAAGTTGAACACACCGATCAACGGACCCAAGCGGCCAAAAGACGAAGTGAAGGTCAACAACCTGGGCAGCGGTAGCGCAGCGCCGCCTACGGTGAATCTGCCGGTGAACAAAGTGCAGACCGGAGGCTTTGGTGATCCCAACGGGCTTCCGGGCAAGGGTAATCCCAACAAGACGACAAATATTAATCGCTTAGGCTCGCCGGCATTGCCGGGCGGCGACGGCTACGGAAATGGGACTGGCGGCAGTAAGGGCGTGCGCGGTACTGTGGCGAGTACAGGCTTCGGAAATGGTGTCGCGAATCCGCCACCGAGCGGCGGCGGAAAGCGCGGCGCGGTGCAAAGCGGCGGGTTTGCCGACGCCAGCGTGGCGGACAACACGCCAAAGAAGAAAGCGGCAGCCAGCGATTCGCCGACCAGCATGGTTAACATTCTGGACAAGCCTCGCCCGCAATACACCGCGGAAGGGCGTACTCTGAGACTCGAGGGGGACGTGGTGCTCGACATGGTTTTCCAGGCGGACGGCACGGTCCAGGTGAACCAAGTCGTCAGCGGTCTGGGCCACGGCCTCGATGAGGCTGCGGTGCGGGCTGCTCAACAAATAAAATTCAAACCTGCCAAGCGAGATGGCCAGCCAGTGGATTTCCCTGCTCGCGTGCGCATTGAGTTCCGGCTGGCTTACTGAGGCTTACGGAGGGGAGAGCAGAGAAATGCGCAAGCTAGCAACAGCTATCCTGGTGCTCGCATCGAGCGGGATGGGGAGCATGGCCGCCGCAGCGGCGCCTCGCACCGCAGCCGATCAGCCACGGACCATGGATGAGGTCGTTGACCGAGTCATCGTCAATGAGAATCACCTCAACCAGGAAATCCGCAAGTTTTCTCCGCTGGTCGAAACCTACATTCAAAACTTGAAGCCCGACAAGCAGCTCGGATTTATACCCGCGGGCGACAAATACTTTTTGGGCCGCGCGGATTTTTCCAAGGGCGTGAACCTGGTTTCCCTGACCGATGCCGACACCAAGGGCAAAAAGATTTTTTCCGGCATTGGAAATTTCTTTTCGTTCGCGATGCAGTATCTGCCTGACGGTTTCTTGCAGATGATTTTCATCGATACCAACGGCTTCGACAAGCAGCACTACAAATTTGAGTACGTGCGCCGCGAATTCCTGGGTGAAGTGCGCTGCCTGGTGTTCGACGTTACTCCGGACGCGAAAACGAGCAAGGGCCGTTTCCTGGGACGCATCTGGGTAGAGGATCAGGATTATCATATCGTGCGTTTCAACGGCGCTTATGGCGGCAGCGGGCGCACCAGTTGGTACTTCCATTTCGATAGCTGGCGCACCAACGCGCAGCCCGGCCTGTGGGTCCCCTCGTTCGTGTACAGTGAAGAAAAAGACCTGCACTACGCGCTGACCAAGAAGCTGGACTTCAAGGCGCAGACGCGCCTGTGGGGTTATAACGTGGGCCACGCGGCGCAGGAACAAGAGTTGAGCAAAATCCTCGTCGAGACCCCGGTGCAGGATGACTCCAAGAGCGCTAACGACCTTACTCCCGTACAGGCGCAACGTTCCTGGGACCGCCAGGCAGAAGAGAACGTAGCGGACCGCCTGCAGCGCATCGGTCTGATGGCGCCTAAAGGCGAAGTCGACAAGATCCTGGAGACGGTGGTCAACAACCTGGAAGTCACCAACAACCTGGACGTTGAGCCGGAAGTGAAATGCCGGGTGCTGATGACCACCACGCTGGAGTCGTTCACGCTGGGGCACACGATCGTTTTGAGCCGCGGATTGATCGACGTGCTGCCCGACGAAGCCAGCTTGGCGACGGTGATCGCGCACGAGCTGGGCCACGTGGTGCTCGGCCATCGCATGGACACGACTTATGCGTTCTTTGACCAATTGCTCGTAGATGACAAGGAAACGTTCCGGCACTTTGGATTTGCGCGAACTGCAGAAGAAGAGGCGGCGGCCAGCGCCAAGGCTTCGGAGCTACTGAACAATTCGCCGTACAAGAATCAACTGGCGAACGCCGGCCTGTTCCTCTCGGCGCTGCAAGCGCGCCAGAAGGAAATCCCGAATCTGATCGCCGCGCACCTGGGCGACAAGGTAGCAACCATTGCGGATATAAAGACCGCTGCCGCTGCCAACGCCAACTCCGACCCCAAGAAGAATCCGCAGATGATCGCGGCGCTTCCCATCGGCGGGCGCGTCAAGCTCGACGTTTGGTACGACCGGTTGGACCTGATCAAGAGCAAGCCCGTGGGCACGGTTGCAGAACGCGAGAAAATGCCGTTCGAGGTGACTCCGTTCATGCCATACCTCACGCGTTACAGCAGCGACGCTTCCAAACCGGCGGCGAACGCGAGCTCCACGGAAACCAAACCGCCGGAAACGGCTTCGATCCCCGCGAGCGACGCGAAGCCCGCGGATCCGACAAAACCCTGAGATAATTCGCTCGGAAATTTGGGCCCGGTGAGCGCGAGTTCACCGGGCTTTTTTATGTGCGAATCAGGGTAGACGCAAATGGGCTGCATGCCGAGTGTGCCGCGTTGCTTCTCTCTCCGTGTGTACATAAACTATTTGCGCGTAAGACAGAGGAGGAAGATATGGGATCCGGGGGATGGCGTCTTGCCAAGATCGCAGCGGCGGTGGCTCTTTTTGCCGGCGGTGTGGCGGCCGGAAACTGGCACGCGCAGAGCGTCGCGGCGCAGAATAGGTTTGGCCAGCCAAAGACGGTGGTTCACTTCGTCGTCTACAAATGGAAGAACACCACTTCGCAAAATGACAAAGAGCAGGCGCTCGCCGGCATCAAGACGATGGCCGCGAAAATTCCGGGGGTCAAGAATATCTGGCTGAAGACACAGCGCAATCAGATTCGCGATTTTGACGGTGTCTACGCGATTGAGTTTGCCAGCGCGGAAGCGGCTGCCGACTATGCGGAGAGTCCGCTGCACGAAACGTGGCGAAAACGCTGGGAAGAACTGCGCGAAAACAGCTTGTCGTTCCAGGTTTCCAACCCTTAATACCGAGAGCGGGCTGCGTCAGCTCTCGCGCACGATGCCGTAGCGCCGGCGCAGCATTGCGTCGATCGCGCTATCCGTGAGCAGCCGCTTGCTCCATTTTACGAACGGCGCCAGAGATGTGACGCCGTAGCGCGGCTTCGGCCGCGGCGTTTCGATGGCGTGCAGCATCACGCGCGCGCAATCTTCCGGCGTGGTCCGGGACTTCGCGCGCGTATCGTTGACGCTGGTGAAAAATCGCGCGTAGAGTAGAGCGTACGGGCCGCCCTTTTCCAGGTAGGGTTTGGAGAGTTCGGCCGCGGCTTTCTGGATGCCGGTGATGATGTAACCCGGCTCGATCAGCACAACATCGATCCCAAACGGATACAGCTCCATGCGCAGGGCGTTACTGAGACCTTCCAGCGCATGTTTGCTGCTGCTGTAGGCGCCTTGCGTGGGAGGCGTCACCAGGCCGGAGAGCGAACTCATCATCAGGATGCGGCCGCTGCGCCGCTCGCGCATTTGCGGGAGAAGCGCGCGCGTGACACGCAGCACGCCAAAGAAGTTAGTCTCGAACTGCGCGCGCCAGCCTTCCATACTGAGATCTTCGACCGCGGCGGTGTAATTCACGCCGGCGTTGTTGACGAGCACGTCGATCGCCCTCGCTTTGGCAAGCACCGCCTCGACTGCGGATTGCACCGAACTGTCGCTGCAAACATCAAGGGCGATGCTTTCCATCGCTAGTTTCTTCTCGCGCGCTATGTGATCAAGCTCCGCGAGTTTCTCCGCAGAACGGCCGGCGGCAAATACACGGTAGCCGCGCTCCGCCAGCAACAACGCCAGCGCCTTCCCCAAGCCTTCCGTGGCTCCGGTGATCAACACGGACTTCGGCTTGGCGTCGCCATTTTTCATGTTCGCTCCTTGCCTCGCGGCAGTATCCTACCCCGGCTTTACAACGCGGTCACGCGCGCGCCAGTGGGCTACAGAGGAAACGCTGAGGAAACCTGATTAGCGGCGAGACGACGTATCCCAGAAAAATCAGCCAGGCAAGGAGAAACTAAGAACTACGACTAAGCGCGAGTAAATGCCCTTGTGACGATCTTCTCCGCCACGCGCGGCACGGACGCGGTTTGGATATTCCAGTGTCTGATCCACAGGAACAAAATGAGCAAGCCCCAGAGGTGATAACCCAGATTGGCGCGGCGCTCCATGTGTTCCTTGATGAAGAACTCGACGCGCTCGCGCCGGAACAACTTCGTTTCGTCAATGGCTCCCGCACTGAGCGTGTCCATCAACAGAGGCCGCAGCGTTCCGCGGAGCCAGTCATGCGTGGGGATGTCCAGGCCGGTCTTCGCGCGCCCCAGCACGGACGCGGGCAGTTTGTTTTGCATCAACCGCTTCAGCACCACTTTGTGCTGCTTGCCGTCAATCTTCATGCGCTCCGGCAAGCGTGCTGCGAACTCCACGATCCGATGATCGAGAAAAGGCGGGCGCACCTCCAGCGAATGCGCCATGCTCATGCGATCGGCCTTCTGCAGGATGTCATCGGCCAGGTAGTAGCGTTGATCGAAGGCCAGATAACGGTTCAGCGAGCCATTCTCGTCTCCGGCGGGCAGATCGCTATCGAATAAGTCCTTGGTGGAAGCGCGGTTGCGATGCAACAAGAATTGAGCTTGCTGCGCGGCCGAAAATGTTCCGTTCCAGTAGGTGTGCGCCTCATCAGCCGGCAACAACGTGCCTTCCAAAAACCGCTTCATTTTATATTCGAGGCTTATCTTGTCGTTCGATACCGGCCAATATCGCAATAGACTCAGCAGTCCCCGGCGAATGGGAGGCGCCACGCTTTGCGCGCGAGCCGCATAGCGGTCCGCCGCATAAGTGATGTAGCCGCCAAACAGTTCATCCGCGCCCTCGCCGCTCAGGGCCACCGTAACGTGTTTGCGGCTGAGGGCTGAGAGAAACCATACCGGAAGCGCGCCCGCATCAGCGAACGGCTCGTCGGAGTAGTAGGCCATCTCCTCGATCGCCGCGGGCAAATCCAAGGAGGGGTTGACATCCAGTTCGTGGTGTTCGGTGTCGTATTTTCCGGCAATCTCGCGAATGTACGAGGTTTCATCGAAGCTGCGTCCGGCGAAAGAGATCGAAAACGTTTTCACGCGGGAAGCGCACAATTCCCGGGTGTAATGAAGGATTGTGGAAGAATCGACCCCGCCGCTCAGCCAAATTCCCAGCGGCACGTCGGAAATCAAGTGCTCGCGAACGGATTCGCGCAACAAACTGTCTAGCTCTTCCTGCGCGCCTTCCAGGGACTTCTGCTTCTGAGGCTCGAAGCGCAACCGCCAGTACGCTTCCAGCTCGACGTCCCCGTCCTGCCATTCCAGCAGGTGGCCTGGAGGAAGCTTCTCGATGCCCCGCACGAGCGTATGCGGGCAGGGAACATAGTTCAGCGAGAGATAGTAATGCAGCCCGGTGAAGTCCAGCTCGCGCTTAAATTCCGGGTGGGCGAATATGGTTTTCAGTTCCGAGCCGAAATATAGTTCTCCGCCACGCAGATGAAAATAGAGCGGCTTGATTCCCATTCGATCGCGCGCAAGAACCAGCCGCCTTGTGTTCTGCGACCAAACCGCGATGGCGAACATGCCCCGCAAGCGCGCGAAGCAATCTTTGTCCCATTGTAGAAACGCGCGGAGAACTACTTCGGTATCGCTGCTGGTTTTGAATTTTTCCCCGCGTGATTCCAGTTCGGCGCGCAACTCGCGGTGGTTGTAGATCTCGCCGTTGAAGACCAGTACGGTGTTTCCGTCATCGCTGACCATGGGCTGATCGCCCGCGTGAAGATCGATGATCTTGAGGCGCACGGCCCCCAGCGAAACGACCGCCGATTGATACGTGCCCTGTTGGTCAGGACCTCGATGAATCAGCGAGTCCGTAGCCGCGACGATGCGTTCGCGGTCGAACAGACCGTCCCGATGCGTAAACCCGGTTATGCCACACAAATGAGCACTTCTCCGTTTCGGCGCAAAGCTACTCTTCGTCGACTGCTGTTTCCGTCGGGCCGACCCGCTGGAAATTATGAGTCGCCGCAGGCTTCTTTGGTTGCTCTTACCTAATCTTGAAGCAATGACACGCGATGCCTGGAAGGAAGTTTATCTCAGAAAGGCAAGCCTGGAGCAGTAATTTCGGTGGTTGGGTGACTGGTCAAAAGAGGGGTTGGAGCAAATGAAAAGTTGGCACAGGGGCCGATGAAGCGACTTCGCAGCCGCTCCGCATGGCAGATTCGATTGCGACGTAAGGGCTTAAATCTTAAGTCCCCAGAACGACGCATCCGGCTTCACCAGCTCAAGGCCCACGTCCCACGCTTCGTGGTCGCGCCACACCACCTCGGCTTCCGCCTTGCGGCCGCTCTCCGGATGAATCAACCGCACTTTTCGGTGCAGCGGCAAATCCGCTCCGACGACAGCCATACACCCGGAATGGCTGACGTCCACGGTTACCGCGTGTGCCCGCTGCGGCGCCGTGCCTTCGTCCCACTCCACGAGCAATTTCACTTTGGAAATGATGCGCTTGTGGCTGCGCAACTGCGCCCATCGCTCCTGTAGGGATTTAGCGACCATGTTTGGGGCGGTATTTGGAGCCATTTGTGACCTCGCTCACAAGAGGTTTACCGGGGCCCGGGGAGGGAGTTCCAAAGTTACTGCGCACGGCGTGGTCAGGTCAATAGTACTTTTTCATTTTTTCCAGAGGCAAAAGGGGCCAAATCGGCGCCCCCTTTACCTGCCGATTTATCTTGGATGTTAATAGCACCGTGTCGGGTCGGACGTTCGACGGGCGCTCCTTGTACTTTATTCTTCGCCCTTAGAAAAGGCATTCGGAAGGAGTAGAATCTGCGACCAAGACGGCGTCCAAAGCATCAGGTCTGTGTGTACGCCCTACCCCCTTCCCCGCATCTGCCGCCGCCTAGGAGTACGAGATGGCTGCCCTCCTGAACCGCTTCACCCTACGCCTTCTGCTTCTCGGTGCCACTGGCTTCCTATATGTCCTTCCAGCGTCCGCCCGCCAAGCCAATCAGCAATTGCAAAATCCTGACAGGCCTAGCACGTTGGTCGTCAACGTGCGCATGCCGGACGGCTCGCCCCTGGACACCCCCGCCGTCGTCAATCTCTATACCTTTTCAGGCACCTCCGCCGGTATTGGAGTTTTCCGTAGCGGCACCGCGGAATTTACAAGCCTGGCTCCCGCAAGCTACACCCTGGAGATCATTGCCGCCGGATATCAGCGCCTGACTGAGAACGTGCAGATCATGACCTCGGGAGACCACCAGCAGCTTTCCATCTCTCTGACTCCCGAATCCGCCTCGCCCACTGCTTCCGTTCCCCCCGGCCCGCCCATTCTTGCGCCCAACGCGGAAAAGGAAATAACCCAAGCGCTCGAGGAACTTCGCGCAAATAAATCCGAAGAGGCCCGCAGGCACCTGGAGAAAGTTTCGCACGCGGCGCCTTCTCACCCGGACGTCAGCTATTTGTGGGGGATGTATTACGCAGAGATGAAGGATTTCGAGAAAGCCAAGGTCTACTGGGAAAAGACCGTGCAGATCTCGCCCCATCATGTTTTTTCTCTGGCCGCGCTCGCGCAGCTCGCTTTGCAGAATTTGGACTACCCGGCCGCCACCGATTATCTGCTTCGGGCTTCCGAAGCCGCTCCATCCGCATGGCGGTACCACGAACGCCTCGCGGAAACGTATCTCAACCAGCAGCAATACGAGGAAGCACAAAAGCACGCGCGGCGCGCGCTCGAGCTGGGCAAGGACCGCGCCGCAGGGGCTCAGTTTGTATTGGCGAAAGTCTTCTTACACAGCAACAATTCCCCGGACGCGATGAAAGCGCTTGCCGCCTTCCTGGCTACGCAACCTTCCGGTCCGCACGCGGTGGAAGCGCAGAACCTCCAGGACGGGCTGCAAAAGAAGGAGTTGACCGCGCCTCCCGACAGTGCAAGCACCGCGGTCCCTGGGAGCACGAACAGGTCTTCTCTGGTTGCTGACCTTATGCCGCCGCCCAAGTGGATGCCTCCCGACGTAGACGACAGCATGCCGGCCGTGGAATCCACCGCCGGCTGCCCATTGCGGGAGATTCAAGAAGAGACGGGAAAGCGCGTCGGCGAATTCGTCGATGCCGTCAACCGCATCGCCGCCACGGAGTCCCTGGAAAATGAAGTCATCAACCGCTCCGGTTTTCCCGTCAGGCGCGCTTCACGCAGCTACTCCTACGTCGCCTCCGTGCAGCAGGTGCGTCCCGGGATGTACATCATGGAGGAATACCGCAACGGCCTGATGGATCTCGATCAGTTTCCGGAGCGCATTGCCACTCTCGGCTTAACCGCCCTGGTCATGGTCTTTCATCCCGTTTATGTGGGGGACTATGATCTTGCGTGTGAAGGCCTGAGCCGCTGGCACGGAGGCCTCGCCTGGCAAGTGCATTTCCGCCAGAGGCCTGACAGGCTCGCTCGCCTGCGCAGCTACCGTGTGAATGCCAGGTCTTTCCCGATTTCACTGCGCGGCCGCGCCTGGATTTCGGCGGACACTTTTCAGGTCGTCAGCCTCGAAACGGACCTTGTCTCACCGGTTCCGCAAATCCAACTGCGCGCTGAGCACATCGGCATCGAATATATGCCCGTAAAATTTGCGTCGCACCATCAGCAGTTGTGGCTACCCGAAAGCGCCGAGATCTACTTTGACTATGGCAACCGCCGCATGCACCGCCGCCATCACTTCCGCGATTACATGCTATTCGCGGTCGACGAAAAGCAGCAAATCTCACTCCCCAAAATCGAGGCCGACGCTACCAGCCCCTCCGCCCCTAACCCGAATTAGTCGGGTTTGCCAAGATCTTCCGCCGCAAAACAAAAAGGCCGTCCTGAATTCTCAGAACGGCCTTTTCTAATTTAATCCTGGCGGTGACCTACGTTCCCACACAGTTACCCGTGCAGTATCATCGGCCCTGCGAGGCTTAACTTCCGTGTTCGGGATGGGAACGGGTGTGACCCTCGCGGTATTACCACCAGAAACTTGTGGCTCGCCGCGGCGCTCCGGTTTTATACGGAACTCACGCAGCGAGCGTGACAACAGATTTGTCTGGCATTACAAGTTCGACTCTAAATCGAACGCTACTGTGCATTATTTGGCTTGAGGCCTCTTACCGAGGCCTGCTTTGCTCTTCCCCAAAGACGGTTTGGGAAAGTTTTATGATTAAGCCGAACGGGCGATTAGTACTGGTCAGCTTCACGCATTACTGCGCTTCTACCTCCAGCCTATCAAAGTCGTAGTCTTCGACTGCCCTTCTTATCCCGCCGAAGCGGGATTGGGAGAACTTATCTTAGGGCGAGCTTCATGCTTAGATGCATTCAGCATTTATCTCTTCCAGACTTCGCTACCGAGCGGTGCCCCTGGCGGGACAGCTCGTACACAAGAGGTCTGTTCATCCCGGTCCTCTCGTACTAGGGACAACTCCCTTCAATTCTCCTGCGCCCACACCAGATAGGGACCGAACTGTCTCGCGACGTTCTGAACCCAGCTCACGTACCGCTTTAATAGGCGAACAGCCTAACCCTTGGGACCTTCTACAGCCCCAGGATGCGATGAGCCGACATCGAGGTGCCAAACCTAAGCGTCGATGTGAACTCTTGGCTTAGATCAGCCTGTTATCCCCGGCGTACCTTTTATCCGTTGAGCGATGGCCCTTCCACGCGGGACCACCGGATCACTAGACCCAACTTTCGTTCCTGCTCGACTTGTAGGTCTCACAGTCAAACCGGCTTATGCTCTTGCACTCCACAGCGGGTTTCCAATCCGCTTGAGCCGATCTTTGGGCGCCTCCGTTACAGTTTAGGAGGCGACCGCCCCAGTCAAACTACCCGTCTGGCCGTGTCTCCCCACCCGTCGCGGGTGGTAGGTTAGAACGACAGATCGGTCAGGGTAGTATTTCACTGTTGCCTCCCCCTCAGCCGAAACCAAGGGTTCACAGGCTCCTACCTATTCTACGCAGATCGATCCGTTATTCATGGCCAGAGTGCAGTTAAGGTGCACGGGGTCTTTCCGTCTAGATGCGGGCATCCGGCGTCTTCACCGGAACCACAAATTCGCCGAGCCGCTCGCCAAGACAGTCGCTCTATCATTCCACCATTCGTGCAGGTCGGAACTTACCCGACAAGGAATTTCGCTACCTTAGGACCGTTATAGTTACGGCCGCCGTTCACCGGGGCTTCAGTTCAAGCCTTCGCCCTTGCGGGCTGAGCCCTTGCTTTAACCTTCCGGCACCGGGCAGGTGTCACCCCCTATACGTCGTATTCGACTTTGCAGAGAGCTGTGTTTTTGTTAAACAGTTGCAGAGCGCGATTCACTGCGACCGCTTCGGGCTATAAACCCTACCGCGGCGTCCCTTCTCCCGAAGTTACGGGACTAATGTGCCTAGTTCCTGAGCGAGCGTTCTCTCGAGCGCCTGTGGATATTCACCTCGTCTACCTGTGTCGGTTTGTGGTACGGGCACCTGGACGACTCCTTAGAGGTTTTTCCTGGCAGCGTGAAATCAGAGACTTGTCGGCCATACGGCCACGTGCCCAGTCTCACCGTTGAATGACCCCGCGGATTTTCCTGCGGGATCCGGCTTACACTGGTCAACCACCACTTCCATCCGGTGGCTCTCCTATCCTTCTGCGTCACCCCATCGTCAAACGTCGCCAGGCGGGGCAGGAATATTGACCTGCTATCCATCAGCTACGCCTTTCGGCCTCACCTTAGGACCCGCCTAACCCTGAGCGGATTAACCTTCCTCAGGAAACCTTAGACTTTCGGCGACACGAGTTCTCATCGTGTTTATCGCTACTTATGCCGGCAGGGTCTCTTGTGTAGTGTTCAGTAGTCCTCTCGGTCTACCTTCAGACTCCACGCAATGCTCCCCTACCAAAAAACATTTCCGAAGAAATGTTCATTTCGCAGCTTCGGTCATGTGCTTGAGCCCCGTTGGATTGTTGGTGCATATCCGCTTGACCAGTGAGCTGTTACGCTTTCTTTAAAGGATGGCTGCTTCTAAGCCAACCTCCTGGCTGTCCGAGCGAATACACTTCCTTTCCCACTTAGCACATAGTTAGGGACCTTAGCTGGCGATCTGGGCTGTTTCCCTCTCGACCACGAAGCTTATCCCTCGTAGTCTCACTCCCGTGCATTTGTCCGCGGCATTCGTAGTTTGATTGGATTTGATAGCCTGAGTTGGCCTCTAGTCCATTCAGTGCTCTACCACCGCGGCAATTCACACGAGGCTGTCCCTAAAGACATTTCGGGGAGAACGAGCTATCACGGAATTTGATTAGCCTTTCACCCCTACCCTCAGCTCATCAGAGCGATTTTCAACTCACACCTGTTCGGACCTCCAGTCGCGGTTAAGCGACCTTCATCCTGGCCAAGGGTAGATCATCCCGCTTCGCGTCTATTCCTACGTACTTGTCGCCCTATTCGGACTCGCTTTCGCTACGGCTCGCTTGCGCTTAACCTTGCACGTAAGAATAACTAGCCGGCTCATTAAGCAAGAGGCACGCCGTCAGGCTTTTACGGACCGAAGTCCGCACATTGCCCTCCGACTGCTTGTAGGCATACGGTTTCAGGTTCTATTTCACTCCCCTCGCAGGGGTTCTTTTCGCCTTTCCCTCACGGTACTGGTTCACTATCGGTCGCCAGAGAGTATTTAGCCTTGGAGAGTGGTCTCCCCAGATTCCCACCAGATTACACGTGTCCGGTGGTACTCAGGATGCCGCTTCGAGTTCGATCAGCTTTCGGTTACATGGCTCTCACATTCTTTGGCTCCGCTTTCCAGCGGATTCACCTAGCCGTCGAATTGGTAACTCTACTCACGCGGTCCTACAACCCCCAAAGTGCAAGCACTTGGGTTTGGGCTGTTCCGATTTCGCTCGCCGCTACTTTCGGAATCTCTGTGATTTATTTTCCTCCAGGTACTGAGATGGTTCACTTCCCTGGGTTAGCTCATACCCGCCTATTTTATTCAGCGGGCTGTAGCGAGAGTTCATCTCGCCGGGTTTCCCCATTCGGATATCCTCGGATCAAAGCCTGCTTGCGGCTCCCCGAGGCTTTTCGCAGCTTGCCACGTCCTTCATCGCCTTCTGGCGCCAAGGCATTCACCGTACGCCCTTAGTAGCTTAATCATAAAACTTACCCAATCCGTCTTCACTTTTGTTCAAGCCAAAATCGCTTCGACCACAAAAACTTGACGTCCCGATTCCCGCGTCTCCATTTTTCCTGCATTACGATCTCTCGCAACGCAAGCTTTCGACTCCGCGTCTCCGGATTCCAAGTGCCTCGCGGCTCGTCACGAATTGCGTTTCGGAATCGCTTCCGTCTCGCCACTCGTTACTCGCCACTAGTCACTCGGCTTGAGCAAGTTGCCTTTTTAATGTTTTCCACAGTTTTGCTCAACTCGAGCAGAACTTGTAATTGTCCACACCATTGCATCCCGCCTGACCGTAATCAGGTCGGAATTTATCGGCGTGAACTTGCCAGACTTTCTGTTGTCAAAGAGCGGTTGCCCTGATCCCGTCAGAGCCCTCAGCATTCCGCTGAGGATTTTCTGGATTGCTCCAGAAAATAAAAAACCCGGCGTCGAGCGCCGGGCTAAGCCACCACATTAGTGGCTTTGCGCGAAGCTCGACATTTTTCTAGCCTGTGCTCGTAACGAACCTCACTATAGGATCTACTTCTGGCCTTCGCTTGATCTTACGCTGGGAAGAACCTTCTCTTCGACCCGACTGTGATGCCCCTGAAAGCTTGGTCTACCCCCAAGCCGTCAATAAGTATACTCAGTTCTCTGGATTCGTCAAGCCCTCTACTCAAAAAACTTAAAGGATTCTGTGTAAATCCCTGAGGCGCTGTGCAAATCCACAGTTCTACAGCTTTGGGGCTTTAAACTTAGATGCCAGCCCCCGCCAAAAGATGCCGAAATCTCCGAAAAATTAAGGGCCAAATCTGCCCCACAAACGCGTCCGCGCCGCCGAAAAGAAATAGCCGCTAGATCTGCTCCACGCTCATGACATCGCGGGTATCCCAGCTTTCCCCGCAGCGACCCGTAAACTCTTGTCCAACGTCGCCAAAGGCAATCCCTCCCGCCGTGCGAGTTCCAAGTATGTCGCATCATAGGCAGTCAGTTGATGAGCGTATCCAGCAGAAAATGCCGCTCGAATCGTCGGAACTCCTACAGCATCAATCTCAATCGCTTGCGCAGCAACAATTTCCAATCGTCTCAATCCATAATCCACTTCTGCTGCTGTCAGCTTGCCTCGTCGCTCCGCCATCAGCAAGCCGTTGGCCATCTCCAGCACCCACAAGCTCGGCACCAGAGCTTTCTTTCCGCTCACCATCGCGTCACGAACTTGTGCGGCATACGGCGGCACCGGGCTATCTACGAACCAAGCGAGTGCTACGCACGCATCGAGAACGAACGAACTCACGTTCGCCCTTCTTCGATTAAGCTCTTGACCGTAACTCCGGGTACCTTCTTCGAGCGTTTGCGAATCTTCTCGATCTCGGCAAACACCTGTTTCAGGTCAACATGCTCCGACCGCGCCGGCCCTATCTCTGCAATGAGCTTGCCTCGCTTCGTGATTCCGATCCGTTCGCCCCTTCCGGCTCGTTCCGCCAATTCCGAGAACTTCTGCTTGGCCTCGAACAATCCAACTTTGCGCATGTCCCTCTACCTCAGTCCCATTCTAGATGATTAACCTAGATGATTCAAGCCAGCAGCCCAGGCTTGTCATCTTCTGTCTCCTGGTTTATGTAGCGGCCGCGGACTTTCGCGGGCGCCTTTACGCAGCTGCCATCTCGCCTCGTCTGGCCCCGCCGCCTCACGCGGTAATCTCCCGCAGCCGTCCGCTGCTCACGTCGTAAACAAACCCGCGTACCGCTACCTCCTTCGGAATCCACGGATGCGTGCGCAGCTTCTGCAACTGGTGCCGCACGTTTTCGTCAATATTCTGGAACGCGTAAAAAAATGCGGGAGTCACCGCCGCCGTTCCCGCGCGGTTCTGAATGCGCGTGCGCAAATCCTGTTCCGTCGTCTGCATCAACCCGCAATCGGTGTGATTGATCACCATAAACTCTTCCGTGCCCAGCAAATAATGCGATATCACCAGCGAGCGCAGGCTGTCCTCCGTCACGATCCCGCCCGCATTGCGAATAATGTGCGCATCGCCCGTTTTCAGCCCCAACGTGCGAATCGAAAGCCGCGTGTCCATGCACGTCAGTACCGCCAGCTTCCGCTCCGGACGCGGCGTAAGCCGCCGTAATTCATGCGTCCGCGAATAAATCTCATTCGCCTGCAACACTTCGTCAATAACGCTCATGCCCAGCAGTCTAACAAAACAAACAGCCGCCGTTACGTACCGACCGTTGTATCCGTCTTTACGTAGCGGCGGGCTTTAGCCTGGCGAGCGAGCAACGCGAGCGCTCCTCAGCCTTTGGGGGTCGGAGCTTTAGTTCATCCTGACGAAGGAAGGGCTCCGACATTAAGCTCGCGCATCAACGCGCTTTAGCGCCTGAGGAAAAGTCTTACCTCTGTGCGCTTGCGGCCCCCTATTCGACGTTTCGTTTTACGCCGCCCGAGTCTCCGCCGCCACCCCACCCGCCCGCTTCCGCCGCACTCGCCGCCACGCCTTAACCAAAAACCACCCACCCGGCACGATCACAATCAGCCACGGAATCACGGCCACCACCACCGTAATCAGCGACGCCAAGCTCTCCGACAGTACCGAGGCCGATTCTCGCAGCGCATCGCCAATCGGCTTAAACGCGCTCACGCTTGCCGTTGTCCTCTCCGCGCGAAACTGTATTTCGACCGCCACCTTTTCCGTCTCATTCGCCAGATCTTTCCTCCGCGCCGTTTCGCCATCCAGTTCCGCTTGCACTTCCTCCAGTTTTTCCTGAATTTCCACCAGGTCCTTCACGCTCACCGCGGGCCGCGCCAGCATCTTTCGCAAATTGTCGCGAAACTCCGTGAGATTCTTGATTCGTGCATCGGTGTCCACAACGTTGGTGGTTTTATCTTGCGTCTCCGTAGTGTGCTGCGCGACCTTGCCCCGGTTTCCCACAAACGCAATCAGCTTATCCACGTCGCCCGGTCGCACGCGCAGCGATACGCTTCCCCAAGGGGCCGCCTCGCCCGTCTGGCTGGTAATGTTGGAAGAAATCACTTCGCATTGGAGCGTCCCGCAAAAAGCGATCACCGCTTCCAGCGATTTCGCCAGCTC
>Ga0209647_1000316_pt1 | contig 45267 bp, 40 predicted proteins | sample GraSoi_2013_60cm_FD_185827 | JGI IMG/M metagenome (GOLD analysis project Ga0209647, IMG submission 185827) | Grasslands soil microbial communities from the Angelo Coastal Reserve, California, USA - Sample 9_17_2013_60cm (SPAdes) (version 2) | ecosystem: Environmental > Terrestrial > Soil >...
TTTCGCGCGCCTGGATGCCGAACAGGTTTAAAAGCTCGCCCTGCCACTGGCCGATTAGCGACTTGGGCACGATCAGCAGGATGCGCTGCGCGCCCTCCGCCCGCCTCTGGGCAATAACCAGGCCGGCTTCAATCGTCTTTCCTAACCCAACCTCATCTGCGAGAATGCAACCGCCTTCGCGCAGGCGTCGAAGGGCAAAGATTACCGCGTCAATCTGATGGGGATTAGGGTCAATCCGCGCTTGGCGTTGCGCAGCAGCATAGCGCTCCCGTTCGTCGGGACGGCGAACCCGAACGAGATCCTCAGCGAGAATTCGCTGGTTAAACGGATGCATATCGATAGTCGTTCGTCGTGACTGACCGCGGCCGGCGCGAACATGCAGCAACTCAGAGCCGTCTCAATCTTTCGCTTGTTTAAGCTTCTTTATCCGCCGTTTCGCCTGTCAATGAAAGGTTAGTGAACAGCCATGAGAATGCCAAGAACGAAGGATCAGCAGGGGCAGTAAGTTAAAACTAGGTGGCTGTAAGCCACCGCTTGACGACCGTTTCGTATTTTTCGACGTACGCGGTTCTTCCTGAAATGCTGGGATTTTTGAGTAGCTCAAAAGCGAAATTCACAGCGGAACGCAGTTCGTCAGCTGAGAGCTCCATGGCCATGAAATCGCAGAAATCTTGAATGTCGATGACGGCAAGGTCTCGGCCGATAGGTTCGAGAAATTTCAGCATGCGCGCCGGTTCTCGCAGGTCTGCGTCTTCATCCACGCTAGCCGCCACTATCGCATACTTCCGTAGCTTGAACTTGTCCATTTTGGAGCGGAAGTTATCCAGACGGTTTTTCCAGTCGGGTCGCATTGTTACTTCGTAAGCCCGTACCAGCAGGTCCCCGTGCCATTCTTCGATGTCTCCGGCCGCTTGATCGTACGTGTCGGCAGCATGGGTTTGGTGGGTCCTTATCTCGATCTGGTACCGGCTCCGATGAACCTTGAGCAAGGCAGCCACCAAGAGCTGTTGGATGTGGCCGGCCGACTCCTGGCCAAGAAGAGATTCAAAAAGGATCCGAGCACGCGCAAAGGAAAGCACGGCAGCATCAATCGGTGGGAGGGGTGACCTAATGTATTTAGACTCCGCAATGCGAGAGGCCAAAAGATCCGCCGCCATCTGTCTCTCTTCAGCAGACAGCGCTTGGAATTTGTCGGAGAAACCACCAAATCTGGTGTCTCGTCGTATCCTGGCGGCCTTTACGTTTCCCTTCCAACCGAGGTTCTCCCCGAAAGCGGTAATCCCGTCATGAAATTTTATGTCGCGACGCTTTAGCTCCTCCGCCAGCTTCTTATCTCCATGAGTTCCACGAATTCCTATCGGAATCGTGTCAACGTCCCAATTTCGATCTTCAAGCCAGTAGAAGACAAAAAAGGCCTCGGCAAGCCGCACCGAAGCTCGGGCAGAGGCGCAGATGCTCTCAACGAGCTCGGCAACGGCTGGAGAGAACTTCTGCACTCTTCTCTCGCCTTTTGCGAAAGCATCGACAGCAGACAGCAGTCTATCAACCGCCGCTTCTACATAAGTATTGCGGGGCATTGGTCACAGCAGCGTGGCTTGCACCGCACTTGCCGGTCCGCAGTGAGGCGGGCCTTCTGCTTGTTTTGACACACTTTCAGCTATTATCTCCGCAAGTAATGGCGGAACCGCATCTCCGACTTGGGTGTATCGGGAACTTCTGGAACCAATAAATTTCATCTTTTCTGGGAAACTTTGAAGGAGCGCACATTCTTCGACGGATAAACGACGTGCGCCGGGAACAACCCCCTCCCTCGGCTCGCCTCCACCCATGAGGTGTTTATGGTATTGCGGTGCTACACCTAGGGTGTCGACCCAGTGGGTCTTATAGCCTCCGGATGAGGCAAGGATAGTGTGCGCCGGCTCCGCAAGATTTAGTGGCCTACCTCCGCCGTTGTAGATGTGTCCGGCATAGGGGCTAGGTCGAAGGTCTGGAAATCGCGCGTACTTTACAGGGCAATCAGGTGGTTCACCTATTGGAGTCTTTCCCACGAATGATCCCGAGGCAACATGTGGATTTTTTCTGCCCCGCCCGTGGGTTGGCAACGGAAACTGAAAAATCCGGTCTCTAAACCCTACCAAAAAGAGCCTTTTTCGCTTCTGAGGAATTCCAAAATCTGCTGCGTTAACGACCGACCAGTTAAGCCTATATCCTGCGTCGAGCATCAAATTCAAAACCGATTCGAAGTACGCCTTGTGAGCACGGAGAGTTAATCCTGGGACGTTTTCCATGACGAAACAGAATGGCTTGACTTCCTGAAGGACTCTGACGAACTCGGGAATCATATCGCGACGATCTCTTCGCCCACGGTTTAGCCCACCAAGCGAGAAAGGCTGACATGGAGGACCCCCAAAGACGATGTCACACTTCCCATTGAACTTACGAAAATCTATCCGGGCGATGTCTCCAATGATATGAGAAGGGGGGCTCGTATGAGCGGTGTAAGTCGCAACTGCGTCAGGGTTGATTTCAACAGCGCATTCTATTCGAAAACCAGCTGCCTTAAAGCCGAGCGTCATTCCGCCGGGGCCAGAGAATACATCTACTGCGGTCATCATCCGTAATCGGTATTAGAATCCGTCAAACTTTCTCAAGTTGCGCCGTTTATGATGACCAAAAACATCTCTAAAGTCCACGACATCAATCAGCCCGAACCCGAGATTATGTAAGGTCGCCGCTGATAGGTGTGGCCGATCAAATTGGTGATAATATATTTCTCTAGGCGGGTCCGGAACCTGGAGTGGCCCTCCGGGCGGGAGCAGCCCAAAATCGATAGGGGTCGCAAGCAACGGCAAGCCCCGCTTTCAGATGTATTCCAATTCAACATCTTAAGACCGCCATCTAAATGGTCGATTGGATGACAAAGGATCAGCGAAGCCGGACAATGGCGGCAATTCGCTCTCGGGATACAAGGCCGGAAATTAAAGTCCGCAAGCTGGTTTTTTCGCTCGGGTACCGCTACCGCCTTCACGTAAGCTCCCTGCCCGGAAAGCCTGATCTAGTTTTTCCAAAATTGCACAAAATAATAGAAGTAAGGGGCTGCTTCTGGCACCGGCATTCGTGCAGAGATGGTAAAATCCCAAAAGCAAATCGAGAATACTGGTCGGCTAAGATCGACCGTAACATCCGCAGAGACCTCGTTAACGAGCAGAGACTAATACAACTCGGATGGAAAGCGCTTATCGTTTGGGAATGCCAGACGCGCGATGCCGAAGCCTTGAAAAATACTCTGATCCGTTTCCTAACGGGAGTCAGCGATTAGCTAGCTCGACGCTTCTGGCCGGGAAGTAAACTTTCCTCTCAACTATACTCGGCTCTGGCTGTCACAGGAGTTCAATAAAATAGAAGATGGCGGAGCGACTCCGGGGATATACGCTGTTCTTTGAGCAAACATTCAGTGGGCACCTTGTCCGGCCTGGCTCGAATAAACGTGCAGAGGTGGCGGAATCGACCGTCGCTGAAGTGATCATACCGGACTTCGACTACCTGTTGCGGCGAGACAGTTGCCAGGGTCCCGGATGGTTCAGTGTTCCAATGAGAATGGTCGCCGGACTGCCGCCCGGAGAAGAAAGATCGTGGTACGCAAGAAAACGAGGTTCCCGTTGTATCTTTGCCGTCAATGAGCCATAAGATCCGTGGGTCACGAGGTTTTGCTATTTCGACGGAAATTATTACTATCTAACGACAAATTTAGTTTCCCCTGAAGATTTGTTGAAGGGATACCATGCAGATTGCAGATCTGCGCATCGAGAATTTTCGCGGAATCAAGACCGGCCATGTCCGGTTTGGGAAACATAACGTTCTGATCGGCCCGAACAACTGTGGCAAAACGACAGTTATCGAAGCCTTGGCATTACTCTTCGGTCGCGATCGTATGGTTCGCAGCCTGACCGAGCACGATTTCTATGGTGGCGATCCTCAACCTGCGGACAGTATTCGTTTTGTCGCGACGATCATTGATTTCGACGGCGATGAACCAGCCGACCACACCGATTGGTTCCGAGAAGGCCGGGCTGTCATTAAGTGGTGGAACTCGACGGCCAATGTGGTTTCGGCAACCCGGGATGATCCGAGCTGGCGGCTTGCGTGCCAAATAGGATTCTGTGCGCGATTTGACCGCCCTTCGTTAGAAGTTGAAACGGCTCGTTACTTCCACGACGACGACTCAGCAACAGATGTATTCGTTGAAGAGGCATGGACTTCGGTGCCACCGGGGTTAATCCGCGACGTAGGATTCTTTCTTGTTCCTGCTGCCCGAACTTGGGACCGAGTCGTTTCTTTTGGGTCCGAGCTTTTCCGTCGGGTAATCGCCTCTAGCAATGGTCAGCCTGCCGAGTCTGTTCTGCGTGAGCGCGACCGTCTGCGCACGCCCGATCAGCCTTTAGAGGCTGATCCACGCCTAGAACCTATTGTCGCTCCCCTAAATGAGGAGCTGGCCGGTTTCAATCCAGAGTATATGTCTCGGCTAAGGCTTTTCGTTTCTCATCCAGACAGTGTGCAGTCGAAGAGCACAGCGATGTTGCTTTGCTTGATTCATAAATAGATCACCTTCTCTAACGCCATGAGCATTGAGGAAATGACAGATTTTCCTGCGCTTCAGCAACTAGCCCGATCCCTTTGGGGAGAAGGAGCCTCTAGGGGCGCCGCGGTTTTGGTAGGTGCTGGCTTCAGTCTGAATACAACGCGATCAGGTGCAGACACACCCAAGCCGCCTTTATGGAAGGACCTGGCACAGGAGCTGTCTGCCCGGCTCTATCCCCATCACGAAAAGGCTCCAACTACGGATCAATTGAAAATTGCAGAAGAGTTTCGGGGGTATTTTGGACAAGCTGCCCTTGACGATTTTATCCGCTCTCGGATCTGCGATGCCGCTTGGGAACCAGGCCCCCTGCATAAGGCACTTCTAGAGTTACCCTGGGCAGATGTGCTGACTACGAATTGGGATACTTTGCTCGAGCGAGCTGCTCGGCTTGTAGACCGTTTTTACTACGAGCCAGTAGTTTCTCCCAGCGATTTGGCTCACGCCAGAGCGCCCCGGATTATCAAGCTTCATGGCTCTATTGGTACAGCCAACCCATTTATCATCGCGGAAGAGGATTACCGAAGTTACCCAAGGAAATTCGCGGCATTTGTGAATGCGGCGCGCCAGGTATTCATCGAGAATGAACTTTGTTTGATTGGTTTCTCGGGAGACGATCCAAATTTTCTTCAGTGGTCGGGCTGGGTTCGTGATAACCTAGGAAGCAGTTCTCGCCGGATCTACTTGGTTGGCTGTTTGGATCTGACCCCGTCTCAGCGGAAGTATTTAGAGGGGAGAAACATCGCACCAGTCGAACTCTCAGGACTGGTAACTGATCGAGATCGCGACGATGCGCACTCAGAGGCTTTAAAGACTTTCTTCAACTTTCTCTCTCAGTCGAGCCCTATCCCGAGACATAACTGGCGGCCAGTCGAGTTGAGTCAACATCCATTTGCTAAGCAGACTTCAGAGGAATATCAGCGCCAAATTAACGATGCCGATTACGGAGCGTCGGTCCTCGATCGAACTGCCGTAATTTGGAAGCAGGATCGAGATAGCTATCCAGGTTGGCTATTGTGCCCGCACAACCGGCGTAAGACACTTTCATTATCAATACCACATGTTCCAGTCGCGAAAGCCTATCTCGAAAAACTTCCGCCGGGTCGTTCAGCAGAGGTACTTTATGAGCTTGTCTGGCGAAGTACGACAGCTAGCCTGCGGGTCGACAGGAGCGTAGTTCCGCTGCTTGCAGAAATTGCCGATCCGGCCTCTCCTCAAAGCATAACGAAGTCTCAACAGCTTGAAGTTGCCGTGGCGCTGTTGCGAGCCGCTCGACAAGATAATAATGATGACGAATTTAGTCGCTGGGAGAACGTCGTCACAAAATATTGCGACCCGGAAACGGACATCTATGCTGAACTTCTGTATCAAAATGCGCTTCGCGCCCGTGACCGTCTAGACTATACCGCGCTTGAAGCGTTACAGGATAATTTGCAAGGGCCCGATCCAATGTGGAGGGTAAGACGGGCCGCTATTCTGATTGAGCTCGGTAGATTTAGCGACGCCGAGCGGCTGATTAACGAAGCACTCAATGACCTAAAAAAGCGGCAACGAACCGACCGAAAGTCCCTGTGGATCTTATCCCGTCGAGCTTGGGTGGAGTGGTTGGCTCGCGCCCTACTTCAGGACAATCTAACCAAGCAGTTCGACTCCCGCTGGCCACTTGAGTTCAAGGAAGCTCGATGTGATCCAAGCGATGACATTGACCGAATATCTAGGCTGACCGAACGGCACGTGCGCGAGCGATATGAGCAGGACACCGAGGTGGTTCCGATGTTCCAGGCTGGCTATTACAAGGCTTCTCCGGTCAGGCAGCAACTGGCGGAGCCTGAAGCATTAAACGACCTGCAGATGCTGACGGAATTAGTCGGTCTGCCGAGACGGTTAAAGCATTTCGATATCGTTAGCAAAACCGGCAGAGACGCGATCGATTTAGCGTTTAGCCCCAACACTCAATTCTTTCTTTGGATCTTGCGAGCCAGTGACCGCGCCTCTGACGCAACCTTCGAGCGATACTTCAGCCGGGTCGCCATCGCGGTGATGTCAGCCGACGTCGCCACTGCAGTGCGTGCGCGAATACTTGCGAGCATCCATTATTGGAAAATTACCCTCTCGAAACTTCCAGGCGGGCCTGAACGCGTCTTTGCAGTCGACCGTCTGAGCACGTTCATCGAAGCGCTCTCTCGTTTAACAGTGCGACAAGAACCGACCGCTGCTTTGGAGAGTTTTGCGTTAGCCATGGAGCTTGGCCGTGATCCGTTGCTCCGCTACGAACAGTTATTCAATCCGATCGGTAATCTGGCAAGATTCAGTGCGGAATCAGTGCCTCCAAAGGAACGCTCGCAATTGGTGTTGCAGGCATTAGAATTTCCTCTGTCTAGCGAAGCCGAGATTAGTCCCTCTAGTTCTGAAAGTTGGCCAAATCCAATACTCACGTTGTATGGCACCAGGCCCGAGAGGCCGGACAACGATTTCGCCTGGGCAAAGAGAATCCGCGCACTCATTGAAGCCTCGTCAGGTGAGGGATCTGGACGCCACGAGGCGATATTGCGGCTTTCATATCTGGCGGAACATGCTGCACTCACTGCGCCTGAACAAGTGGAGCTTGGGTCGGCATTGTGGTCGAAAAAAGACTCTGGAAACCCACCACTGCCGGCGGATACCGGGCTTCTATCATTTCTGTTTGCCAAATTGCCTTCGCCCGATGGTGTAGATGCTAACAAGGATGTTCTTACTCGCCTATTCGAGGTTGAAATGCCCCACATGCAGACACCAACTCTGCAGGATGGGAGGCTTACATTCAGGGACGCAGCGTCGATCTTGAAATCGGTCGCCTTTGCCGTTCCCGAATCAGTGACACCAACCCACGAACAGGCAGCGAAAGCTTTTGATCAATTGGTTTTGTGGCGTCCCGCCAATCTCGGAGTTCCACTATCAAAAATACCGTTTATATCGGGTTATCTTGACCAACAGAGAAACAGCACAGCAAAATTGTTAGGGGAAGCGCTGGCTCAAACGATAGTTCCTTCGCTCGCAACCGCAGACCGAACTGAAAAGAGAGCTCAAGCGCTGATTGAGCTGGTCGAAGAAGCTAAGGTCTATGCGGCGATTGCGGCTTTACCCTATTTTGCGGTTTCAACAAATGCTGTCTTAGACCAGATCGTCGAGATAATTAGACACTCTGTCGCGAGTTCCCAATTTGAGGAAGTCGCTTCCGGTGCCATAGCAGTCTCAACTTGGCAGAGTGGGACGAGACCCTAGAACAACAACCACTACCAGATCAGCTCGTCGGGCAAATCATGTCAGCAATCGCCTTCAGACAGCAAATCGGTTTGCCCGCTTTACTAAACACTAGTCTTCAACTGCTCAAACGGAATAGGCTAGCCGAGCCGGATAAAGTGCTTTTGTGCCGACGCCTCGACGAGTTACTCGTTGAGACGGACTACAAGAACGTGCGGCCGGCCAGTCGAGAAGCTGTTTCAGTCTCACTGGTTCGTGCCAATTGCGCGCGCCTGGCGTGCCTTCTGCAAAAAGGGGGATGGAACGAGACGATCGTTTCCAAATGGGTAGACGCCGCGACAACCGATCCCCTGCCAGAGGTTCGATTTTGTACGATCACATCGCAGTGACGCTTTTTCGGAAACCGAGCCTGCGATTGGAAAACGATCTTTCTGATATCCGCCTGGCGTCGACTGAGACCCCGCCTATACTACAATTTCAGCTCCTCGGCTCCGCTGATGCGTATACGCCCGAGAGTTCTCATGCCGTTTCCTAAGATATAGCTCACGAACACGTTCGTGCTCCAATTTGACAGCCTTGGTCATTGTCTTTGCAAAGCGGATAGCCTGGGCCAATACTTGCTCGATCCGCTCTACAACCGTCGCTATCTTTCGCATTTCGAGATCGCGCGCCGTGACGTCCTTGATAAGCGACCGGTTAGCCACTCGCCGCAACACATTGATATCTTGCACAAACATTCGAGCACTCGCACGGTGCCGGGTAAATGCGACGTGCAAATCTTCGCGATTGGCCATCGCTAGCAACGAGCGGTTGTCTTCCACACGGATCATTTCCGTTTTGCTTGCGCCTTGGGCTTTGTAAGTCGTTAGTGCATCACCTTGGCGGACCCGGCCGTCGTCGAGTTTCAATTCCAGCCCCGACTCGAAATGCATCTTGTTGCCCTCAATGGCAGCGATCGTTTGCCGAGAGCCGTTCTCGTACACCTTTCCATCAGCCTTGATCTTCTGAGTCAACAACAACACCTCGCCGGGCCCGCGTTCGAGAAACGTTTTCCCGTAAATCGCAGTTACTTTGTCGAAGCAGACAAGCTCTCGCGCGCCCTTAAGCTGCCCTTTGATTTTCACTCCTTCGACGATTACGTCTTGCACCTCAGCCAGTCGAGCCGGCTTTTGGTCATCCGGCCGGTACTCGATCATCTCACCTGGCCGGTAGTTAGCGGTGGAAAGCAGTTCCGCGGGTTTTAACGCCTTCACCTTAAATGCTGAGATTTGCGCCATTTTCAGCTCGGGTTTTGCTGCTTTATAAGCCTCATGGAGTTTCTCGGAAACTTTCTCGGCAACACGGTGAGTAGACGATAACACGATCGTTTCCGCAGGCCTTTTCGTGTTTCTGTTAGCCAGAATGGCTTCTACGGACTCAGTGATTCCGCCACGGCGGATCGCTCCGCGCTCGATCAGAGTTTCAATCGCAGCGCTGAACCGAGCAGCATCTCCACTCGATAGCTCTTGCGCTACCCGCTTATCTTCGAGCCTTAGTTGGCGCCGGGTAACGTTGATCCGTCCCACCTGCATCCCAAACCGGAGTTCTCTTTCCAACATCGCTAAAGGTTGACCGCGGCCTACAGCCGGAAGCTGTTGCGTATCGCCCTGGAAGATAACTCGCGCATCGACGTCGTTCGCCAGCCTCACCAGCTCGAGCATCGTCTGGTTGTCGAGAAGTGATGCTTCATCAACGTAGATATCGGCTCCCCGCAGCGATTCGCGGAACCCAGTGCTAAAACGCGTTTTGTTCAAGAGCCAAGCAACCGTATTGGCATCGCGAAACGCCTCCGCCACATCCGGTCTGCTTACCCTTTCGGCTTCTGACCGCAGCGTCACCCGGCTCTGTTCACCATATGGGGCGATCAAAGCCACGGGGCGGCCTGCATCAAGCGATGCCCGGACCAATCTTTCCATAAAATAGGTCTTCCCGACGCCTGCACCGCCGCGAATGTTCAGGAATTGGTCTGTTGACGTCATTACGTATTTGTTGACCGCTTCATGCTGTTGCAGCCATAGCGCGGCAAGCTCGTTCGTCATCTCCTCGCCTCTCGCGCGAGCGTCTGCCAAGATGCGAGCTAGTCCGTCGTATGTGACCCGGAGCTCATCCGGCGTCCGGTACTCGGCGTCTACAATCAAGGCGGTCTTCTTTCCCATGCCGGCCTTCACTCCGTTAATGATCGCCTCCTCCTCAGCGATGATTGCGCGGGTCGTGATCCTCTCATGGTCACCAATCTTCTTTCGCACAAATTCGGTATTGTCTTTAAGCGCAGCCTCAATTTGCGAATTGGCCGCCTGGCCAGGCGCCAAGCGGACGATCTCACCCACCAAATGATCTACACGTACAATCGATTCCCGCTCGAACGCCGCTTCAACGCCTTGGTTGATCACTTTTTCCAAATCCATGCTTACCACCTGCTCACTGCGAGCTCCGGGCGCGACAAACATCTCAAATCCGTTTTCCCGGAATGTTGTTCCGACGTTTGCCTTCAGCTCGGCCGTCGTGGCTATCTCTTTCGGCCGGCGCGTTACCAGCCAGGCCTGTTCATTCAGATCATGTTCATCAATGCTTCGATCCGAAGGAAGCTTAGGGGCACCCAAATGCGCGCGAATCCTTCCAGAAACCCACAGCTCACTCTTTTCCTTCACCGACCGATCGCGAAGAGCATCCCCCAGCTGCTGGACCGTATAGCCCTCCCTGAGCAACTCTTTGGCCGTAACGATTTCTTTGTTGCGAACCGAGTAGATCTCCTCAATCGGCGCTGGAATTTCTCGTAGCCGAAAACCGTGCTCCGCTACTTCCACCGTGTATCCCAAGGCGCTCAGCCTCCGAGCCAAATTGTTATTGATGCGTGCGTCCAGGGTCCTGCGCATCTCAAACATTTCTCCATAGCTCATTGCCAGCGCTTCGTCTCGCTCCGGGTCGATGGTGACGTTCGCGATCAGCACATGCATATGCAACGAGGGATCTTTCGCACGGGACGTCTTATGTACGAATGCCGCAGCCAGCATCCTGCCGCTTCTTCGCGCCGCCTCTGAATTGTACAATTCTCCGCGTCGATCCCGGCAACAGGCAAAGCGCTCGAACCACTTCAGTTCCTCTTTAATCGATGCCGAAATCTCTACTGCGATTCGTGGATCATTAACCGCCGCGATACTCACGGATTTCGGAGCCGAGTATGCAAACTCGATCGCCTGGCGTTCGGATTTTCGCGGCCGCCGCAGCTTTCTCCCGCTCAACGCACTGATATCCAATTTCGCGAACGCTCGCAACCTTGGATCTTCCCTAACAATCGGCTCGCCGCTTAGTCCCCACTCGTCTGCCAGAGCTCCAATGAACTCACCGCGGACCTTCCCCTCCTCCAAATGATAGTCCCCGTTTGACAGATGTTGCTCGTGATAACGCACCAACTCCGCCGCTGACGTGTGCACTACCTTGCCAACCATCAATTAGTGTCTCTATCTTACGCGCTACTGTCTACTCCGAGTTAGTCACTTTCGGATAATTTTCGCCGTTAACTATCTACGATTCTCCGCCCCGAAAAGGTGCACCGCTTCGCGGTCATTAGTCCCCTTCAGGAGTCAAAATGAAGACTCGCTTCGCTCGATTTTAGATGTCGCACATGCCGCGCACATTATTGATATTATCGGATCGGCATACCGGGCAAGTGCGACCGGGCACACGCAATCGCTAAGTACTACCCTCTAACATTGGAAGATTGGAAGTCGCGGCAGACGGATTGGCGATTCGCTTAAGTGTTACCCGTGTTTCCGACTGTGAGCTGAAAGATATCAAATAGTACCTCGGTGAGAGGGAGCATTATGCGGCGAAGGAAGATTACCTCGGTTGGGAACTCCCAGCGTTTGGCCTTAGGGTAGTGCCGTACGGAGCAAGAAAAAGTTTCTGTTCGGGCGAATGAGAGTGCGGTGCGACAGGGATCCTTCCCGACGTTCCATCGTTTGGTTCCGGCCTCTTCGCGGACGTAAAGGGCTTTGCTACAGCAGTCGGACGCTTCCCAGACGGGTCAGTTTCCATACGCTAACTAAACGTGCTGTATTTTCCGTTTCGTGCGCTGACCCTATATTACCCTAATCCCACGAAATAGTCGCTTTTCTACTGACATGACTATACGACACACAACGACATGACTAGAATTTCAGCTCGTCCTGGTCCATGTAATGGAAATTGTCATCGACAAGAACCTGGTAGCTCATCATAGCAGTTTATCATCGCCCCGTAAGCGAGGCAGCCTGAAAATGTCTCCGCTGGAAATCCGATAGTGTCCTTGAAGCGCGGGAATTGACCAACAGCAGGCGATCCGGTCGAGACTCGATTGTGCGCCGGTTGAGGCGGTGAGTGAATTGAAAGCTGGCGTTCTTCGGCCGCCGCGATGACGCGCTCAAGAAAGCGAGTCTTCGCTCAAAAGCGATTTCCTATCAGTTAAAACGGGGATCGCGTCACTCACGGCGTTGATGTTCTACGGTTGATGTTCTACATGGATCCGGTGACGCTTAAAAGAAAGCCGTGCTAGACTGCGGAGCAAACGGTTACGCATGAAGACCTCTCATCTTCCTCGTTCAAAGAACATTCCCTCGGTCGTGCTAATCAAGCAGCATTTTTCGGTTCCCAAGGAAGTTGATGTTCGCGAAGCGACGGTGCGTGAACTCAAAAAGCTATTTCCGGATACGACCGCGATCAAAGGAAAGATCGCCGGTTTGACCTGTCCGAGCCGCGGCATTCGTGACATTGCACAGGTCCTCAGCACTGCGGTTTCCTTTTTAAAGCCGCATTGCAAGGAGGTTCGAATCCTTACGGCGATGGGTACGCACGGGGGCGGCACCTCGGAGGGAGAGCGGGCGATGGCTTCCGACCGCGGCGTGACTGAGGAGGCGGTCGGCACCCGCATATTTTCTAATATGGAGACACGCTATATCGACACCGTAAACGATGTCGAAGTTCATGTGTCCGAGGATGCGCTTGACTGTGATCTGGTTATTCTTACCAACAGGATCAAAGAGCATACAGATATCGATTGGCCGGAACCGCTGCCCGAAGGTTTCTATGGGTTGGAAAGCGGCTGGACAAAAATCCTTGCCCTTGGCGCATCGAAGCTGCGCGCCATCGAACAACATCGGCATATCCCAACAATCGGTCTAGGCGCGGCGATCGAGATCTCTTCCCGGCGGATTATAGAAGGAAAGGAGCTTGTAATCTGGGGTGGACTTGGGATCATTGAAAATGCACGGGAAGAGACAGCAGAAATTATCAGTGCACGTGCTGAATCTGCAGATCGTTTCTTTGCAGTAGAGGCTCAAGCGCTTGCCCGTTCGAAGGAGCTGATGCCTGCGATGCCGGTCCGAACGGTAGACGTTTTATATTGCAACTCCCTCGGCAAGGATCTCTCCGGACAAGGCATGCATACCAAGACGATCGGGCGGTCACCGTATGGCTATCAGCAGGGTAAACCTTGGAAAAGCACGATGCCTGCAATACATACTATCGTTGGCAGCAGATTGTCGCCCGGAAGTCATGGGAATGCGATTGGTGTCGGCCTCTGCGAATTCATTACTCAGCGCTTCGATGAGGAGATCGAGTGGGATCGCACAACGCTCAATAGTCTCTCCGCTCTCTGCCCCTGCCAGGCCCGCCGACCGATCGTCTGCGAGCACGATCGAGACGCGCTCGAAGTAGCTCTCGCCATGAGCCCGAGCGGCCCCTACGGCCCGCGCATGGTCTTCATCCACAGCACGCTAAAAATGGAGCATGCGTTACTCTCAGAAAGCCTGCTCAACGACGCCCGTGAAAACAGCAACCTGGAGACCCTCTCCGACCCGTCCCCCCTCCGCTTCAGCAGCGACGGCTACGTTGACCTGGAGTCCTATTTTAGGTTCGGGCATTAGGCCCACTGTCCTCCTGGCTGCGCAAACATACGCTAATGAATTTTCAAGTCTCCCAAAAAAAGCAAAATCATGATCGCTGTGAGACAAGCGGCGAGGTGATCTCTCCAAGTTCGCCCCGACCGCTTACCGGCGTATCCAGTCAGCCGAGAAACGAGGCTACCTTAAGCTTTAGAGCCTCGGTCGCTGCGTTACACGCTGCAAACTGCGTGCTCGGTGATGTCAACGAATCGAACATGCTGGTTGTAGACGGTGGCGGGGTTGCCAAAGGGGGTGGAATGGAAGCTTCAGGATTTCCCAATCGAAGCCAAATAGCCCACCGGGCCTGCCTCCTGCTTCGACATCATCACGGATTTCAGCAGGTCGTGTGAAACACTCCCCCGACTGGCCCTTCTTTTGCAAGCCGGTTGTAGAGCTCCGCCGCCTCAGTAGTGGGCAAGATATGCGCTTCGATCCGCCGCTCCTTCAGGAAATCAAGGGTTTCGTGAGGGACCCGCAGGCATTCCGCCATCCCTCGCGAAAGCACCACAACCTTGGCGCCGTGGTCCAGCAACTCCTGCACGTCGGTCGGCTGAATGCCCGGCACGTGCTCTGTGCCTGTCTCGCGCCAGTTCCACTCCCTTGAGCCGCCGGGAAAGAGCTTCGTCCTTGTAAGGCTCCGCTTTTCCTTCGACCTCAAGTCGCCCCCACGAGACGTGCGTAATTTGCGGCGAACGGTTTTGATCCTTCACAAGACAACCATCGCTCGCCCCGGACGGTGCCGCAAACAGCCATAACCTATATCCCATAGTCGAGCGCCTTACCAGCCTGGCAGCGATCCAACTGGGTAAACGCGGCGGGAGCCCGGCTAGAATACGCAACCGCGAAAATTTTAGCTCACGTCTTTTCTTTGAGGAGTAATTACCTTCGGGGGAAAGCGATGACTCCCCCTTTTATCGGGGGAGTCCTCGAATCGAAAGTTAACACCGCTGTTTCACCAATCCCGGAATGCAGGGCTGTGGATTCGGGCGATTGATGCCATCTGCGTTCTTGCACTGGGGTTCTCCGGTGCACCTTCCAGGCGAGCGATATCATCTCCCAGGAGTTTGGGAAGCATTGTGAACTTCGCTTTAGCGAGAGCTTGAAGACGACGCCACGAGATTCCCCGATCTCCTTTGTCGCGGTGTTGCTGAAGAAAATCCGCCCTCATTCCTTCTCTTCGCGTGCCGGAACGCTCTGTGATGCTTAAAACGGTTAGTCCCCGAAACTAGCTCGTGAGGATTCCGACAAACTGAGCGAATCCAGTTTCGACGCTTTTTGCAAGTCGACAGGGCGTGAGAAATTGCACCGCTTCAACCAATGCAAGACCAGCGACTCGCCGGTTTTTAGAAGGGCACCTTCTCGAAAACCCTTACACCTCGGCAGAACCGGAAGTAGCTACTTCTATGCGATCGTCTGCGAAAAGGAACTGAGAATCGTCCCTCATAACGTAGACAAGGCTACGTAGGCCTTTGCCATCACCTCGGTGACTTCGAAGGGCGACCGGTCCGGACCCAAGTGCCGCAGGCGAATGGATCGTCAACACCTTTTACCTGCTGAACTACCGTGAGTTTCAATTTAGAAGAAGCACAATCGTGTTCCGAGATCCCGGCTTGCCACGGGCCGGAGGTACTCTTCATACTAGTTGAAGTTGATCCCATCACAGGGAAAATATCTGAGCAATACCCGGATGCTTACCCGAAAGATTATCCGGAGAGGGTCGAGAAATTCTGTAGGAACTATATCTGGCGAAAAATTACTGGAGACGTCACCGTTGAGTTCCTGGAAGCGGCAGTGGATCGGATGTTCAGCGCCGATGAAGTGACATGTGTTGTCGATCTCGAGAGACTTAAGCGCCTCAAGCATCAAATAGTCGGTCTTTTCTTTACACGATGAAAATCGTCCATCCGAATTCGAAAAAAGTGTAAACGCTCTGTTCGTGTCGCCCCGGTTGATTGTGAACGTTGCATTCGTTTCAAATATGCGGAAAAGAACGAGCTCGTTTAGCAAATCATGAAACTTATGGGCTTTCGCTTTAGGACTTCCGATTTCCTCTAGGAAAGTGGCGAATCACTCGCGGTTTGCTTTAAGGAAGGCCAATGCGCATCGAAAATATCAAGAACAGCAACGTTCTTAAGCCGGGAGAACTGCTTTTAGTCCCGAAGTACTGTAAACTTTGCTACCCTGAGCTGGACTCTGCCGTGCGACGTCACTTCCTGATCCGTTCGGTTTCGATAGTGGTGTCTTTACCGTCTCTGAGACGGGAAAGTTCAACTTTCCAACGATGGAAAAGTTGAAACGTCAGACGCTCGCTGACGCCGGTATCTCGACAACGAGCGCGTCGCTACGAGCAGTTAACTGGATGCTGCTCGCCAGCCGTGGAGCCGCTTCGCTAACCCGGCCTCAGATCGAACCACGCGCAAGTCGCGCTGAATCGCTTGCTCGGTACAGCCGAACTCGGCCGAGAGCGCTTCGACGACCGGACGATCAAAGGCGACACGGAAACGCGCCAGTTGGGCGACCGTTTCGCCGTTGTCTGGCGCTCATCTTATAATCCCCGAATGAGATCTTCGTGTAATTGAGCCTAACGTCGCGCAGCCGGACAACGCCATGGCCAGATCAAACTCCTGACGCACCATTTCCAGAACACACCTGACGCCGGCTTCGCCACCGGAAGCCAGGCCCCATAGGACGGGGCGTCCGATGAATACGGCGCGCGCACCGCAAGCGATCGCTTTGAGTACGTCGGTACCGCGCCTGATACCGCCGTCAACATAGACTTCGACCTTGCCACCCACTGCATCGACTATCTCCGGCAAAACCGAAATAGTCGCTGGAGCGGTGTCCAACTGCCGCGCGCCGTGGTTGGAAACGATAACTCCGGAGGCGCCGTGTTTGACGGCAAGCAGCGCATCATCTGGGCGCAGGATTCCTTTCACGAGCACCGGCAGCTTCGTAATCCCGGCAAGCCATTCAATGTCTTTCCAGGTTAAAGCGGGATCGAAGAGTCCCGCAGGCAGAAGATTTTTTACTGAAAAGTCATCCGGCAATTTGAATTGATTTCGAACGTCGCGTTCGCGCCTGCCGAGCAGCGGCACGTCGACCGTAAAGACGATGGCCTTAGAGCCGGCGACTTCGGCACGTTTCACCAACGATGCGCTGGTTGCCCTATCCTTAAATACGTAGAGCTGGAACCAGACAGGTCCAGTGGCAACCGCCATGACTTCCTCGATAGAAAATGTCGAAAGGGTACTTAAAGTCATCAACGTCTTAGCCGCGCCAGCGGCCTTCACTGTTGCGACTTCTCCTTCCGGGTGCGCAAGGCCTTGAAACGCTGTGGGAGCGATTAAAACAGGCATCGAAACAGGCTCGCCCAGCGCGGTCGTGCCGATATGCCTCTCGCTCACATCCACCAGCGTACGCGGCAGCAACATTATCCGCTCGTAGGCCACGCGATTCTCGCGCAGCGTGATTTCGTCGTTGGCGCCGCCTGCATAATAGTCGTACGCCGTCTGTGACAACAACTTGCGAGCCTTCGTTTCCAGCTCAAACAAATTGATTGCTTCTATCTGTTCGTTGCGACGTTCTTCGATATTTGGGTGAGCCATGCTGTGGGTGGGTTGGGCTATGTCGCTTTTTTACCTCCGAAACGTAGTCAGAAGAAGTCTTTTCTGGGCGCGGTCGGCTATTCGGGCCCGTCGTCCGAGACCGGATCGACGCCCGACTGGACGAAAAGGTACCGGCTCGCTTAAATTCCGATCCTCCTAATGTTGCGACAAGCTGAGCTCTGGCGTGTGCTCGGACGCCGCTTAACCGAGCGACTCTTACGGGCTGGATGGATCGAACCCGTTCACGCGCAGAGCGGCGGAGTCTTCTACTCGGCGCGGGACGTCCATCGCGCGCTGAAACGCGTTCAGAACGAGGGCTACCTCTTGGGTGCTCGTGTCCGCAGCGGATCCGTCTCGGATCGGCCAAAAGTGCCTAAGCGCTCGCTCGAAGGGGCGCTCGAAAACCTCCCGGTTGAGGAGCTTTTTCCCGAGTAAAGTCATCGATTCTTGGTCGAAATTAGGGCGAAAATCCTCTTGCGCACAATAGCGGACGGGACACGCGATTTCGTGGTGCAAGAATCTAGAAAAATATCGGGATTCGAAAGCGCTCGCTGATCGGTTTCTGGGCGGATAAAACTCATGGGGAGGGGGCGGAAACGGTAGCGTGGACCCCCTACCTCTCGTGTGGATTCGACCGCGTCTTAAAACTTACTGAAAAACTCGGGCGAGATCAGCCACGCGTTTACGTAGCTTGGCCAATACATTCCTGCTTGCTCGCTCTCGATCGGCGAGCTGCGAGAGAATCGAATACATGGCGCCCGCTTTCTTAGCGAAGGAGAGGCGGGGAGATTTTCCAGTCCCCCCAAGGAGGGAGAAGGAATTCGCCTCTTGGTGACAACGGAATTCGCCCCTTGGTAGCATCAGAAGGTGGCACGAGAAAACCTAACTCACGCGCTGATGCGGGATGCTGTGAGCAGCACGTAGTCTTGTGCCATGACGACAACTAACGTGGTGAAGAAACACAGCATCTCTTCTGAGCTAGCACAGAAAATGGTGGATGCAGCGGTGGCGAAAGCCGGAGAAATTGGCGTTCGCGAGAACGTAGCGATTCTCGATGACGGGGGTAACCTCAAGGCCTTTAGCCGGATGGATGGGGCCCCGATCCTCTGCATCGAGATTGCGCAGAATAAGGCGTATACAGCTCTGTTCGGCGTCTCCACGCAGGACTTTTTCAACTTTATCCAAGGCGACCCGTCGCTTTTGGCCGGCATGCCCACGCTTGCGCGTGTGGCGGCGTGGGGAGGGGGGTTCCCCATTAAGGTGGACGGAGAAATTGTCGGGGCGATCGGCCTGAGCGGGGCGCCCACGGTGCAGAACGACGTCGATTGCGCGAGAGCAGCCCTAGCGCTCGTACCCGATGCGGCGCCGGCTGACTAACACTTTGCCTAATTCCTAACTGTTCATAGTTCCGATTATGCAAATCTTCGCATAATCGCAAAAACTGGATCCACTTTGGTAGCCAGGAAGCCGGTCCACGCATTGCTGCAATCCTATCAATCGTCGAAACCTGTCGCCGGTTGAAGCTCCCCATCCGCGATTATCTCGCCTCTATCCTGCCTGGCTTAGCCCAACTGCCGGTCAAACGTGTCGTCGAACTGACTCCAACTGCCTGGGCGGCCCGATCCTAACTTACTAGCGGCGTCCCCGACAAAAAGTGCACTACGGCCGCCAACCCTGTGCTTCACTAGACGAATGACCGGCGTTCTACGGTCATAGTCGTTGTTCCATTTCACCGAGCAGTTCGACCATAGCAGTCGTTACGGCGGCAGGATCCACCAGCATGTGAAAGTGGCCTGCATCAAAGAGGCGAGAGGGCCATCCAGCCCTCTGTGCTTGCTCTAGCTGAACTAGATATGCCTCGCTAAGTAGCACGTACCCGCAAGGAGCATGAGGCCATATTGCTACATCCGGCATCTTTTCCTCAAAAAATCGAAGATGTCGTGGGTGCAGTTCTGCTAACAATTGCTCACGGATGAAAGTATCGGGGAGAATCTCACGGAGTTCCTCCGCGCCCCAGTTAGGATACGATCCACCTGCGACCAAGAAGGGACGGAGTTTTTGTGCAAGATCGCGAGCATTGATAGCTAGCTCATCAAATCTACTCTGACCAGGGTGAGGAAGGCTCGCATCCACAAAGAGGCAAGCTGCAACCGGTTGAGCGATGGCCCGGTGAATGGCCGGTAGCAGCGGACCGGCACCGCTATGGCCCACTAGAACAACGCGGCGCTCTTGCGGAACATCTGCAAGAGCCTGTTTGACAGCCTCGGTATGTTGATCCCAGTAGGGAAGGTTGCTATCATCACGATCCGTAAGCTTCAGCACGAGCACATCAACTTTCCGCTGCTGTAACTGCTCTGCAACCATTGACCAAGTGAATGGACCAACGAGGGGGCTATGCACGAGAACGACCAGGGAATCCATCGATTACACCCTTTAAAGAGTACCACTCGATCCGCAGGCGAACAACGAACCGCGTTGGCTTCACGAAAATCAGGGCAATCACTCCATTCCGGTCTCACGCAGTAATGAAAGCCAACCGAGAACAAGTGTAACCGTCTCGTGAAGCACAGGGTTGACGGCCGTGATGGTGGGTTTTGGTCAGAGACAGGTGGTTAGGATCGAGCGGCCCAGGCGGTGGGTGTGAGTTCAGCAACCCGACTGACCGGAAGGTCGGCAAGACCGGGCAAGATAGCGGTGAGATAATCGCGAATGGGGAGCTTCAACCGGCGACAGGTTTCGACGATTGATAGGATTGCAGCAATGCGCGGTCCGGCTTCCTGGCTGCCGAAGTGGATCCAGTTTTTGCGCCCCAATGCCACCGGCCGGATGGCGTTCTCGGCAGCGTTGGTGCTCAACTCCAGGACCGAATGATCCAGGAAGCGAGTTAACCGATTCCAAAAGGTCAAGCTGTAGTTGCAGGCTTTGGCCAGAGCGCTCTTTGGAAGAGTCTGGCCTTTGGCCGTTTCGATTTGGCTCTTGATCGATTCCAGGATGGGTCGCGCTCTTTGTTGACGCAATTGGTCACGCTCACCCAGGCTGAGATTCTGCTCTCGAGCCTGTGCATCAATGGCGAAGAGTTCATCAATGGTTGCTACCAACCCAATGGCAGCACGATCGTCGGGATGAGCTTCCACCGCCTGGAAGAAGTATCTCCTGGCGTGTGCCCAACAGCCGGCATGGATCAGTTTAGGGCCACCCACTCGATCATAGCCGCTGTAGCCATCGGTTTGTAAGATCCCCTCGAAGTTACCTAAAAACCGTTTGGGTCCTTCCCGACCGCGTGAGAGTTGGAAGTCGAGATCACTGCTCCTCCCGGCCGGCTATATTGCCACAAGTAGGCTTGGTGGTTCTGGCCACGACCATCGTGCATTTGCACTCCCACCGGCGTTTCATCGGCCTGCAGATAGTCGCCCCCTAAGAGTTCCTTGGCCATCGCTCGGCTGAGTGGACGCAGCAGTTCTCCAACCCGCATTACCCAACCACACAGCGTTGCCCGGGACAGTTCCACTCCGCTGTCCCGCTCTAAGATGGCGCTCTGCCGATACAGCGGCACATAATCTGCATATTTGTTGACGATCGTCTCAATGATGAGTCGATCGCTGGCTAAACTCTTCTCGATAATCCGGGGCGGTAGCGGCGCACATGCTACGCCTTGTTCCGGACAGTGGGGACAGGCTCGTTTCTCGCGTTTAGTTACCCGGACAAAGTATTTGGCTGGCTCAACATCGAGTTGCTCAGCGCTCTCGTAACCGATGACCACCTTCTCTTGGCCACAAGCCCCGCACACGCATTCTTGCGGCTCGCAGGTAATGAGGTGCTCTATCCGCGGCAGCTCAGCCGGTAAACCCTGGCGTACTGGCCTTGGTTTGGGCCCTTTGAGCGGCAGCTGCAGCTGAGCGCGTTCGCTCTCGGCCTTAACCTCCGCCTCGCTCACCCCCGGTTCCTGTTCCAGCAGCTCTAATTGTTCGTCACTGAGTCGCTCACTGGCTGGTCCGTATTTCTCCACCCGCAGCAGACGCAACAGTTCCCGTAAGAGCCGATTCTCTTTTTGGCTCTGCGCTAGCGCTTCAGTTTGCTTTTGCCAGTTGTGAGTAAGTTGTTCAATAACTTCGGCGGGCACTTTCTCGAGCAACTCGCCAAGCAGCTCTGGATCAAGCGGCAGCGGCGTGATTGAACCCGAATTCGACACGGGTCATAACTAAGCAAAACTCTGTGTGAATCACCAGATTTTTCTACTCCAGCTTCCACTATTTCTTTCCGATAGCCTGGGCAGTTGGTGAGATCGAAGAGCGAGCAACCGCTAACGTGGAACCAACGTCAGGTCACTCCGGCCTGACTTGCAGAAGCACATCGGGTTTGACGGAGATCTCTCCGCTGAACGGCCGGTCGTGGCTGGCGATCAGTAGCACGCATACGGCCACCCCGGTTGCAAAGATCCCCATCGCGATCGCGGCAGCGGCGCGATTGTCGCTGTGGACCATGGCGATCGCGATCAGCGTACAACCGGCCTGCGCGAACAGGCAGGTCCACTTTACCCAATTCACGCTTGACCGGCTGAGGATAATGCGCTGCCGGCGCGCGTCCATTGCATTTTCGAGCCCCGTCACGATTTCACGCTGTGCCGCGATCTGCCCTTGGCTCGTGGGCGCCAGAGAAAGGGCCAACCGCAACGCTTCGGCCAAGGCCGGCGGAGCGACCCTCAAGGAAGCCGATTGCTTCGCCATCGTGGGCCACTCAGCGAAAACGGCTTCGTCAATATGGCGGCGGACCAGGTTGCGAATCTGTGCTTCCGGCTCTCCCGGAAAGCTGGTGGCCAGCAATACCACCATGCGGATTGCGCTTGCCTCGCGATCGACCGCCGCTTGGCACGATCGATGTCGCTCCAGACCTGGACCACGCTAAATACGACCAGCAGGCCGAAAATAATCCCCAAGGGAGGCAGCAGGCTCGCGGACACGCTTTTGAAGACGCGCACCCGCTCGCCCTTGGCAAGCGCCATGATGATCGCGAAAATCCCGCCCGCGGCCAGATAGGCTATCGCGAATACCACCAGAGCCATCCACCAAACCGGAAGGTTGTGTAGCCATTCGTCCATGCAATCCGCGGTTATACCATACATTTGATCCCTTGACCGCCATTCGTATTGAGGACGACACGCCCTATTCGACCCGTCGGGAAGTTTCGGCGTAGTGATTGAAGGAAAGAAGTAACCGTCGTCGGTTATTTTGGCAGGAAAGAAGGTCCCGCCGGCCCTTTGCTCGCCCGTGGACGTGCTACGGTGAGCGTCGCGATCTCGTTGTCGCTGACTAAGTCCCGCAGAGATTGCGCGGCATACGGCTGCGTCGCGCTCGGAAATGTTCGTTCTTGATCAAAAGAGGGTGAACCGCTGAGCTTTTCAACAGCGACTCCGGAAGCGCCGTTTTCAGCTGGCTAACCAGCACCGGATCATTTCCGAAAACATCAACCGAGCGGTCGTCCAGCCACGTCATGAGCGAGCGGCGACGACTAAGACAATCTCTGGAGTCGCCGGACGACACGGCTATCTTCAGTACGCTAGCGACTGAGGCGTCTTTGCTGGTTCTTGAAGCGCAGCTTTCAGGCCATAAAAGAGCAATCAAACGAACTTCCTAACCACCGCTACCAGGAAAGGGTGCCGTGAAGCTTAGGGAATCCTAGAGCGTTAGCAATAGTCTCGCTAACTAAGCCTTCGAAAAGGCAACCGGCATTGCCCCGCCGCTCCATAGGAATCTGCGCTTGTGATCCTTTGGAAACGGATCCTCTTAATCGCGCTCCTAGAAATAGCAAAATCGAGAAATGTTAAGTCATATGGATTCAACGGATAAGACACACCGGCAACCCAAACGCTTCCGCACCCAGCTTTGGCCTTCCATGATTTCCTGCAGCGCGGACGAATCGGGCCACATCCTCAGTCTCGGCTACAGCGGTACATCCGGCCCGCTGAGATGAAGAACGCTCTTCAATCCGTACAGGCTCTTGCGCCCCGCCTCAAACCCGGCTTTGTCCTTCTCAGTGATCTCACCAACCTGGACTCGATGGAACCCGCATGCGCCGCCGATCTCGGCGCGATCGCTGAGCAACTTAGCAGTTACGGCATAGCCAGCGTCATCCGCGTAATTCCCGATGCGGCAAAGGATATTGGTCTCAACATCGTCTCCATCTTCCATTTTCGGCAGCCCATCAAGGTCCACACACGGGACAACTTGGCCGAAGCGATTAAATGTCTGTTATTGATCGAAAGCGTCGCTGTGACGGCTGACTCGTGAAGCTTTTCCCCTAAGCGCTTTAGGAGAGCGCCAAAAAGTCGGGGTTCAAGCCGCCTTGCGCTCTGGTTCCGGCGTTTGTGGTTGCGACCTGAATTTCGGATACCAACGGCGGAATAGGTCGTCCAGATCCTCGTTGAGGACCCTCGTCCTGGTGCAGGTCCGGCTGTCTTGATATTCACGCGTGATTCATCATCGAACAGAACCAAAACGCCGCCTGGCTCGACCGTTGCGAATATTTGCCAGAGCGCGTGTTTACCCAGACCAGCGGAATCAAATGGTCGACTTCGTAATCGCCGGTCTTGTACTGCGTGATTCCATACTCGGCATACGCCTGTCTTTTAAGCCAAGCTGGTACCGCTCGCACCTTCTTTGCATAGCCAGGAACGCATACGTTCTGAGCGGTCACGTCGAACGTGTCACCAGGCGTCAGATCAGCGTGTCAGACTTGACGGTAGTTCATCGGAGGGTTCAACATCAAATACGCTTGATTTGACACCCGAGGTGGATGTAACGAAAGCTAATATCCCCGCATCGCTAGCTAAAATGCTGACGTAGCTAGGTCCCGTTTGGCTGACGCTCTACAAGTAGGATCAATGTGAAAACGCTCCCCTTCATACTCCTAGTCGTCGCTCCCCTGACGACAACTTTTGCGCAACAACCGCAGAGCCCGGATGAGGTTTACGGCCAACTGTTTCGGGATGTCCAACTGAAAAAGGTGTTTCCGGACGAGAAAACGTTTGTCGACTGCGTGCCAAAACGCGATGCCGCCGAAATAATGGCGGACTATAGCAAACTGTCAAAAGACGCGAAATTCGACCTCAACGCGTTCGTAGCGAACAACTTCACCGCCCCGGCAAACGTAGAAGACATTGTGACGCACGTCAGGAGGCTATGGTGCGAGTTGCGCCGGGATCCCGCCCCTCCCGTTGAGGGGAGCTCTCTGCTTCCTCTACCCAATCCTTACATTGTGCCCGGTGGCCGATTCCGCGAAGTCTATTATTGGGATTCCTATTTCACCATGTTGGGTCTGAAGGAAAGCGGTGAGGTCGACTTGATCGAGGACATCGTCAAAAACTTCGCGTCGCTGATCAATCGGTATGGCTTTATCCCGAACGGAAATCGCACCTATTACCTAAGCCGCTCTCAACCGCCGTATTTCTCCATGATGGTCGAAGTGCTCGCAGGCCTGAAGGGTGACAGCATTTACGTGGACAACCTGTCAGCATTAGAGAAAGAATACGCCTACTGGACAGATCAGACGGCGCCGACCAAGCATGTGGTGCAATTGGCGAACGATACAAGTTTTGACCGGTATTACGACCAACTCGATAATCCTCGTCAGGAGTCCTACTCGCAAGACGTGGCCACGAGCGAAACGTCGAAGGAGGACCAGAAGACGCTGTACCGGAATATACGTTCAGCGGCAGAAAGCGGATGGGATTTCAGCAGTCGATGGTTTGCCGACGGTCACCTTCTTGGGACAATCCAAACCACTAATTTGATCCCGGTCGACTTGAACTGCCTGCTTTATCATCTGGAAGTCGTTCTGGGGAAGGCCCACCGCGCAAGAAACGATGCCGATAAGAATGACACGGCTCAGGCATCAGACTTTGAAGCGAAGGCGGAGAAACGAAAGAACGCAATCAATCAATATTGCTGGTCGCCTGACCAGAACTGGTATGTGGATGTCGATCTTCAGGGCCAACCCAGCAAAGAAATTACCTTGGCCGGCGTGGCGCCTCTATTCTTTAAGGTCGCGCCTTCAGATCGCGTCGATGCCATCGTCAAAACGCTGAAAGACAAATTTGTTCAGCCTGGCGGCGTTGTGACGACTTTGAAGGAAACCGGCCAACAATGGGATTCTCCAAATGGTTGGGCGCCGCTCCAGTGGCTTACGATTCAGGGTTTGCGAAACTATGGGCAGGATGACCTCGCAAAGGATCTCGCTGAACGCTGGATGAAATTGAACGTGAAAGTTTACAAGGCAACTGGAAAGCTGATGGAGAAATACGATGTCATGGACTTGTCGAAACCGTCTGGGGGCGGCGAATACCCAAGCCAGGACGGCTTTGGATGGACGAACGGCGTATTTTTAGAGCTTGTAAGCCTGTATGGGATGCCTGCAGACTAACAGCTATTCCGAACTGCCGGAAACACGGGCTATTCTCCCCGTCGACCCTCAAAGCAGGCTCTCCTTCCTCATTCTCCGAAGCGAACCCAGGTTCGCTTAAAATCACTCCTTTAGCTTGTCTGGCTTGCGCCAAATACACGTCGAACCCACGGTCGGCGTCCGCCGCAAGAGTGCCGTCTATGGCTTAAACGGACTGCGCCCTCTCTCGGCAGGCCTCGGGGTACTCTCCATTTAAATCCTCGACCCGTCTCGACGAGCTTGCGGCTCTTGCACTTGCTGCCTCTTTCCGTGGGTCGCTTTGCTTCGCTTCGCTTTCGGCCGAAAAATATGTTTCAACATATTTTTCAGTTCGAAAGCGAACTTCAAAATAGTTCCCAAGAGGCTGCTCCTTCGTCGCCGAGCCTCTCCCCGACGGTCTCGGAGAAACTTGAGCGCTATGGTTCTTCAGCGCTTTCAGGGATTGAGCATCTGACCCTAATTGTCGGCAAAGACGAATTGGCGATCGGGCTGGTCCGTCACTTCGGTTCAATAAAGGCTTTGTCTCGTGCTTCTGTCCAGCAACTGATTCAATTCCTTCCGCGCCGTAAGGCCGAGACGTTAGTGGCAGCGCTTTCGATGTCGACAATCGCCGAGAGCGAACACGCGCGTTCCGAGGCATTCGACAGCCCCGAATCTGTTTATAGGGCCTGCGCCGATCTGAAGCTTTTTAATCAGGAGGTTTTGCGGGTCCTCCTGCTTGATACCCGCCAGCGGTTGATCACGACGATTGACGTCACCAAGGGCGGACTAAATGAGTCGCTGGCCTCCTACCCAAGGGATATCTTTCGCCCAGTTATCGTCCATTCGGCTTACTCTTTCATCCTGGCACACAATCATCCTTCCGGCGCGATGCCGTATCCCGTTTTATGCCGCATGGAGTACTGAGCCCTCTCGAACAAGACATTCTCCGATGCGGCATAAAAGAGTGGGTCCCTCACAGGGTTTTGAGGAAGCTTAACAGATGATCGTCTGGTCGGTATCGACCTGGTTTACTCTTTACTGGCCGTGTTTTCGCTAGGATTTCTTCTTTCATGGCAAGATTTGCATCCAAGTAGATCTGCGTCGTGTCGAGGGATTCATGTCCAAGCCAGATAGCGATCAGCGAGCGATCGACGCCAGCCTGCAACAGTTCCATTGCCGCTGTATGGCGCCTATGTCTTCAGAGACATAGTCGCCACTATCTACCCTTCCTGATTATGTCGGGTACAGGTACGCCGGTCCAGTATTTGCGGCAAATACGCGAAGCGGCACACGACATAGTATTGACTCCTTCCATCAGCCCCATGCAGGGGAAAGGAGTCCACCGTGAAGTGTATTATCGATTGCCAAGTAGTTCTTTCGCGAGCGCCAGAAGGCCCTCTCGCGTCACATATCGGGCCGTTTGCGAGGTCACTGAGTGAGCAGGGATATGCCCTGGACTCGATTCATCGACAGGTTTGGCTCGCTGCGTGTTTTAGCCGATGGCTTAAACAGCTGGGAGTCGCATTACGCAGGATCAGCTCCGAACATCCGTCCCGGTATTTGCGATACCGCGCTCGGCGTGCACGACCGAGCCTGGGCGATGCTGCCGCACTTAAGCACCTGCTCTAGTTTCTGCGCTGTGAGGGGGTGATTCCCGCCGAGAAGATGTCAGCGTGCCCACTGACCCCGGCGGAACGCTGTACGCAAGGGTACGAGCATTACTTACGGGAAGCGCGCGGCCTGGCTAGCGCAACGATCACCAACTACGTACCGTTCATCCGCAGTTTTCTCGAGGATCGTTTCGGCGACGGAGCCGTCACACTATCGCATCTGTGCGCCAGTGACGTCGTGAGATTTGTACAGCGTCAGGCACCGCGTTTGCACCCGAAGCGGGCGAAGCTCTTGACCACTGCGTTGCGCTCCTTCCTTCAGTACGCGTGTTATCTCGGTAAGGCAAAGCTGGATTTAGCTGCTGCGGTGCCAATCGTGGCCAACTGGTCAATGTCATCGATTCCCCGAGCGATTGCGGCGGACCAGGTCCGTCAGTTGCTGGCCAGCATCGATCGGCGCACCGCGGTGGGGTGTCGCGACTACGCCATCTTGCTCCTCCTCGCACGACTGGGTTTGCGTTCAGGTGAAGTGACGTTCCTCGAGCTCGATGACATCGACTGGAAGGTGGGAAAATTGAGCGTTTGCGGCAAGAGTGGGCAGCGCAGCGATCTACCGTTGCCCGCAGAAGTTGGCAAAGCAATCGCTGCGTATCTGCGGCATGGACGGCCGCAAAGTACCAGTCGGCGCGTATTCCTGCGCGCCAAAGCTCCCATCCGCGGCTTTCGCGGTTCCAGTGGCGTTGGATCGATCGTTCGGCATTGCCTCCTGCGCGCCGGCCTTGATGCTCCTACCTACGGAGCACACCAGTTTCGCCATGGATTGGCCACCGAACTGTTGCGTCAGGGCGCCTCGCTCGGTGAGATCGGCGAGTTATTGGGTCACCGCAGTCCCGAGACCACCAAGATCTACATCAAAGTGGATCTCGATGCACTGCGGACACTCGCCTTGCCATGGCCGGGAGGTGTGCGATGAACACACTCCGAGAAGCTGTTGGGGAGTACTTAGACATGCGACGCGGTTTGGGATTCAAGCTGCAGGAGGCGGGCAAAGGGTTGATCGATTTCATCACGTTTCTGGAGCAGCACAACACTTCCTACATCACTCAGGCGTTGGCGCTTGTCTGGGCTCAACAACCGTCCAACGTTCAACCGGCGTATTGGGCTCAACGGCTGAGTTTCGTCCGCGAATTCGCACGTTATCGCAGTGCGACTGATCCGCGGACGCAGATTCCGCTCCCTGGCTTGTTACCCTTCCAACCGAAGCGGGCGCGACCTTATCTGTACTCCGATGAAGAGATCCGCAGCTTACTGCGCGCCGCTCTCAAGATGCCCTATCGCTTTGAACGCGGTAAGTTGCGACCGTGGGTTTATTACTGTCTATTCGGACTGCTGAGCGTTTCGGGTCTACGTCTCGGTGAAGCACGCAACCTCGAGCTTCAAGATGCCGACCTGAAGGCGGCGGTATTGACGATCCGCGGCGCCAAGTTCGGCAAGACTCGCCTGGTACCTTTGCATGCATCGACCTGCACAGTGCTTGGAGACTACATCGCCAGACGTCAGCGACATTGGGCAGGGCGAGCGGTGTCCTCCTATTTGTTCGTCTCCAGCTGGGGCAATCGTTTGGATGAGGGAGACATTCATCGAACCTTCTATGCGTTGTCTCGGCAGGTCGGTTTGCGAGGCCCATCCGACAGTCGGGACCCTCGTCTGCACGACATACGCCACCGTTTCGCGACAAACACCCTCGTGCAATGGTACCGGTCCGGTCAGGATCCCGAGAGACGACTGCCCCTGTTGTCCACCTACCTCGGCCATGTACACGTCGCCGACACGCAGTGGTATTTGGAGGGCTCTCCCGAGCTAATGCGCGAGGCAATGGAACGGCTGCAACAGCGCTGGGAGGATCGGCCATGAGCACTCCCATCAGCCTAGCGGCACTGTTGGAGCGTTTCTTTACTCAGCGCCTGATGCAGCAGCGCCACGCGAGTCCTCACACCATCAGTTCCTATCGCGACACCTTCCATCAGTTCCTGAAGTTTACCGAGCAGCGATTACGTAAGGAGCCCTCACGGCTGAATTTCCAGGAGATCGATGCGCCATTGATCACGGCGTTTCTGGATCACTTGGAGAAGCATCAGGGCCTCAGCACTCGCAGCCGCAATCTACGCTTGACTGCTATGCGCTCGTTCTTTCGTTTCGCAGCTTTCGAGGTACCGACTCATTCCGCACAGATCCAACGGGTGCTGGCCATCCCCAGCAAGCGTTTTACCCGGACCTTGGTCCAATTTCTCACACGTGCCGAAGTCGATGCCTTGTTGGCCGCTCCGGATCAACGCACATGGTCTGGCCGGCGTGATCACGCCTTCATCTTGCTGGCAGTGCAGACAGGTCTGCGCTTATCCGAGATGACTGGACTCAAGCGTCAGGACATCATCCTTGGAACCGGCGCCCAGGTGCGGCTAATTGGTAAGGGGCGCAAGGAACGCTGTACACCCATCGCTAGATCCACACTCGCCGTGTTGAGAACCTGGTTACGTGAGCCGCAACGAGGTGACGGACATGTGCTGTTCCCCAACGCAAAAGGTGAACCTCTCAGCGTCCACGGTGTGCAGTACTTGCTGAACAAGCATCGCGTGACGGCTTCCAAGCTGTGCCCTTCCTTGAAACACAAACGTGTCACTGTCCACCGCTTGACGCACACCATGGCCATGGATCTTCTGCAAGCAGGCGTCGATTGTTCTGTCATCGCATTGTGGCTCGGTCACGAACATGTTGAAACCACACAGATTTATCTCGAAGCGACACTTGCCATGAAGGAGAAAGCACTTGCCAAGACATCCCCGCCGGATGGAACGCCGGGTCGCTACAAACCCGGTGACCGACTCCTCGCCTTCCTGAACAGTCTGTAGCAGACATAAGACTATGTCGGGCGATTCGCTGAGGCTTTCCGCGACGCGATCTGGAATCTCCGGGCCAAATCGGCAGAGGCACTCCATTACCCGACATAGTCAGGAAGGGTAGATAGTGGCGAAGCACGTGTGGCGTGACCCGTTTCTGGGCTAGCGAAGGGCACACTTGTCGGGCGGCCGCGACATGCTTCGCGACCATGTGTTGCACCGCATCAGCGCTGAGTCGTTCACCCCGCGTGTTCGGGAACAGGAACTTCGGTGGTTGTCTTCCCTGTTCCTCGATCCATGTGTTTAACACAACCACCGTCGATTTCGCCAAGGGTGTGCAGCGCTCCTTCCGCCCTTTACCTTCGCAGCGGACGTGCGCACCAGTACCAAACGAGACATCTTGCTGCCGCAGACCTGTGATCTCGGATAGTCGCAAGCCGGTCTGGACGGCTGTCAGCAGGATCGCGTGATTACGCCGACCGACCCACGTGTTCTTATCAGCTACGACCAAGAGAGCTTCGACTTCCGCTCGAGTAAGGTAGTTGACCAGATGCCGGGACAGGCGCTTATACGGGATCGCCAGCACCCGCTGGATAAGCCCAGAGTACTGCGGCGCTTCCAATGCCGCGTAATGATAAAACGAACGGATGGCCGCGAGACGCGCATTGCGACTACGTGCGTCGTTGCCACGAGTTGCTTCCAGATCGTCCAAAAACTCCACCAAAAACGGAGCGTTGAGCTCTGCCAGAGTCAGCTTTGACGGAGGTATGCCCAATCGCTTTTGCGCGAACTTTATCAGCAATCGGAACGTGTGGGCATAGGACGAGATCGTGTGCTGGCTAGCCTTGCGTTGGGCGATGAGGCGCTTTGCAAAAAAGGACTCACAGAGTCGAGAGAAGTCTGGGCTGGTCGTCATGGCAGGACTCCTTTCCACCGTGCTTCCAATAGTTCGGCTGCTGCCGCCATCAGTTCTGGGGTGTTAGTCAAATACCAGTAGGTGTTGGTCACGTTGCTATGACCGAGATGGCTCGAGAGGACCGGCAGCCGCCGACTTACCTGTTCTCCATTGCGATACCACCCAAGCAATGTTTCTATGGCGAAGCGATGTCGAAAATCATGAATGCGCGGCCCGTTTGCAGCACCGGGATCGCGGATGCCAATTTGTCGAGATAGTTGACGGAAGATTTTACTAACATTCCTTTCGATCAAACGGGTACCACGGCTTGACACGAAGAAGTACGGCACCGGACGGCCCGCATAAAGTTGGTCGCGACGCTCAGCATAAGCCAACAGCACCTCCCGCGTCGTTAGATGCAGAGGCACCAGGCGGGACTTGCCAAACTTAGCACCCCGGATCGTTAGCACGCTTTCGGACCAGTCCACGTCATGAGGCTGCAGATTAAGTGCTTCACCCAGACGCATACCGCTTACTGCCAGCAGACCAAACAAGCAGTAGTAGGTCCATGGCTGCAGTTGGTGGGGCGTGACAAGATTCAAGGCCGCTTCCAGTAGCCTCCGGATTTCTTCTTCGGTGTAGAGATAGGGTTGTGCCCGCTGTGATCTGAATGGCAATAGACCTGGTGGAGGAACCTCGGTAGTGGGATCAACACCGACCCGGTAAAGAGCGAACCCTCGCACGATTCCAAGCTGCCGTGCCCAGGAGACTGGTTTTTGGCGCTCGCGCTGCGTCGCGAACTCCACTGCCAGTTTGTTCGTAATACGAGAAGATCCCTTGTCCTCCAAAAAGGAGACCAATTCCCCTCAAGCACACACCGTACTCGCGTAGTTTGAAGCCCAAAGCGCGCCGCAGTTCCAGGTAATCGTCGACAGCCTGATATAGTGGGTTCATTGGACAACCTCCCGGCCAACGAAGGGCCAATGGCTTCAAGGCATCGAGTTCGACTTTGGCATAGATTGCCGTACTATCCGGACTTTTGTGACGAAGGATCTCCCCGATCTCTTCTAGCGAAGCGCCCTTTCGCAGCATATGCGTGGCGAGACTGTGGCGGAGAAGGTGTGCACCTTTGCGTACCGATTCGACGCCTGCTTTTCTCAGCGCGCATTGCACAATCTTGGCGATCGCGTTCGGGTAACCGAACCCGGTAAGGGGAGCATAATCGCGGATGAAAAGGCTGCGACAGGAACATCGCGGTCGGTCACGGTATAAATACCTTGCGATAGCTTGGCCCACGTCTGCTGGCAGCGGCAGCTGAGCTCGTTGTCTGCCTTTTCCCCAGACCGTAATCAGCGCGTTGTCCCAATCGATATCCTCGAGATTTAGTCTGACGACTTCGCAGGCGCGCAATCCCAATCTAGCCAACAAAAGCAGGATAGCACGGTTGCGTCGACCAGTAGATGTCTCTAGATCGCAGCTATCTAACACTCGCTCCACCGCTGCTGCCGGGAGATGTTTCGGTAGACTGGACAGTGACCACCGAGCCACCTTGGGTACGACTCTATCCAGATCGACTTCGATCAGTCCTTTGTAACGCATGTACCGGAGGAACGAGCGCATCGCGGTGACGAGTCTTCTCGCTCGCGATGAGCTGTGTCGATGCGCATGCCGCTGAACGAACCCAGTCACATCGGTAGAGCTAAGCTCAGAGAGTTTCAACGCACTGGTACCAAACCGTTCGGAGAGGAACTCGTCGATAAACCGCACCCAGGCATTAGCGGTCTCCGGTGAGAGGGCTCGTTCTTCCAAAAGGAAACGCCGATAATAGTCCGTGAGCTGTTGCGCCGGACTCCACAGCGGAGCCGGTTTGTCGGGTAGCGTCGCGCCAATCTCGCGCAGCATCGCTAGAAGCCGACACAAGGTGGCCGGCGCGCATACATGCGGCCACCGTCGTTTCAGTTCATGATACAAGAACCGTTCTGTAACGGATTCGTCCAGATCGCGGATTTCGCAGCCAGATCGCAGAAGCGACCGGCTAAACATTACAATTATTCGGATTTGCTCATAAACCGACCTTGGCGCAAAGCCCAGTTCGCTAACAAAGGCGATGTAAGGCTCTATATACGTATACAGCGGCCCAACTGGCGCGCTCTCGATGATTTTGGATGGAACGAATTTGGGATCCATCCTCTGAGAATGCTAGTCATTCGGCTGATTGAACTAGCCGGAAAATTGGACTAGTAGTTAATGTAGGGGATTCAACGTTTCGCTTATGCAACAACGAAAATTCATTCGGGCAAGATGGAATGCAAGGAGACCTCGGTATCTAGCGAATCCGCTATGGCCACTAGAGGAGTTACGCGACCTTCGTGATCCTCTATTTGTTGCCGATCCGGAATTCACCCCCTTAGACATTGAAGCTCTCGGACGTGATTCCCAAACCTCCGACGCGTCGTCAGTCCATGCCGGACAATTGCGGTCACCAGTAAAGTCGCCGTTCTACCGGTTTAAGAGGGAATTTCCGATTCCGGAGCTAGTTACAGGCCTACCCTGGCGTTACGCTCAACACATTACCCCTCCTGTTGTACCCGAAGGGGAATTTCTACCTTTGGATCTGTCCTGCATCAGCCACTAGCTAGACTAGCTAGCTTCAGTTCAGACTAACTGCCGGATAGTCAGAGACTAGAAGAGATACCGACAGTGGCGGTCGCCACGGCGAGGGGCGATTGGCTCGACATTTTAACGCAGGCCAGGAAACACCCACTTCCAAGCGACCGTCCAAGAATGTTGTCGCCGCGTTCTAACCCATTTTTATGCCGCATCAGACGACGCCTCATCTGAGGAGACTCGACACTCCATGCGGCATAAAACTGGATACGGCATAGCACCGCTTATGCCGCATGCGGCATAACGGGGGACCCGAGTCCGAGCGAAGCTGATCTTCGTCTGACTCGCAGGCTCAACGAAGCGGCCCGGATTCTCCAAATCCAGATGCTTGATCACGTGATCATCGGCCAGCCGATGAACGGCAGGCAGGGATATTTCAGCTTCAAGGAGGCCGGAACGATTGGCTAAAGAGTCCCTCCGACCTTACGGCGCCAGTAAAACAACCGGAGATCATACTTCCGCGTCACCCTTCCCCCACTATCTTCAAAGCAACCTGGCAGCATATACCCGCTGCCAGGTCGAAGTGGAATTGCTCAGCGGACTCTATTTGCCCCCTAAACAAGGAACTGCTTGAGCTTCTCGTGTCGCTCGCGGCTGATCTCTTCGACTTCGAAGTCGCCCCTTCCGGGACTATGAATCACTTCAAAGATTGGATGATTGCGTGTAATTGAGCGCCGCTATTGTGTCAGATGCGCTAATGATCGCGCTGGCGTAATTGGGAAGGTTAACTTCCAGTGTCGCTCGCATCTCTTCCCATTTATAGCTGGCGATCGCATCCTTCACGAGCGTCACGTCGTATCCGAGCTCCGCGGCGTAACGCACTGTCGAATCGATGCAGGTATTCGCCTTTTGACCGATCACGATCAGCTTGTGGATGCTGTGTTTTTTAAGCTGGAGGTCGAGGTCCGTGTTTGCAAAACCGCTGGAGCACCAGTGTTCCTGCGCAACCACGTCGCCGGGCAGTGGCAAGAATTCTTCGCGGAAGGTTCCACCCCAAGTTCCAGCTCCGAAGAGACGGCGTTCGTGGGCGAATTTCTGAATGGGTGCGAAGTATTTCCAGCCTTCGAATTCATCTTCCGGCCCGTCGTCGCGATGATGCGGGGCGAAGAAGATCTGTATGCCTGCGGCACGGGCGGCCGCCAAGACGGCAATCATATTCGGAACACACTCGACCGCTTCCGCGACCTCCTTTATCAGCGGCCATAGAATGCCACCTTCCGAGATGAAGTCGTTGTAGGGATCGATCACCAGAAGGCCAGTCAATTCCTTCTCGAATGTTCGCGTGATCATAAGGATATATATCTAGTTAGGAAAAAATTAGTTGAGGCGAGTCAGAAAAAGCCGTCAAGTTATTACATTGTATTCGTGGCTGTATAGCAGCTCGCAGCGCTTGCGATTCATGAACTCTTCTTCGTCTGGAATCACATTCTTCTTGTAGCCGTCCGACCCGAAGAATGCCTCGGCACCGGCGATGTCATCGAACCAAATCTCCGCGATACCGTCGAAGTTCGAGGGTGTTGTTCCGGGCAACGTGTCACCTGTTCTATGATCTTGGATATAGCGGCGAACGTATTTCTTCGCCTCCAACTGGGCGGCGAAGAGAGGCGCATGAACTTCACGCCAATATTTGAGGAAGTTCTCGTAAGTAAAGTCGTTCCGGCGCACCATGAGAATACTAAGCTTGACCATTGTCATTCTCCTAACGGTTGGGAAACACGATGAACATCTGATCGCGGAGCGGGCTTCAGCCCACTCGGTACATCAAGGCGGGGCTTCAGGGACTGGTCGCGTCTCGGCGTGACATCCAGCAAGTGATCGATCGCGTGGACGAAGGCAGCCAGATCGATGGGCGCACGTGCGGTAACGATCATGCCGTCGGTGACCGCGGGTTCGTCGACGAAGGTCGCGCCTGCATTTTCGAGGTCCGGCTTGATGCTCCACCAGCCGGTGGCCCGTTTGCCGCGAGTCAGACCAGCATCCGACAGGACCCATGGGCCGTGGCAGATCGCAGCGACGATTTTGCCCGCCGCCGCCGCGGCCTGAACGAAGCCGATCGCGTTGGCATCGCCGCGCAGCGTATCGGGATTCCAGACGCCGCCAGGAACAATCACGACATCATAGTCCTGCGCCGCAGCGTCCTCCAGATGCCGATCAAACCTGATCCAACCGCTGGTTGCGACAAAGTTGATCGTCAAAATATGCGTTTCCCGAATGGCGGGGACCTGGAGGCCCAGGTAATCCGGATAGCTGGGCTTCTTGGGTGCGATCAAGTCAAGCTGGGCACTGCATGAACGGAAATAGTGCATGACGGTGGTTAACTCGATCTCCTCGACGCCGTCGGTCGCGATAACGGCGACCTTCCGGCCAGCATGCAGGCCGGGATTGTCGGGCGGCAACAGCCAGATATCGCGAATTTCGCGGTTTTCCGGCGCGTCCAGCATCATCGCGCTGGAGAGCCTAGGCAGTGGTGTTGACGCCTCAACGTTGAGAAGCGCCCGCAATGGTGAAATGGCTTCAGTCATGATTGCCTATCCTCGGATTTGGTTAATTTCGGTTATTCGGCAGGCGCGATTGCTTGCTGCATGGGTCCACTTCAGTCCCGCCGATTGGAAAGAATGTATGAAACGAGTCATTGTAGTTTTTCTGTTGAACGGAGACAGACTTACGGCGGAAAACTCATTGTGAAAAACGCATAGTTTTCATTCATAGCATGCTCAACACGCATCGTGTTCGGTGCCCCGTGGCATCTGCTGCGGCCATTCAAGTGAAATCGTCAGTCGGGGCGCCGCAGAGCAAAGGAAAATTGTTCAGACGCGTCCGAACTACTCCGCCGTCTCGGCGGCGGCGTAGCGGGTGAAGTTGTCGGCGACCGTTGCGGCCAATGCCTGTATCGGGGCTTTCAGATTGCCGAACTCCTGGAGGTGGATCAGCCATATGCCGAGCGATATGCCGAAATCGGTCGTCCTGACGACCGAGACCGCGTCACGGTTGGGGCTGGCCCTGAGGACGCTCTTCGGCATAAGGCCAAGTCCCAAGCCGGCCGCGATCATGCGCAGTTGGATCTCGATGCCGTAGGTATCGACCGCAACGCGCAGGGTGCCATCGCGCTCTCCCATGGCGTCCTCCAGCATCGCTCGATAGCGACAGCCCAGTGGGTTCAAGATCCAGTCTTGCTCTGCCAGCTCGGTGAGGTGGACCGGCGGACGCACGCGCGGGTGTCTGCGGCTTTGCACGATAGCCACGTCGATCGTCGCGATACCCCGGCCGATCAGCGGCGCCATTGGCCGCATGTCAGGTGCCATTATGACGATAGCAGCATCCAATTCGCCCGTGCTGACCCGGTCGGCCAGGTGGTCGCCACGGTCCGCGCGCACGCGAATGTCAAGCCCCGGGAACGCCCTCGACAATTGCTCGATCGCTTCGACCAGGATGATGTCGCCGATCGCATGCGACATGCCGATCCGCAGGGTGCCGGTGGGCGCTGCGTCCCGCCGTGTCAGCGCCACCAACTGGTCGACCGCGCGCAGGATCGGCAACGCTTGCTCGTACACACGCTGGCCGAGCGCCGTCGCGGCCGGCGGGCGCTGGGTCCGATCGAGCAATGTACCGCCGAGTGTCTCCTCGAGCTGCTGAATGCGGCGCGAAATGGCGGATTGGGTCAGAAATAGTCGGGACGCAGCTTTGGTCAGCGACTTGCTGTCGATGACTGCCGCCAACGCCTTGAGATTATCAATCATAATGCTCAACCCTTATGTTAACTATGAGTATAATGCGTTTGAAGCATCTTATGGTCGAGCGTAATCATGAGCGTTCTTGAACTATGAAAGTGCCAACATGCCGCTAGTTAGGATCGACATCTGCAAGACGGCCTCAAGCGAACGGGTCCGCGACGTAGGCAACGCCGTGTATAATGCGATGATCGCGGTCGCGGACGTCCCGCAACACGATCGATTCCAGGTTGTCACTCGCCATGAGCCTGACGAGATCATCTATCCGGAAAAGGGCTATCTCGGCATCGACTACACGCCGGACCTGATCATCATCCAGGTCACCTGGGTCGGCGGACGCTCTACCGAGGTGAAAAAGCGATTCTATCAGCATATCGCTGACGAGATCCACGCTAAGCAGGGCGTGCGCAAGCGGACATCTGGATCAGCCTGGTGGATACCGGCCGCGAGGACTGGTCGTTTGGTAATGGCGAGATGCAGTACGCCCCAAAATGAAGGTCGCGCGGCGACAACAGGTAGCGGCCTGCAAAAGCGCATACCTTCCAGTCGCCAAAGGAATTAGATCAGTTTTTGTCCAAGCTTCCGTCGATTGGCTGAACGGCCTCGGAGCGATGTTGCGGAAAAGCGCCGTGATTTATATGCAGCTGAAGGCTTAGGATGACTTCACAAACCAAGCCGCTTGCTGACAGTTGTCGCCCACTCCGCATAGTCCGGCGGTCCACATAACACAATCACCCTTCCGGAGATCCGAGCCCACCGAAGCAGATCTTCGTCTGACTCGGAGACTCAACGAAGCTGCCCGGATTCTCCAAATCCAGATGCTTGATCACGTGATCATCGGCCAGCCGATGAACGGCAGCAGGGATATTTCAGCTTCAAGGAGGCCGGAACGATTGGCTAAATAGTCCCTCTGACCTCACGGCGGCAGTCAAAACGCCGGAGATCATACTCCGCGCCACCGTTCCCCACCATCTTCAAAGCAACCTGGCAGCATGTACCGGCTGCCAGGTCGAAGCGGAATTGCTCAGCGAACTCTATTTGCCCCCTTAAAAAAGGAACTGCTTGAGCTTCTCGTGTCGCTCGCGGCTGATCTCTTCGACTTCGAAGTCGCCCCGTGGTCGACCAGTCTTTTCGGCCGCCTTGGCGATAATTGCCGGTATCGATTCACCGGTCGTGATTGGTTCTTTTGCCGCATCGCCTTTGATATAAGCGCAATAGAAAGCATCGAAATCCGGCTTTGGATGCAAAGAAAAATATGTGTTCATCAGAACACTTTTTAACCGCGACGCACCGTTTGTCAAAAGCAGATGCCTGGCCTCCACTTCTAGACCTTCTTTCATACAGTTGCCATCTCGGCGCCGCGGTTCTCCTGTCGCCGTTGAGACCGCGCTTTCTCCCGGCGTTTCTTAATCCGCAGCTCGCGGATTCGCTCGCTCCTCAGTGGAGCAGTTACGAGCTTTTTGGCGTGGATTAATGCCTGCCTCAGTGCCTCTTCGAGTCGCCCTAGTACTGCTTCGATGTTTCTCGTTTCGAGTTCGCGCGCCGTGATGTCTTTGATGAGCGATCGGTTAGCCACCCGCCGCAGCACGTTGATATCTTGCACATACATCCGAGCGCGAGCGCGGTGCCGCGTAAATGCGACGTGCAAGTCCTCGCGGTTAGCCATCGCCGCTAAGGACCGGTTATCCTCCACGCGGATCATTTCCGTTTTGCTTGCCCCTTGCGCTTTGTAAGTCGTTACTGCGTCGCCTTGACGAACCCGGCCGTCATTAAGCTTTAATTCCAGGCCAGACTCGAAACGCATTTGGTCCCGCTCTATGGCAGCGATCATTTGCCGTGAACCGTTCTCGTACACTTTCCCATCGGCTTTGATCTTCTGAGTCAGCAGCAAGGCCTCGCCGGGCCCGCGTTCGAGAATCGCTTTTTCGTAAACCGCGATCACGTTGTCGAAGGGAACGCGCTCTCGCGCGCCCTTAAGCTGGCCTTTGAGTTTCACTCCTTCAGCCGTTACTTCCTGGACCTCGGCGAGCCGCGCCAGCTTTTGATCGTCAGGACGGTATTCGATCATCTCACCTGGCCGGTAACTAGCTGTGGAAAGCAATTCCGCGGGTTGCAACGCCTTCACCTTGAATGCCGCAATTTGCGCCATTTTCAGCTCTGGCCTCGCCGCTTTGTAAGCCTCATGGAGCTTCTCGGAAACTTTCTCGGCAACACGGTGAGTAGACGATAACACAATCGTTTCTACAGGCCTTTTCGCGTTTCGGTTAGCCAGAATGGCATCTACGGCCTCGCTGATTCCGCCGCGGCGGACCGCGCCGCGCTCGATCAGAGTTTCGATCGCAGAGCTGAACCGAGCAGCGTCTCCACTCGATAGCTCTTGTGCTACCCGCTTATCTTCGAGCTTTAGTTGGCGCCGGGTAACGTTGATTCGTCCGACGTGCATCCCGAACCCGAGTTCTCTTTCCAACATCGCTAGTGGTTGGCCGCGGCCCACAGCCGGGAGCTGTTGCGTATCGCCCTGGAAGATAAGTCGCGCATCAATGTCGTTCGCTAAACTCACCAGCTCGAGCATCGTCTGGTTGTCCAAAAGTGAAGCTTCATCAACGTAGATATCGGCTCCCCGCAGCGATTCCCGGAATTCAGCGCTAAAACGCGTTTTGTTCAAGAGCCACGCAACCGTATTGGCCTCGCGAAACGCCGCCGCTACATCTGATCTGCTTAGCCTCTCGGCCTCTGACCGCAGCGTTACCCGACTCTGTTCGCCGTATGGAGCGACCAGAGCCACCGGGCGACCTGCATCAAGCGAGGCCCGGACTAATCTTTCCATAAAATAGGTTTTCCCGACGCCTGCACCGCCGCGAATGTTCAAGAATCGGTCGGTCGAGGTCATTACGTATTTGTTGACCGCTTCATGCTGTTGCAGCCATAGCGCGGCAAGCCCGCTCGTCATCTCCTCACCTCTCGCGCGAGCGTTTGTTACGATCCGCGCCAATCCGTCGTAAGTGACCCCGAGCTCATCCGGCGTTCGGTATTCAGCGTCCGCGATCAAGGCGGCTTTCTTTCCTGTGCCGGCCTTCACTCCGTTAATGATCGCCTCCTCCTCAGCGATGATTGCGCGGGTCGTGATCATCTCATAGTCACCAATCTTCTTTCGCACAAATTCGCCATTCTCTTTAAGCGTCGCCTCAATTTGCGAATTGGCTGCCTGACCAGGCGCCAAGCGGACGATCTCACCTACCAATTGATCTACACGCACAATTGATTCCCGCTCGAACACTGCCTCAACGCCCTGGTTGATCACTTTTTCCAAACCCATGCTCACCGCCGGCTCGCTGCGAGCTTCGGGCGCGACAAACATCTCAAATCCGCTTTCCCGGAATGTCGTTTCGACGTTTGCCTTCAGCTCGGCTGTCGTGGCTATCTCTTTCGGCCGCCGCGTTACGAGCCAGGCCTGTTCATTCAGATCATGTTCATCGATGCGTCGATCCGAAGGAAGCTTAGGGGCACCCAAAAACTCGCGAATCCTTCCAGAAATCCACAGCTCGCTCTTTTCCTTCACCGGCCGATCGCGAAGGGCATCCCCCAACTGCTGGACCGTGTACCCCTCCCTAAGCAACTCTTTGGCCGTAGCGATTTCTTTCTTGCGAACCGAGTAAATCTCTTCGATCGGGGCCGGAATATCTCGTAGCCGAAAACCGTGCTCCGCTATTTCCACCGTGTATCCCAGGCTGCTCAGCCTCCGAGCAAAACTATTATGGACGCGTGCATCCAGGATCTTGCGCATCTCAAACATTTCTCCATAGCTCATTGCCAGCGCTTCGTTTCGCTCTGGATCGACGGTGACGTTCGCGATCAGCACATGCATGTGCAGCGAGGGATCTTTCGCCCGAGATGTTTCGTGTACGAATGCCGCGGCCAGCATTTTGCCGGTTCTTCGCGTCGCCTCGGAATTGTACAATTCTCCACGTCGGTCCCGACAACAGGCAAAGCGCTCGAACCACTTTAGTTCGTCTTTAATCGATGCCGACATCTCTACTGCGATTCGCGGATCATTAACCGCCGCGATACTCACGGATTTTGGAGCCGAGTATGCAAACTCGACCGCCTGACGTTCGGACTTTCGTGGTCGCTGCAGGTTCCTCCCGCTCAACGAACAGATATCCAATTTCGCGAACGCTCGGAACCTTGGATCTTCTCTAACAATTGACTCGCCGCTTAGTCCCCACTCGTCTGCCAGACCTCCGATGAACTCGCCCCTGACCTTCCTCTCCTCCAAATGATAGTCCCCGTTCGAGAGATGTTGCTCGTGGTAACGCATCAACTCCGCCGCTGATGTGTGTACTACCTTACCGACCATCAGTCAGTGTCTCTATTTGATACGCTACTGTCTACCGCTAGTTAGCCACTTTCAGACAATTTTCGTCATCAACTGTCAAAATTCTCCGCTCCGAGGAGGTGCACCCTTTCGCGGTCCATAGTCCCCTTCGGGAGTTAAGATAAAGACTCGCTTCGCTCGATTTTAATTGTCGCACATGCCCCTAACTCCGTTAGGCCTGGCTCAGTATTGAAATGATACTTCCCCATCGAGAGACGTTGACGAGCGTCGACAGCACGTTCACTTTATCGACGCTTTTCAACGCTTATCAACGCCTTTACACACTGCATCTGTTGAGGAACGTTGATTTCTCACAGTCGACAAGCGTTGAATTTTTGCCTTGCGACTGTTCTACCGCTGAAGTATCATTCTGATACTGCTATGACAGAACCTGCGCGGCCCTTTCGCAGCATACTAGTACGCTATCTTGATGAAATCCGTAAGCTGCGGCGCGGGAGGCACACCTGGCGGGCGATCGCTGAACACTTAACTAGACACCGCGGTGTTAAGATTACGGCTTCCGGCGTGCATATATTCTTCAAGCGCGCTACGCGACGCAAAAGGCTGCCATTGGGATTTGAGGATCCGGTAGCTGCCTCACCCACAGACGGTCCAAGACTAGCACCCGCACACACTCCTAGTGAAGACCAGCTACCGCATCGGGCCACCGGGAACCAAACACTTTCTGTGGTGCCAGTTAACCGACATAAAAAACACCCCTGGTTCGGCTCTTGGGAGCCAGAACAGGGCATCAGCTACACACCAAAGGAGTAAATAATGATAAGACGATCAAACATAATATTCACTCAAGGCGGCAAGGGCGGTGTTGGAAAGACCACCGTTGTCACAGCTCTGACAGCCTGGATAAGAACAAAAGGATTCGATCCCGTACTACTCGATTTCGACAGCGAGAACCGTGATAAATCCAGCTTCCAAAGCTTTTACCCCGAGGCGCAAAAGATTGATATTCATGCTCCCGATTCGCTGGATAGGGTTTTCCATTTCCTTGAAAAACCCGGCACGATCTTGATTGCGGACCAAGGAGCGGGCTCGGGCGCAGAAACGTTTTCCTGGTTCGACCGCACCGCGGAAATCGTGCGCGAATTCGCGAATGTAATCTCGATTGGCATTGTGACTAAGGATCCCGGCTCGGTTGAATCCTTGCTCACCTGGGCATATCACCTCGGCGACCGTGTGCGATATCTGATCGTGCTCAACGAGCTCGTGCGGGGCACCGGTTTCGACGCCTGGTGCACGGCGCCCCAAGTAAATGAATTTATTGCTGCCGCTCAGCCTTCAGTCATCGCGTTCCAAAACAGGAATCCTGATTTTGAGGATATGTTGCGAGCAAATCACCTGACACTGGAAAAAGTGATTAGTAGGCAGCACTCGATCAGCTGGTTCCATTCGCTGACTCGAATCGTCCAGGCACGGCGTTATCAGCAAGAGGCGTACAATGCCTTCGAGTCGGCTTCGCACGTTCTCTTGCCGGCCGACAAGACGGAAATGGCCGCGGCGTGAGCACGGACATCTACGATGAGTTGGAGCAAATCGTGCCGCAGGAACGCAAGGAAGCATTTCTGCGCTTATCCAGACAATTGAAAGAATTCGGTGATCATAACCCAGAGCTCTTGCGCATAGTCGAGGCAATGGGGTTCCTAAGCCTGTATACCGAGCACCTTCCGCAACGACTCACCGCCAGTATTGCTGCGGCGCGAGCTCAACTAACAGCCGAGCTAAAAGCCTTGCACGCAGCGCAGCTCAACAGCCTAGCTGGTGCCAATGACCAGTTGCAGAAGCATATCGCAGCCCTCCATGACGCGGGCCAGAACGCGCAATCTCTGGCCACGCAACTTAGTTTTCCCGATGCCGACCAGATCAGAGCCACAGTAGAAAGCAATGCCGAGACAGCCCAAACAATTGCCAACACGGCTAGCATTATGAGCCGACGCCTCGCGGTGAATCGGATTTGGCACCTTATTGTTATCGCTGGACTAGGTATCCTCTATTTCGTCGGCGGAGCGTGGTTTGTCTGGAATGATCATCGCAACGTCCAGAAGAGGATCTACGAACACGTAGCGGCCCGGACCAAGGATGCCATAGAGCGTCTCCAGCCCGACTACATCAAACAGCACCTCAGCAATTTGAAAGCACTCCTCGACACCGGCGTGAGCATCTCTGTAGAGCGTGACCACCTTTCCGGCGACACCGTGTTGTTTTTTCAGGGCACCAATGGCGTGTCCCTCTATTATCCACGTTACGTCGACGGCAAGTACGCGAACAACGTGTTGCAATCATGCGAATAGTTGCCCTCGCAGCTCTGGCGATCGCCGCTACGGCCGCTCTCCAGTACACATCGACTCGTGGACTGCCTCACTACTACGATGCCATGATCTTTATCTTGGCTCTCACCGGCGCAGTCCTGCTTGTTGATACGTCCTCCTATTCTCGATCCAAAAGACCGAGACGGATCGTCAAAGATGGCAGTAGCAAGCATGCCAGAATCATCTACGACTCTCACCAAATTGTTTGTCAGATCGGCCCGTGGAAATGGGACATCGAAGAGTTTTGTACTCACTGGTTCATCACCGGCGACACGGGCGCCGGCAAGACGAGCTCGGGCCTCAATAAGCTCTTGATCTCGCTCACTGAACATTATCCCGGCTGGGGAGCACTCATACTCGATCCGAAGGGCGTCTATTGGCGCACAGTTCAAACCATGCTGGCGGCTGCCAGCAGGCGCGAAGATCTTGTTGTTTTACGGGTCCGGTCACCCCAGGAAACCGCACAAGATGATCATCCGCTGCGGTTCAATCTCATCGGTGACAAAAGCGTTCCGTGTAGCACCTACGCGCAAATGATCATCGATACGCACGCTGCTCACCGCGCCGGAAGCGCAGCCGGCACTTCCGATTTTTTTAACCAGCGCGCTATGGAACACATCTCAAAGTGCTTTGAACTGATGCGCGCACTTGATCTGCCGTTCAATCTGCGCACCGCCTATAATCTCTTGGTCAACAAAGACCATCTGAAAAACACACTAGACACCGTACCGGATCACCCTCGCGCTAAGGAGCTGCTGCCTCTGGTACAGCATTTTGAAACTTTCTACTTAAATCTCAAAAGCGAGGGCCAGAGCGAAGGCGAGCTCGGCACCATCGGCAATTTCCTGGCTCCCTACCAACATCCTGCCGTTGCCGAAGTCTTCTGTTCAGATCAACCCGACACCATTACCATCGATC